>Ga0156330_1040_pt3 | contig 32313 bp, 27 predicted proteins | sample RifCSPlowO2_12_FD_107978 | JGI IMG/M metagenome (GOLD analysis project Ga0156330, IMG submission 107978) | Acidobacteria bacterium RIFCSPLOWO2_12_FULL_67_14b | reverse complement strand
CCAACGGCGTCATCGCCGTGCCCGGCCACGGACAGATGACCGTTTACGGATCGCTGCAATGCCCGTACTACGTGCACAAGGCGCTGGTCGTTCTGCTCGGGCTGCCGCCGGATCGCGTGCGCGTGGTGCAGGCCGAGACCGGCGGCGGGTTCGGCGGCAAGGAAGAGTACCCGTCGATGCTGGCGTGCCACGCGGCGATCCTGGCGCGCAAGGCGGGCCGTCCGGTGAAGATGATCTACGACCGCGTCGAGGATCTGCTGGCCACGACCAAGCGCCACCCCGCGGTCCTCCGCCACCGGACCGGGGTCACGCGCGCCGGCCGCATCACCGCCATGGATGTCGACGTCGTCATGGACGGCGGCGCCTATGCGACGTTGAGCGCCGTGGTGCTGTCGCGCGGGGTCATTCACGCGGCGGGGCCGTACCGATGCGATCACGTCCGCATTCGCGGCCGCGCGATGCAGACGCACACGCCGCCCAACGGCGCGTTCCGCGGCTTCGGCGCGCCGCAAACGCAGTTCGGCATCGAAGCGCACATGGATCGCCTGGCCGCCGAGCTCGGCATCGATCCGGTGAAGCTGCGCGAGCTGAACGCGCTCAGGCCCGGCGATACCACTGCGACGGGCCAGACGCTCGGCAAGGACGCGAGCGCGCTGCCGGTCCTGCGCGAGGCCGTGCGCCGATCGGGATTCAAAGCGAAGCGGCGGAAGTGGCAGGGCAGCAACCGCGGCATCGGCCTCTCGCTGTTCTTCCACGGCTCGGGCTTCACCGGCGGCGGCGAGGTGAAGCTGGCGTCGAAAGCCTCGCTCGAACTCACGCCACAGGGCGCGCGGATCCTGGTGGCCAGCACCGAGATCGGGCAAGGCACACGAACCATGCACGCCCAGATCGTGGCCGACGCGCTCGGCGTGCCCTTCGACGCCATCGAGGTCCATGAGGTCGACACCCGGTTCGTGCCCGACAGCGGCCCCACCGTCGCGTCGCGCACCTGCATGATCGTCGGCAAGCTGCTCGAACGCTGCGCCCGCGACATGCGCAAGCGCCTGGGCCGGCTGTCGCCCGCCGACTACTTCGACAAGCACGGCCCCTTCACCGTGACGGCGCAGTACGAGCCGCCGCCAGGCCTGCGGTGGGACGATGACACGTATCGCGGGGATGCGTATGGCAGCTACGCGTGGGGCTGCAACGTGGTGGAGCTCGAGGTGGATCCGGCGACGTTCGAAGCGCGGCCGCTCCACGTCACCGCGGTCGCGGAGATCGGCAAGGCCATCCACCCGCTGATGGCCGAGGGGCAGATCGAAGGCGGCACGGCGCAGGGCATCGGCTACGCGCTGATCGAAGAGGTCGTGATGCGCGACGGCCGCATGGCCAATTCGCAGCTCACCAACTACATCATCCCGACGCCGCTCGATGCCGTGCCGATGACGGTCGTGTTGCTCGAGCGCCCGTACGCGCACGGGCCGTACGGCGCGAAGGGCGTCGGCGAGATGCCGATCGACGGTCCGGCGCCGGCGGTCGTCAACGCGCTGCGCCACTGCGGCTACGACGTGCGCGCCATCCCGGCGACGCCCGAGCGGATCATGAAGGCCCAGATCAAGGCAGAAGGCAGAAGGCAGAAGGCAGAAGGCAAAAGGCAGAAGGCAGAAGGCTGAATGATCGCGGTCATCAACGGCAGGCGCTGCAAGCTCGACGTGCATCCGATGAAGCGGCTGCTCGACGTGTTGCGCGAAGACTGCGGCCTCACCGGCACGAAGGAAGGGTGCGGCGAAGGGGAGTGCGGCGCCTGCACCGTGCTGGTGGACGGCGTCGCCGTGGATGCCTGCCTGGTGCCCGCCGCCCACGCCGACGGCTGCGCCATCGTCACCATCGAGGGCGCCGGCCGCGTGCGGGCGGGGAAGGCGCTGCAGGAAGCGTTCGTCAAGCACGGCGGCGCGCAGTGCGGGATCTGCACGCCCGGGATGATCCTGGCGGCGATGCCCGTAAGAGCCGGCGCGTCGCTCGAGGAGATCAAGACGGCCCTGGCCGGCAACTTGTGCCGGTGTACCGGATACCTGAGCATTTTCAGATCGGTCCAGGCGGGTCTAAAGACCCGCCCGAAGAAGAAGAGGGCGCGTGCCAACGCCCGTTAGCGCCCTGTCGCTGCAGCGCCCGCGGACGCTGACGGCGGCGCTCGCGATGCTCGCGGACGATCCGACGCTCACGCCGATTGCCGGCTGCACCGACGTGTTCGTGAACCTGCATTTCGGGACGCTCGAGAACCGGCGCTTCGTCGATCTGTGGGGGCTCGACGAGCTCCGAGGGATCAGGGCGGGTGCATCGGGTGCATCACGTGCGTCGATTAGGATCGGCGCGCTGGCCACCTACACCGACATCATCAGGTCGCCGCTGGTGCAGCGGCGCGTGCCCATGCTCGTGGCCGCGGCGCGCGAAGTGGGCGGGGCGCAGATCCAGAACCGGGGCACGCTCGGCGGCAACATCGCCAACGCCTCGCCCGCCGGCGACACGCTGCCGGTGCTGGCGGCCGCCGGCGCGCGCGTGGTCCTGCGCAGCGCGAAAGGGGAGCGGACTGTCCCGTTCAACGGGTTCTACACGGGGTACCGGACCAGTGTGCGGCAGCCCGCCGAGTTGATCACGGCCGTCGAGATCCCGCCGATCGAGGGGCGCCAGTGGTGGCGCAAGGTCGGGACCAGGCGGGCGCAGGCGATCTCGAAGGTGATGATGGCCGGCGTGCGCGGGCGGACCGTGCGGGTGGCCATCGGATCCGTGGCGCCCACGGTGGTGCAGGCCACCGCCGCCGCAGAGGTTTTGACCAAGGGCGGATCGATCGCCGACGCGCAGACGGCGCTGCGCTCCGAGATCACGCCCATCGACGACATCCGCTCGACCGGCGAGTACCGGCTGCGCGTCGCCGAGAACCTTCTCGCCGCCTTCTGGAGAGAGACCAAATGACGGGGTGCTTGGGTGCGCGGGTGCTTGGGTGCATGGGTGCGCGGGTGCTTGGGTGCATGGGTGCGCTGGTGCTCGGGTGCCTGGGTGCGGTCGCCACGCCGGCCGCCGCTCGGGCGCAAGGATCGGTCGACGCCGATCGGGTAGTCACGGCGGTCCGCGCGGCGATGGCGCCGGCGCTGCCGTACCCGGAAAGCGACGAGTTCGGCTCGCTGCCGAAAGACGGCAAGTCGACCACGACGTGGATGGTGAAGCCGCACGCGCCCGGCGATCGATCGATCGAAGTGATCGCCAATCCGCTCAACCTCGCCAACCAGCAGCGCGCGACCAAAGCGATGGCGCAGATCCAGGCCTCGCTCGAATCCGCCCAGCGGCGGTCCGAGGCACAATACGAGCGGGCCATCGCCGAGGCCAAGCGCACGGGCCGATCGCAGGACGTGGACGGCGTCACGCTGTCGGATGAAGGCGTCGCCGGCGCGCGCATCGACGCCGAGGCCCACGTGACCATCGACGTCGACTTCAACAAGCCGTCCTATCTGTTTTCGATCGCCTCGTCGATCGAGCCGTCGGCGTCGAGGTCCATGAGCGTGCCCGGCGCCGTGGCCATCGTCACCGTGCCGTCCAACGTGTATCGGCAGAAGACCGAGCCGGCCTACGACGATCACTTCTGTCCGGCCGAGTCCCTCGTGTTCTTCGGCGGGCTCGGGGCCCCGGACGTGGACCGGCGCTCGGAGACCTCGTTCCAGGTGACCGCGGCCGCCACCTCGTCCGCCGCCGGGGCGCCGGTGCGCTCCCTCGTGCTCCGCCTGAGGGGCAACGACACGCTGATTGCGCAGATCCTGCGCACTTCCGACTGGAATGCCGTGCTGGAACTTCTCAAGTAGCGCAGCCGTAACAAGTTATGAGGTACGGCAATGTTCAGGATCTACGAGTGGAACTTCTCCAGCACCATCGACGTAGTGGTGGCAGCCCTGTTGGTGTTTTCGATTCTCGCGGTGAGCTTCGGAAGCTGATAGCCGAAAGCCGAAAGCCGATAGCTGATAGCCGAAAGCTGAAAGCCGAAAGCTGATTAACTGCTCTTGTCCGGCGCGGCCAGATAGCTCTTGCGCGCGCGGACCGTCATCCCGGGACGCCCCACCTTCACTTCGAGCTTGTGCACCTTGCCATCGAGCGTGGCGGGCGCAAACCCAATCAAGTACTGGCTCCGCAGCTCTTGCGCCACGCGCGTGAACGTGGGCGCGAGGTCTGCGGTCTTCAGCAGCTCGAAGTAGCCGCCGCCGGTTTCATCCGAGATCTTCTTCAAGTCCCGCGACGGGCGTGAGCGCACCACGCGCACGCCGTTGAAGTACTCCGACTCGAGACCGATCGAGTAGACCATCACCTCTTCGTCGCGCGCCCGCTCCATCACGCTCTTGAAGCCGAGGCGGCTCGACGTGTCTTCGCCGTCGGTGAAGACGATCACCACGCGGCGGCCGTCGATGCCCTGCAGCGCGTCGAGGCCCGCGGCAATGCCGTCGTTCAGCCGCGTCGGGTTGCCGAAGTACAGGTCGTTCAACGCGCCGATGAGCTCGTCGCGGTTGTTCGTGAACGTGCCGCTCAGCTGGATCTTGTCGTTGAACGCGCCGACCTGCGCCCGATCCACCGGCAGCAGGCGGAGCAGGAACTGCTCGGCGGCCCGGTTGAGCAGTTTGAGGTTGGCCGTCATGCTCGCGCTCGTGTCGAGCATCACCACGGCGGAGAAGGGCTGCGATTCGTTCGAAAAGAGGGACAGCTCGACGGGCTTGCCGTTATCGAGGATCGAGAAGTCGCCGCGCTCCAGGTCCGGCGCCAGGCGTCCGCCCGCATCCACCACCGTCGCGTAGATCGGCACCGTGCGGACGCTCGACTTGAAAATCGGCTGATCCTGAGCCAGCAGGACCGTAGCGGTGGCCAGGGCAAGGGCGAACACAATCGAGGACATCCGCTTCATGGGTACCCCAACTTTAGCAAAGGTTGTGCCCCGCGGCTCAATCGGGGTGGGCCGCCGCCAACGCGCCGGCCATGGCCTCCCCCAGCACTCGCTGGGCGGGTTCGTTGGGGTGGCCATCGAACAGCGAGACGTGGGTGTTGAAGCCGGTCAGCGCCGCCGTGGGGTCGACCACGCGAAAGCCCTCCGCTTCGGCCAGCGCCCTCATGCGATCGTGAATGGCCTGCAGCGGGTACGCGCCGGTGAACGGCACGAGCGGATACATCAGCAGCCAGCGTTCGGGCGCCTGCGCGCGCGCCCGGCCGGCCAGCTCGCGAAACACGTGCTCGAAGGCCTCGCCTTCGAGCGTGCCGGGAACGAACCGCGTCTGCAGGTGATCCACGTACGAGTACGCCGGTGGCGGCAGCCGCCGCCAGAGCTGATCCTCCAGGACGTAATACAAGTACGACGCGCGCAGCCGCGGGTGCCACGGCAGGTGCTGCCACCACCTTGTGAGATCCGGCTCCTGATCCTCAAAGATGTCGATGTCGTTGACGAAGAACTGGTAGATGAAGATGTCGGGCCGCACCTCGGCGGCCCACCGGTCGAACTCCCTCAGGTGATCGTCGAGGTTGTGTCCCGGCTCGGCCACCACCGCGAGTTCGTGCGGCCGGCCGCGTGCGCGGAGGCGCGCGACCATGATCTCGGGCCAGACGTCCCGCCAGTTCCGCACGCCCTGCCCGTACGAAATCGAATCGCCCACCACCAGGATTCGCGGCACGCCGGCGACCTGCGGTCCCGTCTCGAAGCGGCCGCGATGGCTCGCATCCTTGCCGGTGTGCTCGAAGGGTTGAAACCCCGGGCCGAACAGCGTGCGGCGGCCCTGGTCGCGATAGACGATGCGGAGGGCGGCCTCGCCCGTGAGGACGAACACGAGGAACGCGAAGAGCAGTCGCGCCAGCAAGGCCCGCACGGCACGCATCGCGGCCTAGTGTCCTACACTAGCAGCCGAGAATCCTCGTGAATCCCTCCTCGTCGCCAGTGGGCTTGTGCGCCGACTGCCGGCACGCGCGCAGCGTCCGCAGCGAGCGGTCGACGTTCTATCTGTGCGAGCGCGCGCTGACCGATCCCCGCTACCGGAAATACCCGTCCCTGCCCGTGTTGTCGTGTCCCGGGTACGAGCGGCGTGACGATGGCGGGGACGCGGCTTCGCGGGGGCAAGGCCCCGATGATAAGCTCCCAGGATGACGTTGGATCGATTCGGCTTTGCGTGCGTGCTCGCGCTGACCGTATCCGCGTGCGCGGATGCGCCAAGCGCGGCGACGCCGTCGGCCCAGGCGCCGCCGCAAAGCAATCCGGATCAGGTCGTCGCCGAGGTCAACGGACGCAAGGTGACGCTCCAGGATGTGGATGCCAAGTGGGAAGAGTTCGACGCGGCCGAGCGAGCGCGCGTCACGCAGGCGCTCTACCAGAACCGGCGCAACATGCTCAACCAGCTCGTGGGCGACATCCTGATCGAGGACGCCGCCAAGGCAGCGGGCCAGTCGGTTGCGGCCTTCCTGAAGCAGGACGCCGCCAGGCGCGCGCAGCCGGTCACCGAGCAGGACCTGACCCGGTACTTCGACGAGAACAAGGATCAGTTGAAGGGGCGCACGTTCGAGCAGCTCCGCGCGCCGATGAAGGAGTACCTCGAAAGCCAGCGCGCGCTGCAGGCGCGTGCGCAGCTGGTCGACGAGTTGAACAAGGGCGCGGCGCTCAAGGTGATGCTGGAGCCGCCGCGCTACGCGGTCGAGGTCTCGCCGGCCGATCCGGTGCGCGGAGACGCCACCGCGGCGGTCACGCTGGTGGAATTCTCCGACTATCAATGACCGTTCTGTGCGAGGGTCGGTCCGACCCTCACGAGAGTCCAACAGACCTACGGGAACAAGGTCCGCATCGTGTTCAAGGATTTTCCGCTGCCGACCCACGCGCAGGCATTCAAGGCGGCTGAGGCCGCGCGCTGCGCCGGCGACCAGGGCAAGTACTGGCCGATGCACGATGTCATGTTCGCCAACCAGCGCGCGCTCGAGGTGCCCGCGCTGAAGGCGGCGGCCGGGTCGCTTGGCCTCGACCGCGCGACGTTCGATTCGTGCCTCGACTCCGGCAAGCACGCCGACGCCGTGCGGGCCGGCGTGACGCAGGGCGAGAGGATGGGCGTGAACTCGACGCCGTCGATCTACATCAACGGCCGGCCGGTGATCGGGGCGCAGCCCTTCGAAGTCTTCAAGCAAGTGATCGACGAAGAACTCGCCAGGCGATGAAGGCGATTCGCGCGCACCAGTTCGGCGGTCCCGACGTGCTCAAGCTCGAAGAGGTTCCCGATCCCACGGCCGGCGCCGGCCAGGTCCGGGTGCGGGTCCATGCGGTCGGCGTCAATCCGTACGACACCTACATGCGGGCCGGGGGGTATGCGATCGCGCCGGCGCTGCCGTACATCCCAGGCGCCGACGCCGCCGGTGTGGTCGATCAAGTCGGCGAGGGCGTGACCGGCGTTCACGCCGGCGATCGGGTCTACATCAGCGGGACGGCACAGGGGAAAGCGCACGGGGCGTATGCGGCCTATGCGGTGTGCGAGCCGGCCCAGGTGCATCGGCTGCCGGCGCGCATCAGCTTTGCCCAGGGCGCGGGGCTGTTCGTGCCGTACGTCACCGCCTGGCGGGCGCTGTTCGGCCGGGCCAACGCCCGCGCCGGCGACACGCTGCTCGTTCACGGCGCGAGCGGCGGCGTCGGCGTGGCCGCCACCCAGCTCGCGCGCGCGGCGGGACTCACGGTCATCGGCACGGCCGGCACGGACGAAGGGCTCGCCGTGGTGCGGGCCCAGGGCGCCCACCACGCCGTCAACCACCGATTGCCGTCGCATCTCGATGAGATCACCGCGCTTTGTGGCGGCCGCGGGCCCGATCTCATCCTCGAGATGCTCGCCAACGTGAACCTGGACCACGACTTCACGATCGTGGCGCCGGGCGGCCGGATCGTGGTGATCGGCAATCGCGGCCGCGTCGAGATCGACCCCCGCAAGATCATGACGAAGGACGCCGCGGTCTACGGCCTCGCGCTCTGGGGCATTCCCGCGGACGACGTGCGTCGCGCGCACCAGGCGATCATCGCCGGGCTGGAAAGCGGCGCCCTGAACCCGGTCGTCGGCACCGAGCTGCCGCTCGCCGACGCCGCCCGCGCCCACGCGCTGGTGATGGCGCCCGGCGCGCGTGGCAAGATCGTGCTCATCCCGTAGGACGACCGGCAATGGACTGGCTGACACGGCTCGAAGCGCCACAGAACGCCCTGGCGATCCTGACGGCGATGATCACGCCGGCCGTGCTGATCTCGGCCTGCGGCGCCCTGATCTTCTCGACCAGCACGCGGCTCGGCCGCGTCGTCGATCGGGTCCGGATGCTGTCGGAGAAGTTCGAGGCGCTCGCCGCCCACCCCGATCAGGACGAGATGTTCGAAGAACGCCGCGCCCTGATCTTCACGCAGCTCGATCGCCAGACCTCGCGCGCGCGGCTGATCCAGCGCGCGATGACGGCGTTCTACACGGCGCTGGGCGTGTTCGTGTCGTCGAGCGTGGCCATTGCGGTGGTCTCGGCCGCGGCCCGCAACTTCACGTGGATCGCCGTGGTGCTCGGCCTGCTCGGGTCGATGTTCATGCTCTACGGATCGGTGCTCCTGATCGTCGAGTCACGCATGGCGCTCGCCTCGATCATGAGCGAGATGGATTTCGTGTGGAAGGTGAGCAAGAAGTACGCGGGCACTGACCTCGCGGCGAAGCCCACCGGCGGGCCGTTCACCTGGCTCGGCCGCAAGATCTGAAGTAGAGGCGGGTCTTTAGACCCGCCTAATCCCGCAGCGCCGCCATGAACCGCGTCAGCAGGAACGCCGCGGTCAGCCCGATCGCCCGTCATCCACACGTCCCGGCTCACCACCATCGGCATGTCGAGGCCCGGAGGGAGCAGGCAGAGGCGGAATGCGAGGCGAAGATCGTTCATGAGAGTAGAATCCAGTCCAAATGCGAACCGCGATTTGTTCCGTTGCTGTGGTGATGCTGTTGCTGGCAGCTGAGGCGGGTCTAGAGACCCGCCTCTACGGCGCAGAGACCCGCCTCTACGCTCAAACTCTGACGGCCCCGGCCGCCAATCCGTTAGCAGCGGATGTCGATCGGCTCTCTGCCGAGATCAACCCGCAGGTCGTCGCCTGGCGGCGCGACTTCCACAAGAACCCCGAGCTCGGCAATCGCGAGGTCCGCACGTCGAAGATCATCGCGGACGAGCTGCGCAAGCTCGGCTACGAGGTCACGACCGGGGTCGCTAGGACCGGCGTGGTCGGCGTGCTGCGTGGCGGCAGACCGGGACCGGTCGTGGCGCTCAGATCGGACATGGACGCGCTACCCGTCGCCGAGCAGGGCGACCTGCCGTTCAAGTCCACCGCGAAGGCCGAGTGGAACGGCCAGCAGGTCGGCGTGATGCACGCCTGCGGCCACGACAACCACATGGCCATCCTCCTCGGGACGGCGACGGTGCTCGCGAAGATGCGCGATCGGCTGCCGGGCACGGTCAAGCTGATCTTCCAGCCCGCCGAAGAGGGCCCGCCGCCCGGCGAAACCGGCGGCGCGGAGCAGATGGTCAAGGAAAACGTGCTCGACAACCCGAAGGTGGATGCCGTCTTCGGGCTCCACGTCTTCCCTTTCCCGGCCGGCAGCATCGTCTATCGGCCGGGTCCGCTGATGGCGAGCGCCGACTTTTTCACGATTCGCATCAAGGGCCGCCAGACCCACGGCGCGGTGCCGTGGGGCGGCGTCGATCCGATCGTGGTCGGCTCGCAGATCGTGACGGCGCTGCAGACGATCATCAGCCGCACGGTCAACATCACCGAAGCGCCGGCGGTGGTCTCGGTGGGCCGCTTCGCCGGCGGCAACCGCTCGAACATCATTCCCGAAGAAGTGGAGATGGAAGGTACGGTGCGCGCCTTCGACGAGGCGGTGCGCAAGAACATCCACGATCGCATTCGGTCGATCGCGACCCACTATGCGGAGGCGGCCGGCGCCACGGCCACCGTGGAGTTCGGCCTGGGCTACCCGGTGACGCGCAACGATCCGGCGCTGACCGAGCGGATGGTGCCGACGCTGCGCCGCGTGGCGGGCGCCGACAACGTGCGCGTGGGCCCGCTCACGGGCACGGCCGAGGACTTTTCGTTCTTCCAGCAGAAGGTGCCGGGGATGTTCATGTTCCTCGGCGTCACGCCGCGCGACCAGGACTACACGAAGGTGGCGCAGAACCACTCGCCGCTGTTCTTCGCCGACGAATCGGCGCTGCCGGTCGGCGTGCGCGTGATGTCGAACCTGGCGATCGACTACCTCATGGGGAAGTGAGGCTGGTTGACCGGTTAGTTCAAAGTTCAAAGTTCAAAGTTCAAAGTTCAAGAGTTCACAGTTCACAGTTCAGGTTGCGAGTTCAAAGTGTCGAGACCAGCGGAGGCTCTCCGAACCGCTTCAACTGAAATGGGGCCCTGGCCAACTGGGCCTGCCGAAGTGCGCCAGAGGCTCAAGTCCTCCCGGCCGCTTTTGAATCGTGCCTGTCAGTGTATCGAACGCCGTCGCTGCACACTGTCAGCGGGCACCTCCATGTTTAGGTGCACGCTGGTCCCGAGTGCCTCCGCAGCGGGGTTCAGGCTGGGATGACGACGACACACGCATGTTCTGCAACCTAGTCTGTCGGCATGGTGCGTTGACAATTGGTGCGGTCACGTCTCCAGCTTTGTCTACTGTTCTATACCCGCGTGAAGACGAGTGTTCTATTCGCCGAAATGTCTGCACATTCTGACCTGAAATTGGTGACTCGTAGGCTCGGCGGAATGCGAAGTCGAAGAGTCCGACGCAGGGGGCACCATAAGAGGCACAGCAAGAAGCCGCTCACGTTGTCGGAACACCGTGAGTGATTGAACTTCGAGGTTGCTCTGAACTTCAACTTTGAACTTCAACTTTGAACTTCAACTTTGAACTGTGAACTCTTGAACTTTGAACTAACGCCGTTTCAGCCTCAGCATGAGCACGTTGCGGACGCGGCCGACCGGGTCGACGGTCAGGCGCGCGAGCTCGGTTGAGAACTTCGCGTCGAACTCCTGCTGCTCGGTTCCCTCCAGCGCCGCGTAAACCGTGGCGCCATGGGCCTCCAGCTCACCGATGGTGGAGGCCAGCTCGTCGGGCTTCATCAAGTCCCACCTGAGCGTCTGCCGGCCGCTGTACCAGCGCAGCGATCCGCTGTGCTGCATGGCGAGCGCCACGCTTTGTGGCGGCGTGTTGACGATCATCCACTGCGCGGCCAGCGGGTAGCGCGCCTCCAGCGCCTGGATCTCCCACACGCTCGACGCTCTCATGAAGCGCTCGCTGCGCACGGCGAACACCACGGCAAAGAGCACGACGATCAGCGCAGGCGCAGCGGGCACGCGCACGGCGGCGGCCGCAGCCGTGACGCCGAACGCGGCGAGGATCGTCAGCGGCACCAGGCCCGGGAGCAGGAAGCGCAGCGTCTCCCAGTGATCGTAGGGGATGTAGAACAGGTAGGGAAGCGCGACGGCCGCGGCCACGGCGAGAATGTCGGCGGCGCGACGGCCGCGCAACACCCACACCCCGGCGCCGAGCGCGGCGAACCACAGCGCCCCGAACGCGATCCACGACTGGCGCGCGTAGATGGCCGCGTTCTCGGGGAACCTGCCGAGGGAGAAGAGGAAGTCGGCCGATCCATATCCGCTCGCGAAGGGGCTGCCGAAGAGGAATGCCTGCAGCGACATCTGCAACGCGACGGCCGCCGCCACGATGGCGCCCGCAATCAGCGCGTCGCGAAAGCGGCCCCGCGCTCCGGGAGGGCGGCACTTCAGTGCCGCCGTCAACGACGGAATTACGCCGCCCGCGACAATCAGCGCCGGTCGCGTGAGGAACGCCGCCCCGGCGGCCAGCCCCGCTCGAACCGGGGAACGGGCGCAATAGAGCGCGAGCATCATCCACGCCGTCGCCGCGACATCGCTCATCGGCTGCTTCGCGTAGGTGAGAAACACCGGATTCCACGCCACCAGCGCGGTGGCCAGCAGCGACACGGTCGTGTCGCCCCAACGCCTCGTGAATCGATAGACGAGCCACAGCGTGAGCAGGCCCATGGCTGGCGGCACGAAGAAGATCGCATTCGGTCCGGCGATTGAGCCGGCGAGCGCGAGCAACGCCGGAAATCCGAGCGGGTATTTCGGAACGATGCCATTGCCGCCCGCCCAGGGTGCCCAGCCGAGCGGCGAGGCGAGGGCCAGCCGGTCGGGCGACGACAGCCACTCCGCGATCGGCGCCGGGGCGACGAGCCCGCCGCTCGCCAGCTGCTGAGCCGCGGTGGCATAGCCGTACGAATCCGCTCCGCCAACGGTGGCCAGCAGGAACTTGAACCAGTAGCCGATGCTCAGGAAGATCAGTGTCAACAAACACAATCTGACGAGATCCGGGCTCCGGGCTCCGGGCTCGGGGCGCCGGGCTCCGGGCTCCGAAGAACGCGACCGCCAGACTCGAATACCAAACAGGGAGGCGGCAATCGCGAGCACCCGCCACGCGCTGTGCGATCGCAACGACACGGGCCCGGCTTGGATGTCGACGCCGCCGGTGGCGGCCACCAGCACCGCCAGCGCAAGAAGGGCCGCAATCAGGCCATCCAGCAAGGTAGAATTCCGCGGTCGGGAGGACATATGGATCGACGCCAGTTCATCATCTCATCCTCTGCCACCGTGGCCGGCGTGGCGCTTGCGCGGGTCCCCGTGTGGGGGCAGCAACCTGCGGCGCCGCCGGTCACGAAGTTCGAAGAGCTGCGGCGGGGCGTCGGCATCTTCATCGGCAACGGCGGCACCATCGGCTACCTCGTGAACGGCGACGGCGCCATCGCGGTGGACAGCCAATTCATGAACACGGCGGCGATCTGTGTCGAGGGGCTCAGGACGCGGGCGCCCAAGGGCCTGCAGATGCTGATCAACACGCATCACCACGGCGATCACACCGGCGGCAACAAGGCCTTCCGCCCGCTCGTGAAGAGCATCGTCTGCCAGGAGAACTGCCTCGTGTGGCACAAGAAGGTGTCCGAGCAGGCCAACAACGTCGCCGACCAGGCGTTTGCCGACCTCAGTTTCGGCGGCAGCTGGTCCACCAACTTCGGCGACGAGAAGGTGTGGGCGCGCTACTTCGGCCCGGGCCACACCAGCGGCGATGCCGTGATCCATTTCGAGAAGGCCAACGTCGTGCACGGCGGCGACCTGCTGTTCCGCCGGGTCCATCCGCGCATCGACGGACCGGCCGGGGCTTCGGCGGTCAACTGGATCAAGGTGCTGGAGCGCATCGCCAAGGATCACAGCAACGACACGATCTTCGTGTTCGGCCATGGCGCCGACAACAGCGTGCGCGGCACGAAGGCCGACGTCACGTTCTTCCGCGACTACCTCAGCGCCGGCGTCGATCACGTCCGCAAGGGCATCGGCGCCAGGAAATCGAAGGACGAGATCACGAAGGTGTCGGCGCTGCCGAAGTTCGAGTCGGTGACGGCGTTCAACCCGCGGCTCACGCTCGAAGGCACCCTGGGATCGATTTACGACGAGCTTTCAAAATGACACGCACACGCATCGCCACCACCGCCCTCGTCCTTTCATTCGCCGCGGCGCTGATGGCGCAGGCGCCGCAGGCGCCAACGCCGATCATGACCGAGCAGTCCGCGGGCAACGGGCCGCTCGATCGCCTGTCGTTCCGATCGATCGGCCCGGCCACGCCGTCTGGGCGGGTCGACGATTTCGCCGTGCTCGAGAGCGATCCGTCGACCTTCTACGTCGGCATGGCCACGTCGGGCGTCTACAAGACGACCAACGGCGGCACCACGTTCACCAACGTCTTCAACAACGAGACCACGGCCTCGATCGGCGCCGTGGCGATTGCGCCCACCGACGCCAACCTGGTCTGGGTCGGCACCGGTGAAGGCAACAACCGTCAGAGCTCGTCGTGGGGCGACGGCGTGTTCAAGTCCACCGACGGCGGGCGCAGCTGGAAGAACATGGGTCTGCGCGCCAGCAGGCAAATCGCCAAGGTCCTGGTCGATCCCGTGGATTTCAGCGTCGTCTACGTCGCGGCGCTGGGCGACCTGTGGGCGGCCGGCGGCGAGCGCGGCCTCTACAAGACCACCGACGGCGGCCTCACCTGGACCCGCACGCTCTTCGTCGACGACGACACCGGTGTCACCGAGCTGGTGATGGATCCGCAGAACAACAAGACCCTGTACGCGGCCACCTACCAGCGGCGCCGCCAGCAGTGGGGCATGAACGGCGGCGGGCCCGGCAGCGGCATCTGGAAGTCGACCGACGCAGGCCAGACGTGGGGCAAGCTCGAAACCGGCATTCCGGCGGGCCCGAAGGGGCGCATCGGCCTCGACGTGTATCGCCGCAACCCGAACGTGCTCTACGCCCGCATCGAGGCTCCCGGCGAGAGTGGTGTCTATCGATCGGACGATGCCGGCGCGAGCTGGCGGAAGATGAGCGACACCAATCCGCGGCCGATGTATTTCGGCGTGATCAAGATCGATCCGCAGACCGACTCGCGCATCTACGTCCCGGGCGTGTCGCTGCACGTCTCGGACGACGGCGGGCGCACGTTCCGCGCCGACGGCGCCGCGCGCATCCACGTCGATCATCACGCGCTGTGGATCAACCCGCGCGACCCGCGCCACCTGATCATCGGCAACGACGGCGGCGTGAGCATCTCGCACGATCGATCCGAGACCTGGGTCTGGCTGCCCAATGTGCTGGGCGCGCAGGCGTATCACGTCGAGTTCGATATGCAGACGCCGTACCACGTCTGCGCCGGCCTGCAGGACAACAACACCTGGTGCGGGCCGAGCGCCGTCCGCACCAACAGCGGCATCCACAACGACAACTGGTACGTGATCAGCGGCGGCGACGGCTTCCAGCCGCTGATGGATCCGACCGACTCCCGAATCGTCTACGCCGAGTCGCAGGACGGCCGCATGAGCCGGACCGACCGCCTGACCAACGAACGCCAGACAGTGCGGCCGGAGCCGGCGGAGCAGAAACCGGGCGCGCCGCCGCTCTATCGCTTCAACTGGGACACGGCGATGCAGCTGTCGCCGTTCGATCCGGCGACCATCTACATCGGCGCCAACCTCGTTCTGAAGTCGTCCGATCGCGGCCGCTCCTACCAGCCGATCAGCCCGGACCTCACCACCAACACGGATCGTGAGGCGCTCGCGATCATGGGCGTCGTCGGCAAGGACATCCGCATCGCCAAGCACGACGGCGTCGGCTCGTTCGGCAACATCGTCACGCTCGAAGAATCGGCCGCCCGGGCCGGCGTCGTCTGGGTCGGCAGCGACGACGGCATCGTCAGCGTGACCCAGGACGCGGGCAAGACGTGGACCAACGCGACCGCGAAGATGTCGGGCGTGCCGAAATTCACCTACGTCGCCGACGTGCTGCCGTCACGCGCCGCGGCGGGTGCCGCGTACGTGGCGTTCGACGGCCATCGCGGCGGCGACTACAACACCTACGTGTTGGCGACCTCCGACTTCGGCGCCACGTGGCGATCGATTGCCGGCAACCTGCCGAAGGGCGAAGTCGCGCGCGGTCTGGCCGAGGATCGCAAGGACCCGAACATCCTCTATCTCGGCACGGAAACGGGCCTGTGGGTCTCGTGGAACCGCGGCACGCAGTGGACGCGCCTCAAAGCCAACCTGCCGACGATGCCGATCTACGAGATCAAGCAGCATCCGCGGGACAACGATCTGATCCTGGCGACGCATGCGCGCGGCGTCTGGATTCTCGACGACCCATCGCCGATCCAGCAGTGGGCGAAGTCCGACGGCGCCGATGCGTTCGTGTTCGACAGCGAGCCGGCCACCATCATGAATGGCGCCAACGACCAGATGAAGGGCTTCGAGGGCAATCGCCTGTTCCTGGGCGCGAATCCCGCGCCGGGCGCGACGCTCGCGTATCGACTGAAGGGTGATGCGAAGGACGTGAAGTTCACCATCAAGGACGCCAGCGGCGCGACGGTGCGCGAGATCAGCGGTCCGGCGATGCGCGATCGCAACAAGGCCGGCTTGAACATCGTGAAGTGGGACATGCGCGTGGAGCCGCTGCGGCCGCTGCCGCCGGCTCCTGGTGCAGCCGCCGGTGGTGGCGGCGGCGGTGGTGGCGGTTTCGGCGGTGGTGGCAACAACGGTCCGTACGTGCTGCCGGGCACTTACAAGGCGACGCTCAACGTCAACGGCCGCGACGCGCAGACCATCGACGTGGCGGTGAAGGGCGATCCGCAGATCGCCATCGCCGACGCCGACCGCCGGGTGTGGTTCGATACGGCCAAGGATCTGCACGAGCTGCAGCAGAAAGCCACCGACGTGGCCGAGATGGTGCAGAACGCCGACGCGCAGATGACGCTGCTGCAGCAGCAGACGAAGAACACGCCGCCCACGGGCAACGCCAAGCAGCAGTTCGACGCGCTGCAGAAAGAGTTCGACACGGTCAAGCGACGGCTCGGGCTCGGCCCGCAGGGCGGCGGCGGTGGCGGCGGTTTCGGCGGCGGCACGGAGAACGTGCGCGGGCGGATCGGCCAGCTGAAGGGCTCGGTGATGAACGCCACGGCACTACCCACGAACACGCAGCTGATGCAGATTCGCGAGGTCAAGGCCGCCATGCCGGGCCTGATCGATCAGGCGAACGCCACCGTCGCGAAGGTGCCGGCGCTGGTGAAGGAGATGATGGGCAGCGGCGCGCTGTTCCCGGCGATCAAACCGATTCCGAAGTAGGGGTCGCTCGCTACGCTCGCTCCTGGGGGTCGCCGCCTGCGGCGGCTCCTGGGCTCGTGGCCTTCCGCCTTCGCGCCTTCGGCGCCTCGGCGGGACAAGTCGGCCACTCGTAGGCTCGGGCCTTCGGCCTGGTAGGGCGACGCTTGATCCAATTCCTTCCTACGAGTGGCCGGAGGCCACGAGCCCAAGGAGCGCGCGAGAGCGGGCGACTCCCACGAGGCCTGAAGGGCCAGCCCACGCGGAGCGAAGCGAGGCGCCTCAAGAGCCGCGACGCGCCGACTCAGGAAAGAGGCGCGCGAAGTTTGCCCCAAAGATGCTTTGCTGCACATCTTCAGGTGCGCCGATGCGGTCCAGCGAGGCTTTCTGTGCCGCGTACACGTCCCGGTTCCAGCCGCGGGGGAAGAACGACGAATCGGTCCCGAACAACAGTCGCTCCGGCCCGGCCACCGCGAGCGCCGCGCTGAAGACCGCTTCGAGCGTGAGGCCGGGCGTGTACTTGATCCAGCTGTTCGAGCTCGAGGTATCGAGGTAGACGTTCGGGCACAGGTCGGCGAGCATCAGCGCTTCGCGCAGCATGCCGGCGCCGAAGTGCGGCACGATCACCGGCACGTCCGGATACTTCAGCGCGAGCGCGTGCAGGTGCGCGGGATTGCCGAACGCGATGTCGAACGCGCTCGGCAGCCCGAGCTTCTTGCGCACGCCGATCGAGAGCACGCCGCAATGCACGAAGATCGCCGGCGCGCCCTGTCCGTCGACCTGCCGCCGCGACGCCGCCCGCTCGAAGATCCGCGCCACCTTCTCGTCATAGAGCGAATAGCGGTGCATCGCGGGAAACAGGCAAATCGTCCGCAGGCCCTCGTCCAGTGCCCGCGTCACGTACGCCTCCGCATCATCCCGGGTCGGATCGACCATGAAGAAGCCGACGAACCTGGACGGATGGCGGAGCACGGCGGCGGCGACCGAATCCGCATCGCCCGGCATGCTCGCCATGATCGCGGCGCGCGAGACGCCGTGCCGATCGAGCTCGCCGGCCCAGCGATCGGTCAGCGCTTCGGTCGACACCGGGTCATCCCAGCCAAGCGTGGCGACGGCGTCCTTCGTGGCGCCGAGCGCCGTGAAGAATCCCGGCGAGAAGAAGTGAACGTGGGCGTCGCAAATCATGGGGCGGATGGGGCGGGTCGGGCTGGTGGGGCCAGTGGGACGGGCACGGAGTGCACGGACAAATAGTGACGGATCTTCACCGTCCACACATACAAAAGAATCAGGCCCGTGACGATCAAGCCCAGCGACAGGCCGATCCAGAGGCCCCACACGCCCCAGCCCAGCACGAAGCAGAGCGTGTAGCTGACCGGAAGGCCGAGCAGCCAATGCGCCGCGAGGTTGACGATCATCGGCGTGCGGGTGTCGCCCAGCCCGCGCAAGGTGCCGGTGATCACGCCCTGGATGCCATCGAAGAGCTGGAACACGGCCGCGAGCCTCAGCAGCGAGGTGCCGACCGACAGCACGGCCGGATCTTTCGTGAACAGGCCGATCAGCACGTGCGGGATGGCGAAGAACAAGAGGCCCGAGGCAAACATGAATCCGGTGCCGAGGGCGATCGCCGTCCACCCGGCGGCCGACGCCCGGGCCGGATCGCCGGCGCCGACCGCGTGCCCCACCTTCACGGCGCCGGCCGAGCCGAGGCCGAGCGGCACCATGAAGGCCACGCCCGCGAGGTTGAGGGCGATCTGGTGCGAGGCGCTCGAGATCGGATCGAGCATGCCGGCCATCATGGTGGCGAGCGCGAACACGCCGACCTCGGCGGTGACCTGCGAGGCGGCGGGGAAGCCGAGCCTGACCAGGATCGCGATGCGCGCGCGATCGATCAGCCGCGGCACATGCCACAACCCCGCCTTCGCCAAGGCTTCGGCGGGTAAACCCAGCTGGCGCCGTTTGTCAGACAGCCAGACGGCGGCAATCAGCACGCACAGCATGTAGACGCGCGAGATCAGCGTGGCCCATGCGGCGCCCGCGACGCCGAGCGGTGGAACCCCGTAGTGCCCGTGGATCAACACCCAGTTGGCGCCCGCGTTGATCAGGTTGGCCGACACCAGCGCGAACATCACCGGCGTCACGATGTGCATGCCCTGGAGGTAGCGCCGCAGCGCGGCGTAGGCGAGCAGGAACGGCGTGCTCCACAGGACGACCGAGAAGTACGAGCGCAGCAGCGGCAGCATCTGCGGGTGGAATCCGATCGAGGGCAGCGCCCGGAGCAGCAGCAGGCAGAGCGCCATCACCGGCACGGTCAGCAGCATGGCCAACGCGATGCCGTCGAACAGCCATCGGTGGCACTCGCGGATGTCGCGCGCGCCGTAGGCCTGCGACACCAGCGTGTCGAGACCGAGCAGCACGCCCATGCCGAAGATGGCAAAGCCCATGTGCATCGCCGTGCCGACGCCCGCCGCGCCGATGGCCGCGGGCCCGAGCGGGCCGACCATGATCGTGTCGACCAGACCCATGGCCATCCAGCCGAGCTCCGCCGTCACCACGGGAACGGCGAGCCTGAGCATGGGGAGCAGTTCTGTGCGAAGGGAAGCGGCCACCGGAATCCTCAAGCTTACGGTAGGATGGGCCGACGGAGCCAGCCATGCGAGTCATCCTTTCGGCGTTCGCCGTCCTGCTCGGCGCCGCGACCCTGCCCCTCGACGCGCAGGTTGGCAACCGGCCCGGGTCTGGTTTTACGACCATCATCGGCAGTGCCATGCGCTACGCGATTGACTACGAGCAGAAGTTCCAGCTGCTGGTGGCGGAGGAAACCTACGTCCAGGAACTTCAGCGCCCGCCCAACCCCGGCGACAACCTGAGCCAGCGCAACCCGGGCGGCGGCATGCGCGCCGGCGGCGCGGTGACGCGGCTGGTGCTCCGATCCGACTTCATGCTCGTGCAGCTGGGCGGCGACGGCGAGGGCTGGATGCCGTTTCGCGACGCCTTCGAGTTGAAGGGCGCGAAGCTGCGCGAGCGCGACGACCGCCTCCTCAAGCTGTTCCAGTCCGGCGACCCGAAGCGCTTCGAGAAGGCCGCGGAGTTCACCGAGGCCACCGCCAAGCACAATCTCGGCAACGTGGCGCGCACCATCAACATTCCGACCCTGGCGCTGATGTTCCTGCACCCGCGCGTGAACGAGCGCTTCGAGTTCACGGACGAAGGTGAAGAAACCATGGCCGGCCGCGTGCTGCGGCGCGCCGCCTATCGCGAGGCGGCGCGGCCGACCCTGATCAAGACCACGCGAGGGCGCAATCTGGCGTTGACCGGCCGGATCTGGATCGACCCCTTCACCGGCACCGTCGTCAAAACCGAGCTGAACGCGGCGGATCCCGCCGTGCGGTGCGCCATCACGGTCACGTTCAGAAAAGATGACGCGCTCGACTTCTGGGTGCCCGTCCTGATGGAGGAGTACTACAAGGCGGCGCTCGGCCTCGACGAGATCCTCGCCACCGCAACCTACTCGAACGTCCGCCGCTTCCTCAAGCCGGCCTCCGAATGATGCGCGGCGTCTTGATCGGGCTGTTGACGGCGCTCGCCGCCGCTCCGCTGGCCGCCAACGACTGGCCGCACTGGCGCGGACCGTCGGGCACCGGCGTCGCCGCTTCGTCGGCGCTGCCCTCGACCTGGAGCGCGAAGGCGAATGTCGCCTGGCAGGCGCCGCTTGAAGGCGCCGGCGTGTCGTCGCCCATCGTGTGGGGCGACCGCGTCTACGTGACGTCGCAGGCCGGCGACGGGCGACGGCAGTCGGGACGCCACCCGACCCTCGCGCAGGGCGTGGATCCGGCCGCCGCGGGCGAGAGCACGCTAGCGGCGACGCTGCGCAAGCCACGGACCGGCGTCGTTTTCGTCGTTGAAGCCTTCGATCGCGCAACGGGCACGCGGGTGTGGTCGCACGAGACCGCCGCGGAAGGCGAGCTGCCGCCCGTGCACGACAAGCACAACCTGGCGACGGCGAGCCCGGTCACCGACGGCGAGCGCGTCTATGCGTGGTTCGGCACCGGACAACTCGTGGCGCTCGATGCCGCGGGCAAGCCGGTGTGGACGCGCAACCTGGCGACAGACTACGCGCCGTTCGACATCAACTGGGGGCATGGCAGCTCGCCGCTGCTGCATGGCGACTCGATCATCCTGCTCTGTTATCACTCGCAGATGTCGTATCTGCTGGCGCTCGACAAGCGCACCGGTCGTGTGCAATGGAAAGTGGATCGTCCCGCGGGTGTCGAGTCGTACAGCTCGCCGGTCGTAGCGCGGGGCCCCGGCGGGCCGGAGCTGATTGTCAATTCGAGCACCGGCGTCGAGTCGTTCGATCCCTCGTCCGGCAAGACGCTGTGGCACTATCCCGAGGTCAATCGCTTCCCGATCCCGGTGGCGATGACCGACGGCACCCATCTGTACATGAGCCGCGGTTACCGCAGCAGTCCGTACATGGCGATCAGGCTTGGCGGCCGCGGCGACATCACGTCGAGCCACGTCGCGTGGCGCGTGCCCACGGGCGCGCCGTACGTGTCGTCGCTGGTGCTCTACGAGGGCCTGCTCTACATGGGCGGCGAGAACGGCGTGGTGTCGGCGATCGATGCCGGCACCGGCCGGCGCCTGTGGCAGGAGCGCATCGGCGGCGTCTTCACGGCGTCGCCGATTGCCGGCGACGGCAAGGTCTACTTCGTGAGCGAGAGCGGCGAGACCGTCGTGCTGAAGGCGGGCCGCACCGCACAGGTCCTGTCGCGCAACACCTTGCCGGGCCACTTCGTAGCATCACCCGCCGCCGCGGCCGGGCGGCTGTTCCTGCGCGCCGACGACCGGCTCTACGCCGTGGGCCAGTGACGACAGCTACCAGCCGGCGCCGCGCTTCTGCTTCGGCAGGGCGATGCGGCCGGTCGGATCGACTTCCGCGACGAGCACCCGGCGGATCCGATCCTGGTAGGTCGACGGGCCGATGCCGACGCCGCTGAAGGTTCGCGTGTCCTCAAACCACCGGTCGTCCTCACCGCTATCCGGCGTTTGGCGGAACTCCACCGTGCCCATCGCGCCGTGCAGCGCGACCTTGAATTCCTTCAGCGTCTTCTTCTTGCGATTGTCGGAGGTCACGGTCACCGGCTTGGTGAACTTGAAATAGAGCACGAAGTTGCCCGCGGCAATCTCGCGCACGTCGCTCCACGGCACGGCCGCCTCTTCCCTGAGGCCCCCGAAGCAGCCGCCCCACGCGCGCCAGAGGCCCTTGGCTTCAGGGCCGGGGAACTCGGGGACGCCGAGATGTTTGGTGAAGTCCGGCGCGGCTTCGCCGAACCGGAACACCTTGATGCCGGCGCGATCGAACCCCATCACGAAGAACGCCTTCGCATCGACGTCATAGAGCGTCGCCGTCCAGGCCAGCGCGCCGCCGCCGCCGAACAGCGTCTTGATCTCCGCGCGGGCGCGCGCGCCCTCGGCGCCGAGGATCACGAGCTGCCGCGCCAGTTGCGATCGCGCGAGCTGGTTGCGCGCATCGAGCTCCAGCGCGCGCTCGGCGATGGTCAGCGCCGCCTCGTTGAGGTCGCCGAGCGCATCCTGGTGCGTGCGCAAGGACGCGTCGAAGCCGTCCCACCAGTTCGTCCGCGGGCGCGTGACGTTCATCGCCTGCGCGTCGGTCGCGAGCCGGTAGCTTTCGCGATCGAGGAATTCAGGGTCGCATGTGAAGGACTGTGCACGGGCGACCCCGGCCGAGGACAGGACCACGCCGAGAACGACCGCCGCCGAGGACAGACGCGTCATGGCAACACCTCTTGCAGACTATCGGTGGCAAGACGTGTACCGTGAGGCCTGTAGAGGCGGGTCTTGAGACCCGCCTCTACGCTCTACGCTTTACGGTGTCGGCAGCGGCGGCATCTTGTCTTTCGGCAGCCGCGGCAGCTTTTCATCCCGCATCGCCAGGTGATACACCGCCGCGGCGATCACCATGGCCGACTGCTGCGCGTCGTCTTCGATGATGCGTTCGTAGGTGTCGAGGTTGGTGTGCCAGGTGTGCGAGTTGTACTCGATCGGATCCTGCTGGATGCCGATGCCGGGCAGGCCCGCCTCGTTGAACGAGGTCGAGTCGGTGCCGCCGCGGCGGCGGCTCTGCGTGGCGTTGACGCCGAAGAAGCCGTTGTCTTCGAAGGGCTTGGTCGCCTGGCGAAGAATCGCCGCCGCATCGGACGGGCCGAACACCGACATGCCGCGCGCGCGGCCGGTGCCCGAGTCGATGTTGAAGTAGCCGGCGAAGTTCGCGTGCTCCGGCTTGGCGTTCTCGACCATGCCGAAGTGCTCCTTCACGTACGCCTGCGACCCGAGCAGGCCCTGCTCTTCGCCGCTCCACAGCGCCACGCGAATCGTGCGCCGCGGCTTCACGCCGATGGCGTTGAGAATCCGGATGGCCTCGAGCATGGTCGCGCAGCCGATGGCATTGTCGGTGGCGCCCGTGGCCGAGTGCCACGAATCGACGTGGCCGCCGAGCATCACGACTTCCTGGGCCTTGTCGGTGCCGGGGATTTCGGCCACCACGTTGTAGGCCGTTGCGCCCTCGGGGTACGTCTGATTGACGATGTTCAGTTCGAGCTCCACCGTGCGGCCATCGGCCATCAGGCGCGCCAGGCGGCCGTAGTCTTCGTTGCGCATCACCACCGTAGGCACCGCCTTGGCGACGTCAAACGTGCGGTTGTTGAACGCGCGGATCTGTCCGTGCTCGCGGCCCGCGTCGTTCACCCGGCCCACGGCGCCGGCCGACACGAGGAACTGATCGACCAGCTCGGCGACCTGGTTGCCGCTGAGCACGTTGGGGTTCGCGGGGCCGGCCGGCCCGCCGCCGGGAAAGCCGCCGCCGGTCGGGTTGACCGGATCGTACTGCGCCCGCACCTCGTTGTCCTCGCGGCGCTTGAGCGGCGGGAGAATCGTGACGCGGACTTCCGTGGCGGCGCCGACCATCGCGATCTTTCCCTTCACCGCCGCGCGGTGGTCGTCGAAGAACTTGTTCAGCACGTCCTTGGTCGGCTGCGGCGGCACGACGAGCTGCACCGCCTGTGCCGTCACCGGGCCGTTGGTGCCGGGCGTCCAGGCCAGGGCTTCGGTGACGAGCGCGTCCTTCACCGGCGAGATCACGTGGACCGACAGCCTCTCGTTGGCCCAGCCCGGGTGGCCGAACGACCACGGCTCGAGGTGGGCGTTCTTCAGCCCCCACGCCGTCGTCTCCTTGACGACCCATTCCTGGGCCCCCTTGAGGTTCGGCGACCCCGTCAGCCGCGGACCGTACACGTCCGTGAGGAAGTGCAGCGTCCGGAGGATCTGCGAGTTGTCGGTCGCCTCGCGGCGGATCTTCCAGTTGATGTCGCGGTCGATCTTCTCTTGCGCGGAGGGCGTCGAGATCGACAGCGCCGCCAGGGCCACGCTCAGGGCAATAGTGGTGTATCTCATGCCCGGCATTCTACAATCGAACGGTTATGCAGATCGCCACGGTCGCGGTATTGAAGCCCGGCGTTACCCTCGACACCTTGCCGGCGCCACGACCCGCCGATCTGGCCGGCGCCGCCGCCACCCGGCTGATTCGCGGCCAGGCCCTGATCATCTGGGACCCGAAGAATCCCGGGAAAAAGCTCGACGCCATCGACACGGATCAGATTACGCCGGCGGCCGACTGCGTCTCCGAAAGCCTCGACACCCTCGACGAGCGCTGGAAGGCCGGCTCCTTCCGCTACCTGATGCCGGACTTCCGCGCCCGCGTCCACGCCGGCCAGACCTTCGTGGTCGCCGGCGATCGCTTCGCCATCGGCAGCTCGCGCGAGATGTCGCCGGCGGGACTGAAGGCCATCGCCGACGAGGTCGGCCTCGAGATGGTGATCATCTGCGGCCACAACATGGGCGACATCTTCCGCAGGAACGCCTTCAACCTCGGCCTGCACGTCGTGCAGAGCCCGGACGCCGTGGCCGACACCAACGACGGCGACGAGTTCACCTACGAAACCGTGTCACGGCAGATCGTGAACGTGACGCAAGGCAAGACCTACACCCCGGTGCCGCTCAGCCCGAAAGAGGAGGAGATTCGCCAGAGCGGCGGTATCTTCGCGGTGGGCCGCCGTGAATTCCGCGCCTCGGTCGAGCGCACGCCGTCGGTGGTGTTTCCGGACGCCGCGCGCGCCAGGACGATGTCGACCACGGCGCAGATCGTGTGGGCGCATCGCGTCGACAAGGACGCGGACGTCACCGCCGGCGCGACGCTGCGTGTGTATGCGGATCTGCTGCCCGCCTCCGACGGCACGGCGCCGTTTGCGATTCACACGTTCAACCAGATTACCGGCGGCAACGCGATCTTCCCGCGGCAGGCGGCCATCGCCAACGATCACTTCGTCTTCACCGGCAAGCAAGACGACGACAAGCAGACCGGGATCGGGCGGCAGTTCGCGGTGTTCCACGGCATCGGGAAGCCGTACTACGCCACACCCGGCGACGGCATCTTTCACTTTTATTTTCCAGAACAGGGGCTCGTGCTGCCCGGGCAGTTCATTCCCGGCGCCGACTCGCACAGCCGTGCCTACGGCGCCTACGGCGCCGTCGGCATGGGCGTGGGTTCGACGACGCTCGGGTTCGGCTGGTCGACGGGCTACATCTATTTCACGATGGCGAAAGAGCGGCGCGTCACCTTCCGGGGGAAGCTGAGCCCGTGGGTGACCGGCAAGGACATCGTGCTGGAACTGCTGCGCCGGTGGGGCGCGAAGCAATCGCAGGGCATGTCGGTCGAGCTCGTCGATGGCGACCGGCAGCTGCCGATGGCGTTTCGCAACACGATTGCCAACATGATGGCCGAGGCCGAGGCGCTCAACGGCGTGTTCGCGCCCGACGACATTACGTATGCGTGGTATCGGGCCAAGGGCATCACCGAATTGCCGTATCCACATTTCGGGTGTGGCGCCGGCGCGGCCTTCGAGATCGATGAAGCGTTCGACCTGGGCGACGTGACGCCGATGATCGCCAAGCCGTTCAGCCCCGGCAACGCGTTCCCAGCGGAAGACGTGGCCCGCGAGCGGCTCACGTTCGACAAGGCCATGATCGGCTCCTGCACCAACGGCAGCTACGACGACCTGCTGTCGGCCGCGCTCGTGCTCGTGGCCGCGCGCGAGAAGGGCCTCACGAAGGTCCAGAAGGAACTCGTCGTGTTCCCGGGATCCGGCGGCGTCAAGCGGCAGATCGAGCGGCCCGACCCGCGCCTCAACGGCGAGTCGATCGCCGACGTGTTCCGCGGCGTGGGCGGCGAAATCCGCGCGTCGTGGTGCGGGCCCTGCTTCGGGCAGGGCAGCGACGCGCTGCACAAGGGCCAGCGCGCGATCACGTCGTTCAACCGCAACTGGCAGAACCGGATGGGACTCGGCGGCGAAGGCTACCTCGCATCGCCGTCGGTGGTGGCGGCCTCGGCGCTGGCCGGCTACATGGCGCCGCCGACCGAGCTCGGGCTGTCGTGGGATCCCGACAAGTACGGCGTCTAATCCGGGCTCCGGGCTCCGTGCTTCTGTGTTTCCGTGTGAGCATTCGCATTCTCACTGCGCTGCCGGCGACGCGTGCCACGCGATCACCTGCCAGCGGCCCTGGCTCATTGCGTAGACCTTGGTGAACCGCCAGTCGTCGGTCACGCTCTTGCCGTTGATCGAGCGCTCGCGGACGACGCGGCCGGTGACCAGCGCAGCGTCCGCGAACTTCCTCACGCGCAAATCGGACGTCTCGTACTTCAGAAACGCCATCCGGCCCGAGCGCACCATCGCCATCGAGTCGGCCTTGCTCATCACCGGCATCCCCGCCACGGTGACGATCAACTCGTTCGCCCACAAGGCGTCGAGCGCAGCGGCGTCACCCCTCACGTGCGCCTCGTTCCACACCGCTTCGAGACGATGCAGCTCCTTGAGATCCGCCGCGTCCTTCGCAATCGCGGGTGTCTGGATGGCGGTGAAGACCGCGATCAGGATTGCAGGCATGTGCTCGGCTCGCAGCGGACAGGGAAGTTGACCGAATTGGCGACGAAACACAGATGATGCGCGCGCTCGTGCAGCGACTCCGCCAGCGCCGAATCGCTCCCCGCCTCCAGCGTCACCGACGGCCTCAGCACGATCTCCGTGAAATGGCCGCCCGTGTCGGCCGTCTCCACCATCGTCCCCACCGCCTCGTCGACGTACGCCACCACGACCACGTTGGCCTGGGCGCAAAGGTGGAGATACCAGAGCATGTGACACGACGACACCGCCATGACCAGCAGCTCTTCAGGGTTGTAGCGTGCGGCGTCGCCGCGAAACGCGGGGTCGGCGGATCCGGGGATCACGGGCTTGCCTGGCACGGAGTATTCGTGCGCGCGCTGGTAGCCGCGATAGTCCTTCGTCCCCGTGCCGGTGTTGCCGGTCCAGGTCATGCGAATGGGGTAGGAATGCTGTTTTTGGGGCATCGGTCTGCATTATCCGGCTAACGGTCGGAGTTCGAAAGCCGGAACCTGTCATAAGCTATGGCGCGTGAAGGGTGCTGTCGGGCTTCTGGCGCTCGGTCTGCTCGCCTGGTCTCCGGCCGGGCAATCGACGACACTGCACGCCGTTCTCGCGCGTGCAGCGACGGAGTTCCCGGGACGCGCCGGCATCTGGGTGAAGCACCTCACCACCGGCGAAACCGCCGGCGTGCGCGACGGCGAGATGTTCAACAGCGCCAGCGTGATCAAGATCCCCGTGCTGGTGCTCGCGCTCCAGATGGCCGATCGTGGCGAGATCAACCTCGACGAGCGACTCACGATCCGCAAGGAAGACATCCGCGGCGGATCCGGCATCTTCCGCCATCACGACGCCGGGCTGCAGCCAACCCTTCGCGACGTGTTGTTGCAGATGATCATCACCAGCGACAACACCGCCACCGACCTCTCGATCGCGAAGGTGGGCGGGGTGGCCAGGGTCAACGCGTGGCTGAAGGAAACCGGCTACGCGGATGGCCAGCGGCTCGTGCAAACGACCGGTGAGCTGTTCGCCAAGTACAACGCGCTCACACCCAACGACGACCCGCCTTCGCGGCCGGAGGCCGCTTCGGCGGGGTCTCGCCGTAGCTCGCCTGATTCAGCGCGAGCGGAGGCGGATCGCAACGGCAAGACGAATGGCGACAGGTCGTACTGGCTCGGCGAGCTGTCGCCGAAAAGCATCGGCCTGATGCTCGAGGCGATCGAGAAGAAGACCATCGCCTCGGCGGCCGGTTGCGACGCGATGCTGCGCATGCTGCGGGCGCAGCAGGCCGGGCAGCGCCGGCTCAATCACTACGTCACCGTGCCCGTCGCGCACAAGACCGGCGACTTCCCGCCGGTGCTGGCCAACGACGTCGGCATCATCTACGCGCGCTCCGGACCGATCGTGGTGTCGTTCCTGGGGAACGCGATTACCGGCAACTACGGCGAAGCCGAAGATCGGATCGGCCGTGTGGCGCAGCAAATCGTGGAGTATTTCGACAAATGACACGTTCCCTCTGGCATTCCCTTCTGCCTTTGGCCTTCTGCCTTCTGCCTTCGGCTTCGTCAGCGCAAGAGCCAGCCCTCTGGCCCGGCGCGAAGTATGACCCGGCCGTCCCCACCATCGAGCAGGTGCTCGGCCACGACCACGGCGCCGTGATCACGCCGCCCGAAGGCATTGCCGCGTATCTCCAGGCCTTGCAGAAGGCCGCGCCCACGCGCTCACGGCTGGTCGAATACGCGCGCACGTGGGAAGGCCGGCCGCTCTGGCTCTTCGTGATCGGCAGCCCCGAGCGCATCGCCCGGCTCGAGCAGGTGAAGACCGACCTGCGGCGCTTCGCCGACCCGCGCGGCGTGGCGGCGGCCGAGCAGGAGCGGCTCGTCCGGGAACTGCCGGTGGTCGTGTGGCTGGTGCACGGCGTGCACGGCAACGAGATCTCGTCGGCGGACGCGGCGCTCGCCGAGGCCTACCACCTGCTGGCCGCCCAGGGAGACGAGGGCGTGAATGCGGTGTTGCGCGACGCGCTCGTGCTGATCGATCCGATGCAGAACCCCGACGGCCGGGCGCGGTTCGTCTTCCAGAACCTCCAGGGCCGCGCCGCCTCGGCCGACCCGGCGCCGTACAGCGCGGAGCACGACGAGCCGTGGCCGGGCGGCCGTTCGAATCACTACCTGTTCGACATGAACCGCGACTGGTTCGCGCAGTCGCAGCCCGAAACGCGCGGCCGCATCAAGATCGGCCTCGAGTACGTGCCGCAGGTCACCGTTGACCTGCACGAGCAGGGTGGCGACAACGCCTATTACTTCGCGCCGCCAGCGGACCCGCTGAACCCTCACATCACCAAGAGCCAGATCGCGGCGTGGGAGCTTCTCGGCCGCGCCAACGGCGCCCGCTTCGACGAGCGCGGCTGGGCCTATTACATCCGCGAGGTCTACGACGCGTTTTATCCCGGCTACGGTGATTCGTGGCCGACGTTTCAGGGATCGATCGGCATGACCTACGAGCAGGCCTCGGCCCGTGGCCTGTCCTTCGCCCGCAGCGACGGCGACACGCTGACGTTTCGCGACGGCGTGATGCACCACTTCAATGCCGCCATCACCACGGCGATCACGGCGGCGCGCAATCGCGAACGCTTCCTGCGCGATTACCTCGAGTACCGCAAGAGCGCGGTGGCCGAAGGCGAGAAGGGACCGATTCGCGAGTACCTGCTGGTGCCCGGCCACGACCCGTCGCGCGCGGAGCTGCTCGCGCGCAACCTGGCCACGCAGGGCATCGAGGTGCGCCGCGCCGACGAGCCGATCAAGCTGGCCTCCCGCACGCTCCCGGCCGGCACGTTCATCGTCTCCAACGCGCAGCCGGCCGCGCGGATGATCCGGAACCTGCTCGATCCGAAGACCGATCAGCCGGCCGAATTCATCAAGCGGCAGGAAGAACGCCGCAAGATGCGGCTGAACGATCAGATCTACGACATCACCGCGTGGAACCTGCCGATGCTGTTCGACGTGGAGCTGGTGACGAGCCCGACGCCGATCGCGGTGAAGGCGGCGCCGCTGCCGTCGCAGTACGACGCGCCCAGGCCGGCGCGGACGCTGGCGCCGGGCAAGCTCGGGTACTTGATGCCGTGGGGCGCCGCCGCCGCGGCGCTGTCCGCCGATGCACTGCAGCACGGCCTCCGCATCCGCAGCGTCGGCGGCGCGTTCACGCACAACGGCCGGCGCTATCCGATCGGAACGGCCCTGTTCCGGAACAGTGAAAACCCGGCGGACCTCAACGCCAGGCTCGCCGCGCTCGCCGCGGCGCACGGCGCCGACATCGTCCCGATCGACTCGTCGTGGGTCGACGAGGGCACCTCGCTCGGCAGCAACGACGTGCAGGCGCTCAAGGCGCCGAAGGTGCTGCTGGTGTGGGACACGCCGACGCAGACGCTGTCGGCGGGGTGGACCCGGTACGTGCTCGAGCGTCGCTTCGGCCAGGCGGTGACCGCCGTGCGCGCCGGTTCGCTCGGCCGCGCCAACTTCAACGACTATGACGTGATCGTGATGCCGAGCGGCACCTTCGCCGGCCAGATCAACGACGGACTGCTGGCGCGGATCAAGGACTGGCTGCGAGCGGGCGGCACACTCGTGACGATGGCTGAAGCGACCCGCTGGGCGACGGGCAGCGCGGTCGGCCTGCTGGACACGACGGCGCTGCTCAAAGACGGCAGGCCGGATGTGCCGTCTCCCGCATCAGGTGCATCAGGTGCATCAGGTGCATCGGGTGCATCAGGTGCATCGGGTGGATCGGGTGCGAAGCCGGCAGAACCCTTCGATTACGACAAGGCGATTCAACCCGATCGCGAGCGGCCGGCCTCGCAGCCCGGGGCGATCCTGCGCGTGATGCTTGACACGAACCACTGGCTCACCGCCGGCAGCGACGGCGAGACGCAGGTGATGATCGAAGGGCCGCGCGTGTTTGCGCCCCTGAAGCTGAACAGCGGCCGCAACGTCGGCGTCTACGCGACCAAAGACAAGCTGATCGCCTCGGGCCTGATCTGGCCCGACGCCCAGGACATCCTCGTGCAGAAGGCGTTCCTCATGCACCAGCCGTTCGGCCAGGGCCACGTGATCGGCTTCGCCGAAGAACCGAACTACCGCGCGTTCACCGAATCGACGATGCTGCTGTTCATGAATGCGGTGTTGCTCGGGCCGGGTTACTAGCGCCAAACTGCGTCGCACGGAAACCAAATGCCTCACACCGAAACACAGAAACACGGAAACACGGAGAACACTTTATGAAGACCGAAATCGAGCGGGCGCGGGCGATGGCATTCAGGGGTTTGGCTCTGTGTTTCTGTGCTTCTGTGTTTCTGTGGATGTATGTGGCCGCCGTGCCGGCCGCACAAAGCGGCCCCTACTTCCCGCCCGCCGGCGCGTGGGCGAAGAAGACGCCGGCCGAACTGGGCCTCGACCCGGCGCGGCTGGCCGAGGCCGTGACCTACGCGCAGTCGCGCGAGTCGAACCGCGAGATGGACTTCTCCGACCAGGAGCGGATCTTCGGCTCGCTGCTCGGCTCGGTGCCGACCAAGCGCGCCAAGACCAACGGCCTCGTCATCTACAAGGGCTACGTCGTCGCCGAGTTCGGCGACACCACGTGGGTCGACCCGACCTACTCGGTGGCGAAGAGCATGATGGCGAGCGTCGCCGGGATCGCGGTGCGCGACGGCAAGGTCACCAACCTCGACGAGCCGGTCGGCGCGACGGTGAAGGACGGCGGCTATGATTCGCCGCGCAACGCGCAGGTGACGTGGAAGATGCACCTGCAGCAGGAAACCGAGTGGGAAGGCACGATGTTCGGCAAGAAGGACGACTTTGTCGGCGCCGAGGCGTTCGGCGGCGGCGAGCGCAAGCCGCGCGAGCTGATGCGGCCGGGGACGCACTACGAGTACAACGACGTCCGGATCAACCGCCTCGGGCTGTCGCTGCTGCGCACCTTCAAGAAGCCGGTGCCGGAAGTGTTCCGCGACGAGATCATGGATCCGATCGGCGCCTCGAACGCGTGGAAGTGGGTGCCGTATCACAACAGCTACGTGGTGATCGACGGCAGGAAGATGCCGTCGGTGAGCGGCGGCACCCGGTGGGGTGGCGGCGTGTGGATCAACTCCTGGGACATGGCGCGGTTCGGCTACCTGTGGCTGCGCGGCGGCAAGTGGGGCGACAAACAGATCCTGCCGCCGGCGTTCGTGAAGGCGGCGCGGACGCCGAGCGCGCACGGTCCCGATTACGGCTATCTCTGGTGGCTGAACACGCAGGGCAAGCAGTATCCCGGCCTGCCGGCGAACGTGTTCGCGGCGGTCGGCGCCGGCAGCAACACGATCACGGTGTCACCCGATCACGACCTCGTGGTGGTGTGGCGCTGGCACCAGGGTAACCAGGCCGAGTTCGTCAAGCGCGTGATCGCGGCGATCAAGCCGGGCACGATGTAGCGCTTGGCCCGCCGAAGCCCGAAGGGCGAAGGCGGCTACCTCTCCCGAGTGATGCGGGCGCCCCGCCCGCGGTGACACCATCGGAGCAGCTGCCCCGGGCGCGCCTCACGGCGC
>Ga0156330_1111_pt2 | contig 33143 bp, 30 predicted proteins | sample RifCSPlowO2_12_FD_107978 | JGI IMG/M metagenome (GOLD analysis project Ga0156330, IMG submission 107978) | Acidobacteria bacterium RIFCSPLOWO2_12_FULL_67_14b | reverse complement strand
CGGCCGGCCGCGCGCTGTCGGCCGACCACCGCCCGGACCGCCAGGCTTCCGGCCGCAGGATCACCAGCACGGTCAGCACTTCCAACCGGCCGATCCACATCGCCAGCGTGAGGACGATGCGGCTGACCGGATGCAGGTCCGCGAAGTGACCCATCGGCCCAACCTGGTTGAACCCCGGGCCGACGTTGCCGAGCGTGGCGGCGGTGGCCGAGATGCCGGTGACGATGTCGGCGCCGAGCAGCACTACGATGAACGAGCAGACGGCGAACGTGAGCATGTAGAAGAGGAAGAACACGATCACGCCCTGCAGCACGGTCGGCGGCACCACGCGCCCGCCGAGCTTCACGGGCAGGATGGCGCGCGGGTGCAGCGTGCGGCGCAGTTCCTGCAGCGTGAACTTCGCCAGCAGCACGTGGCGCACCACCTTCGGTCCGCCGCCGGCGGATCCGGCGCACCCGCCGATGAACATCAGGCCGAGCAGCACCACCTTCGCCTGGTCGTTCCAGAGCTGGAAGTCGACGCTCGCGTACCCGGTCGTGGTCACGATCGACAGCACCTGAAACAACGACGTGCGCACGTTGTCGCCGATCGCCATGGTGCCGCCGAGTACGAACACCAGCACCACGGTGGCGGCGATCACGATACCCGTGTAGGCCCGTATCTCTTCATCGCGCGCCACGATCCTGAAGTCGCGCCGCGTGAGCGCCCGGTACTGCAGCGCGAAGTTGGCCCCCGCGAGGAACATGAAGACGATGATCACCCACTCGGCGGCGGGGTTCTGGTAGCCCGCAATCGAGAGCGGGTGCGGCGAGAAGCCGCCGGCCGCGAGCGTGGTGAACGCGTGGCACACCGCGTCGTAGAGGCTGAATCCGACGACCCACAGTGCGATGACCTGGAGCAGCGTGAGACCGGCATAGAGGCGCCACAGCATGGCCGCCGTGCGCCGGATTTGCGGGCTCACCTTCTCGTCGTCGGGACCGGGGGCCTCGGCAAAGAACAGCTCGCGCCCGCCGATGGCCAGCCGCGGCAGGACGGCCACAAACAGCGCGATCACGCCCATGCCGCCGAGCCACTGCGTGAGCGATCGCCAGAAGAACATCGCGCGGCCGACCTGCGAGAAGTCGCGAATCACCGTGGCGCCCGTCGTGGTCAGCCCCGACATCGACTCGAACAGCGCGTCGATGGGCCCCATGCCGGCCCACATGTACGGCAGGGCCGCGAACTGCGCAATCAGGAGCCAGGCCGTGGACACCACCGCGAGTCCTTCGACGCGGCGCATGCCTTCCACCGCCGTTTCGGCCGGCACGCCTCCGGCGCGCCGCATGGCGTGGCCGGTCGCCACCGTGAACGCGCCGGACACCGCAAACCCGGCTGCGTCGGAGAACTCGCGATAGGCGAGGGCCAGCGCCAGCGGCGCCAGGAACATCAGGCCGAAGACGCGGATCAACAGGCCGCAGACATGGACAACCAGGGACAGGCGCATGACAGTCTCAGCCTCGCGGCGATCAGCCGCCGGTGCCGCCGAAGTACGCCTGCACACGCTCCACGGCCTCGCCGGTCGAGAACACCAGGATGCGATCGCCCGGCTCGACGCGGTCGTCGCCGCGCGGCACGATCGCGCGCCCGTCGCGGAGGATCGCCGCCACGATCACATCCTCCGGCGTGCCGATGCGCTTCAGCTCGCGGGCCTGGAACCGCGGCGACACCGTCAGCTCCAGCACGCGCGCCTCGCCGTGCTCGAGCACCGCGAGCAGGCTCGAGCTGCCGCCGGAAATCTGGTGGAGTATCGACGCGACAGCCGCCCCCCGCGCCGACAGCGCCACGTCGATGCCGACGCGTTCGAACAGCCGCAGGTTGCCGGGGCGGCTGACGCGGGTGATGATCTTCGGCACGCCCAGCTGGCGTCCGAGCAGCGACGCGAGCAGATTGCGCTCGTCGTTGTCAATCACGCATACCAGCACGTCGCTGCGCCCGACGTTCTCGGACTCCAGGAACTCCAGGTCCGTGCCGTCGCCGTTGAGCACGAGCGTTCGCGTGAGCCTGGCGGCGAGCACGGCGCCGCGGACGGGGTCGCGCTCCATGATGCGGACGTTGACCGCGTCCGACTTCTCGAGGCGCTCGGCCACCTGCAGGCCGACGTCGCCGCCGCCGATGATGGTGACCTGCTGGCGCCCGCCCTTCCCGCCGGGGTGCACGATCGCCTCCACCTCGTGCATCGCGTCGGGCGTGCCCATGAGGATGATCTTGTCGCCGGCCGCCAGGTGCGTGGTGCCGCGCGGCACGAACAGCCTGCCGCCGCGCTTCACCGCGACGATCAGCGAGCCCCGCGGCAGGTGCAGGGCGCCGAGCGGCGCCGCGGTCAGCCTCGACCCCGCTTCGAGGCGATACTCGAGCAGCCGGACGATGCCGCCGGCGAACGCCTCGGCGTCGATGGCGCCAGGGGCGATGACCACCTGCTCGATGTCGGCGGCGAGTTGCGCCTCGGGCCACAGCACGCGGTTGATGCCGAATTGTTCAAGGCCCTCGGCCTTGCCTGATTCGGAGATGAAGTCGGCGCGCGAGACCAGGCAGATGGTCTCGGGACTGCCGATGCGGTTGGCAATCGCGCAGGCCACCACGTTGACCTCGTCCAACCCCGTGCACGCCACGAAGAACTGCGCCTTCTTGACATCGGCCCGCGCCAGCACGCTTTCGCTGGTGCCGCTGCCGTGGATGAACTCCACGTCGAGCGTCGTGAAAGCGTCGGCCACCACCGGATCGTCATCGATCACGAACACTTCGTGGCCGGCGGCCAGGGCGCGCGCCAGGGCCGACCCCACCTGCCCGCCGCCGACAATGACTATGCGCATCCCAGAAAGCCCACGGCAAACTACTGTAGCGCATCGAGCGCCGGGCGGCCTGTCATCGCGAGGCGACGGCGTGACGGATCACGTCGTGGAGCCGCCGCACGCCCTCGGTGAGGGCGGCCGGCCCCGGCTGCAGGATGTAGGTCGACTTCACTTCGTAGATGTGCCCGTTCCTGACGGCGGGCACGTCGCTCCATCCGGGCCGCGCCGCAATCTTCTCAGCGCGCACGGGCTTGCCGCACCACGATCCGATGATCACCTCCGGTGCGCGGGCGATGATCTGCTCGCTCGTGACGATGCGGTCCCTGGCGAGGCCGGCCTTGTTCAACTCGGGGAAGATCGGGTCGCCGCCGGCGATCTCCACGAGTTCTTCGACCCAGCGGATGCCGCTGATCAGCGGGTCGTACCATTCCTCGAAAAACACCTTCGGCCGTCGCGGCAGCGTGGCGGCGCTCGCGCGGATGTCGTCGAGTCCGCGCTCGAATTGCTGCACGAGCGCCTCCGCTTTGTCCGCCACGCCGACAATGCCGCCGAGTACGCGGATCATCTGGAGGATCCCGGCGACGCTGCGCTGGTTGAAGGTGAAGACGGGGTAGCCACGCTTCACCAGATCGGTGGTGATGTCGGCCTGCAGATCCGAGAAGGCGAGGATGAGGTCCGGCTCGAGCGCCTCGATCTTCTCGTAGCGGGCGTGCAGGAACGAGGAGATCTTCGGCTTCTGCCGCGCCTCCGGGCGGACCGTGTAGCCCGAGATGCCGACCACGCGATCGCCTTCACCGAGCAGGTAAAGGGTCTCGGTGGTCTCTTCAGTCAGGCAGACGATGCGGCGAGGGTAGAGGCTCAGATGACCTTGAAATGCGGCATCCGCTTGAGCGAACGGTCGAATGTGAGGGTGTGGGCGCACCCGGCGGCCTCGTTGATGAGCCCGATGAGTGCATCCGCGAAATCGGCCGGCGTGGACTTGTACCACTCGATGGCCTTGCGGACGTGGTCGACGTGTTCGATGTCGAAGTCCGCGGTGCGGACAATCTGTTGCAACGCCAGGGCCACGTCCGTCCGCGCCCGATGGTAGGCGGACTCGAGCACCCACACCAGCTCGCACAGGGTCACGGCGGTCAGGTGCATCCGTTCGCCGCGCCCGGCCGCGGATTCGATGGCGGCCGACGCCAGCCTGGCCTGCGCCGCATCATCCTGCACGAGGTAACGAACGAGCACGTTGGTGTCGAGGCCGATCATCGTGCGGCCGCGCGCTTGCGAATGGCCGCGTGCATCGCGTCAACGCTGACGGCGGGCTGGCGCTTTGCGGCGAGCAGGCCCTTCAGGGGGATCACGCCATGGACAGCGGGTTCGACGGTGACGGTGCCGTCGTCCTGGACGACGAAGTCCACCCGGTCGCCGGGCTCGACGCCCAACCGGTCGCGGATGGCCTTCGGAATGGTGGTTTGGCCCTTGGCGGTAATCAGGGAACTCGGCATCCTTACCTCTATGTAGATTCCTTACTAGTCAGGATACCACACCCCGCGGCTCCAGATCGGCAAACACAAACCCGTCGCGATCGACGACCTCGCCGACGCGGATGGCGATCGGATGATCGAACATCGGCCCGGCGAACGCAAACGAGTGGAACTCGCCGTTCTCGCCGCACGGGTCGACGGCGGCCGGCAACTCGTCGAGCAGCGCCTTTTCGAAGGCGCGGCCGGCGAAGCGGCGGTCGAGCTGTCGGGGGTCGATGCAGGTCAACCGTGCCTGCAACCCACCCGCGATCATGTCCTGCGCCAGATCGGCCGTGGACTTCGTCTTCCAGATCGGGAAGATCGGCTCGAGCCCCGACCCCGCCAGCCGCTCCTCCCGATAGCGTCGGACGTCTTCAAGGAACAGATCGCCGAAGGCGACGTGCGTGAACCCGTTCGCGACAAATCCCGTCACGGCCGCGCCCATCCGCTTCTCGTACTCCTCGTTCGAGCACGGCCACGGCAGCGGCATGATGTGCAGCGGGAGCCCGGCGGCCCCGGCCTGCGCCTCGAGCAGCTCGCGCCGGACGGCGTGCATCGCCACGCGGTCGAAGGCCTGGTTCGTGGTCGTGAGCAGGCCCGCGACGGCGCCCGGATGCTGCTGTTTCAGCATGTGCAGCATCCACGCGGAGTCCTTGCCCGTCGACCAGCTAATCAGTATCTTCATGCTTCTCAGGCTGTCGATTGCAGATCGCAGATCTCAGATTGCAGATCAATTGCAGAAGTTCGAATTCGGCATTGGCTCGCCGCGGAAATCCACCGTTCTGCCATCTGCAATCGATCTGAGATCTGAGATCTGCCAGCTGAGATCGACGGTTCATGGGTGCAGGGCCTTCGCCATCCGCTCGATGCCATCGGCGACGCGCGGTCCGGGGACGGTGACCGCCTGCCCCGTGAGAAGGATCACGCGCTTGTTCCTCACGGCCGGCACCGATGCGAGCCGCCCCCACGGGCCGAGTTCTTCTCGAAGGGCCGACTCGTCCGGGATGTTCTCCGATCGCAATTCGAGAATCACATCCGGGGCCCGCGCCAGGATGTGCTCGGTCGTGGCCTGGATCGATTCGCGGTCCGCGTCCGCGAACACGTCCTGCCCGCCGGCCGCCTCCAGCATGTCGTGCAGGAACCCGCGGCCCGCGCTGACGTAGATGTTGCGCAGCGACCGGGGCTCACGGCCGAACACCAGCAAGACCCGCGGCCGCGGCTTGCCCGCCACCCGGGCGCGCACGGCCGCTATCCGCACTTCGATGCCGGTGGCGGCGGTCTCCGCCTCGGCCACGTGGCCCGTGCGCGCGCCGAGCTCCCGCATGGTCGTCATGATGTGGGCCAGGCCGCCGTGGCGGTAGTCGAAGGTCGTGATGGCGGCGCGCTTCATCTGCGCCTGCAGATCGACCTGGCTGCCGTAGGTGACCACGAGGTCCGGCGTGAGCGAGATGATGCGCTCGGTGTCCGGATCGAGCAGCGCGCCCACGCGCGGAAGCTTCGTCGCCTCCGGCGGGTACTCGTCGAAGCTGCTCACCGCCACCACTTGCGGACCCGCACCGATGGCGAAGAGCATTTCGGTGAGGGCGGGGACCAGCGAGATGATCCGCTGCGGGCGCTGCGCCTGAAACGAGACCACGAAGATCACGAAGATCATCACGAAGAACACGAAACCAAGACCTCTTGAGTACAAACATGGCTTCGTGGCCTTCGTGGTTCTCTTCGTGCTCATCGTGGTTTCGTTTGATGTCATGACTTCTTCACCAACAGCCAGAGAAAGAACGGCCCGCCGATCAGGGCTGTGATGATCCCCACCGGCAACTCCATCGGCGCCATGATCGTCCTCGCCGTCAGGTCGCACAGGACCGTAAACGCCGCGCCGAACAGCGTCGCGGCCGGCAGCACGATCCGGTGATCCGATCCCACCATCAACCGCACCAGGTGCGGCACCACGATCCCGATGAAGCCGATCGGTCCGCCCAGCGACACCGCCGCGCCGGTGGCGAGCGACGCGCTGAGAAACGCCCACCGCTGCGCCCGGATGACCTCCACGCCCCTTGCCGCCGCCACGTTCTCGCCCATCGTCAACAGGTTGAGCGTGCGCGGGAGGATGGCAAACACCGCGAAGGCCGCGACGATGAACGGGATGGCGGCGAGGATCGGACTGTAGCTGCCGACGTCGAGATCCCCCATCAGCCAGCGCACCGCGCGGAACGACTGGGTAAAGTCCGCCATGTACTGGACGAAGAGAATCAGCGCCGAGAAGAACGAGTTGAGCGTGACGCCCGCGAGCAGCAGGACGTTGGTCGAGAGCCCGCGCTTCTGCGAGGAGGCGAGAAAGTAGACGATGGCGATGGCGACGAGCGAGCCGGCGAAGCTGGCGATCGGCACCGACGACACGCCCATCGCGCCGAGGTCGAGGCCGATGGCAATCGCAATCATCGCCCCCAGCGCCGCGCCCGCCGAGACACCGAGCGTGAACGGCGTGGCCAGCGGGTTCCGCAACATGGCCTGCAGCACCACGCCGGCCGACGCCAGGCTGGCGCCGACGATCGCGCCGGAGAGCACGCGCGGCAAGCGCGCGACGAAGAAGATCTGCGCGTCCACGTTCTGGTCCCATGGGATCGACCGGTCGAAGGCCTTCGACAGGGAGATGTCCGTGCTGCCGACGGTGGGCGCCCACACCATCACCGCCGCCGCGAACACCGCGTAGGCGGACACCACGGTGATCATGCGGCGCCGGACGTTCATCGCGCGATCCGTCTCACCGGAACCACGGTCATATGGCCGGTGTCGTCGTTGACGTGCACGTCGGCTTCGACGTCGTAGAGCCGGCGCACGTTGTCCGACGTCAGCACCTCTTCGGTGGGACCCGCCGCCAGCACGCGGCCGTCACGCATCAGGATCAGTTCGCGGCAAATCGCCGCCGCCAGGTTCAGATCGTGCGTCGAGATCGCCATCGTCACTTCGTGGTCGCGGTTCAGCCGTTGCAGCAGCGAGGAGATGTCGAGCTGATACCCGAGATCCAGCGACGCCGTCGGCTCGTCGAGCAGGAGCAGGTCGGCCGACTGCGCCAGCGCCGCGGCAATGACGACGCGCTGCTTTTCGCCGCCGCTCAGCTCGTGGAAGGGCCGGCGCTCGAGGTGGGCCGTGCCGGTGGCGGCGAGGGCCTCCTGCGCAATCCGGATGTCTTCCGGGCCCTCGACGGTGAACACGCCGAGGTGGGGATGGCGGCCCATCAGGACGATCTCGATCACGCTGTATTCGAACGCGAGCTCGGTTTCCTGCGGCACGACCGCGATCTGCCGGGCAACCTCGCGCCGCGACAGGCGATCCATGGGCCGATTGCCGAGCAGCACGCGGCCGGACGTGGGCCGTCGCGTGCCGCTCAGCAGCCGCAGCAGCGTGGTCTTGCCGGACCCGTTCGGGCCGAGGATGCCGGCGAGCGCCCCGTCCGCGAGGCGGACGGTGACGCCGTCGACCACCAGGGGCCCGCCGGCCGCATAGCGAAACGAGACGTTATCGGCCCACAGCAAAGCGGGCACCCACGTACGCGGTCCGGCCCGGGGCCGGGTAGCCCAGCACTTCTTCGTAGCCGCGATCGAACAGGTTCAACACGCGCGCGAAGACTTCGACCGCGCGGACGGGTTTCCACGCGCCGCCGGCGTTCACCACCGTATGGCCCTCGTTCTGATACAGGCCGCCGGAAGGACCGAATGCCGGCTCGGCATCCAGCGCCTTGCCGCGAATCGTGATCTGCGCGAACGCGCTCGCCTGCGAACGCGTCCACGCGGCATCGAGGGAGCCCTGGTGGCGCGGACGACGGAGGAGCGCGTCGCCGACGGCGTACGGCGCTTGTGCGGTGACGGCGCCGCTGACGGCCAGAATCTCGCTGTCGAGAAACGTATAGGCCGCGCGGATGTCCACGCCCGGTCCCACGCGCGCCGCGGCCGAGGCCTCGACGCCACGGGCGCGCGCGTTCGAGATGTTGTCGGTGCGATAGCGGCTGACGCCCGCAAACGCGCGGCCGACCGAAATGATCAGGTCGGTGTAGTGGTTGAGGAACGCCGTGGCATCGAGCTGCACCGCGCCGCCGGCCAGGGCCTGCGTGACGCCGAGCTCGCCGCTCGTGCTCCGCTCGGGCTTCAACCCCGAGTTGTCGGTGAAGGCGATCTCGAACCCGTCCGGCGGACGGATGCCCGTGCCGAACGCGCCGCGCAGCCGGGTCCACGCCCGCGCGCCGCTGGCCGGTGACGCTCCGCTCACGAGGAACGCGGCCGCGATCTTGGGGTTCACCGAGGTGATGGTTTCATCGGGGAAGTCAGGCCGCGGCGAGAACTCGTTCGGGTCGCCCGGAAGGGCGTCACGCGTGATGCGCTCGCCCCGGATGCCCGCGGTGATGGTCGCGCGATCCCCGGCGTTCCAGCGCCCTTCGCCGAACAGGCCGAGCACACCGCGCTCGACGGGCACCTCGCCGCTCGTGCCGGCGGTGATGAACGTGCTGCCGCCGCGCTCGCCCAGCCACTCGAGTCCGCCCGAGAAGCCGAAGGCGGCGTTGGCGGCGATGTCGGTCTGCACGCGCGCGTGCACCCGGTGCGTGTTGCCCTCGGAGGTCCCGAACCGGCTCCTGAAGGTGAGGTCGTAGTCGGCGGCGTCGAACTCGACGCGCTGGCGCACGCGGCTGCCGGCGCCGAACCACGGCTGCACCCAGCGGAGCCCGCCGCCGGCGCGCCGGGTCGTGCCGCGCGAGACCGTATCGACACCGGCGAAGCGCCCCGCGGGATCCGATCCAAACGGGCCCGCCGATCCGCGGTCGGTGCCGACATACGACGCCGAGCCCTGGATGTCGGTGCCGCTCGAGGCCTGACGCCAGCCCAGTGACGCCGACACCTGCGACTCCCGCGCAGCGTCATTGCTCACGGTCTGCCCGTTGGCGGCCCGGCCGGTGAAGCCGGCGTCCTCGAAGTAATTGGCGCCCGCCTGCCAGCGGAGGCCGTTGACCTCGCCGGTGGTGGCGCCCGACGCGCGGCGCATGTCGCGGCTGCCGCCTTCAACGTGGGCCGTGGCGGAGGGCCGGCCGCCGCTGCGCGTGATCACCTGCACGACGCCGCCGATGGCGTCCGATCCGTACAACGCGCTCTGCGGGCCGCGGACCACCTCGATGCGCTCGACGTTCTCGAGCGGCACCTGCGACAGGTCGATGCCGCCGCCGAAGGCGTTGGCGCGGACGCCGTCCACGAGCACGAGCGTGAAGTCCGACTCGCCGCCGCGGGTGAAGAGGGAGGTCAGCGTGCCGGGGCCGCCGCTTTGTTGCACGGTGAGGCCCGGCACCGAGCGCAGCGCCGCGCCGAGGGTGAACTGCTGGCGCGCTTCGAGCTCGCGGCCGGCGATCACCGTGACGCTGTCGGGTGTCCGCGACAGCGGCTGGTCGATCTGCGAGGCCGACACGACCAGCGTCTCGCTGATCGCGCTGACGCGCAGGGTGATGTCGGCGGTGGCGGGCGAGCCGTCGGTGACGGTGATGGCCACGGCGTCGGCCACGAGTCCGGGCGCGCCGGCGCGGAGGTCGTAGCGGCCCGCCGGCAGCGCCGGCACCTCGAACGCGCCGTCGGCGTTGGTGAGCACGCGCTGCGGCGCCGCGGTCGATCCGCTGATCACGACCTCGGCATGGGCGACGGGCTTGCCGTCCGGGTCGACGACGCGGCCGGTGAGTTGGGATGCAGCTTGCGCCGCCACGGAAGAGCCGATGAAGAAAAGGAGAGAGAACGCAACGAAAGTCCGCGTGAGCGGACGGAGTGCAGCAGTCATGGTCGTCTCCCAGGCGTCTCGCGCGCCTGAAGTGGACATGCCCCTTGGACCGGCAGTTTCCTGACTCGCGGATCGTGACCGCTCACAGTGGCGGGACCGTGTGGGCTTTGCACCCAACTTCCCTGCCTGCCCGGGTACGCGTCGGTTGAGGTTAGGATTGTAGCATTGTTACAATGAGGAGTTGGCGGCACACATGAGCAGGCGTTCGATCGTGACCGCGCGCGACGCCCCGGTGGCAAAGGTGGTGTCGGCCGCTGGCGGGCTGGTGATCCACGGCGAAACACTCGACGTCGAGACCCGCGATCGGATCGAGCTGATTGACATCACCGATCGGGTGATGGCGTACGTGCGCAAGGCGGGCGTGCGCGAGGGCATGGTCTCGCTCTGGTCGATGCACACGACCTGCACCGTCTTCATCAACGAGTCGCAGAAGGCGCTCGACGCCGACATCCGGAAGTTTCTGGAAGACACGGTGGCGCGCGACAAGTACTACCTGCACAACGACCCGGAGCATTCCGACTGCGACCGGCAGAACGCCGATGCGCACTTGCGGGCGATGCTGCTGGGGCACTCGCTGACCATGCAGATCAGCGGCGGCGAGCTGGTGCTCGGCCGCTGGCAGCGGGTGATCCTCGGCGAGCTCGACGGCCCGCGCGCGCGCACCGTGCGCGCCCAGGTCTGGGGCATCTCGTAGGGAAACAATGCGCACACGGTTGCGGACCGCCGGGCTCGCCGACATCGCCGACAAGGTCGACGCGCGCGAGCGGCTGTCGTTCGACGACGGCGTGAGGCTGTTCGAGGCGCCGGACCTGCTGGCGCTCGGCTGGATCGCCAACCGCGAACGCGAGCGGCGTCACGGCGACCGCACCTATTTCAACCACAACCTCCGGCTCGAGGCGACCAACGTCTGCGAGGCGTCGTGCCTGTTCTGCTCGTTCGCGCGCCTGAAGCCCGGCGACCCGGGCGCGCACACGATGACGCTCGAGCAGGTGTTCGCCAAGCTGCGCCAGCGCGGCGACCAGCCGCTCACCGAAGTCCACATCGTCAACGGGCTGCATCCGGAGCTGCCGTTCAGCTATTACACGGACCTGCTGAGCGGGCTGAAGCGGATCCGTCCGGGGATCCACCTGAAGTGCTTCACCGCCGTCGAGATCGCGTTCTTCGCGGATCACTACGGCAAGAGCGATCGCCAGGTGCTGGTCGAGTTGCAGGAGGCCGGCCTCGATTCGCTGCCGGGCGGGGGCGCCGAGATCTTCGCGGCGCGGGTGCGGCAGAAGATCTGCCACGACAAGTGCGACGGGCCGCGCTACCTGTCGATCCATCGGCTGGCGCACGGGCTGGGGATGCGCACGAACGTGACGATGCTGTACGGGCACATCGAGACGATCGGAGAACGCGTCGATCACCTGCTGCAGACGCGGGCGCTGCAGGACGACACGCGCGGGCTGCAGGCGTTCATTCCGCTGGCGTTTCATCCCGACAACAACCAGATGCGGAAGCTGCCGCCGCCCTCGGCCAGCGAGACGCTGCGGGTGCATGCGGTGGCGCGGCTGGTGCTCGACAACGTCGATCACATCAAGGCGTACTGGATCTCGTGCGGGGTCGAGGTGGCGCAGACGGCGTTGTGGTTTGGCGCCGACGACCTGGACGGCACGGTGCAGGAAGAGACGATTTACCACATGGCGGGCTCGTCGACGCCGACGGCGCTGTCGACCGACGACATCGAGCAGCTGATCCGCGACGCCGGGCGGGAGCCGATCGAGCGGGACACGCTCTACAACGTGGTGCGTGTACCGACCCCGTACGGCCGGGCTCCGCTGGCCGGGCTCGGGGCTCCGTAAGAGCCTTTTCGGATCCCGGCGCCCGGCGCCCGGAGCCCGGCAGGATCTGTTAAACTGTCATCAGGCCAGACTTCACCAAGGCGATAGCCGTGAATGGAGTTTGGTCTTTTCGCGTCCGGCGATTGAGAAAAGTTTCACAAGCGACACATGACGACGACGTTTCTACCGGTCCTGAACGAAGTCGAGAAGGCCTCCATCCGCGAGCGCCAGCCGCTGCCGGAGGCCTACCTCAACCTGCCGGACGACGAGATGGCGCTGCGGATTGCCGCAGCCCGCGCCGCCCTGGGCGATCGGCTGGTCATCCTCGGGCATCACTACCAGCGCGACGAGGTCATCCGCTTCGCCGACCACACCGGCGACTCGTTCAAGCTCGCGCGCTCAATCGCCAGGCATCCCCGCGCCGACTACATCGTCTTCTGCGGCGTGCACTTCATGGCCGAGAGCGCGGACGTGCTCGCGTTGCCGCATCAGAAGATCATCCTGCCCGACCTGGCGGCCGGATGCTCGATGGCCGACATGGCCGCGCCCGATCAGCTCGAGACGTGCTGGGCGGAGCTGCAGCAGCTCGGCCTCGCCTCGCGCGTCGTGCCGATCACCTACATCAACTCCGCCGTGTCGATTAAGTCGTTTGTCGGCGAGCAGGGCGGCGGCATCTGCACCTCGGCCAACGCGGCCGCGTCGCTCGCGTGGGGGTGGCAGCGGAAGGAGAAGATCCTGTTCCTGCCCGATCAGCACCTGGGCCGCAACACGGCGTGGCGGATGGGCGTGCCGCTCGATCGGATGGTGGTGTGGGATCCGCACGAGCCGTTCGGCGGCCTGACCAGGAACCAGATCGAGCGCGCGTCGCTGATTCTCTGGAAAGGACACTGCTCGGTCCATGTCCGCTTTACCGCGGCGCAGATCGAACAGGTCCGCCGCGAGCATCCCGGGATCAGGGTGATCGTGCACCCCGAAGTGCCGTTCGACGTGCTGCAGGCGGCCGACGACAGCGGCTCGACCGAACACATCCTCAAGTCCGTGCGCGAGAGCCCGGCCGGCTCCATCTGGGCCGTCGGCACCGAGGTCCACCTCGTGCATCGCCTGGCGGAAGAGGTGGCGCCGGCCAAGACCGTCGTCTCGCTCGACCGGTTCGGCTGCCTGTGCTCGACGATGTTCCGCGTGTCGCCGAACCACCTGCTCTGGGTGCTCGATGCCCTGGTGGACGGTGAGGTCGTCAATGAAATCGTCGTGCCGGACGAGCAAAAGAAGTGGGCTAAGATCGCGCTAGATCGGATGTTGTCGATTCACTAGGCGGGTCTAAAGACCAGCCTCTACGTGGCTGACAGGAGATTCTCATGGCTCACTCACTCCCCGCGCTGCCGTATGACGCCGCAGCGCTCGAACCGCACATCGACAGCCAGACGATGCAGATCCATCACGGGAAGCATCATCAGGCGTACGTGACCAACCTGAACGCGGCGCTCGACAAGCATCCCGAGCTGCACGGCAAGAGCCTCGACGAGCTGCTGAAGGGCATCGGCAGCGTGCCCGACGACATCAAGACGGCGGTGCGCAACAACGGCGGCGGGCACTGGAACCACTCGATGTTCTGGAAGCTGATGGCACCGGGCGCGGGCGGCGCGCCCACGGGCGCGGTGGCGGATGCGATCAAGAGCGCATTCGGCGACTTCGAGAGGTTCAAGACCGCGGTGAACCAGGCCGGCACCACGCGCTTCGGCAGCGGCTGGGCCTGGGTGATCGACAACGGCGGCAAGCTCGAGGTGACGAGCACGCCGAACCAGGACAACCCGCTGATGGAGGGGAAGAAGGCCATCCTCGGCATCGACGTGTGGGAGCACGCCTACTACCTGAAGTACCAGAACCGCCGCCCCGATTACCTCGGCGCGTGGTGGAACGTGGTCAACTGGGCCGAAGTCAACCGTCTGCTCAAGGGCTAGCGAGCCACCTGGACACAACAGAGACCACGAAGGCCACGAAGATCACCACGAAGGACGCGAAGCCTCTTTTGGACAGACCCAAGGATGGTTTCGTGATCTTCGTGGTGGCCTTCGTGGCCTTCGTGGTTTCATTTTGTCCGCCCGCACTGGCGCAGGACGCTTCGCCGAAGGTCACCGGCACGCTCTCGAACGTCACGCGTATCGAGTCGTGGTCCTACTTCCAACCCAAAGTCGATCCGCTCGCGCTGACGCTGGATCCGCTTGCCGATCCGACCTACTTTTACCTCGGCGATCGCTCCGAGCTCGGGGTCCGCGTCGAAGGCACGCGCTTCGATCTGTCTGGCGCGTTCAATTACGTGCGCCTGGAGAACCTGCCGACCACGGCGATCGGCCCCGGCGGCCTCGGTGCCGGCGCGTTCTACTTTGCCGCCGTCGGCGTGCGCTACAGCTACCAGCTCTACCTGAGCGAGCTCACGCTTCGCGCGAAGACGCGAGACCAGCGAATGTCCGCGACGCTCGGACGCATGCGCTACACGTCGGGCGGCGAATACGCCTCGGCCTTTCCGGCCCTCGAGACGCTGAAGCGCGAACGCTTGCACTCGCGCCTGATTGGCGGCTTCGAGTGGTCGTTGTACGAGCGCCGGTTCGACGGCCTGCGGGTCGACGTGGATCGTCCGGCCTGGCACGTCACCTCGTCGGCGTTCGTGGCGACGCAGGGGGGATACGACGAGTCCGCGAACCTTTCGATGCCGAAGGTGCAGGTCGCGGGCGCCACGTTCACACGCAAGTCGTCGTCGCCGACGGAGTGGCAGGCGTTCGCCCATGTCTATCGCGATCGGCGGGCGTCGGCCGCGGTGGTGGACAACACGCAGTCGATCGATCGTCCGGTCGATGTGACGGTGGCCGCCGTCGGCGGGTCCCACGCGCGCGTGGCCGCGACCCGGGCGGGCGAGCTCGACACGGTCGTCTGGGCCGCGGGCGAATTCGGCGATTGGTACGGCCAGCCCCATCGCGCCGCCAGCCTGGCCGCGGAAGCCGGCCACCGATGGACGCGGGCGCCGTGGCGGCCGTGGATCCGCGCCGGCTACCTGTTCGCCTCCGGAGACGGCGACCCGCTCGACGACCGGCACGGCACGTTCTTCCAGATGTTGCCCTCCTCCAGGAAGTACGCGCTGTCGGCCGTCTACGCGCAGATGAACCTGCGCGACGCGTTCGTGCAGGCGCTGGTTGAACCCGGCCGGGTCAAGGCTCGTCTGGATCTACATCGGGTATCGCTTGCGAGCGGATCCGATCTCTGGTATCAGGGCAGCGGCGCCACGGCGAGCACCGGGCGCTTCTTCGGCTTCTCGGGACGCGCCGCCAGGGGGGCCTCGTCGCTCGGCACGGTGCTCGAAGGCACCGTCGAGATCCCGATCAGGAAGTACTGGTCGGTGAACGGCTACGCCGGCACGATGTGGGCCGGCGACGTGGTGAAGGGCATCTTCGCCGATTCACGACTCACGGTATGGGGGATTGATAATGTCATCCGGTTCTGAGCAGCCCGATCCTTCGCTCATCACGGTCACCCACGTCACCTACGCGCTGCACGCGCTGGGCCTGGCCATCGGGGCGTTCGGCGCCTCGACGGTGATCGGCGCCTTCGTGTTCGGATGGCCGTCGATCGTCGCCGTGATCATCAATTACGTGAAGCGCGGCGAGGCCCGGGGCACCTGGCTCGAGTCGCATTTCACCTGGCAGATCCGGACTTTCTGGTATGCGTTCGCGTGGTCCTGTCTCGTCTTCCTGCTCGGCGGCCTGCTCCTGATCGTCGTCGTCGGCCTGGCGATCTGGGCGGTGGGGTTCTTCATCCTCGGCATCTGGGCGATCTATCGGATCGCCAGGGGATGGCTGCGATTGCGCGACCATAGGGCTATCTAGATTTCAGATCGCAGATCTCAGACTGCAGATCGATTGCAGATCGCCGATCGAGGATCTGCAATCAATCTGCAATCCGCAATCTGCGATCTGAGATCAGAAGAGTCTCACCTCCACCGTCTCGCCCTTCTCGACGATGTCGGTCTGCGCCGGGATCTCGATGTAGCCATCGGCGGCCGACATCGACGTGATGTCCCCCGACGCCTTGAACGCCGGCATCGCCTGGCCATCGACGATCCGCACCGTATAGAACTGGTGCCTCCCCGTGGTCGAGACAATGCGCTGGCCGAGCGGCAGCGAGACCGTGGCGAGATGGCGCGGGCCCAGCCGCGCGATCCGGCGGAGCGCGGGCACGAGCAGCAGGTAGGCGTTCGACAGGCACGACGTGGGGTAGCCCGGCATGCCGAACATCGGCTTGCCGTGGATGGTGCCGAACACGGTGGGCTTGCCCGGCTTCACGGCGATGCCGTGAAACAGGATCTCGCCCTTGCGGCGGATCACGTCGAGGATTAAATCGCGCTCGCCGACGGAGCTGCCGCCCGAGAACACGAGCACGTCGCAGGAGACGCCGGCGTCGATAGCGCGTTCCAGCGCCTCGATGGTGTCTTGCGCGGTGGCGAACGGCTTCGGAATGGCCCCGTGCTCGCGGATGATCGTGCTCAACGTGAACTTGTTGATGTCGTAGATCTGTCCGGGTTTGAGCTCCGTGCCCGGATCGACAATCTCGTTGCCGGTCGACAGGATCGCCACCGTCGGCTTCTCGAAGACCTCGACGTCGCCGACGCCGAGCGCGGCCAGCGCGCCGATGCGGCTCGGGTTCAGCACGTCGCCGCTCGTGATTACCGTCTGGCCGATGACGATGTCGGCGCCCTGGCGGCCGACGTTCTGTCGGGGATAGACCGGCGTCAGGATGCGGACCCGGTCGCCGGCCTTCTCGGTTTCCTCGACCATCACGACCGCATCGGCGCCCTCGGGCATCGGCGCGCCGGTGGCGATTTCGACGGCCGTGCCCGGCTGGACGCGGACCGAGGGCACTTGTCCGGTGTAGACCTTCTCGATCACGCGAAGCGTTTTCGGCTCGTAGCGGCTGGCGCCAAACGTGTCGTCGGCCATGACCGCATAGCCGTCCATGCCGGCGCGCGAAAACGGCGGCACATCGCGTGTGGAGGCCACGTCGGCGGCGCTGACGCGGCCGTTGGCGTCCATCAGCGGCACACGCTCGCGGCGCTCGATCGCCGCCGACGCCTGGTCGATCAAGGCACGCGCTTCCTCCAGCGGAATCGTGTCCTTGATCGGCCTCATCAGCTCTCGGCTCTCAGCTTTCAGCTCTCGGCTCTCAGCCATCGGCTTTCAGCTTACCCCTACTTCTGTGTCTGCTGAACGAGGTGGGCCAGTTCGGGAATCACCAGCTTGGTCATGGCCAGCCGGACGGCGGCCTCCGAGCCTGGCAACGAGATCACCACGACCTTGCCGATGGTGCCCGCGCACGCGCGGCTCAGCATCGCCGCCGGCCCGATGTCGTGATAGCTGAGCATCCGGAACAGCTCGCCGAATCCGGGTAACCGCTTCTGCAGCAGCGCGTCGACGGCCTCGAACGTGCTGTCGCGGCTGGAGAGGCCGGTGCCGCCGGTCGTGATGATGACGTCGACGTCGGCGATTGCGGCCTGCTGGCGCACCAGTTCCGCGACGCGCGCCGGCTCGTCCTTCTCGATCGCCTTGCCCGTGACCTGGTGCCCGGCCGACTCGAGCAGCCCGGCAATCGCGCGGCCGGACGTGTCGTCGGCGTCGGTCCGTGTATCGCTGACGGTGACCACGAAGACCCGGACGCGGCCCGGCCCCTGCGCCTTGTGCTCGGCACTGCTCACCGGTCGATTATACGGCGTGGGTTCACGGTTCACAGTTCACCGGTTCAAAGTTCACCAGGTTCAAGGGTGCTCTCCTGGACGCGCCGGCCTTGAATCCTGAAACTCGTGAACCCTGAACCGTGAACCTGATGAACCGTGAACCCTTGAAACCTGTGAACCCTGAACCCGTGTTTGTTAGGATGGCGTCATGCAACGGGCGATTGCGGCCTTCGCAGTTGTGGCGCTACTCAGTCTGAATGGGGTTGCGCAAGCGCCGCTCGACAAGGCCGCTCAGCAATGGGTTGAGGCGACGCTCAGGAAGCTGACCCTCGAGCAACTGGTCGGGCAGATGGTCTTCGCCCCGCTCAACTCCACCTACGTCAGTAGTGATTCGGCGGCGTACGACGCGCTGGTGAAGCTGATTCACGAGTCGCACATCGGCGGCGTGATCGCCTTCGGCGGCACTGAGCCGGTGCCGCAGGTGATGCTCAACCCGACCTACTCGCCGATCATCCTCGGGCAGCCGATGGAGCTGGCCTCGCTGCTCAACCGGCTGCAGTCGGTGTCGGCGCTTCCGCTCCTGACCTCGTCCGATTTCGAGTGGGGCCCGGGGATGCGCATTTCGGGCGCGACGAAGTTCCCGCGGGCCATGGCGTTCGGCGCGGCCGGCGATCCGCGGCTGGCCTACGAAGCGGGGAAGATCACCGGCGCCGAGAGCCGGGCCATGGGCGTGCACGTGGACTTCGGCCCCGTGGCCGACGTCAACAACAACGCGCGCAACCCGGTGATCAACATCCGATCGTTCGGCGAGGATCCCGCGCGCGTCGGCGCCATGGTGGCCGGCTGGGTGAGGGGCGTGCAGGACGCCGGCATGCTCGCCACGCTCAAGCATTTTCCGGGGCACGGCGACACCGATGTCGACTCGCATCTCGGGCTGCCGATCATTCCGCATCCCCGCGCGCGCTTCGATGCCGTCGAGCTGCCGCCGTTCAGGGCCGGCGTCACCGCCGGCGCGGCCGGCGTGATGGTGGCGCACATCGAGCTGCCGGCCATCGATCCCGAGAAGGGGCCGGCCACGTTCAGCGCGAAGGTGATTGGCGGCCTGCTCCGAGGCGAGATGGGCTTCGACGGGCTCGTCTATTCCGACTCGATGAAGATGGCGGCGATCGCGAAGATGCTGCCGCCGGGCGAGGCCGCGGTGCGGGCGGCGACGGCGGGGGTCGACGTGATTCTCGATTCGCCGGATTCGGCGGTGGCGGTGACGGCGATGGTTGGCGCCGTCAAGAGCGGCGAACTTCCACGGGCGCAGGTCGAGCGCTCCGTGCGCCGCATTCTCGAGGCCAAGGCGCGGCTCGGGCTGCATCGCGTGCGCGCGGTGAACCTCGAATCGGTGGCGATCGCGCTCGGCGGCCGCGCGCACGAAGGGGTGGCGCGCGAGGTCAGCGATCGCGCCGTCACGCTGATCAAGGACGCGCGCGCGAGCGTGCCGTTGCCGACGCCCGGGACCGGCAGCGTGTTGTACCTGTCCGTGCTCGACTATCCCTCGGGCTGGCGCATCGCGGCGCCGAGCCGGACGATGATTCCGGAGCTGCGGTCGCGGTGGCCGGCCACCGAGTCGTTCGAGATTTCCGATCGGACGACGCCGTCGGAGCTGGACCTGGTCCGCGCGATGGCCGCGAAGTACGACGCGGTGATCGCCGGCGTGTTCGTGCGCGCCTCTTCCGGCAGCGGGCGGCTGGATCTCGAGCCCCAGGTCGAGGCGTTGCTGCGCGACATCGCCCGCGGGAGCGAACGCCGCGCCCAGCCGTTCGTCACGGTGTTGTTCGGGAACCCGTACACCGCGATGGGCCTGCCCGAGGCGCCGGCGTTGCTGCTGACCTATGACTTCTCGGATCACGCGGAGCGTTCCGCGGTGCGCGCGATTGCGGGAGAGATTGCGATTTCAGGGAAGCTGCCGATCGCACTGCCTGGGCTGTTCCCGCTCGGTCATGGCCTCCAGCGCGGGAGCGGCGCACCGTAGGTCATTGCGCGGCAGTGTAGGGCGGTGTAGGGCGGAACTTTAGTTCCGCCACCGTCGAATCAATTGGTGCGCCCAGCACGACTCGAACGTGCGACCTCCTGGTTCGTAGGTTGATGCAGGTGTTATTTCTCGGAGGTTCTTCGTTGGTTTAGCCCCTACTAAGAGCCCGCTATTACCTGGTATTCGGGAGCGGATTGTTCACGAATTGTTCACGGCCCGGCCAAACAGACGCGAACTCTAGCAGATTCGTCCGAGTTCTCGCGAGAAACGGCCGCTGACCAAGGCCCCTGCAGCTCTCACGAATCTTCCTTGATCCTCTCGATGCGAGCGAGACTTGGGAGACGCGCTCGCTGGGATTGACGAAGCCAATCCTCGATGGCGATATCTGACCGCCCACCGTGCCGACCAAGTAGCGGTTGAGCGCGTCAAGCCCACCAGTCTCGTGTGTGAAGGAACCTTCCGCTCGCTCGGATCGTTATGGATATAGACAGTCTCTATGCATGGGCATAGAATGTCTATATCCATGGCGTCGAAGCGACACAAGAACCAGATCGAGCTGCTGCAAGGCACGTTGGACCTGCTGATCCTGGAGCAATTGCGCTGGGGGCCGAGTCATGGGTACGGCCTGAGTCAGGCGATCCGCTTGCATTCCGGCGACGTGCTCCACGTCGACGCCGGGTCGATCTATCCAGCGCTGCACCGGCTCGAGCGAGAGGGGCTGATCCGGGGGCAGTGGGCGGTCTCTGACAAGAAGCAGCGGACGCGTGCGTATCGCCTGACGCCGCGTGGTCGGCGTCGTCTCGCGGGCGAGCGGGCGAAGTGGGAACAGATGTCGATGGCCATTGCTGGGGTTCTCAGCCGCGCGCGGTCGAGTGAGTCATGAAGTGGCTCCTATGGCGACGAGGGCAGGATGCCGACCTGAGCGATGAGCTCCGCAGCCACCTCGAATTGGCCGTTCAGGATCGCATTGACCGCGGCAGTCACCGGAGCAGGCCGCCAGGGCCGCCCGCCGCGAGTTCGGCAACGTGCTCCTTATTCAGGAAACGGTGCGCGACATGTGGGGCTGGACCTCGATTCAACAGGTCTGGCAGGACCTGAACTACGCAAGGCGCGCGCTGTGGAAGGCGCGGGCCTTTAGCGTGGCCGCGATCCTGACCCTCAGTCTCGGCATCGGTGCAAACACCGCAATGTTCAGCATCGTACTGGCGGTCGTGCTTCGGCCCTTGCCGTTCGGGGCGCCCGAGCACTTGATCGCGGTCAACGAAACAGACCTCCGCCTCCCGAACCCGCGACCGCTGTCCGCATCGTGGCCCGACGTCGTCGATTGGCGTCGCGACACGCAAACGCTGGTCTCCCTGGCCGGCTATCACACGACCGACTTCACGGTCACCGGCCGCGGGCCTTCCCGGCATGTGCCAGGCGCGGTGGTCTCGGCCAACCTGCTTACGACCCTCGGCGTCGAACCGTCCGACGGCCGGACGTTTCTCGAAGAAGAGGAGCGCGTCGGTTCGGATGTCGTGGTGATCAGTGAAGAGTTTCGGCGGAACTATTTCGGCGACGTCGCGAAGCCGGTCGGCAGCGCCGTTACGGTAAACGGCCGCAGCTTCACGATCATCGGCGTCACACCGGCCGGTTTCAGGTTCCCACTGGTGTCTCCGCCCGTTGAGTTGTGGGTCACGGTCGCGGAGGACGCGCGCGTGGAAGCGCCGGGCGACACGCCGATGACCGCCCAGCGCGGTGCGCACTTTCTTCAGGCCGTCGGGCGCATGAAACCGGGCGTGGTGCTCGCGAATGTGCAAGCGGAGTTCAGCCGCTTCGCCGCTGCGCTCGCTCAAGACCAGGCTGCAGACCACCGCCACCGGGGTACCGTAGTGGCGACGCTGCACGACGTGATCGTTGGGAGTACGCGAGCGCCGTTATTGCTGCTATTGGCCGCGGTGAGCTGCGTGCTGTTGATTGCCTGCGTCAACCTGGCCAACCTGATGACGGCTCGTGGCGTGACGCGTCAGCCCGAGCTCGCTCTCCGTGTGGCGCTTGGCGCGTCCCGCTCACGAGTGATCCGGCTCCTGATGGCCGAGTCAGCCGCAATCGCCGTCGCGTCCGCAATCGGCGGGATCGTGATCGCCTGGTGGTCGCTCGATCTGCTCGTCACCCTTGCGCCGCGCGAAGTCCGCGGGCTACAGGACGTATCGATCGACACGGTGGTATTGACCTATACCGCATTGGTTGCCGGCTTGTGTTCCCTAATCGTGGGCGTGATGCCGGCGCTCCGCGCGACTCGCGGTGACCTGCGCGCGGACATGGGAACCGAGCGCACGTCGGGTGGATCTCGCTCTCAGCGCTGTTGGTTGAGCGGTTTGATCGTCATCGAAACCGCCGTAGGCGCCGTGCTGCTCGCGGGCGCGATGCTCGTGATTACCGGCCTCGACCGGCTCAGTCGGACTGATCCCGGTTTCGACGTCGCGACGGTCTCGACCATGAGGGTGACTCTGCCCGACAGCCGGTATCCCTTCGCCAAGCAAGTCGAGTTCTACGACGGATTGCTGTCGGAGTTGGCCGGGCAGCCGGGAATTGAGAGTGCCGCCATTGTTGGTCCGCTGCCCATGAGCGGCCCGCGATTTTCATTGAGCCTCGAGTTGCCCGGCGCCGGTGTGCCCGTAGGCGCCCGTCTCAGCGCAGGCTTTGCGTTCATTAGCCCCGGTTATTTTAAGGCCATGCGGATTCCGATCAGGCTGGGACGAGAATTCACGATTGGAGACAACGAAGCCGCGCCGCGAACAGCGATCGTCAACGAGAGTTTCGTGCGCCAGTTTTTCCCAGGTGAGAATCCGATCGGCAAGCGCATAAAACCAGGGCTGAGTACCACCGAGGCTGAAACGCCCTGGCGCGAAATCGTCGGGATGGTCAGCGATATCAAGCAGCAAACGCTCATCGAGCCGCCAGCTCCAGCCATGTACGTTCCGCACGCACACGGACTGATCACGACGCCTCACATCGTGGTCCGAGCGGCGGGTGCTGTTGACGCGGTTCCCGAGATGGTCCGCCGCGTCGTCCGTGCTGCCGATCCCGAGCTGGCCATCTACGACGTGAGAACGCTTCAGGAGCGCATCGGCCAAACTGTGGCGACCCAGCGTTTCACGACGTTCCTGCTGTCGCTCTTCGCCAGCCTCGGAGTCGCGCTGATCGCGATTGGTTTGTATGGGGTGTTGGCGTATGGCGTGGCGCAGCGCACGCACGAGTTCGGTGTGCGACTCGCGCTTGGAGCCAGCCCGATGTTGATTGTCGTCGGCGTTGTGAAGGGCGCCATCGCGCTCGTCGGTAGCGGCCTATTGATAGGCGTCTTCGCGGCAACCGTGTTGACTCGGGTGTTGATCGCGGCGCTGGACTTCGTCGAGCCTCCGAGTGCCCTCACTTTTGGCGCCGTGGCAATGATCCTGCTAGGAGTGGCCGCTGCAGCTGTGTTTGCTCCGGCCCGAAAGGCTATGCGTGTGGATCCGATGCAGACGCTACGCGCAAGATGATCGTGGCCTGATTACTCTTCCGATCGGCGCGCCAGATTACTGAATCAGGGTCGAAAGCTTCGTCCTAATGATGTCAGGGGATGGAAAGGTAAGTGACGCTGGCTGCGATGGCACTGAAAGAGAGAATCCGCCCCCGGATATTCCCTTCTTCGGCGCCTGCTCCACGTTGTTCACGGGCGGCCCAGACCGAGAGTTCGCGGACTCGCCCTGTGGAAACGGGCCTTAGATTCTAAGCAACGTCAAGGAGTGCGCGAGGATTTCTTTCCGCGACGAGCAGCAATGTTCGAGCTGCGCCAGACGGTGCACGACGACCTTGCTCCCATTCCTGAAGGGTGCGCACTGACACTCCAAGTAGTGCGGCGAATAGAGGTTGCGAAAGACCGGTTTTTTCGCGGATACGAGTGACCGACGGCACTTTCACCACGCGTCCGTGTTCGCCTCGCTTGAGTTGACGGATGCCCTCGAGAATCTCCTGGCCGATATTCCGCTTATCCTTCGGCATCGATCTCCTCCTTGATCTTCTTCAATACCTTCGCAGGAATGTTGTCGGCGACGTTCTTGGCGTACAGCGTCAGCATCCAGACTTCGTCCTTGCGCAGTCGCAAGAAATAGATCACGCGCAGGCCACCTCGCTTGCCACGACCGGCGACGCCCCACCGAAGCTTTCGAACCCCTCCCGAGCCAGGAATGACGTCCCCCGCTTCGGGATTCACCACCAGGAACTGCTGCATGGCGGCGTATTCGTCATCGGAGAGATAGTCCAGCACCAACTCCGTGAAGAGCTTCGTCTCGACGAACGTCACCGAGGAGATTATACGTCATTGACGGACTACGTCAAAGACGGAGGTCAAATCGAATTGTTCACTCAGTGGTAACGCGCGTTACTGAGATGATCTGTAACTTGTTGAGGGCGTGGGACTTGCCGGACATGACCCAAATTCTTAATGACGCGCCCATCGGGAAATGGGCTCGTCCGTGGAAGTAATTGATCCGGAAGGAGTTTGGTGCGCCCAGCACGACTCGAACGTGCGACCTCCTGGTTCGTAGCCAGACGCTCTATCCAGCTGAGCTATGGGCGCGACAGACTTTTAATTTTAGCACAGGAGAATGGCTGGCGACGACGGAGAAGGCGGAACTAAAGTTCCGCCCTACACCGCCGTATGCCTATGCGTTGCCCTACCGCAGCGTGCGGCCCGCGACGCCGACGGTAACGAGGAACTCGCCGTTATTGTCCGGCAGGTGATCGTCGTTCACGCCCAGATACAGGCGTCCGCCGACCGGCGCGACGATGGAGCGGCGGTCGCCGATCCAGATCGAATACCCGTAGTCGCCGATGCGGGCAATCAATCCGCCCGCAAGCTGGTTGAGAATCGGCGCGTCCGGCGCGCGGCGGCCGGTGCGCGAGCCGGCCGGCGTCGCCGTGTCGTTGGCGTTGTCGCTCATCTGGATCGTGCCGCTCGCATCGAACGTGATCGTGTCGCCGGCGCGGATGTCGAGGCCGGCGTCGGTCCAGCGCGCCTGTGAATTCACGCGCACCGAGCGCGACCCGGCGCTGGTCGCCGTCGCCGGCGCACCGCCCGACACGTCGAACTCGCGGCGAGAGAGCACACCGTTGCGATCGAGGTCGCGGGTCGTGAAGCTGCCGAGCGACCAGTGCCACTCGTTGCGGGCGATGGTGCCGTTGCGGTCGTAGTCGAGCTGCGCAAACCGATCGAAGGTGTCGCCGGTCGTGTCCTGGGTGCCGACCACCTCGAAGCGGCTCAACACGCCGTCGCGGTTGCGATCGAGCACCGTGAACGCCGCGGCGCCGGCGTGCCATTCCGCACGCTCCACCCGGCCGTTGTTGTTGACGTCCAGATCGTCGAAGCTGTCGCCGCGGTCATCGTCCATGTCGCCGCCGAGGAACTCGGCCTGGCTCAGCCGGTTGTCGCGATTGCGATCGACGCGCCGGAACGTCTCCATGTCGTAGTGCCACTCGTCGGCCGTGATCCGGCGGTCGCGGTTGTGGTCGAGGTTGGTGAAGCCGGCGGCCGTCCAACTGAGGAACCGCTCGGCTCGGGTCGGATCGTGGTCGGCTTCTTCCCAATTGGAGTTGCGCAGGGCGCCGACGCGGACTTCCTGTCCCGACAGGATGCCATCGCCGTTCCAGTCGTGGACCTGGAACGAACGCGCGGATCCCTGCCACTCGTCGCGGGAGATCGCGCCGTCGCGGTTGCGGTCCATCGCCTCGAATCGCATCTGCGCGGGCCGGGCTTGCGTGGTGTCAACCGTCGCGAGAAGGGCGGGGGCCCACGACAGAGCCAGGAATGAAAGTGTCACGAATGCGCGGTACATAGAATCCTCCGCGGCATTCGGCTGCATAACCTGTGCCCCGCACTGCCAGTGCCAGGTTTCGAGACTCAGCAACGACAAACCCAAGGTGGCGGTCGCGACAAGCCGGCATCGAGGCCGGGGGGTGCCACATTAGGGTCTTGTGTCGGCCCGGTTGGGTCGTGGGTTGCCGCTCTTATTTCTGCATGGTCACCGGAAAGCCGGGCGACACGGCGGTGATGGCCCGCATGGGGCTGACCATCTTCTCGCGCACCGCGCCCTCCTCCCACCCCACGAGCACCACGCGATCGGCGGCGCCGGAGCTGCGCTCGGTGGTCACCGTGCCCCGGACTTGAACCGGTTCCACGACCGTGACCTGCGCCGGACGCACGAGGGTGACGGGAATGGATTCGCCTGCCGGCACGCGCCAGCCGACGATCACGGCCTGCACCGGCCCGGTCGGCTCGCCCGGGCGGAGCGTGTTTTGTTGCGCACTTGCCGCCGGCAGGGGCGTGAAGACGACGCACAGATAGCCGAGCGTGAGCGCGATCACGGTGAGCACGAACTTCGTGTAGCGGTCGATCATCGTCGAGCTCCTTGAATAGGCGGGTCTAAAGACCCGCCTCTACCTTGGCGCGGAGAAGGCGACGAGGGCCGTGTCCTCGCCTCGGCCGGTCGCGATCACGATCATCTGGCGGCCGTCCGGAGCCAGATACGTCATCGGCGTGGCAGTGGCCTGCCGCGGCAGCCCGTGCCGCCAGAGCTCGCGGCCCGTGGCCTTGTCGAACGCGGAGAGGGCCACGTCGTTGCCGCCGACGAAGATCAGGCCGCCCTTGGTGACGATGGCGCCGGGCGGTCCGGCGGCGCCGAGCCGGTCGGGAAGTGGCACGTCATTCAACTTCGGAGCCGATCGCAGGTCCGGGGCGTCGCCGAACGGGACCTTCCACGCGATCTCGCCGCGATTGAGATCGATCGCCACCAGGTGCGCGTACGGCGGCTTGAGGATCGGCACGCCGTCCACGAACGACGAGGGGCTGCGCTGAACGTACTCGGCATCGACTTCGTCGAGGCGATCCGCCGGCTGCCGGCTCTTGTCGAACGGCTCCATCTTGAAGATCGCCGGGCTGCGCGTCGTCTTCACGTAGAGGCGCCCGGTGTCCGGATCGAACGCGCCGCCGCCCCAGTTGGCGCCGCCCCACACCCCCGGCAGCGCCACGGTGCCCTGCATCGATGGCGGGGTGTAGATCGGCCCCAGCAGGTACTTCTTCAGCTCGGCCTGCGCCGCGGCCTTGAGCGCCGGCGTCGCATCGAACGCATCGTCCAGGGTCACGCCCTGGGATTCGAACGCGGGCGGCCGCGTGGGGAAGGGCTGTGTCGGCCACGAGGCTTCGCCCGGCACGTCACTGCGCGGGACCGCGCGTTCCTCGATCGGCCACACCGGGCGGCCCGTCACGCGATCGAAGACAAACGCCCATCCCTGCTTGGTCAGCTGCACCACCGCGTCGATGCGCTTGCCGTCCACCGTGATCGTCACCAGGTTCGGCGCCGAGGCCGGGTCGTAGTCCCACAGGCCGTGATGCACGATCTGGAAGTGCCACTTGCGGGCGCCGGTATTCGCATCGAGGCAGACGATCGATTCGGCAAACAGGTTCTGGCCGGGCCTTCGCCCGCCGTAATAGTCGTTGCTCGGCGTGCTCACCGGCATGTAGAGCAGCCCCCGCTGCACGTCGACGCTCATCGGCGCCCACACGTTGGTGTGCCCGGTGAACTGCCACGAGCCGCCATCCCAGGTGTTGTTGCCGAACTCGCCGCGCTGCGGGATGGTGTTGAACTTCCACACTAGTTTTCCCGTCCGGGCATGGAATGCCCGGACGTCTCCAGGCGGATCGTTCTTGTAGGTGAGCCGATCGCCGACGCCGTTGCCGACGATGATCAGGTCCTTGTAGATGATGGGCGGCGAGGTGTTGGTGTAGTGCTTCTTGTTGATGGCCCAGACCAGGCCCTCGCTGAGGTCGACCGTGCCGCCCTTGCCGAAGCCGTCGACGGGCTGCCCGGTCTTCGCGTCCAGCTGGATCAGCTTGTAGCGCGCGTTGATGAAGATGCGGAGGCGGTCGCCACCTGCCCCGAGCGAAGTCGAGGGGTCACGCCACGCCACCACGCCGCGATGCGCGAAGCCCTGGCCGTTCGGAGGCTGCCCGTCTTCGTAGACCTTCGGATCGAACCGCCACAGTTCCCTGCCGGTGCCCGCATCGAGCGCGGCGACCTGGTTGTAGGGCGTGCTGACGTAGAGCACGCCGTCGATCATCAGCGGCGTGTTCTGGAAGGCGCCGGGCCAGGTGCCGAACTGGGGCAGCACCTTTTCGTTCGGCCTCCATTCCCAGGCCACCGCGAGCCTGCCGACGTTCGCGGCGGTGATCTGATCGAGAGGCGAGTAGTGGGACGCGGCCTGATCGCCGGCGTAGTGCGGCCACTGCTGCGCCACGGTCGTGGCGGAGAGGGCAGCGATGCAGAGGGCGGCGAGGGCGGCTCGGCGTTTGGCCATGCCGTCATTCTACGGCCGCGCCCTCACGATCGCGCGACCGTCTGTTTGTCGTTGCCCGACTTGACGAAGACCGACAGCAGGAAGCTGACGACCGTGACGATGAGCGCGCCGACGAAGGCCGGGAAGAACCCGGCGACGTGGAAACCAAGGCCGAGGCCCTCCGACAGCGCGCCGAGCAGCATCAGGATCGCGGCGTTCAACACGAACGTGAACAAGCCCAGCGTGAGAATCAGCAGCGGCAACGACAACAGGAGGAGGATCGGCCGGACCAGGGCGTTCAGGAGGCCGAACACGAGCGCGACGACCAGGAATCGGGGCAGGTCGCCGGTAAACGAGATGCCGGCCACGAGCGTGGTGGCCGCCCAGAGCGCGCCGGCGTTGATGAGTAACCGAAGCAAGAGGTACATGGTGCACTCCCTCCTGCTTCGGTTAGCAAGATCCGCGCCTAGCCCGCAGATTAGACGCAGATTACGCGCTAAAACCGCGACGAGCGAATCCAGGTGTCGGAACGCGACCAGCTCTTCGCCAGGTCGGCATCCACCTCCGGATCCGTTTTCCCCTGGGCTTTCAACGCCTGCTGCAGCCCAAGGAGCGACCAGCCGTTGTGCGGATGGTCCTTGATGTCTTCACGGTAGACGCGCTCCGCATCCGCGGGCCGCTTGGCCTCGAGCAGTGCCGCGCCCAGCCAGTGACGCGCGGGGAAGGGCAGCGGCTCCGGCTCGTCGTAGTCCATCTCATCGTCTTTTTGCACGGCTTCTTCGAATTTTGCAATGGCACCGGGCAAATCGCCGGCAGTTCTGGCGATCTCGCCCTCGAGAATGCCGGCCAGCACGCCGACCAGTCGGGCGGCGGGGTGGGTGCGGAATTCCTGCTTGGAGGTCTCGGCCGTCTTCTTCACCTTGGCGAGGTACGCTTTCGCGAACTCGGGCTCGCCGAGCTTCAGCTTCGCGTAGCCTTGCGAGAAGTCGAATGCCGCGGCGGGGATCTCGCGCTCCGGGCGCTTGGTCACGTCCACCACTTCGTCGAACCGGCCGAATCGAATCAGCGTGAGCACCTGGTACATCGTGTCGCTGGTCCGCTTCGTGTAATCCCGTCCGGCCTGCGTGGCGACGGCGCCCTGTCCATCCATCGACGCCGCGTAGAGCAGCATGTGGAGGTTGTGATCGGGGTAGATCGCGAAGCCCTCGCCGGCGTCGGCTTTCAGGTCGGAATGCCACGCGTCGAGGTTGGCCCGCACCGAATCACCCCACCGGCCCACCTCGTTCCAGGTGTGCGATGGCATGTGGTTGATGTGGCTGGCGCCCGGAATGGTCTTGCCCAGGTATTCCGCGCAGAACACGGCCTTGTCGGGCTTCACGGTGGACTCGGTCGCGTGCACGTACAAATGGCACGCGCCGGGGTGCTTCGGATCCTTGTTGAGCACCGATTCCAGCACGGCGTGCAGCCGCTTGATATTGGGCGCGTTGACGTCGCGCGTGCCGCGGCGCGGCTCGAGCAGGAACAGCGCGTCGCCGTACAACGTGACGGCATCCAGATCGTCGGGGAACTGTTCCGCGAGCTTCTTCATCGCGTCGGCGTAGGCCTGGTCCTGGTCCTTGCGCGTCTTGACGTCGAAGTCCTTGACATAGCGGACGCTGAGCGCGTCGATGAAGGCGCGTTCCTTCGGCGTGGCCTTGTCCTTGAGGCTGATCGCCTTGCGGGTGGCGGCATACGCGAACGGCGACTGGTCGGCCGACATCGGCCCGTTCAGGTACGAGCCCCAGGCCCAGCCCTCGCCCCAATAGCAGATCGCGCAATCGGGATCGCGCTTCCACGCTTCGCGGAACGATCGCACGGCGTCGAGCCGCGCGAAGGCGTACATCATCTGGAAGCCCTGGTTGAAAAAGGCCTGCGCTTCTTCGTTCCTGGATGAAATCGGCCGCTTGAACGGCCCGAGGCCGGTGGTGAAGAGGGGAATGGGATCTCTGACGTACTTGGGAACTTCTCCGGGGGTGTCGAGGTGACTCTCTTGAGCCCAGCTCGCGGAGGAGCCGGCTGTGAGGCAACACAGACAGAGAGCCGCGAGACGACAGGAACGAGCGATCATCAAATCCTCCGCGCTCATCTTACCAACGGCTGCGTGATTTTCCGCGATTCAGGGATTCTTCCGCGCGACGCGGGCCGAAACGCGCGGAAAGCGGCCCGATTTCATCGCAAGCCCGACGGCACGCTTCTCGCTTGATGTCCCGCAGAGCGGAGGTTCTCCTATGCATTTCAGAATGCTCGCGTTCGTCGGACTCGCGGGATTGTTGCTCGCTTCACCGGCGGCGGTCGCCGCCGATGCCGGTTGTTGTGGTGAGAAGGCCGCCAAGGCCTGTTGCGACATGCCGTGCTGCCAGGATCAGGTCGCCATGGCGGAAGCCAACGCTGTTGACGTTCTCCTGAGCATGGATCAACTCACGCCATCACCCGCGCGGACGCCGGCGCGCCAGGCGACCGTCGTGTGGTTCCACCGCCCGGTCATGGTCGGCAGGCAGATCCTCCAGGGCCAGTACGTCATCGAACACGACAACGATCGGATGGCGCGCGGCGAACCTTGCACGTTCATCTATGCGTTCGACGACCGGACGAAGCCCGTGGTGACGTTCCACTGCGTTCACCTCGACCGCCCACCCTCCACGGCGGGCAACGTGGTCCTGGCCTCGAACGGCGACACCATGCAGGTGTTCCTCGAGTTCCAGTTCGCGGGCGAGACGGGCGCCCACGGCTTCCCGACCGTTCGTTGAACACGTTGCCAGTCTGACACCCCCAGCCGTGACGTGCCATGATGTCGCCATGGCCGCGGTCGATGAGACCTTCATGCGCGCCGCCTTGCACGAGGCGGCGCGCGCACGTACGGCCGGCGAAGTACCGATCGGCGCCGTCGTCGTGCTCGACGGAGTCGTGATCGGATCGGGCTACAACCACCCGATTGGCGCGCACTACCCGACCGCGCACGCGGAGGTCGTGGCGCTGCGCGCCGCTGCGGCGCGGGCCGGCAACTACCGGCTGACCGGCGCCACGCTGTACGTGACCGTGGAGCCGTGCCTGATGTGCGTGGGCGCGATGATCCACGCGCGCATCGCCACGGTGGTCTACGGGACGACCGAGCCGAATGCGGGCGCGATCGTGTCGATGACGCGCGCGACCGAGCTGGCCGGGCTCAATCACCGGCTCGAGGCCGTCGGCGGGGTGCTCGAGGACGAGTGCCGGGCCCTCATCCAGGAGTTCTTCAAGGAACGCCGGCCGTCTACGGCACGATCACCCGAATGACGCCGTCGCGCTTGTTCATGACGAACAACTGACCCTCCGGTCCCATCCCGAGCCGGAGGTCGGCCCGCGGCGCCGCCGGTTTGCCGGCGGCCGCGTTCTTCTCGCGGATCAGTTGCAGCAGCGTCTTCGACGTGCCCTTGTCACTGAACAGGATGCGGCGGATCGGGTCCTGCCCGCCCTTGGGCGGGTTGTCGGCATCGACGTAGAAGATCTCGCCGCTCGGGTTGTCGCCGAAGATCAGCTTGTTGCTCAACGCCTTGACCGCGTTCTGGCGGTAAACGTAGACGCCGGTGATCGCGACGCGCTGTAACAGCGGATCGCGGTGATCGTATTCGGCGATCGGATAGACGACGGCCGCATCCCCACGCTGGTTCGCCGTGCCGACGCCTTCGCGACCCTGGTAGGTAAAGCTGCCCTCCCACTTGTTCCAGCCCAGGTTGGCGCCGGCGGTCACGGGGCTGATCTCTTCGACGATGTTCTGGCCGATGTCGGCCACGTACATGCGGCCGGTCTTCGCGTCCCACGAGAAGCGCTGAGGATTGCGGACGCCGTAGGCGTAGATCTCGCCGAGGGTGTCGTCCTTGCCGTCGTTGGCGAAGGGGTTCGAGGCCGGGATGCCGTACTGCCCGTTCGCGCTGTTCTTGCCCAGCGGATCGATCCGCAGGATCTTCGCGAAGGCCGAGTTGAGGTTCTGTCCGTGGCCGTACGGGTCGCCGCCGCTGCCGCCATCGGCGAAGCCGACGTAGAGCAACCCGAACTCGGGGCTGCCGGCGCGCGCGAGCGGGTTGAACGCAATCTGGCCGCCGTTGTGATTGCCGAACGGATGCGCGGCGCGGAACAGCTCGCGCGGTGCCGCGCCGTCGTAGGCGGCGGCCGCCGGATTCTTCGCCGTCCACTCGAGCAACACCGTGTCGTGGGTGTGACCGGCGCCGCTCGGCAGGAAGTCGGCCTTCGGCGTCATGTTGCTGGTGTCGGTGTGCGTGTAGAACTTGCCGTAGCCCGGCGTGCCGCGCTGGGCGAACTGCGGATGGAAGGCGAGGCTCTGGAAGCCGCGCTCGGATCCGGCGAAGTTGACGCTGACGCCCCACGCCGCGGCGTTGATGTCGAGATACTCCGAGACGGTCTTGCCATCGTAGCTGACGCTGTAGATCGGGCCACGCATGGTGTGGACGAACAGCCGGCGCGTGCCCGGCTCGTCGACCAGCGTGTTCATCCGCGGCGCTTCGCCGCCGGGCACGTCCGGGATGGTGGCGAACTCCGCGAAGTTCACGGCGATCACGCCCTCGGCGGTGTTGATCGGCGTCGGAAAGGGATCGGTGATGCCCTGGGCCCACACGGGCGACGCGACGAGCAGGGCGGCAACGAGGCTGCGAAATGCGTGCATGGTCACGGTCTCAGTTTATCAGGCGGTCCAATAGAATGATCTCGTGTTCGTCTTCATCGTGCTGGCCGCCGCCATCGTCGGGCTGGCGCACACGGCGCCGTTCCCGTTCCTGCTCGAAGCGTTCAAGCCCGCGAAGTCGGTGTGGCACGTGACGGCGCCGCCGGGCGACGCGCCGTCGATCTACCTGACGTTCGACGACGGGCCGAATCCGGACTGGACGCCGCCGCTGCTCGACGCGCTGCGCGAGGCCGACGCGCAGGCGACGTTCTTTCTGATCGACGACCACATCGGGACCGATACCGCGCCGATCGTCAGGCGGATCGCGGATGAAGGTCATGCGATCGGGCTACACAGCGGCACGCGCCGGCTGATGATCGAGTCGCCGGAGGATCTGG
>Ga0156330_1185_pt2 | contig 33672 bp, 27 predicted proteins | sample RifCSPlowO2_12_FD_107978 | JGI IMG/M metagenome (GOLD analysis project Ga0156330, IMG submission 107978) | Acidobacteria bacterium RIFCSPLOWO2_12_FULL_67_14b | reverse complement strand
GGCGGCGGCCGCGGCGGTGGTAGCGGCGATCGCCAGGTCGATCGGGGTGAGGGCGGCTACCAGGATCCGATGAAGGACGCCGCGCCCGTCACCGACGACGACATTCCTTTCTAACGTGAGCCGGGCTCCGGGCGCCGGGATCCGTCATGGGATCCGGAGCCCGGAGCCCGGATCCCGGAGCCCGACTAGGTCCCTTTCCTTCCGTAGCGATCTTCCAGCCTGACCACGTCGTCGGTTTCAGGCGTCGAGACTTCCATCACATCCGAATCTTCGATCGCGGTCATGCGATGGACCGTGGGCGGCGTCACGTGCACGGCCTGGCCGGGCCCCATCTCGGTGGCGACGAGCGTGCCGCCGACTTCGCGCTCGAACAAGATCCGGCCGGACCACACGAAGATCGTCTCGTCCTTCTTGTTGTGGTACTGCAGGCTCAACGCGTGGCCCTTGTTGATGTGGATTTGCTTGCCGACGTAGCGGTCGGTCCGCGCCCACCACACCTCGTAGCCCCACGGCTTCTCCACCCGATGCAACGGTTCGCTCACGGTGACGGACTCCTTTGAACGGCCGACGCGGCGAGCGCGTCGAAGAGATACTGCTCGATCTCGGCGGCGGTCGGCAGCAGCAAGGCGTGTCCGGCCAGCTTGCGCGCGTCGGCGGCGCTCAGCTCCTGGATCACCTGGCGGACGATCGGAATGGCGCCGGGCGTCATGCTGAACTCGGTGAGGCCGAGGCCCACGAGCAGGCCCACCAGCGCCGGGTCCGACGCCATCTCGCCGCAGAGCGAGACGGGGATCTTCTGCCGCGCCGCGGCGCGGCGGACCTGGCGGATCAACCGCAGCACCGCCGGATGCAGCGGCTCGTAGAGGTCCGACACGCGATCGTCGGTGCGGTCCACGGCGAGGCAAAACTGGATCAGGTCGTTGGTGCCGATCGTGAAGAAGTCGACGTGGGGCGCGAGCAGGTCGGCGGCGAGCGCGGCGGAGGGCACCTCGATCATGGCGCCGACCTTGATTCGCCCGCTTGCGTCGACGCCCAGGTCGCGCATCGCCACCGACAGCAATGCCCTGGCCTCGCGGACCTCTTCCACCGCCGTCACGAACGGGAACATGATGCGCAGCGGGCCGTGCGCGGAGGCGCGCACGAGGGCGCGGAGCTGCGTGCGCAGTACCTCCGGGTTGGCGAGGCCCAGCCGCAGGCCGCGCAGACCCGGGCGCGTGCGCCGGCGCTCGGGGCCGTGCGTGGGCCCGAACTGCCGTTCGTCGAGGTCGAAGGTCCGGATCGTGACCGGCCGCGGCGCGACCTGCTCGATCAGGCTGCGATAGAGCGCGTACTGCTTGTCTTCGGTGGCCGCCTCGATCGACTTGCCCGACAGCATGAACTCCGATCGATAGAGCCCGACGCCCTCGGCGCCATGCTCGTTGAGGAACGGCAGGTCCTCGAGCAGCTCGATGTTGGCCTCCAGCCGGATGCGCACGCCGTCTGTCGTCGAGACCGGACCCGACTCGGCGGACGACAGGCCGCGCTTTCGCGGCCGCGAGGCGCGCCGGTGCGCCTCGTCGATCTGGTCGGCCGAGGGCGCGACGATCAGCTCGCCGGTGGTCCCGTCGAGGATCACGGGCGTGCCGGCGGCGATGCGGATCGAGGCGTCGTGCAGGCCGACGATGGCCGGCACCTTCAGCGAGCGGGCGAGGATCGCGGTGTGATAGGTGCGGCTGCCGGCGTCGGTGGCAAACGCCTGCACGCGGCTCCAGTCGAGCTGCGCCGCCACCGACGCGGTGAGCTCATCGGCGATCAGCACCGACGGCCCATCGATCTGGCTGAGGAGCTCCTTCGGCCCCTTCGCGCCGTGGCGCAGGTTCAACCGGAGGCGCCCGGCGACATCGGCGACGTCGTTCTCGCGCTCGCGGAGGTACGGGTCTTCCATCGACATGAAGACGTGGTACAGCTCCTCGTAGGCGCGATGCACGGCCCACGCCGCGTTGACGCGCTCGGTGCGGATGATCTGCTCGGCCCGGCCCACGAGCATCGGGTCGTCGAGCATGAGCAGTTGGGCGTCGAAAAGCGCCGCGAGCTCGGAGCCGCGGCCCTGATCGAGCCGGCCGCGGATGTCGAGCAACTGCTGGCGGGAATCGGCCTGCGCGCGCGTCAGCGCCGCCACTTCCCGCTCGACCCGATCGGGCGGGATCGGAAAGCGCATGACCTCGGTGCGCTGCGTCAGCACGACCGCGCGGCCGAGCACGACGCCGGGCGAGACGCCGATGCCGGTCAGGCGCTCCACGCGTCTTCTCCAAACCCGGCTTCGACGAGGTGGCACAGCGTCTCGGCGGCCTCGACCTCGTCCGGCCCGTCAGCGGTAATCACGATGGTCGCCCCCGGGCCCGCGGCCAGCAGCAGGATCCCCATGATGCTCTTGCCGTCCATGGCCCGCCCGTCGCGCGAGACGCGGATCTGCGAGACGTATTTGGTCGCGGTACGGACGAACTTCGCCGCCGCACGCGCGTGCAGCCCCAGACGGTTGCGAATCACACATTGGCGCGCGGTCATTCGGCCGGTCCGGCGCCACCGGGACCTTCGTTCAGCAGATCCGAGGCCACCCAGATCGCGTTGCGGCCGTGCTCCCGCAGCAGGCGCGCGATGTCGGTGAGCCGCGCGCCGTCCTGCAGGCTGGCGGCCTTGATCAGCATCGGCAGGTTGACGCCGGTCACGACCTCGACCGCGTCTTCGGCGAGAAACGTGATGCCGAGGTTCGAGGGCGTGCCGCCGAACATGTCGGTGGCGATCAGCACGCCGCCGGGCGCCTTGACGCGCTCGATCGCCGCGGCAATCTCGTCGCGCGCGTCCTGCACGTCTTCGTGCCATCCGATCGAGACGGCCGAGAAGTTCGGCAGGTCGCCGACGATGGTCTCGGCCGCGTTCACCAGTTCGGTGGCGAGCTGGCCGTGCGTGACGACGACGACACCGATCATCGTTCCCCCGTGAGGTCGCGGTGGCGCACGCGCGTCTGGACCCCTGCGATCCCGGCGAGTTCCCGTTTCAGCGCTTCGGCAAAATACACCGACCGGTGGCGGCCGCCGGTGCAGCCGATCGCCACGGTGAGATAGCTCTTCCCCTCTTGCACGTACAGCGGCACGATCCAGCGCAGCAGCGACGAGAATCGCTTGATCGCCGCCCGCGCGGTCGGCTGGCGGCGAATGTACGCCGCCACGGCCGGGTCCTTGCCGGTTTGCGGCCGCAGGGCCGGCACCCAGTGCGGGTTCTTGAGGAACCGCACGTCGAACATCAGGTCGGCCTCGGCGGGCGGGCCGGACGTGAAACCAAAGCTCAGGAACGTCAGCACCAGCTTCGAGGCCTGCTTCTTCCCGCTCACCATTTCGAGCAGGGCCTGCCGCAACTCGTGCACGTTCAGCTTCGTCGTGTCGATCACCTTGTCGGCGAGCGCCCGGATGCCGCGCAGCTTGGCGCGTTCTTCGGAGAGGCCTTCGGTGACCGGGCGGTCCGGCGCCAGCGGATGCGGGCGGCGGGAGGCGCTGAAACGGCGGACCAGCTCGGCGTGGTCCGCCTCGAGGAAGATCAGCCGCGGCAGCAGCCGCTTGTGGGTCTTCAGCTTGCGATAGACCTTCGGGAAGTCACTGACGAAGCGGGGCTCGCGGATGTCCATCACCACCGCCACGCGGGAATGCTCCGACTGCCGCTCGCTGAGCTCCGCCATCACCGGCAGCAGCGACACCGGCAGGTTGTCGACGCAGTAGTAGCCCAGGTCCTCGAGCGCGCGGATGGCCTGCGACTTTCCGGATCCCGACAGCCCGGTCAGCACGATGAAGCGCGCGTCGGTCGGCCGTCGCCGCGACTTGCTCACAGTTCTTCGTCCTCTTCGGGTGCCTGGGTGCTCAGGTGCTTGGGGGCCTGGGTGCCGGTCAGGCTTTCGTCGAGGCGCTTGACCAGCTCGCGCGCGGCGTTGATCCCGCGCATGCGGAGCAACTGGTTGCGGGCGGCGACCTCGACGAGGATCGCGAGGTTGCGCCCCGGACCCACCGGCATGCGGAGCAGCGGCACCTTCAATCCGATCAGCTCGTACGACGCATCGTCCAGGCCCAGGCGATCGTATTCGCGGTCCTGGTCCCAGCGGTCGAGTTGCACGACCAGCTCGACGCGCTTCGACGTCCGCGTCGAGGCGACGCCGAAGAGGTCGCGGATGTTGATCAGGCCGAGGCCGCGGACCTCCATGTGGTGGCGCGTCAGCTCGGGGCAGGCGCCGATTACGATCGATTCGGCGCGGCGCCGCACCTCCACCGTGTCGTCGGCGACGAGCCGGTGGCCGCGGACCACGAGGTCGAGCGCGCACTCGCTCTTGCCGATGCCGCTCTCGCCGACGATCAGGACGCCGAGGCCGAGGATGTCGAGCAGGACGCCGTGGATGACCTCGCGGACGGCGAGCCGGTCTTCGAGGATGGCGGTGAGCTTGCCGATGGCGGTCGCCGTCGGCACCGGCGTGCGCAGGATCGGCACGTCGGCCAGCTCGCCTTCGATCTCGACCTCGGGCGGCAGCTCCGCCCCGCCGGTGACGAGCAGGCACGGCAAGTGCGCCGCAAACGAGTTGGCGAGCGCCCGCCGGCGGGCGGCGGAATCCAGGCTCTCGAGGAACCGGACCTCGCTGTCGCCGAACAGCAGGATGCGGCCGGCCTGCAGGTATTCATGGAACCCGGCCAGCGCGAGGCCGGTCTTCTGGATGTAGGGACTGGTGATGTGCCGCTCGAGGCCGCGCGCCCCGGCGAGCAAATCGATGGTCAGGCCGACCGACTCGGGTCGCGCGTCGAGCAGGCCGCGAACCGTGATTGTCGGGGTGATGGACATCGACGATTAGAAGAGCACCTTCCGCTGGTTCGACGTCGGGATCTTCAGCTCCTCGCGGTACTTCGCGATCGTGCGCCGCGCCAGCATCAACCCCTCACGCTGGAGGATGTTCACGATCTTCGAATCGCTCAACGGCTTCTTGGGATCCTCGCCCTCGATGATCTTCTTGATGCGGTTCTTGATCGTCACCGACGACACGGCGTCGCCGTACGAGCTGCTGATGCCGCTGTGGAAGAAGTACTTCATCTCGAACACGCCCTGGGGCGTGTGCATGTACTTGTTGGTGACGACGCGGCTCACGGTGGATTCGTGCATGCCGATGTCGTTGGCGACGTCGCGCAGCACCAGCGGCCGCAGGTGCTCGATGCCGTGGTCGAGGAAGTCGCGCTGGAAGTTGCAGATGCTGCTGGCGACCTTGTGGATCGTCTTCTGCCGCTGCTCCACCGACTTGATCAGCCACAGCGCCGAGCGGAACTTGTCCTTGACGTAGGCGCGGGTCTCGTCGCTGTTCTCGGCGGCGCCCTTGTCGAGCAGCCGGCGGTAGGTCGGGCTGATGCGCAGCTGCGGCAGGCCGTCTTCGTTCAGCACCGCCACGTACTGATCCTCGACCTTGACGATGTAGACGTCGGGGATGACGTATTGCGACGGCTGCGGGTTGAAGCGGCTGCCGGGCTTGGGGTCGAGGTGCTGGATGATCTCGACGTGGTGCTTGAGCTCTTCGATGCTGAGCCCGAGCTTGCGGGCAAGGTCCGGCATCTGGTGGTTGTGCAGGAGCCGCAGGTGCTCGGTCACGATCTTCTCGGTGGGCGTGCCGTCGAGCCGCAGGTGCCGGATCTGCAGCGTCAGGCATTCCTGCAGGTCGCGCGCCGCCACGCCGATCGGGTCGAAGCTCTGGATCAGGCGGAGCGCCCGCTCGACTTCGTCCACCGGCCAGGGGCCCATCGACGCGATCTCGTCCACCGACGCCACCAGGTAGCCGTCGTCGTCCAGATTGCCGATGATGGCCTCGCCGATCTCGCGGATCGGGTCGACGTCGGTCTGGAGCGAGAGCTGCCATTCGAGGTGGTCGGTCAGCGACGAGCTGGTCGACAGGGTGTTCTCGATCGGCGGCAGTTCCTTGACTTCCTGCGGGGCCCGCGGCCGGTAGCCGTCATCCAGGTAGTCGCCGAAGAAGTACTCGTAATCGGCGTCGTCCCACGAATCGGTCTTGTCGGCCTTGGCCTTGTCTTCGCCCTCTTTTTCGGCGGCCGGGACCGCCTCCGCCGCCTGAAGCTCCTCGGTCGGAACTTCCTCGAGCAGCGGATTCTCGACGACCTCCTGGTTGAGGAGGTCGGCCAGTTCCAAGGTCGACATTGGGAGAAGCTTGATCGCCTGCTGGAGCGAAGGCGTGAGGATCAGCTTCTGTGCGAGCTTCGTTTGAAGCTTCTGCTGGATGGCCATGACCGTCTCTTACATCTTAGTCCAGCCGGAAATCGGCCCCGAGGTATATCCGCCGGACCTCCTCGTCCGCGGCCAGCGCGGCCGGGGTTCCGCTGCGGAAAATGGCCCCTTCCGTGACGATGTAGGCGCGATCGGTGATCTTGAGGGTCTGCAGCACGTTGTGGTCGGTGATGAGGATGCCGATACCCCGCTCCTTGAGGTGGAAGATGATCTTCTGGATCTCCGTGACCGCGATCGGGTCGATGCCGGCGAACGGCTCGTCCAGCAGGATGAACCGCGGCGACATCACGAGGGCGCGGGTGATCTCGGCCCGGCGGCGTTCGCCGCCCGAGAGCGTGTGGGCGGGCGAGGCGGCCAGCGGGGTCAGGTTGAGCTCCGCCAGCAGCTCGCGAAGACGGGTCTTGCGCGTGGCCGCATCGATGTCCAGGGTCTCGAGAATCGCGAGGATGTTCTGCTCGACGGTGAGACCGCGGAAGATCGACGGCTCCTGCGGGAGGTAGCCGATGCCCTTGCGCGCGCGCACGTACATCGGGTCGTCGGTGACATCGACGCCGTCCAGCGTGACGCGGCCCGAGTCGGGCGCGGTCAGGCCGACGGCCATGTAGAACGTCGTGGTCTTGCCGGCGCCGTTGGGGCCGAGCAGGCCGACCACCTCGCCGGCGGTCACGTCGAGGCTCACGCCTCGCACTACCGTACGGCCGCCGTATGACTTGGTCAGTTCGTGTGTGCGGAGGGTCGAGGCCATCAGTTGGGGGGCGTGGAGGGACACTTGCCGCCGCCCTTGCTCTGCGTGCGGATCTCGTTGTTGCCGTCGACGATGACTCTATCGGACGACTTGAAGAAGGTCAACGTCTTGCCGGTGGTTTCCTGGCACGCGGCGTCGACCATGCGCACCGGCGCGCCGAGCACGACGTACTTGTCGTCGGCCGGCGCGTACTCCAGTTTCGTACCGGTGACGGTGCGCTTGTCGACGATGGCCCTGACGGCGCCCGTGGCTTCGAGGCGCTCGAGCGTGTTCTCGTCTTTGGCGAGCAACAGGTCCAGCGTGTCGGCGTGCAGGTCGCTCTGGCTGCCCACCAGGTGTGCCAGTGTCTGGTAGGTGGCGCGGCGTGTCTGGTCCGTGTAGGTGAACGAGCCGGCGGTGCCTACCATCGGCTGCGGCTTCGCGCCCGGTTCGGCGGCGGCCTTCTTGTCGGCGATCGGCAGCGTCGTGATCACCTTGCCCTTCACGATCAGGTCGCCCTTGGTTTCGTCGAGCGTGATCGTCTCGCCGTTGATCTGCGTGTCGCCCTGGAACAGCCGCGCCTGTCCTGAATACTCCCCCGTGCGCGAGGCCTCGTCGTAGGTGAGCTGGTCGGCGATCACGTTGACGGGGTCCTTGTCGGCCAGCAGGCCGGGCCGCCTGGCGGCCGCGGCGTTGCCCGCCGGCTTCTTCGAGGGCTGCAGCACGCTCTGCACCTTCCCGCTGGCGACCATCACCCGCGGCGACAGCGTCACGTCGATCTGGTCGGCATCGATGGTCAGCGACTCGTTACGAATCTGCGGGACGGTAGTGCCGTCCTTGCCCGACAGGTCCAGGGTGCCGGCGGCGATCCGGTAGCGCGCGTCGGCGCTGGTGGCTACGAGCGCGCCGTCTTCGAAGCGAAAGGCGCCGATGAAATGCGCGTCCTGCAGGGTGCCCGCCGCGGGATCGAGCGCGGCCTCGAGGGTGCGGGCGCGCGCGGTGCGCGGGCCATGCGCCTTGGTGGCCGCCTCGTCGTAGCTCACGCCTTCGGTGAACTCCATCTTGTCGAGGCCCTGGGCCGCGCCGGAGGCCGTCAGCGACGTCGAGCGGATCGTCCGCGCGGCCGTGTCGCCGGTGGCGGGCAGGCTGACCTCGACCTTGCCGCGCGCGGCAAGGCTGCTCACCGAGGCGTCGGGGGCGAGCGCGATGGTCATGTTCTCGCCCATCAGCCGCTGCCCCGCCGACGCGGCCTTGGCAGCGAGGTGGATGTCGCCTTGCCCCGCCAGCGTCGCCTGCTCCAACGTCCGGCCGTCGTCGCGGTAATCCAGGTTCATGTCGCGCGCCGACATCGATTGCAGGGCGCCCATGCCGGCGCCGCCGGTCACCTTCGAGTTGCCACGGAGTTCAACGCGGTCGGGCTCGTCGCGATCGGGAAACAGGTGCACGGTGGCCTCGCCGGCGTCGGTCACCTGCCCCTCCCGCACCATGTGCATGGTCCGCTCGAAGCGCATGTAGCGGTCGGCGCGGGCGAAGCCGAAGGCACCGGCGGTCACATCGATCGGCTCGGCGTCGCCGTCCTGCGCGAAGTGGACGACCGCCTGGTCGAGGAGCCACAGCGTGTTGCGCTGTTCGTCGTAGGTGAAGCCGACGCCGGAGCCGGACATGCGGCCGCGCGTGAAGGTCACGGGCCCGGGCGCCCTGACGACCTTCTCGGCCTCGGTGTAGCCCGCGCTCTGGCTGAAGGCGGTGAGGCCGTCGTTGGTCTCGAGGTGGACGTCGCCGGTCACGTCGAAGGAGCTCTGGTCCTTGCCGATGCTCGCTTCCTTGCCGGTGACGGTGTAGTTGCGGCCGCCGCGATTGTCGACGTTGATCTTCACACCGAAGAGCCGCGTCTGGCCGTCCTCGTAGGTTTCCTGCCGCTCGAACTCAACCCGCAGATCGCGGCTCGCACTCTTGAACTGGATGGCATCGCCGCCCGTGGTCACGACCATGACCTTGGGCTTCAACTTCTCCACCGGCGGCGGCGCCACGCGCGCATCGCGCGGCCGCAGCGTGTAGCCGACGACGCCGATCACGCCGAGCACGATCACGGCGAGCACGGCGCGGGCGTGTTTCTGCCAGGGACTCACGCCACCGATTGTACCAGCCTCAGATTGATTCAGACCAAATGCAGCCGCAGATTCGACGCAGATTCGACGCAGATTCGACGCAGATTCGACGCAGATTACTTCTCCAATCCTCACGGGGTGCTCACGTGGCAGGAATTGCCAGACCAGATGGCCTGTGCCATCGAAGAAACTGCGTTTCTCAAACAACGCGCCAACCGTGTCGGTGTGCCCGGGCGAGCCTGGACAGGGACTGACGCTGATCGCGAACGCCCGATGCGCGTGGCACACGGATTGGATGAGGTGCTGCTGCTCAAACTTCGGGAAGCCGTCGCTCGAGTACCGCCGGTTTGTGCTGAGCGAGCCATAGATGGGTGTGTGTCCGTGAAGAAGAGAATCTGTGTCTAATCTGTGGGTCGCTAATCTGCGGCTGTATTTCAGGAAGGGCAATCGGTGGCTACGTGATCAATGCTCCGCGAGTCGCGGGCTCTGGGGATTGGTACCAGCCTGAGATTGACTGAGACGAAATACAGCCGCAGATTCGACGCCGATTGGACGCAGATTACTCCCTCCAGTCTTCACGGATGCTCACGTGGCAGGAATTGCCAGACCAGATGGCCTGTGCCATCGAAGAAACTGCGACTCTCAAACAACGCGCCAAGCGTGTCGGTGTGCCCGCGCGAGCCTGGACAGGGACTTCCGCTGATCGCGAACGCCCGATGCGCGCGGCATACGGATTGGATGAGGTGCTTCGCATGAACATTCCGCACCCGGGTAGAGACGAGAGAACATTCGCGATCATCGGCGCCGCGATGGAGGTTCACCGGATTCTCCACAGAGGATTCCTCGAAGTGATCTACAGCGAGGCGCTGGCTCACGAGTTCGCACTTCGTGACATCCCATTCGTTGCCCAAGTGCCATGCTCGGTCGAATACAAGGGGAAGCGTCTCGGCGGCTTCTACAAGTGCGACTTCGTGTGCTTCGACGAGGTGGTTGTGGAGGTGAAGGCCAGTTCGGTAACGGGCCCCTCTGATCATGCGCAGGTCCTGAACTACCTGGCTCTCAGCGGCCATCAGACGGCGCTGCTACTCAACTTCGGGCGGCCGTCGCTCGAGTACCGCCGGTTTGTGATGAGCGAGCCATAGATCGGTGTGGGTCTTCAAAAAAGAGAATCTGTGTCTAATCTGTGTTTAATCTGCGGCCGTATTTCAAGAAAGCAATCTGCGGCTACTCGCCAGCACGTTGCGGGTGGTCTTCGATTCGTTCGTCCAGAACGCCGTGAAGAGCGACTGTGCGTCCATACCGTCTCCTGGAATTCACGGGCCGTGAACGCAGGCTTGGGCTTTAGATCTGCGTCATCTGCGTGATCTGCGGCCGTGGTCTGGAAATCTGCGTCATCCCTATCGAAAGTCTTCCAATCTGAGTTCCACATACCGCTCACCACGAAACTCGTTCTCCTCCACGGTGTACGCGATCTCGACGCCATCCTTCTGCGCGAGCAATCGGTGTTCACGCTCGGCGGCGTTCCACTGGATCGCCCGCAGCACGCGGCCGTCCTGCTTCATGCTCATCTTGAGGTGGCGGTCTTTCAGGATCCGCGGCCCGTCGACGACGGTCACGGGCCCGGTGTGGAAACGCGGCTTCGGGTTGCCCGGGCCGAACGGTGCCAGCGCGTTGAACTCGGCGACCACGCGATCGGTGATCTCGCCGAAGGCCAGCGGCCCGTCGAGCCAGAGCCGCGGCCGCAGGTCGTCGGGGCCGAGGCAGGTGTCGGCGTAGGCGTTGACGGCCTGGCGGAACTCCCTCACGCGCGACGAGAGCAACTGCAGCCCGGCGGCCTGCTTGTGCCCGCCGAACCGCGACAGGATCGGCGCGCAGGATTCGAGCGCGGCGAGCATGTCGAATCCGGGAATGCTGCGGCACGAGCCGTGCGCGACCTCGCCGTCGGTCGACAACACGATGGCCGGCCGGTAGAACGCGTCGACGAGCTTGGCGGCGACGATGCCGATCACGCCGCGATGCCAGCCCTCCCCGGCCACGACCAGCACGCTCCGCGACCCGATATCGGGGTCGGCCTCCACCGACTTCTTCGCCTTGGCAAGAATGTCCTGGTCCTCCTGCCGGCGCCGCGTGTTCTCCGACTCCAGTTGCTCGGCCAGCGCCTTCGCTTCGCCGGCCATCCCCTCGTCCGACGCGAGCAGCAGGCGCGTGGCGATGTCGGGGGTGCTCATGCGGCCGGCGGCGTTGATGCGGGGTGCCACCATGAAGCCGATGTGGTAGCTGTCGATCGTCTTGCCGGTGAGGCCGGCGGCTTCGAACAGCGCGCGGAGGCCGACCTTGTGCGGGCCCTTCGTCAGCATCTCCAGGCCGAGCTTGGCGATCACCCGGTTCTCGCCGACGAGCGGCACCACGTCGGCCAGCGTCCCAATCGCGGCGATCTTGACGAAGGCCGGCAGCCACGCCGTCTTCGCCGACTTGCGGCACAGCGCCTGCACGACTTTCAGGGCCACGCCGACGCCCGCCAGGTTCTTGTCCGGATAGGTGCAGTCGTGGCGCTTCGGGTTCACGACCGCGCAGCAGTCGGGCAGCTCCGCATCCGGCTCGTGGTGGTCCGTGATGATGAGATCCACGCCGAGCTCGCGGGCCCGCCGCGCCGCTTCAGCGCCGCGGATGCCGCAGTCGACCGAGACGATCAGCTTGACGCCCTCGGCGTGCAGCCGGTCGATGGTGCCGGCCTGAAGCCCGTAGCCGTCGGTCAGCCGTTCCGGAATGAAGTGGCCGACATCGGCGCCGAGCAGCTCGAGCGCGCGCCGGAGGATCACGGTGGACGTGATCCCGTCGACGTCGTAATCCCCGTGGACCGCAATGCGCTCCCGCGCGGCCACGGCGGCCAGCAGCCGGTCGGTGGCCTTGTCGAGATCGGTGAGCCGGGAGGGATCGAGCAGTTGATCGAGTGACGGCTTGAGGAAGCGCGAGGCCTCATCGGGATCGACCAGCCCCCGGATGACGAGCAGCCGCGCGGTGACCGGCGACACGCCGAGCGCGCGCGACAGGGCCAGGGCTTGTGCCTGGTCGAAGGGCTTCGTGTTCCAGATTGGTGGTACGGCCATGGGGATGGGCGGGTCTGGAGACCCGCCCCTACACTTCGATGATCCCGACGGATCCCATTTTGCGGAACTTCTGATAGCGCTGCTCGAGGCGGGTCTCGACGTCGAGCGCCGAGACCTCGGCCAGCGCCCGTTGCAGCGCCACGTCCAGGAGCGCGGCGGCCTGTTCCGGATTCGTATGGGCGCCGCCCACCGGCTCGATCACGATCTCGTCGATGACCTCGAGCGCAAGCAAGTCGGGCGCCGTGATCTTCAACGCCTCGGCGGCCTCCATCTTCTTGCCGGCGTCCCGCCACAGGATGGCGGCGCAGCCCTCGGGCGGGATGACGCTGTAGATGGCGAACTCGTGCATCAGGATACGATCGCCGACGGCGAGGCCCAGCGCGCCGCCGCTGCCGCCCTCGCCGTGCACGATCACGATCACCGGCACCTCGAGCATCGCCATTTCGCGCAGGTTGACGGCGATCGCCTCGGCCACGCCCCGCTCCTCCGATTCGATGCCGGGGTAGGCGGCCGGGGTGTCCACGAAGCACAGGATCGGCCGGCTGAACTTCTGCGCCAGCTCCATCGTCCGCATCGCCTTACGGTAGCCGTCGGGCCGGGCGTAGCCGAAGTTCCGGAAGATCTTCTGCTTGGTGTCGCTGCCCTTCTGGTGGCCGACCACGAGGATCGGCTGGCCCTTGTACAAGGCCGTGCCGGTGACGATGGCGTGATCGTCGGCGAAGCGGCGGTCGCCGTGCAGCTCGACGAAGTCGGTGCAGAGGCGCTCGACGTAGTCGAGGGTGGTCGGCCGCGACGGATGGCGGGCGACCTGCACGCGCTGCCACGGCGTCAGCGTCTTGTACAACTCGCCGCGGATCGCGTCGACGCGCGCCTCGAGCCGCGCGATCTCGCGGTCGCGATCCTCGCTGGGCGCCAGCGTGGAGAGCGCCTCGATCTCTCTCAGCAGGACGCCGATGGGCTCTTCGAATTCCAGCAGGTCTGGCATGTCAGGAATGTACCGTGACCGATCCGGGCCCGCAGATGCGCTCGACGTCGGCCACGAACTGCTCCGACGTCCGCACGCGTATGGAGGAGGTCACCTCGGCGCGCACGATCACGTGGCGCGACCCGCCGTTCATTTCCACTTCGACGGCCACGGGCCGGTCCCCGCGGTGCTTGCCGAGCAGCGCCCACAACGCCTCAATCGTCTCACGCGGACAGTTGGCCTTCAACCGGATCCTGACCCCGCGCGACAGCCGCTCCTTGAGCGCCGCCAGCGGCAGGATGTCGGCGCTCTGGAAGCGCGAGCTGTCCTCGTCGCGCTCGAACTTGCCGCGCACGAGCAGCAGCGCGCCGTTGACGATGAGCGCGCGGTGGCGGCCGAACATTTCGGGGAACACGACGACCTCGACGGCGCCCTGATGGTCTTCGAGTGTGAAGACGCACATCGGATCGCCCTTCTTGGTCTTGAGTCCGCGGAAGCCGGAGACGATGCCGCCGACGTAGACATCCTCGAGGATCAGCCGGCCGGGCGCGCCGTCGATGCCGGACGGAATCTCGCTCATCGTCAGGTCCCCGACCGTCTTGGCGCCGAACGCGCGCAGGTCGCCGGCATGGCGGTCGATCGGGTGGCCGCTCAGGTAGAGGCCGAGAGCTTCCTTCTCGTGCGCCAGCAGCTCCATCTCCGTCCACGGCGGCGCCTCGGGGAGCCGGATGATGGTGAGGCCGCCCTCCTCCCCGCCGCCGAACAGATCCGCCTGGCCCTGCTCGCGATCGCGCTGCGTGCGGTTGCCGTGCTCGATGGCGCTGTCGATCGCGCCGAACAGCTTGGCGCGTCCGGCCGGGAGGCCGACGCCGCCCGGGATCACGCTGTCGCATGCGCCCGACCGCACGAGCGCTTCGAGCACCTTCTTGTTGACGAGCCGGAGGTCGAGCTCTTCACACAGCTGGTGGATCGAGGTGATGCGGCCGAGGCGCTCCCGCACCTCGAGGATGCTGCGGATCGCGCCCTCGCCCAGGCCCTTGATGGCGGTGAGGCCGAAGCGCACGCCTTCGGGGACGACGGTGAAGTGCAGCTGGCTCTCGTTGATGTCGGGCGGGCGCACCGCGATGCCGCGCTCGCGTGATTCGCTGATGTAGACCGCGAGCTTCTCGGTGTTGGCCGCTTCGATGGTGAGCAGCGCCGCCGCGAAGTGCCGCGGGAAGTTCGCCTTCAAATACGCGGTCTGGTAGGCCAGGAACGCGTAGGCCGTGGAATGCGATTTATTGAAGCCGTAGCCGGCGAAGAACTCCATCAGCTCGAAGATCTTGCTGGCCTTCTTCTCGCTGATGCCCTTGGCCAGCGCCCCGGCCATGAAGGCCTCGCGCTGCTTGGCCATGACCTTGGGGTCCTTCTTGCCCATCGCCTTGCGGAGCACGTCGGACTGGCCCAGCGTGAAGCCGGCGAGCACGCTCGCCATGCGCATGACCTGTTCCTGGTAGGCGATGACGCCGTAGGTGTCGGCCAGGATCGGCTCGAGGGCGGCCAGCTCGTACTTGACCTGGCTGCGGCCGGCCTTGCGGTTGATGTAGTCGTCGACCATGCCGCCCTTGAGCGGGCCGGGCCGATAGAGCGCGTTCATCGCGATCAGGTCTTCGAGCCGCTGCGGCTTGGCGCGCCGCAGGATCTCGCGCATGCCGGAGCTTTCGAACTGGAAGATGCCGTAGGTCTGGCCGTCGATGAACAGCTGGTAGGTCTTCGCATCGTCGAGGGGAATCGTATCGATGTCGAGAGAGATGCCCTCGGTCCGCTTGATCTCGGCGAGCGCATCCTGGATCAGCGTCAGCGTGCTGAGGCCGAGGAAGTCCATCTTCAGCAGGCCGACGCGCTCGACCTCCTTCATCGCCCACTGGGTCGTGATTTCGTCGCGGTTGCTCTTGAAGAGCGGCGCGTAGTCGGTGATCGGCCCGGGCGCGATCACGACGCCGGCGGCGTGGACGCCGGCGTTGCGCGACACGCCCTCGAGGCGCTTGCCCATTTCGAGCACGTCGTGCACGCGCGGATCGTTCTTCGCCATCTCGCGCAGCACCGGGTTCTCGGCCAGCGCCTTGTCGAGCGTCATGTCGAGGGCCGGCGGAATCTGCTTGGCGATGCGGTCGACATCCGCGTACGGCATGTCCATCACGCGGCCGACGTCGCGAATCACCGCCTTGGCCTTCATCGTGCCGAAGGTGATGATCTGCGACACGTTCTCGCGGCCGTACTTGGCGGTCACGTACTCGATCACCTCGCTGCGCCGGCGCTCGCAGAAGTCGACGTCGATATCGGGCAGCGACACGCGCTCGGGATTGAGGAAGCGCTCGAAAATCAGGTCGTAGTGCAGCGGGTCGACGTCGGTGATGCGAAGCGCATAGGCCACGAGGCTGCCGGCGGCCGAGCCGCGGCCCGGTCCCACCGGGATTCCCTGCTCGCGCGCGTAACGGATGAAATCCCAGACGATCAGGAAGTACCCCGGGTACTCCATCTTCTTGATCATCGCGATCTCGTAGGCCAGGCGTTCGTCGTACTCGGCGATGGTGTGGCGCAGCTGGCCGGCCGCCTCGAGCTGCCGCAACCGCTCGAGCCGCTGGGCGTAGCCCAGGCGCACGACGTGCTCGAAGTAGGCGTCCAGCGTGAAGCCGTCGGGCACCGCGAACGTCGGCAGGTGGTTCTGGCCCTGCGGAATCGTGACGTGGCAGCGCTCGGCGATCACGAGCGTGTTCTTCATCGCCTCCGGATAGTCGCCGAACACCTCGGCCATCTGATCGGCGGTCTTCAGGAAGAACTGGTCGCCGTGGTACTTCAGCCGGTTCTCGTCGTTCACCGACTTCCCCGTGCCGATGCACAGCAGGATGTCGTGCGGCTTGTGGTCGCCGTGGCGGAGGTAATGCACGTCGTTGGTCGTCACCAGCGGCATGTTCAGGTCGCGCGCGATCGGCAGCAGCCCGGTGTTGACGATGCGCTGCTCGTCGATGCCCTGAAACTGCATCTCGAGGAAGAAATTGTTCGGGCCCAGGATGTCGCGGTAGGTCGCGGCCGCGGCCATCGCCTTCCTGGCCTGCTCCGCCCGGATTTCGGACGCCACTTCGCCCTTGAGGCAGCTGCTGAGGCCGATCAGGCCTGCGGCGTGCTGCGCGAGCAGTTGCTTGTCGATGCGCGGCTTGTAATAGAACCCCTCGGTGTAGCCGGCCGACACCAGCTTGATCAGGTTCTTGAAGCCGATCTCGTTTTCGGCCAGCAGCACGAGGTGATTGGCGGTTTCGCCGGGCGTGCCGCTTTTGTCGCGCCGGTCGCCGGGCGCGACGTAGACCTCGCAGCCGAGAATGGGATTGATGCCGCGCTTGCGGGCGGCGTCGTGGAAGACCACCGCCGAAAACATGTTGCCGTGCTCGGTGACGGCAAGGGCGGGCATCTTGAGACGCTCCGCCTCGTCCAGCAGCTCGTCGATGCGGCAGGCGCCGTCGAGCAGCGAGAACTCGGTGTGCAGGTGCAGATGGACGAACTCCGCCATCGGCTATTCCCACTCGATGGTGGAGGGGGGCTTCGAGCTGATGTCGTAGACGACGCGGTTGATGCCGCGGACCTCGTTGACGATCCGCGAGGAGATCGACGCGAGCAGCTCGTGCGGCAGCCGCGCCCAATCGGCGGTCATGCCGTCGAGGCTTTCGACCGCGCGTACCGCCACCGTGAACTCGTAGGTGCGCGCGTCGCCCATCACGCCGACGCTCTGCACCGGCAGCAGCACCGCGAAGCTCTGCCAGACGCGCTCGTACCAGCCGGCCTTGCGGACTTCGTCGGCGACGATGGCGTCAGCCTTCTGCAGCAGGGCGATCCGGTCGCGCGAGACGTCGCCGAGAATGCGCACGGCGAGACCCGGGCCCGGGAACGGCTGCCGCACCAGGAATTCCTTGTCGATGCCGAGGTCGCGGCCGACGCGCCGCACTTCGTCCTTGAAGAGCTCGCGCAGCGGCTCGACCAGCTTGAACGTCATCCCCGCCGGCAGGCCGCCGACGTTGTGGTGGCTCTTGATGGTGGCGGAGGGACCGCGCACCGACACCGATTCGATCACGTCGGGATAGAGCGTGCCCTGGGCGAGGAAGGCGAAGTCGCCGAGCGCCAGGGCCTTCTCGGTGAAGATGTCGATGAAGGTGGCGCCGATGATCTTGCGCTTGGTTTCAGGATCGGTGACGCCCGCAAGGCGGGTCAGGAAGATGTCGCTCGCGTCCACGGGGTGCACGGGCAACTGCAGCTTCTTGTAGCGCTCGACCACCTGCGCGGCTTCGTTGAGGCGCAACAGGCCGTTGTCGACGAAAATGCACTGGAGGCGGTCGCCGATGGCACGATGAATGAGCGTGGCCGCCACGGTGGAGTCGACACCGCCCGACAGCCCGCAGACGACGCGCTGGTCGCCCACCTGTGCCTTGATGCGCGCGGTCGCCTCGCCGATGAACGACGCGATGGTCCAGTCGCCGGTGCAGCCGCAGATGTCGAAGGCGAAGTTGCGGAGCAGCTCCTTGCCGCGATCGGTATGCGCGACCTCCGGGTGGAACAGGAGCGCGTAATAGCCCTGGTCGGGCGCTTCCATCACGGCGACGGGCGCGTTGGTGCTGGTGGCCGCCACCGCGAAGCCGGGCGGCGCGGTGGCGACGAAGTCGCCGTGGCTGGCCCACACGCGCAACTCGTCGGGCATGCCCTTCAGCATCCGCGACGGCACGGCCGAGTCGCGCCGCACCAGGGCGTGACCGAACTCGCGATGCGCGGAGCGGCCGAGCCGGCCGCCCAGCATGTCGGTCATCAACTGCATGCCGTAGCAGATGCCCAGCGTCGGCACGCCGAGGTCGAGCACGGCGCGGTCGCAGTGGGGCGCGCCGTCTTCGTCGACGCTGCTCGGCCCGCCCGACAGGATCAGGCCGACCGGGTGTTTGGCCTTGATCGCGTCTGGCGTGGTGTTGAACGGCAGAATCTCGCAATACACCGAGAGCTCGCGCAAGCGCCGCGCGATCAGTTGCGTAAACTGCGAGCCGAAATCCAGGACGAGAATGGTTTGATGCGCCACGTCGTGTTGAAGGTAAGAACGCTATTATAACTTTGATGACCCTCTTTCTCGCGATCGCTCTTGCACTTCAGGAGGCCGTCGCTCCGTCCTTGACAGCGCTCGATGCGCGGTGGCAGGTGTCGTTCGACACGCCGCCGGCGGCGCCGGCCGGCTACGACACGTCCGGCGCGTACGTGCCGCTCAAAGGGGGCCAGCTGGTGGCGGTCGATCTCGATCGCGGCGTCGTGCGGTGGCGGCTCGACGTTCCCACCGCGTTCACGCCGGCCACCGGCGAGGGCCTGGTCTTCACGACGGCCGAGAACACGATCGAGGCGCGCGACGCGCGCACCGGGGCCGTGCGCTGGCGGGCGCCGCTCCCCGGCGGCGCCGCGGCGCCGCTCTACTGGGACACGGGCTGGCTGCTGGCGTCGACGCCGTCGGGCGACCTCGCCGCGTTCCGCGCGTCGGACGGCACGCTGGTCTGGCGGCAGCCGCTCGGCGCGCCGCTGTCGGCCGCCCCGGCCCCGGCCCTGGATCGCCTGTATCTGCCGCTCGCCGACAACCGGCTCGTCGCCGTCGCCCTCGCCACCGGCGACACGGTGTGGACCCGCACGCTCACCGGGCGCATCGTCGCGCTGAAGGGACTCGATGATCAGCTGGTGTTCGGAACCACGGACAAATGGGTGCAGAGCGTCGATCTGGAACGCGGCCGCGAGCGGTGGAAGTGGCGTGTCGGCGGCGACGTGGCGGGGCTGCCGTCGGCCGACGACAAACGGATCTACTTTGCGTCGCGCGACAACGTGCTGCGAGCGGTCGATCGCAAGAGCGGCAACCTGCGGTGGAAGGCCATGCTGCCCTCGCGCCCCGCCGGCGGGCCGCTCCGCTTGCCCGATGCCGTGATGGTGCCGCTGGTCGCGAGCGAGATCCCCGGCTTCGACCCGGTCACCGGCAAGCCGTCGACGACGATCAAGGCGGCCGGCGAGCTCGGTTCGCAGCCGTTCCTCCGGCCGGACGCTCGACTGACCGCGCCACGGCTCATCGTCGTGAGCCGTGAGGGACAGCTCCAGGCCTTCGGGCTGCGCTTCGAGCCGCCCTTCATGCCCCTCGACGTGCTCCCGGGCGCGCCGGCCGTGCCGTGACGGGACGCTTGCATTGGCGATTGTCGATCGACCAATGGCTGATTGTTTGGTGATTGCACGACTTGCCGATTTGGTGAATTGAGCGCCTACGGCCGACCAATCACTCAATCCGTCAATCGGCCATGCAAGCGCGAGCCAGCCGTTCGACGCCCTCGACAATCTGCTCAGGCGTAATCCCCGAGAACGACAGCCGCGCGAACTCGTGGCCGGCGCCGTTCACGTAGAACGCGCTACCGATGACGAAGCTGACTTTCTCTTTGAGCGCGCGATCGAACAGCGCGAGATCGTCGATTCCGGGCGGCAGCTCGATCCAGAGGAAGAACCCGCCGCGCGGGGTCGTCCACTTGATGCGGTCGCCGAGCTTGGCCTGCAGCGCCTGCTCCATCACCGTGCGCTTGTGCTGGTAGTGCGCCCGCAGCGTCGGCGCGATGCCCTGCACGACGCCGCGATCGAGCGTGCCGTGCACGACGCGCTGGTCGAAGACGCCGCTGCACAGATCGGCGGCCTGCTTGGCGAGCTCCACCTTCTGGGCGATGGCGGACGGCGCCACCATCCACGCCACGCGGAACCCCGGCACGAGGACCTTCGAGAAGCTCCCCAGGTAGACCACGCGCCCGTCCGTGTCGTCGGCCTTGATCGGCCGCGTGTCTTCCACCGACGTGGTGTCTTCGAAATAGATCGATCCATACGGGTCGTCCTCGAGGATCACCAGGTCGTGACGACGGGCGGCGTCGAGCAGGGCGCGCCGGCGCGGCGCGCTCATCAGCAGGCCCGCGGGGTTCTGGAAGTTCGGCGTCACATAAATGAACTTGGCGCGCTGTCCCTTCGCCTTCAGGCCCGTCAGGACGCGCTCGAGCGACTCGAGCTCGATCCCTTCGGCATCCTGCGGCACCCCCACGAGCTCCGCCTGCAGGTTGTGAAAGGCGGCGATCGCTCCGCTGTAGGTCGGCAGCTCCACGATGACCGCATCGCCGGGATCGATCAGGACGCGCCCCGCCAGGTCCAGCCCCTGTTGCGAGCCGGTCGTGATCACGATGTCTTCGAATCGGGCCGTGACGCCGCGGTCCTTGAGGCCATGGGCGATCAGGTGCTCGATCAACGGACGATAGCCGCGGGTCGCGCCGTATTGCAGCGTATTGCCGTCATGCTTCGCGAGCAGGTCGCTCGTGATCGCCTGCAGGTCGTCCCAGGGGAACATCTCGGGCGCGGGGTATCCGGCGGCGAACGAAATCAGGCCGGGGATGGCGGCGCCGAGGATGCCGGTGCGGCGGATCGCCGACTCCTGGAATTGGCGGGCCGCCTTCGACAAGCGCGACAAACCTTCCGCCTTCGCGCTCCGCGCTTCGGCGGACAAGAAAGGTTTGTCGCCACCTCGAGGGTTGTTGCCACCGGAATGCGTCATGCGCGGGTGACCTGGTGAAGGCGATCGGATTGCGGCGCGGTCACCCCCGACGGTTGCAGCGTCCGGTGCAACCGGAGGTAGGTGGCGGCGCCGGTGAGCCCGACGAACTGAAACACCACGCCGCGGACGAGCCAGGCAAGAATCTGGAGCGGAATCGCGGCCAGCCCGACGAACGGCACGAAGGCGATCAGGCCGAGCGCCGTCGTCGCGAGAATCGAGGCGCCGGTCGCCATCACCATCAGCGCCAGGATGGCCGCGAGCACCTGCCCCACTTCGCGCGGGCGGCGGCGCAGGAGGCGCGCGACATGCGGAATCGCAGCGTGCACGGCGCAGTCTTCGGTGGCCACCACGATCTGCAGCAGCAGGTAGACGAAGTTCACCAGGGTGATCACGACGATCAGCGCGAGGGACGCCAGCGCCACGACGAGCGGCCAGTCGAGCGATGCCGACAGCGGCGGCCCGAACACGAGCGCCAGGTATCCGCCGGCGCACATCGCATAGACCACCGACAACCCGATGCCCAGCCGCAGGTAGCGCCCGAACAGCGACCGGATGCCGTTGGTGTAGCGCTCGATCGATGCCTGATTGACATGTTCGAGCGCCGACATTCTCAGGGGCGGCTGCTCGATGGGGCCCGCCGCGCGCTCGCCGGCCACGAGCACGGTGACGCTGCCGGCCTTGATCGCGAACATCAGCACGGAGCCGCCGATCAGGATCAGCCCGAGGGCGGCCAGAAACGCCGCCAGGGCCACCGGCTGCGCGAGCAGCACGCCCACCATCGTCGACACGATCTGCCCGGGTTCATGCCGCAGCAGGTCGATCGGGTCGCCGCCGACGACGAGCGCGACCAGCAGGACGCCGCCCACCAGGGGCACGGCCAGCAGGGTCTTGAACAGCGAATCGGCGACGAACTGGACGAGGACGACAGGCCAGTTGGCGGCGGTGACGAGGGCGCCACGCTTGAGCGCGAACTTCAGCGAGCCGGGGACGCTCATGAATGGTGGTTCGGCAGAGTTCACATTCTACAATGGCGAATCGGATGGCCGTTCCTCCTTTCGTCGCTCGAACCGCGCGGCGCCTGCTGGCCGGTGGAGTTGTGGCCGCGGCCGCCATCTGGCTGGCGGGCGAAGGGGTGGAGCGCGCGCGGCTCGGGTCCGATCTCAACGCGTCGCGCGCGCGGGCGCATGCCGAGGTGGCGGCGCAGTTCGCGGAGCTCGGCCGTCGCCTCGATCGCGCCGTGCGCAGCGTCACGCTCGATGCGGCCACGGTCCGGCTGGCCGAGCGTGGCGACGCCGCCGCCACGCGGCGGCTCTTCGACCAGGCCGCAGCCGGCGCCACCTCGAGCGGCACCGGCGTGGCGGTCACGGTGTTTGCCGCCAACAACCAGCCCGTGGCGTGGGTCGGCCGATCCGAGGACGTCCCCGACGCGCGGCTGACCGGCCCGGCGTCGCTGTTTCTCGCGCAGAGCTCGCAGGGCCTGCAGCTGGTCCGCGTGCAGCCGGTGGTCGACGCGGACGACCCCAGCCGCCATATCGGCGCCATCGTCGCCGAAGCCCCGTTGGCGCACGATGGGCAACTGCCAATCGGCGAGCCGGCGTTCGTGCTCGATACCAGCATCGTGCCGGCGTCGCTCCGGCTTCGGTTCGAGGGCGCCGCCGATGCCGGGCCGGGCGCCTTCCTCGTTCGCACGCCGACCGGCGAGCCCCTGGCCGCCGTCGAGGTCTCGGATGCCGCACTCGAGGGCGCGCGCCTGCGCTTCCGTCAGCAACGTCTCGCCGCCGAACTCGTGTTGCTCGCCCTGATCCTGCTGCTCGCGACCGGCCCGCTGCTCGATTGGCGGCGCGTGTCGCGCCGCGTCTCGTCTGCGGCCGGGCTGACGGCGGGGATTGCCGTGCTGATGGTGGCCGCGCGCGCCGTGCTCTGGATCGCGGTCCGGCGGACCGACCTCGCGTCGGTGCCGCTGACGCCGGCCGCATCGTTCGGGCCCTGGCCGGCGCTGGCGCTCGCCTCGCCGATCGACTTCATGTTGACCAGCCTGCTGGCCGCGGGGCTGCTGGCGCTGGCGATCTCGAGCTTCGCGCTGTGGCGATCGGGCCATCGCCGCGGCGTCGGCGTCCTGCTCGTCGACGGTCCGGCGGCCGGCGCCCTCTTCCTCGTCTTCCAGTTCGCCGCCGGCGCCACGGCCCTGGCGCTGCTCATCTGGTACGAATCGTTCCTGCGCACGCAGGTCTCGCCGGCGCCCGTGGACATCCTGCGGTTTGCCATCGATCCGGCGGACCCCGTCCGGCTCCAGGTCGTGATCGGCCTGGTCGCTCTCAATGCGGCGGTCGTCGGGTTCTCGGTGCTGTTGCTGCTGCTGGCGCGATCGCTATGGGCCTTCCCGCAGTCAGGCCGCGCCTGGCGCGCCCGCGGCGTGATCGCGTGGATCGCGCCGGTGGCGCTCCTGTGGTGGCCGGGCATGGCCGAGCGGTATGCGCCCCTGCTACCGACGCTGGCCGCGGCGGCCTTCACGGTGGTGGCCACCCTCGTCATTCATCACTACCGCGCCACGCTGCGGCACAGTTCACAAGCCACACGCTTGCTGGCGTCGTTCCTGGCGATGATGCTGCCGTCCGTGGCGCTCTATCCGTCGCTGGTCGATGCCGCCTTGCGCGCGAAGCGGCAGCTGGTGGAATCGCGTTACGCGCCGGAAGTGGTGAATCAACGGCAGGACGTGCGCCTCAAGCTCCAACAGGCGGTCGCGGAGATCGATCGCATTGGCGCCCTCGACGACCTGGTGCGGGCCAGCGACCCGCCGGCGTCGGGACCGCTGCCGACCGACGCGGCGTTCCTGGTGTGGTCGCAAACCAGCCTCGCGACCCAGCGCATGACGTCCAGTGTCGAACTCCACAACGCCTCGGGCGCGATGGTCAGCCGCTTCAACATGAAGCTCCCCGACCAGGGCACGCCGCAACCCTGGGTCGAATCGTCGTGCGAATGGGAGCTCCTCGAAGAATCGTCACCGTTCTTTTCCGAGGAACGCCGCCTCCTGCATGACGGCCGCGCCATCTGCATCGATGGGCCCACCGGCCGTCGCCGCGTGGGGTCGGTCGTGGTCCGCGCCAGGCTGGACTACGCCAACCTGTCGTTCATCTCGGCGCAGAACCCGTACGTGGCGCTGATTCGATCCGGTCAGCCGCGCCCCGAGCCCCGCCTTCGCGCCGAGGTCGAGCTCTCCGTCTACGGGTGGAGCCGCCGCGTGCTCTACAACTCCGGCCCCACCGCGCCGCCGATGACCGAGCCGGTGTTCCGCGGCGCCTTCGCCTCACGCGAGCCCTTCTGGACGACGATGGAGGGAGAGTCGGGGCGGCTAGATGTCTACGTGATGAGCGACCGCGCGGCGATCTACACGCTGGGGATGGCCCGGCAAACCGCCTTCGGTCACCTGGTGACGATCGCCGAGCTGGTGACGCTGGCGTTCGTGGTGTTTATGGTCACCGTGGGCGGCGGCATGCTGTTCAACATCCTCGTGGCGCGCGCGCCGGCGTCGGGACGCGCGCTGCTGGACGAAGTGCGTGCGAGCTTCTACCGCAAGCTGTTCCTCGCCTTCGTGGCGGCGGCGATCGTGCCGGTGCTGGCCCTGGCGTTGGTGTCGCGCGCGTACATCGCGTCGCTGATATTGGCCGACATCGCCAGCGAGGCGACGCGCATCGCCGGCGTCGCCAGCCGCGTGGTCGAAGATTTCGGCAGTCTCCAGGAGCGCGGGCTGGCGGCGCTGCCGCTCGTCGATGACAACCTGATGGTGTGGCTGAACCGGGTGATCGCGCAGGACGTGAACATCTTTGCCGGCGCCAACCTGCTGGCCTCGAGCGAACGCAACCTGTTCGCCTCCGGGCTGCTGCCGACGCGCACGCCCGGCGACGCCTTCCGCGCGATCCTGCTCGACGGCCGCCCGTCGTACCTCGGGCGCGAGGTCGCCGGGGACCTCGAGTACCTCATCGCCGCGGCGCCGGTGCACGTGCAGGGCCGCGAGGCCATCCTCATGGTGCCGCTGACGTCGCGGCAACAGGAGACGCAAGCACAAATCGAAGAGCTCGATCGGCGCGTGCTGCTTGCGGCGCTGCTCTTCATCATGCTCGGGGCCGGCATCGGGTACTACATGGCCGAGCGCATCGCCGACCCGGTGAACCGCCTGATGCGGGCCACCCGGCGGATCGCCAGGGGCGACCTCGACGCCCGCGTCCTCGCCACCTCGTCGGATGAACTGCGGCGGCTGGTCGAAGCGTTCAACCAGATGGCCGCCGACCTTCAGCGGCAGCGCCGGGAACTGGAGCGCACCAACCGGCTCGCCGCGTGGGCCGACATGGCGCGGCAGGTGGCGCACGACATCAAGAACCCGCTGACGCCGATCCAGCTCAACGCCGAGCACTTGCGGCGCGTTCACATCGATCAGGGCCGGCCGATGGGCGGGGTGATCGACGAATGCGTCTCGAACATCCTCGGGCAGGTGCGGCTGCTGCGCCAGATTTCGTCGGAGTTCTCCAGCTTCGCCTCGTCGCCCGAGCCGAAGCCCGTGGAGACGAACCTGTCGGAGCTGGTGAGCGAAGTGGTCGAACCGTACCGCACGGGCCTGGCGGGGCGCGTGACGGTGGTCACCGACGTGCCCCTCACCCTGCCGCGGCTGTGGATCGACCGCATGCTGATCGGCCGCGCGCTGACCAACGTGATCGAAAACGCCCTGCACGCCATGCCGGGCGGGGGCACGCTGACCGTGGATGCGACCCACAACACCGCCCGCACGGTGCAGCTGCGCGTCACCGACACGGGCGTCGGCATGGACGCCGATGCGCTCGCGAAGATCTTCGAGCCGTATTTTTCGACCAAGGCGATTGGAACCGGTTTGGGCCTGACGATCGCGAAGCGCAATGTCGACGCGAACCACGGAACGATCGCCGTCACGTCCGAGCGCGGCAAGGGGACGAGGGTGACGATGACGCTGCCGACAAGCTAGGTGCGTACAGTGCGTACAGTGCCTTAGGGTGCGTACCGTGCTTTCAGCCTTCAGCCTTCAGCTCGTCTCAGCCGAAAGTTGTGAGCGGAAAGCCGGGGACGATTTCGGCGCGTCGTACGACGAGTACACGCGTCGCGTGTCACGCTGGATTCCGCCGATTCGTCGGGGCTGAACTCAAGCACCCGTGGCACCGAAGCACTGAAGCACTGAAGCACCGAAGCACCGAAGCACCGAAGCACTGAAGCACCGAAGCACCGAAGCACCGAGGCACCTGAGCACTGTACGCACCTCAGGCACCGTACGCACTGTACGCACCTTGTTTGTCAGCTCGCCTCCTGGCGGTCCTGCGGGTCGGGCTCGTGTCCGTGATCGACCGGCCGGCCCCTCAGCTTCGCCATCAACAGCCCGATGAAACCCGAGGCGAAATACAGGTACGCCATCACGATCAGCGTCTCGTGCGGGTACGCCGCGAGCAGCGCGATGAACCCGGCCACCAGCACCAGCCCACGGTAGCCGCGCTTGATGCCAAGGTCGAGCGCCTTGAAGCTCTGGAAGCGGATGGTGCTGACCATCAGGAGCGCCGGCACGATCAGCATGGTCATGCCCAGCAACGCCTGCGGATAGCTGACCAACCCTTCCGGGAAATAGAACACCGTCGCGGCGGGAAGCCCCGCGGCCGCGGGGCTTGGCAGGCCGACGAAGTAGCGCTTGTCGGTATTGGCCTGGATGTTGAAACGCGCGAGGCGAAGCGCCGCGGCCGTCAGGTACAGGAACCCGATCGCCCATCCGAGACGGCCGAGGGGCAGCAGCCCCCACTGGAACACGAGCACGGCCGGCGCCATGCCGAACGAGATCAGGTCGGCCAGCGAATCCAGTTGCACGCCGAACTCGCTCGTCGTGCCCGTCATGCGCGCGATGCGGCCGTCGAGCATGTCCAGGACGACCGCCACGCCGATGAACGGCGCGGCGGTCGCGAACTCGCCGCGCATGGCGTGGACGACGCAGGCCCAGCCGCAAAACAGGTTGGCCAGCGTGAACAGGCTGGGCAAGAGCGAGACGCCGCGCCGGATGCCGCGGCGGTCGTGGCCGCGCGGCACGGCGCGCAAGCGGGCGGGACGGAACGGTCGCCTGATCACACTACGGCTCCAACGTGGCAATCGTGGTTTCTCCACCGACGACCTTGTCGCCGGCCCTGACGAGCACCCGTGCCGACAGCGGCAGGAACAGGTCGATGCGCGATCCGAACTTCATCACACCAAAGCGCTGGCCCCGTACCGCGACATCGCCCGGCGCCACGCGGCACACGATGCGGCGCGCCAGGATGCCGACAATCTGCCGGAGCACCACGGGTCCGCCCGGCCGATCGATCCAGACCTCGGTCCACTCGTTCAACTCGCCGGCCTCCTTGCGGTACGCCGGCAGGAAGGAGCCCGGATGATACTCCACCCGGGTGACCCGGCCCTCCACGGGCAGGCGGTTGACGTGGACGTCCATCGGGGAGAGAAACATACTGATGGTCTGCCACGCTCCCGGCGGGGCGCCGGGCCCGGCCGGGGCCCCCGCCACCATGATCCGCGCATCGGCCGGCGAGACCACGAGGTTGGGCCCCGTCGGCACGTGTCGATCCGGATCGCGAAAGAAGAACAGGAAAAACGCGGCCAGGACGAGAAACGGAATGGCCCAGGCGCGGCCGAACCCCCATCCCGCGCCGGCGGCGAGCGCCAGGGCGATGCCGATGAACGGCAGCCCGGCCCGATCGATCAACATCCTTCTGATAATAAAGGCGCCGGACGGATTTTCCCGAACAAACCGTGTTCGGGGAAATGCGCCCGGCGTCGAGGGCTTACGCGGACACGCGTGAAGTGGTGGCGCTGTTTTGGTGTTCCCGCAGGATGGATTCCATGCGGTCCTTGATGTGGAGCTTGCGTTTCTTGAGGCTGATTTCTTCGAACCGTTCGTCGTGGGAAAGGTAAAGCTTGGTTTCGAGCTCGTGCAGGCGATCGTCGAGTGAATGGTGCTTGGAGGCCAACGCGCGGAATTCCTCGTTGGTCTCGAGGAGTCGGTGTTTCAAGTCCTCTGCCATCTGCTCCGCCTCCCTTCCGGGGTCGGCGCGGTCGGTGCAAACCGCCCCTATGATGCGAACTTTACCACCGGCGTTTTCGGGTTTCAAGCGGAGCTATCGTCTCTTTTGAGTACCAGCACGAGCGCGTCCTCGACCGGCTGGGTGTAGTAGTTCCGGCGCACGCCCGCCTGGACGAATCCCGCCCGTTCGTAGAGCTTCTGCGCCGGCACGTTCGACCGCCGGACTTCGAGCGTGGCGCGGTCGGCGCCCAGGCGGGCCGCCTCGGCGATGACCTCCTGGAGCAACCGACTGCCGAGGCCCTGGCGGCGAAGCTCGGGGCGGATCGCCAGGTTATTGATGTGAATCTGTTCGGCGACTCGCCAGAACGCGCAGAAGCCGGCGACCGGGTGCGCCGCGGTTCGCATCACGTAGATGAAGCAGACCTCCGGGCGCTGCAACTCTCCATCGTACCACTCGCGGGTCGTGGGGTTGTTGAAGGAGGCCGCCTCGATGTCGAGCACGCCGTCCAGGTCCGCCGCCGAGGCCAGGCGCTCGACCACGATGTCGCCATTCACCCGCCCGTCCTCCGGTCGCGTTCGATCTCGGCGTCGGGGCGTCGAACGTAGATCGGCGTCAACGCGTGCGGCGGGCCGGCGAGGCCGGCGCGCGCGCGCGCCAGCCCGAGGGCGGCGATGGCCGGCGCCAGTGGTCCCGGGACGCGAGTGGTCCACCGGCCGCCCCCGGCGGCCAGGATCGTGTCGCGATCCCTGGTGACCGCATCGCCGGTGAAGAGCGCGGTGTGCCGCTCGAGGCGCGGGCGCCACCGATCGAGCAAGGCGACCGGGCTCGCGGCGATGGGTGGTTCCAGCTCGATGGTCCGGCTGAATCCGGACGCCACACTCGGTTGATGGAGCGCCGCGAAGACGTCGCCGCGCTGCGCATCCATCCACGCCGCGATGAACTCAACGCCGGGCTCGCCCGCTTCGCTCACCAACGCATCCAGCGCCGACACCCCCGCCACGGGACGGTCGAGCGTCATGGCCAGTCCCTGAATCGCGGCGAGCCCGATGCGCAGGCCAGTGAAGGCGCCCGGGCCGGTGGCCACCGCCAGAAGATCGATCGCCGTCCTGGGCACGCCCGCCCGATCGAGCGCGACGGCGATCTCGCCGGGCAGGCGCTCGCCGTGCGTGCGCGCGGCGTCGCCGGCAACCAGCGCGAGCACGGCCGTCTCCCGGACGACGGCGATGCTGCCGCCGCGGGTGGTGGTGTCGAGGGCGAGAATGAGCACGGTGTGAGGCTCAGCCATCGTATACTCGACCACACGCCTTTTTCGAACCCCGACCGTGTCCCAACCTGCATCTCCTGCTTCGTCGGCTGCTCCCGCGGGCGCACAGCTGACGCCGGCCATGCGGCAGTACTTCGAGGCCAAGCGCCAGTACCGCCACGCGCTCGTCTTCTTCCGGATGGGCGATTTCTACGAGATGTTCTATGAAGACGCGCTGGTGGCGTCGCGCGCCCTCGACCTCACGCTGACGTCGCGATCGAAGGACGCCTCTGGCACCGCCGTGCCGATGTGCGGCGTGCCGTTTCACGCGGCCGACGGCTACATTGCCCGCCTCGTCCGCAAGGGCTACCGCGTCGCGATCTGCGAGCAGGTCGAAGACCCGAAGAAAGCCAAGGGTGTGGTCAAGCGCGAGGTGGTGCGCGTGGTCTCGCCCGGCACGCTCACCGATGCGGCGTATCTCGACGAGCGCGAGCCGGCGTTCCTGATGGCGGTGGTGGCGACGTCCGCTCCAGCCGGCGGGTCTAAAGACCCGCCTCTACGGGCTGGCACGCCGACTCAATATGGGGTGGCGCTCGTGGATTTGTCGACCGGCGAATTCGACGTCGCCGAGTACTTGGGACCCGAGGGGCTCGCGTCGTTGCGATCGGAGATTGCCGTGCTCCGCCCGCGCGAGATTGTCGTGGCGACCGGCTTCGACATTCGCGCCGTGGCGCCGGAGATCGCGCAGATGGCCGTGCCGGTGACCGAAATCGACGGCTGGTACTTCGAACTGGAGGCGGCCCGGCAAACGCTGGTCGACCAGCTGCGCGTCAGCGGCCTCGAGGGATTCGGGCTCGAGCGGCGCCAGGCCGCGGTCTGCGCCGGCGGCGCGCTGGTGCGCCACCTGCGGGACACGCAGAAGGCCGACCTCGCGCACGTGCGCACCGTCCGCTTGCGGCAGGCGGCCGATGGCCTGCTGATCGATCCCATCACGCTCAAGCACCTCGAGGTCGTCGAGTCCACCAGCGGCGCGCGCGCCGGCTCGCTGCTCGACGAAATCGATCGCACCGTGACGCCGATGGGCGGCCGCCTGCTGCGGACCTGGCTGCTGCGGCCGCTGACCGCGCTCGAAGCGATCCGCGATCGCCTGGATGCCGTCGAAGAGCTGGCCGTGCGCACGACCGACCGCGGCAAGCTGCGCGATACGCTCAAGTCGATCCAGGATCTCGAGCGGCTGATCGCGCGCATTGCCCTGTCGACCGCCGGCCCGCGCGACCTGGTCGGCCTGGGCCGCTCTCTGGCGGCGGTGCCCCGGCTGTCGATGATCGTGACCGGGTGCCGGGCGCCGCTCGTGCGGAGCCTCGCCGGCGAGCTCGACGAGCTGGCCGACGTGCGCCAGTGGGTCGAAGCGGCCATCCAGGACGAGCCGCCGGCGCTGGCGCGCGACGGCGGCTTCGTGCGCGACGGGCTCGACCAGGAAATCGACGACCTGCGCCACATCAGCCGATCGGGCAAGCAGGTCATCGCGGAAATGGAAGCGGGCGAGCGCGCCCGCACCGGCATCAGCTCGCTGAAGGTCCGCTTCAACCGCGTGTTCGGGTACTACATCGAGATCTCGAAGTCGAACCTGCACGCGGTGCCGGCCGACTACATCCGCAAGCAGACGATCGCCGGCGGCGAGCGTTACATCACGCCGGCGCTCAAGGAATACGAAGAAAAGGTCCTCGGCGCCGACGAGCGCATTGTCGCGCGCGAGCTCGAGATCTTCGAGGCGCTACGGCAGCGTGTGTCGGCCGAAGCGCCGCGCGTGCTCGACACGGCCCGTGCCGTGGCCGCGCTCGACGTGCTGGCGGGGCTCGCCGAGACGGCGACCGAGTGCAACTACACCAAGCCCCACGTGCACGATGGCGACGACATCCTGGCGGTGGATGTGCGCCACCCCGTGGTCGAGCGGCTGGCCGGCGGCACCTTCGTGCCCAACGACATCCAGCTGAACGGCACGACCCACCAGCTCGTGATCCTGACCGGGCCCAACATGGGCGGCAAGTCGACCTACCTCCGGCAGGTCGCGCTGCTCTGCCTGCTCGCGCAAACCGGGTCGTTCGTGCCGGCGCGCGAAGCCAAGGTCGGCTTGATCGACCGGCTGTACGCTCGCGTCGGCGCGTCCGACAACATCGCGCGCGGGCAATCGACTTTCATGGTGGAGATGCAGGAGACCGCGCACATCCTGAGCGGCGCGACGTCCCGCAGCCTCGTCGTGCTCGACGAGATCGGCCGCGGCACGGCGACCTTCGACGGCTTGAGCATCGCGTGGGCCGTGGCGGAATACATCGCCACCAACCAGCGGGCGCGGCCGAAGACGCTGTTTGCCACGCACTATCACGAGCTGACCGACCTGGCGGACGCGCTCGCGGGCGTCGTCAACGCGCACGTCGCCGCCCGTGAGTGGAAGGACGACATCATCTTCCTGCACAAGATCCTCCCGGGACGGTCGGACCGCAGCTACGGCATCCAGGTGGCGCGGCTGGCGGGGCTGCCGGCGTCGGTGATCGCGCGGGCGCGCGACATCCTGGGCTCGCTGGAACAGGACGAGCTGACGCGCGGCGGCAAGCCGTCGCTGAGCGGCGCGCCGCCGGTGGCGCAACAGCAGCTGGGGTTGTTCCAGGCGGTGTCGCCGGCCGATGAGAAGCTGAAGGAGAAGCTCCGCGAGGTCGACATCAATCGGACGACGCCGATCGAAGCGCTCCAGATTCTGCAAGAACTGAAGAAGGATGTTGATGGGTAGGGTGCACGGGTGCATAGGTGCATGGGTGCTGGGGTGCGTGGTGCTCGGCGCCTGTTCAGCGCCGCCTTCCCCGCCGGGCGTGGTCACGCTCGCCGTGCTCAGTTCGCCCAACAGCCTCGATCCGCGCGTCGGCACCGACGAGACGTCGCAGCGCGCGCATCAACTGATCTACGACAACCTGCTGTCGCTCGACGAGCACTTGCGGGTGTCGGCCGGGCTGGCCACGCACTGGACGCAGCCCGATCCGCTGACCTACGACGTCTTCCTCCGGCGCGGCGTGCGCTTTCACGACGGCCACGAGCTGACGGCGGACGATGTGGTCTACACGTTCAGCTGCTTCATCGATCCGGCGTTTGTCTCGGCGCGCAAGGGCGCCTATCGGACGCTCGATCGCGTGACCGCGATCGATCCCTACACCGTCCGCTTCTCGCTGAAAGAGCCGTTCGGCTCCTTCCCCATCCAGCTCGTGATGCCCGTGGTGCCGAAGGACGCCGGGCCCGGGCTGCGCGATCGGCCCGTGGGTACCGGTCCGTACCGGTTCGTCAGTTTCGCGGTGGACGATCGGCTCGAGCTCAAGGCGTTTCCCGGCTACTTCGGCGGCGCCCCGGCGAACGACGGCGTCGTGCTGAAGGTGGTACCCGACGAGATCATGCGCGCCCTCGAATTGCGCAAGGGCACCGTCGACATGGTCGTCAACGACCTCGCGCCGGACGTGGTGCACCAGCTCGAAGAGGAACAGTCGGTGAACGTGGCCGAATCGCCCGGGACCGACTACGCCTACATCGGCGTCAACATGCGCGACCCGGTGCTGGCCGACCGCCGCGTCCGCCACGCGATCGGCTACGCCGTGGATCGCCAGGCGATTGTCGATCACCTGCGGCGCGGGCTGGCGCGGCCGGCCATCGGCATCCTGCCGCCGGCCTCGTGGGCGTTCGAGCCCGGCGTGTTCCAGTTCTCCCTCGATCGGCGCAAGGCCCGGGCGCTGCTGGACGAGGCGGGCTATCCCGATCCCGACGGCGAGGGTCCGGCGCCCCGCTTGCGGCTCACGCTGAAGGTCTCGACCAACGAGTTCATCCGGCTGCAGGCGGCGGTGATCCAGCAGGACCTCAAGCAGATCGGCATCGACCTCGACGTGCGGTCCCACGAGTTCGCCACGCTCTACGCCGACGTGCTCAAGGGCAACTTCCAGTTGTTCACGCTGCAATGGGTCGGCGTGTCGGACCCTGACATGCTCCGCCGCGTGTTCCACTCCACGCAGATGCCGCCCACCGGATTCAACCGCGGATACTACGAGAACCCCGAGGTGGACCGGCTGATCGACGCGGCGATGGCCGCGACCACCGACGAGGATCGCCGGAGGCTTTACGGCGAGGCGCAGCGGCGCATCGCGGAGGACGCGCCGTACATCAGCCTCTGGTACAAGACCAACGTGGCCGTGTCGCGTACAAACATCGAGGGGGTCACGCTGACCCCCTCGGCTGACTTCACGTTCCTGAGGCGCGTCCGGAAGAACTAGCCCTTCATCTTGTCGAGCTCCGCCTTCGCCTCGGCGGCGAACGGCGAGTCTTTGTGCTGCTCGGTGACCTGGGTCAGCGTTTTCCTGGCGTCCTCGGTCTTGCCCGCGAGCTTGTAGGCGCGGGCCAGCTCCATCAGCAGCGCATCCGGCGGCAGCGCACTGTCCTTCTCTTCGGCAAGCGCCTTGAAGGTGGCAATGGCCGGGTCGAACTGGCCGGCGCGCAGCTGGGTCTCCGCCTTCCCGAGGCGCGCC
>Ga0156330_1145_pt2 | contig 34140 bp, 27 predicted proteins | sample RifCSPlowO2_12_FD_107978 | JGI IMG/M metagenome (GOLD analysis project Ga0156330, IMG submission 107978) | Acidobacteria bacterium RIFCSPLOWO2_12_FULL_67_14b | reverse complement strand
ACGAAGTGTCGACGAGCGGCGTCTCGGCCGTGACCGTCACCGACTCCTCGATGCCGCCGACCTGCAGCTGAAGGTCGATCGAGAAGGCCTTGCCGACCTCGACGCGCACGCCGCCGCGCTGATACGTCTTGAAGCCCGAGAGGGTCGCGGTGACTTCATAGAGCCCCGGTGTCAGAGCGATCATCGAGAACGAGCCGTCCGTGCTGCTAATGGTTTCGCGATACTGGCCGGACCCTTCATTCTTGGCAACCACCGTGACGCCAGGCAGGACCGCGCCCTGCTGATCGAGCACGCGGCCACGCAGGTCGCCGGTGCCTAATTGTGCCGCCGCGGGCGCCGACGACAGGGCGACGCCCAAGACCAAGACCGCAATGGACTTCCAGGAAATCATACAGACCTCCTCGTTCGAGAAACCGGTAGGGAAGCAAAACAACAAGCCACGCTCGCAGACGCTAACGCGGTCAGAGTGCGCTATTGGTACGGCCGCGCCGCCCAGCTGTCAATGCAGGTAAGACAGGATAATTCCTGCCGGAAGGACGTTACTCGGCGGATTTTTTGGGGCGGAGGTTGCCCGCCAGGATCCGCTTGCGCAGCCGGATGCTCTTCGGCGTCACCTCCACCAGCTCATCGTCGTTGATGAACTCAATTGCCTGCTCGAGTCCCATGATGTGCGGCGGCACGAGGCGGATGGCTTCGTCCGCGGAGGACGCGCGCATGTTGGTCTGTTTCTTCTCTTTCGTGACGTTGACGTCGAGGTCGTTGTCGCGCGAGTTCTCGCCGATCAGCATGCCCTCGTAGACGGGGGTGCCCGGCTCGATGTGAATCACGCCGCGCTCCTGCAGGTTGGCCAGCGCGTAGGCGGTGGTCACGCCCGGCCGGTCGGCCACCAGGCCCCCGGTCGCGCGCGACGGAATCGGGCCGTGCCACGGCTCCCACCCGGCGAACAGGTGGTTCATGATGCCGGTACCCTTGGTTTCGGTGAGGAACTGCGAGCGGAAGCCGATCAGGCCGCGCGCCGGGATCCTGAACTCCAGGCGCACGCGGCCGCTGCCGTGATTGACGAGGTTGGTCATCGTGCCGCGGCGCGTGCCGCACCCGGAGATCACCACGCCCTGATAGTCTTCCGCCACGTCGATCACCAGGTCCTCGACCGGTTCCATCCGGACGCCGTTGATCTCCTTGACGACGATCTCGGGCCTCGACACCTGGAGCTCGAACCCTTCCCGGCGCATCATCTCGATCAGGATCGCCAGCTGCAGTTCGCCGCGCCCCAGCACCTTGAACTGCTCCGGCGTGTCGGTCGGCTCAACGCGGATCGAGACATTGCCGAGCAGCTCCTTGTCGAGGCGCTCCTTCAAGTGACGCGACGTCACGTACTGGCCGTCCCGGCCGGCCAGCGGGCCTGTGTTGATGCCGAAGATCATCGAGATGGTCGGTTAGTCGACGTCGGTGTACGGAATCGCTTGCCGGTGCTCGGGATCGGTGATGGTCTCGCCGATCGTGATGTCTTCGATGCCCGCCAGGCAGATGATGTCGCCGGCGGAGGCTTCCGCGATTTCGACGCGCTTGAGCCCCTCGAACGTAAACAGCTTCGTGACGCGCGTTTCCTTGGCCTGTCCGTCCAGCTTGCACACCACGATCGGATCGTTGAGGCGGACGCGGCCGTTGAAGATGCGGCCGATGGCGATGCGGCCCAGGTAGTCGCTGGCATCGAGGTTCGACACCAGCATCTGCAGCGGCGCGTTGGGGTCGCCCTTCGGCGGCGGCACGTGCGACAGGATCGCCTCGAACAGGGGGCGCAGATCCTCGCCGGGGACGTTCAGGTCGGTGCTGGCGGTGCCGGCGCGCCCGCTCGTGTAGAGGACCGGGAACTCGATTTGTTCCTCGGTCGCGTCCAGGTCGATGAACAGGTCGTAGACCTCGTTGAGCACTTCCTTCGCCCGCGCGTCGGCGCGGTCGATCTTGTTGATCACGACGATCGGCGGCAGCCCGCGTTCGAAGGCCTTGCGCAACACGAACCGGGTCTGCGGCAGCGGCCCCTCGGCCGCGTCGACCAGCAGCACGACGCCGTCGGCCATCGACAGGACGCGCTCCACTTCCCCGCCGAAGTCGGCGTGGCCCGGCGTGTCCATGATGTTGATCAGCGTCTCGCCGTAGTGGACGGCGGTGTTCTTGGCCATGATGGTGATGCCGCGCTCGCGCTCGAGCTCGTTGCTGTCCATCGCCCGCTCGGCGACGCGTTCGTGGGCGCGGAAGACGCCGCCCTGGCGGAACATGGCGTCGACAAGCGTGGTCTTGCCGTGATCGACGTGCGCGATGATCGCGACGTTGCGACGAAGAGGGTTGGCCACAAGCGGGCTTGTCTCTGTCAAGAGCATCCCACCAGTATACCAAACGGTTCCCACGGGAGGTTCACGCGCGGCGGGTGCCACGATCGTCCGGCGGGCGGCATTCGGCGTATTATCTTCTCTATGCCGCTCTACGAATACCAGTGCCGCAGCTGCGACCACACGTTCGAGTTGCTGGTCCGCGAGTCCACCCGGCTCGAATGCCCGAAGTGCGCCAGCCTCGAGTTGGACAAGCAGCTCTCCGTCTTTGCCGTGAGCGCGCCTTCCGGTGGCACGATGCCCCGTAGCGCGGGCCCGGCGGCGTGCGGCGCCTGCGGCGACCCCCGCGGCGCCGGCAGCTGCCGGACGAACTGAGCCCGTGATGTGGCGCTACTCCGTCTTCGCGATCCTGGCCGCCGCCGCTCTCGCGGCGCCGACGCGGGACGCCCTGCGCGCGGAGCAGGCGGCCTGGCAAATCACTCCTGAAGCGCTGCCGAGCCCGGCCTTGCCGAACTCCGCGCAGCCGCAACTGTCGGTGTCGGACCGCGGCGTGCTCCTCAGCTGGATCGAGCGCAGCGGCGATCTCGCCACGCTCCGGTTCGCCGAGCGCACGGCCGCCGGATGGTCCGCGCCTCGCACCATCGCCGCCGGGCGTGACTGGTTCGTCAACTGGGCCGACGTCCCCTCGGTCCTGCGCCTGCCCTCCGGCGTGCTGGTCGCGCACTGGCTGCAGAAGAGCGGGCCCGACACCTACGCCTACGACGTGCGCCTGTCGCATTCCAGTGATGACGGCAAGACGTGGTCGCAGTCGTTTACGCCACACCAGGACGGCACGAAGACCGAACACGGCTTCGCGTCGATGTTCCCGCTGGGCGACGGCCTCGGCCTCGTGTGGCTCGATGGCCGGGGCATGAAGCCCCCTTCGACTCGCGTCGAGACGAGCTCGAGCGCTCGCTCAGGGCAGGCGGGCGGCCACGAAGGTGACCATGACACCGGCGCGATGAGCGTGCGGTTCGCGCGCTACGATCGCAATTGGCAGCTGCTCGAGGAAGGCGCCGTCGACGAGCGCGTCTGCGAGTGCTGTCCAACCGCGGCCACCGTCACGAGCGAGGGCGTGATCGCCGCGTTCCGCGATCGCAGCGCCGGCGAGATCCGCGACATCTACACCTCGCGGTTTGTCGGCGGCAGGTGGGCCGCGCCCGCACCGGTCTTCAACGACGCGTGGACGATCGCCGCATGCCCCGTCAACGGGCCTGCGTTGAGCGCACGCGGCCGTGACGTTACGCTCGCGTGGTTCACGGTCAAACAGGAACAGGGGCAGGCCTACCTGGCGTTCTCGCCCGATGCCGGCCGCACCTACGGCGCCCCGATCCGCGTCGACGATGGCGGGTCGCTGGGGCGCGTGGATGTGGAGCTGCTGCCCGACGGCGCGGCGCTGGCGACGTGGATCGAATTCGCGGATCAGCGGGCGCAGTTCCGCGCGCGCCGCATCGACCGAAGCGGCGCGAGGTCGCCCGCGATTACGGTCGCGGGCATCGCCGGCAATCGCGCCAGCGGCTACCCGCGCGCCGCCATCGGCCGGGGCGAGATCGTGTTCGCCTGGACCGAGTCGGCCGACCGCGGATCGCTGCAGGTCCGGACGGCCGCCGCCGCCCTGCCGGCCGCGGGCACGCCCTCTCGGCAATGAAGCGGTTCGTGCGTACGGTGGCGTGGACGGTCGTCGTGCTGATGGCCATCGCCGCCGCCGGGCTGTTCTACGTGAAGGGCCGCGGCGTCAGCGCCCGCCCGCAGCCATCGTGGATCGAAGCGCGCGCCGCGCTCCTGCTCCGCGGCTGGCTCACGCCGACGCGCTACAAGGGACTCAAGAACCCGGTCTCGCCGTCCGCAGAGACCCTGGCGGCCGGGCGGGAGCACTTCGCCGATCATTGCGCGAGCTGCCACGCCAACGATGGCAGCGGCAATACCGAGATGGGCCGCAACTTCTATCCGAAGGCGCCCGACATGCGGCTGCCGCGCACGCAGGGCCTGAGCGACGGCGAGATCTTCTACATCATCGAGAACGGCGTCCGCCTCACCGGCATGCCGGGGTGGAGCACGGGCACGCTCGAGGGCGAGCGATCGAGCTGGCAGCTGGTGCATTTCATCCGCCGGCTGCCCTCGCTGACGCCGGAGGAGCTGGCGGACATGGAGCGCTTCAATCCGCGATCGGGCGCGGAGATCGAAGAGCAGCGGCGCATCGACGAATTCCTGGGCGGCGCCGATAGGCCGGCGGTGCCGGCGGCGGATCCGCACGCGGGTCACAAGCCGCCCCCGCCCTGAGGGTTATACTGACACCCCTGTGGCCCGCCTCGCCATCGTCCTCATCGCGCTCCTGATGGCCGCCGCCGCGCCCGCGCGCGCGTGGTGCGAGGCCACGTGCGCGGCGCCGGCCGAGACGTCGCATTGCCCGGCGCACGAGCCGGCGGCGACCGACACGCAGATCGCCGCTGCCTCCGACGTCAACTGCCCGGTACTCGACGCCGTGCCGCCGGCGGGATCCTCGCGAGCGGACATGCTCGCGCCGCGGGTGGTTGCCGCGCACGGGTCTGCGCACCCGAGCACCCGCGCACCCAAGCACCTCAGCACCTCAGCACCCAAGCACCTGTCAGGCGCTCTTCGTTCGACACCCCTTCGCATCTGATCGGTTCCCGGAGCCCGGTTCCCGGATCACGTCAGTTACTGGAGGTGTGTTATGCCTTTTTCTCGCCGAAGCTTTCTGCAAAATCTCTTTGCCGGCGCCGCCGTTGCGGGTCAGGAGTGGAAGCCCGCGCCGACCGTGGCGCCGCCTGGCCCGCGGCCCGTGCTGGTGGAAACGCCGGACCTGCCCAAGCTGCCGTTCACGATCGACAACGGCGTGAAGGTGTTCCGCCTGGTGGCCGAGCCCGTGAAGACCACATTCCTGCCGGAGCGGCCGGTGGACTGCTGGGGCTTCAACGGCTCGATGCCCGGTCCGGCGATCGAAGTCACCCAGGGCGATCGCGTCCGCATCATCGTCGAGAACAGGCTGCCGGAGATCTTCTCGGCACACTGGCATGGCCTCGAGGTGCCGCCGGAGGTCGACGGCGTGCCGGGGCTCGGCATCGATCCCATCCCGCCGGGCGGGTCGCGGACGTTCGAGTTCTCGCTCCATCAGCACGGCACGTTCTTCTACCACTCGCACATGCCGATGCAGGAAATGATGGGGATGATCGGCCTCTTCATCGTGCATCCGCCGCAGGCCTACGAGCCCCGCGTGCACCGCGACTTCGGGTTGATCTGGCAGGGCTGGTCGATCCTGCCGAACAACACCGTGCCGAACACCCTGGCGATGGAGTTCAACTGGCTGACCATCAACGGCAAGGCCGGCCCCGACACCACGCCGATGATCGTCAAGACCGGCGAGCGCGTGCGCATCCGGATGGTGAACCTGTCGATGGATCACCATCCCATCCATCTGCACGGCAACACGTTCTACACGGTGGGCACCGAGGCGGGCCGCATCCCGCAACCGTGGGAGCCGGGCAACACCGTGATCGTCGGCGTGGCGCAGGCAAGAGACATCGAGTTCGACGCCGTGTATCCCGGCGACTGGATGCTGCACTGCCACCTGCCGCACCACATGATGAACCAGATGGGATCGTCGATCCGCGGCGAGGTGGTCCCCAACTATCCGCTCGGCGAGCACGCGGCGATGGGCCATGCGACGCATCCGGGTATGCCGCCCGCCGCGCCGGAGGCTTGGGCGGTCAAGGGCTATCCACAAGACATGTGGATGGTGATGGACGACGCGATGGCCGCAAAGCCGGAGAATCACGGCCTGCGGCCCGGATGGTCCGCCGCGATGATGGGGATGATGACGCTGGTGCGCGTCGTCGATCCGCCGACCTTCGATCGCATCCAGGCGCTCAAGGCCGGGCAGCAGAAGGGAGGCCGGTGATGACCCGCGCCCTCCTGTCGATGGCGGCAATCCTGGCGTGGATCGTCTCGGCGAACGCCCAGGCGCCGGCGCCGATCACGCTCGACGAGCTCGAGCGGCTGGCGCTGGCGTCGCATCCGTCGCTCGCCGCAGCGTCGGCCACGATCGACGTGGCCCGACACGCCGCGGCGCAGGCCGGATCGTGGCCGAATCCCTCGGTCTCGTACGTCGGTGACGAGATCGCACGCGGGCCGATCAACCGCGGCGGCGAGCACGGCGTCGTCGTCGATCAGCGGATCCCGCTCGGAGGGAAGCTGAGGTTGAGCCGGCGGGCGTTCGAGGCCGGCATCGGCGAAGCGGAGGCCGGCCGGGATCGGGCCCGGTTGCAGGTGCTGGCCGGCGTGCGCGTGGCCTATCACATGGTCGTCGCGGCGCAATTACGGCTCGACGTGCGCCGGAACCTGGCGACGTTGGCCGCCGAGGCCGGACGAGTGTCGGCACAGTTGTTCAACGTTGGCGCGGCCGATCGCCCGGACGTGCTGGTGGCGGAGATGGACGCGTCGCTCGCGGGACTCGATGTCGTGGAAGCCGAGAGCGCGCTCGCGCGGGCGTGGACGCAACTGGCCGCCGCCGTCGCGCAGCCACGCATGCCGCAACGCGCGGTGGCGGGAGCGGCCGGCGACGCGCTGCCCGAGCTGCCACGTGACGAAACACTGGCCGCCGCGCTCGCGGCGAGCCCCGAGCTGGCCGAAGCGCGCGCCGCCGTGACGCGTGCGGAACGCGAGCTGGCCGTGGCGCGGAAGGTGACGTCGCCGGACCTGCTGCTCAAAGGCGGGCCCCGTTACAACCGGGAACTGCTCGAGCCCGACAACAGGCCGGTGGGGCTCGAGTGGGCCGTCGAGGCCGGCCTCACAATCCCGCTGTGGGATCGGAATCACGGCGGCATCGCCGCGTCCTCCTCGCGGATCGCGGCCGCCAGGGCTGCGGTCGCTGCCCTCGAGTTGAAGCTGATCGATCGGTACGCCGCGCTCTACGATGACTACCGCACCGCGCGCCGGCGGGCCGAGGTCTATCGCAGCGACATCCTGCCGAAGGCGACCGAGGCCTACCAGCTGTACCTGGCGCGCCACCGCGCGATGGCGGCCTCCTATCCGCAGGTACTGATGACCGAGCGCGCCCTGTTCGAGGCCAACGAGCGCTACCTGGCCGCGCTCGAGCAGGTGCGCACGACGGCCGTCAGCCTGACGGCGCTGCTCGCCGAACCGTAGGCTTGACAGATACCCCCAGGGGGTATTAGTATACCCCCCGAGGGTATTCGCATGGGTGACATCGAGAAGACGTTCGCCATCGACGGGATGTCGTGCGGCGGGTGCGTGAACAGCCTGACGCGCGTGCTGAAGGCGGTTCCGGGCATCGAACCGCTCAAGGTCGAGGTCGGGCGGGCCGTGCTGCGCCTCGATCCGGCGCGGGTCTCGAGCGACACCGTCAAGGCCGCCGTCGAGCGCGCCGGGTTCTCCGTAATCGGCGAGCAATGAACGCCGATTCGGAGACGGCGCCCGCCGGCGCCCCGCCCCTGAAGATCACCCTGCCCGTCGAGGGCATGACGTGCGCGGCGTGCCAGGCCAACGTGCAGCGCGCGCTGACCGCCGCGCCGGGGGTGACCAGGGCCGCCGTCAATCTGATGACCCACGAGGCCACCGTCAACTACGACCCGGCGATCACCGGGCCGGAGCACCTGGTGGCGGCGATCAACGAGACCGGCTACGCGTCGCACCTCCCCACCGCGGATCTCGACGCCACCGCCGCAGACGAGGCGCGCGAGCGCGCGCAGCAGATCGAGTACGTCTCGCTGCGGACCAGAGCGCTGTCAGCGCTGGCCCTCGGCGCCGCCGCGATGATCGCGTCGATGCCGCTGATGGGCGGCGTGGCGCCCCATGCCGAACACGCCGGCGATCCGCTGCTGCGCTGGACGATGACGGCGATCGATCCGCCGGTGCGGGCGGCGCTACCCTGGCTCTACGCCATCGATCCGCAGGCGCTGACCCTCGCGCTGCTGGCCGCCACCGTATTCGTGATGGCGTGGGCGGGCCGCCACTTCTACACGCGGGCGTGGTCCAGCCTCCGTCACCGCACCGCGAACATGAACACGCTGATCGCCGTCGGCACCGGCGCCGCCTTCCTCTATTCGGTGGCCGCGACGTTCGCGCCCGGCCTGTTCGTGGCCGAAGGGGCACGGCCCGACGTCTACTACGAGGCGGTGATCCTGATCATCGCCCTGGTGTTGCTCGGCAACACGATGGAGGCCCGCGCCAAGACGCAGACGACTCGTGCGCTGCGGCAACTGGCGAAACTCCAGCCCTCGTCAGCGCGCGTCCGCCGGGACGGCGAGGAGCGCGACATCCCGATCGGCGACGTCCGCGCCGGCGACATCGTGATCGTGCGGCCCGGCGAACGCATCCCGGTGGACGGCGTGATCGTGACCGGCAGCGGCGCCATCGACGAATCGATGCTCACCGGCGAGTCGATGCCCGTCGACAAGCAGGCGGGCGACGCGGTGATCGGCGCCACCATCAACACCTCTGGCGCCCTCGACATCCGCGCCACCGCCATCGGCGCCCACACCGTGCTCGCCCGCATCGTCACCTTGATGAAAGACGCGCAGGCGTCGCAAGCGCCCATCCAGCGGCTGGCCGACCGGATCTCCGCGGTGTTCGTGCCGACGGTGATCGGGATTGCCGTCCTGACCTTCGCGGCCTGGATGGTGTTGCCGGCGGATCCCTCGTTCGTGCGCGCCCTGACGGCGGCCGTGGCCGTGCTGATCATCGCCTGCCCGTGCGCGATGGGGCTGGCGGTGCCGACGGCGGTCATGGTGGCCAGCGGCCGCGGCGCCGCGGCCGGCGTCCTGATCAAGGGCGGCGAGCCGCTCGAGCGCCTCGCCGGGGTGGATGCCGTGGTCTTCGACAAGACGGGCACCCTCACCGAGGGCAAGCCCCGGGTGGTCGACTTCGCGCTGGCGCCACAGCAGGATCGCGCCCGCGTGCTGCGCCTCGTGTCCGCGGCGGAAGGACGCTCGGAGCATCCGCTGGCCCGGGCCATCGTCGCCTATGCCGAGGGCGCGTCCGGTGATTCACCGGTCGAGCACCTCGTCGCGGTGCCTGGTAAAGGCGTCGTCGCCACCGTCGGCGCGGCGCGCGTCATCGTCGGCACCGGCGCCCTGATGCGCGAGTCCGGCATCGATACCGCCGCGGCCTTCCCGCAATCGGCGGCCTGGGCCTCAGAGGCAAAGACCACCGTGTTCGCGGCGATCGACGGGAAGGCCGCGGCGGCCTTCGCCATCGCCGACACGATGCGCACGAACGCGGCCAGGGTCGTCGCCTCGCTGAAGCGCCGCGGGCTGCGCGTGGTCCTGCTGACCGGCGATCGGCGCGCGACGGCCGAGGCGGTCGCGGCACAGGCCGGCATCACCGAGGTGATCGCGGAGGTCCTGCCCGAGGGCAAGGTCGACGCGATCAAGGGCCTGCAACAGCGCGGGCACCGCGTGGCAATGGTCGGCGACGGCCTCAACGACGCGCCCGCCCTGGCGCAGGCCGACATCGGCATGGCCATGGCATCCGGCACCGACATCGCCGCCGACGCCGCGTCGGTGACGCTGATGCGCAGCGACCTGGCGAGCGTCGAGCACGCGATCGTGCTGGCCGCCACCACCATGAAAACGATGAGGCAGAACCTGTTCTGGGCGTTCGTCTACAACGTGGTGGGCATCCCGGTGGCCGCGGGCGTGCTGTATCCCATGTTCGGCGTCCTGCTGAGCCCGATCGTCGCCAGCGCCGCGATGGCCTTCAGCTCCGTCAGCGTGGTGTCCAACAGCCTTCGGTTGAGAGGAGTGAGCCTGTCGTGACTCGATCCCCCAAGCACCCACGCACCGAAGCACCCAAGCACCCACGCACCGAAGCACCCAAGCACCCACGCACCGAAGCACCCAAGCACGCACATGCCGTGGATCCCGAGATCAAAGCGGCAAACCTGAAGCGCCTGCGCCGCATCGAGGGCCAGATCCGCGGCCTCCACAAGATGGTCGAGGACGACCGCTACTGCCCAGACATCATCACGCAGATCGCGTCGGCGCAGGAGGCGCTGCGCGGCGTCGGGCGGCAGCTGTTACGCAATCACCTGAAGCACTGCGCCACGAGCGCGATCAAGAAGGGCCCGGCCGAGGCCGATGCGACATACGACGAGCTGCTCGAGCTCGTCTACCGCCATCTGCGCTGACCGGCGGGACTAAAGTCCCGCCTCTACTTCAGGAGGTCGCGCGCGGTGACGAAGCGGGGCTCGATGTCGACCGGCACCGCGGTGAGCTTGTCGAGGATTGCCTTGGTCGGCGGCCGCAGCACGCCGAGCGTCTCGATCATCTGCGTCGCCTTGGCGTAGCTGCCCTCGGCCTCCAGCGTCATGATCTCGCGCGTCAGCGACGTGACGGCGTCGCGGATCTTCGCCGTGTCGACGGCGAAGGTGCCGTCGCCGCTGACCGTGAACCCGCCGTGATCCAGCAGGTAGTTCAACTGGATCGCCTGGCCGCGGCCGTGCGCCTCGGCAATGCCGAACCGCAGCGAACGGAAGGCCGAGGCCAGGAACGTGGTGTAGATCGTCTGCTCGAGCCCCTTGTCCAGTTGGCCCTTGTCGATCAGGAACTGCAGCGCGAAGAGCCCCGAGATGTCGGCCTTGGCTTCCTCGATGGCGCTGTAGGTGTCCTTCAGCTCCTGGCGCACCGTGGTCGTGCGGCCGCCGACGCTGATGTCGTGCGGGCCGAGCCCGTGCATCAGCTCGTGCATCAGAATGTGCGTGAAGAACGCGTCGAAAGCGACGTTGGCCTGGTCGCCCCGGGCCAGCGCGACCCTGGAGATGGGCACCAGCACCTTCTGGAACTTCGCCTCCTGGTTGTTCTTGAGCATCACGCGCTTGCTGCCCTTTTCGCGGATCACCCGCTCGTCGTTGGGCAGGTTGAACGCGGCCGTCTGCACGCCGCGATTGCCGTCGCCCGCAGAGAACACGGTGTTGACAACCGCGATCGGGGCCATCGCGCCCAGCTTCGGGTTGCGATACTTCGGGTCGATCGGCAGGCTGTTCTCGATCTCCTGCAGCGAGCCGGCGAACTTCACGAGCTTGTCGGACTCGGTCTTGTCCTTGACGGTGATGAAGGCCTCGAACGCCGCCTTGTAGTTGAACCACTCGTCTTCGTAGACCTCGTAGGGGCCGATCGTCGGCTCGATGGTGGCGTCGAGCTCCATCCACTTCACGTCGCTGTCGTAGTAATCGTTCGACCCAAACGCGGCCGCGCGCGCCTCGAGGAAGGCCTTGAGCGTCGGCTGCGCGGTCGCCGCGGCGGCGGCGCGCAGGTGCTGCGCCGCCAGCGCGAGCTCGCCTTGATACTCGGTGCTGTAGGGCACGGCCATCAGCCGGCCATCGGGGCCGCGCCGGATGGTCGTGAAGAACCCGGTCGCCCGCGCCTTCTCGGCGCCACTGAGCGACGCGATCCATTTCTCCACTTCCGCCTTGGTGGCGCCGACCGGGTAGTAGTTGGCCGAGGGCAGCTTCTCGGGGGCGCCGGGCACGAACACCTCGTGGTGATCGAGCCGCGACCACGGTCCCTTGTTGACCAGGAACGCGTGCAGGCGCGCCTTGCCGATCGGCGACTCGTCTCGAATCAGCGAGTAGAGCATGGTCTCGTTACCGGCCCAGACCTGCTCGAGGAACAACGCGTCCATGACCTGGGCCGCGCGCACCAGGTGCGCCAGTGCGTCGCGCTCGTCGGGCGGCAGCGCCGTGATGTCGGCGCTGAGGTCGGTCACCGCAAACCGCGCGGTCTTCTGCTGCAGGTCCGACACCGCCGGGTCGACTGCCGGCGCCGGCGCGGCCGGGGGCGTCGACGGCGCCTGGGCCCGGCAGGCCGCCAGCGTCGCCACCAGGGAAGCTGAAGTCACCGCCATCGCCACCCGTCCCATGCCTCGCTCCTTCGCACTAGTGAACACCTGACGACCCTTGAAGCATCGACGGCTCGGCGCCCAGCCGGCGAATCGCCGTTGCCCACATGTCGTCGAGCGGCGTCGAAAAGATCAGGTCGGATTGCACCGGCGCCAGGAGCCAGGACGACTCCGCCAGCTCGACGTCCAGTTGCCCGGCCCCCCACCCCGCATAGCCCACGACCATGCGGACCGCGGGGTCGGGAGCCGACTCGAGCGTCTTGCGCACGAGCGCCGGCGACGCCGACAGGTACACGCCGCCCATCACCTCGAGGGCGTCGGCATCCAGTTCGGGCCTGGCCGTGAGGATCCACGCGCGCGTGGGCTCCACGGGCCCGCCCGTGTAGAGGTGCATCTTGGGATGAATCCGCAGCGGCTCGTCCGCCGTCACGATGGCCTGGGCCGGCTCGGGCATCCGGCGGTTGAGCACCAGGCCGAACGCGCCATGCGCGCCGTACTCGGCCAGCAGCACGACCGTCTTCGAGAAGTTGGGATCGCGCATCTGCGGCATCGACACCAGCAGGACGGGGGCGAGGGAGGCGTTCGCCATGTTTCGATACTACTTCAACCGCTCTCTGGCCCACGCGACCGTCTCGGCCACGGCCGGGGTGAAGGCGCTGTGCGCGGCATTCTTCACGCCGCGGCCCGGACCCTCCAGCGCCGGCAGGAGCGCGGCGTCGCCGCTATTGCCGATCACCGTGGCGAGATTGCGCCGCAGACCGGCCAGCGACAGGTGCGTCATGGCGCTGCCCTTCACGAACTGATGGAGCTCGTCATCGCTGCGCTGCCACAACGACGCCGCTGACACCCCATCGCGGCGTACGGCCTGCCACGCCGGGTCGAGGCTGCGCGGCGGCGCCAGGTTCCACGGGCACACCTCCTGGCAAATGTCGCAGCCGTAGGCGTGGTGGCCGATTTGCGCCCGGCGTTCCTCGGGGATGGCGCCCTCGGCCTCGATCGTCAGGTAGGAAATGCACCTGGTAGCGTCGAGCACGTGCGCGTCCACGAGCGCGCCGGTCGGGCACGCGTCCAGGCACAGCGTGCACGCGCCGCATTGATCCAGCGCCGGCGGGTCCGCATCGAGCGCCAGGTCGGTGGCGATGCCCGATAGGAACAGCCAGGAACCAAGCTCGGGATTGATCACGCAGGTGTTCTTGCCGATCCACCCGATGCCCGCATGGCGCGCGTAGACGCGCTCCTGCACGTGATGCTTGTCGACGAAGACGGCGGCCTCGAACGGCTCGACATGCTGCCCGCGCATCCACGCCACGAGCGCCTCGAGCCGCTCAGCGAGCACGACGTGGTAGTCCCGCCCGCGCGCGTATCGCGCCACGCGAATCGAATCCGTCGCCCTTCCGCCTTCTGCCTTCTGCCTTCTGCCTTCATCCGTGTTGTAGACCGTCCCCGTAACAATGACGGAACGGGCGCCAGGCAGGAAGTTCCGGATGTCCGAGCGGGCCGCCGCGGACTTGTGAAGATAGACCATCTCGCCCGCATGGCCGCTGGCGAGCCACTCAGGCAGATAGGCCAGCTCCGGCAAGGACGCCGCCGGGGCCACGCCACACAGGTCGAATCCCAGGGCTTGCGCCTGACGCTTGATCGCGCCGGCGGTCATCAGCCCTTCTTCACGAGCTGCCTGAGCACGTAGGGAAGGATGCCCCCGTGTGAGAACGCCGTGAGCTCTTCGGGCGTATCGATGCGGGCCACGGCCGCGAAGGTCTTCGGCGATCCGTCCTCGGCCGTCGCCATCACCGTCACCTCGGCGCGCGGCTTGAGCGCCGCGCCCGCGCCGGCAAACGCAAACACTTCGCGGCCGGTCAGCCCGAGCGACGCCGCACCCTGGCCATCCTTGAACTGCAGCGGCAGCACGCCCATGTTCACGAGGTTGCTGCGGTGGATGCGCTCGTAGCTTTCGGCGATGACGACCTTCACGCCGAGCAGCATGGTGCCCTTGGCCGCCCAATCGCGCGACGATCCCGATCCGTATTCCTTGCCGGCAATCACCACCAGCGGCACGCCCGCAGCCTGGTACTTCATGGCCGCGTCGTAGATCGGCATCACGTCGCCACTGGGGAGATGAGCGGTCACGCCGCCTTCGACGCCAGGCACCATCTGGTTCTTGATCCGCACATTGGCGAAGGTGCCGCGCATCATCACTTCGTGATTGCCGCGGCGGGCGCCGTAGGAATTGAAGTCCTTCGGCTCGACGCCGTGCTCGATCAGGTACTTGCCCGCGGGGCTGGTGGTCTTGATGCCGCCGGCCGGCGAAATGTGGTCGGTGGTGATGCTGTCGCCCAGCACGGCCAGGGCCCGGGCGCCCCGGATGTCTGCCGGCGGCGCCGGCGTCATCGTCAGGTGCTCGAGGAACGGCGGCTTGCGGATGTAGGTGGACGTGTCGTCCCAGGCGAAGCGATCGCCCGTGGGCACCGGGAGTTGCCGCCACCGCGAGTCGCCGTCGAACACGCTCGCATACTGCTCGCGGTAGGCCTTGGCCGTCACGCTGGCCAGCATCGCCGCCTGAATCTCTTTCTCGGTCGGCCACAGGTCCTTCAAGTACACCGGCGTGCCGTCCGTGCCGGTTCCCAGCGGGTCCCGGGTGACGTCGACGTTCATCGACCCGGCCAGCGCGTAGGCCACCACGAGCGGCGGCGACGCGAGGTAATTGGCGCGGACTTCCTGCTGGATCCGGCCCTCGAAGTTCCGGTTGCCGCTGAGCACGGAGGCCACCACCAAGCCGCGCTCCGCGATTTCGGCCGACACCTCTTCCGGCAACGGCCCGCTGTTGCCGATGCACGTGGTGCAGCCGTAGCCCACCAGATTGAATCCGATCCGATCGAGGTAGGTGTCGAGCCCCGCCTTCTTCAAGTAGTCGGTGACGACCTTCGACCCCGGCGCGAGGCTCGTCTTCACCCACGGCTTGCGTGTCAGGCCCCGCTCGACGGCCTTCTTCGCAAGCAGGCCGGCGCCGATCATCACGCTCGGGTTCGAGGTGTTCGTGCAGCTCGTGATGGCGGCGATCACGACGGAACCGTGTTCCAACTGGGTCTTCGTGGCGACGGCCAGGCCACCACCGGACGCCGCCACCTTGACGCCCTTCTTCAGATCGTCGAGAGCCGCGGCAAAGGACGCCTTCGCCCTCGTCAGCGGGACGCGATCCTGCGGGCGCCGCGGGCCGGCCAGGCTCGGCTCGACCGACGACAGGTCCAGCTCCATCGTCTCGGAATATACGGCGTCCGGAGACGCCGCGGTGCGGAAGATACCCTGCGCCTTCGCGTAGCCTTCGACCAGCGCGATCTGCCGGTCGTCGCGCCCCGTCAGGCGCAGGTACTCGAGCGTCATGTCGTCAATCGGGAAAACCGCGACGGTCGCGCCGTACTCCGGGCACATGTTGCCGAGGGTCACGCGGTCCGCAATCGTCAGGTGCGCCAGCCCGGGTCCGTAGAACTCGACGAACTTGCCGACCACGCCGTGCTTGCGCAGCGCCTCGGTGATCGTGAGCACCAGGTCGGTGGCGGTGGCGCCTTCCGGCAGCCTCCCGATCAGGCGATAGCCGAGCACGGGCGGGATCAGCATCGAGCTGGGCTGACCGAGCATCGCCGCCTCCGCCTCGATGCCGCCGACGCCCCACCCTACCACGCCCAGGCCATTGACCATCGTCGTATGGGAATCGGTGCCGAACACCGTGTCGGGATAGGCGACGGCGGTGCCGTTCACTTCGTCGCGGCAGACGACGCGCGCGAGGTACTCGATGTTGACCTGATGCACGATGCCCGTTTCGGGCGGCACCACGCGGAAATTCCGGAAGCCCGTCTGGCCCCAGCGCAGGAACACGTAGCGCTCGCGATTGCGCTGGTATTCGAGATCGGCATTCAGGCCCCACGCGCTGCTCGTGCCGAAATGATCCACCTGCACCGAGTGATCGATCACGAGCTCGACCGGCTGCAGCGGATTGACCTTCTGCGGATCGCCCGACAACGCGACGATGCCGTCGCGCATGGCGGCGAGGTCGACGACGCAGGGCACGCCGGTGAAGTCCTGCAGCAGGACTCGCGCGGGCATGAACGACATTTCCTTGTCGCCGATCGTCTTGGGGTCCCACGCGGCCAGCGCCTTGATGTCTCCGGCCTTGACGAAGCCGTTGTCTTCGCGGCGCAGCAGGTTCTCGAGCAGGATCTTCAGCGAGTACGGCAGCCGGGCGACGCCGGGGAACCCGGCCTTCTCGAGCGCGGGCAGGCTGTAGATGGTGACGGTGTCGTCGCCGACGGTCAGGGATGTGCGGGTCTTGAAGCTATCGAGGCTGGACATGATGGCGCTTACGCTCCTGGCTTGAACCCTCCAATTGTATCAAGGAAGGCGCGCACCACTGCGGCGGGGTCCTGCTGCTCGACATCCACCGCACGATTCATCTTTCGCATGTCGGAAGCCGAAATGCGTCCGTCGAGGAGGCGCAGCGCCGCGGCGGCCTGCGGATGCTGCAACAGCATCGCGGCCCGCGCCACGGGCGCGGCGTCGTACACCGGGAAGTAGTGCCGCACGTCATCGAGCGCGACCAGTCCAAGCGCGTCGATCAAGCCGCTGGTGGCGTCGCCCGCGGTCACGTCGATCTCGCCGGCTTCGAGCGCTCGATAAATCAGATTCAGATCCATCACCCGCGGCGCCTCGCGCAGTTGCAGGCCGTAGGTCGCGCTCAGTCCCTTGTAGCCGTCGGGCCGTTCGAGGAACTCGTAGCCGAACCCCGCCGTCCACGTGGCTTCCGGCCGCCGGGTGAGGGTCAGCCGCATGGCCGACGCCAGGTCACTGATCGTCTCGAGGTTGAACCTGGTCGCATCATCGCGCCTGACCAGGATCGCGAACGTGTTGTTGAATCCAAGCCGCGGCAGCAGCGTCAGGCCGAGGGCGGCATACCGCTCGCGCACGCGGTCGTAGACGGCGGCGGAATCCGCCGACGGCGGGTCGTTGAAGATCGCGGTCAGGGCCGTGCCCGTGTACTCGACATAGACGTCGATGCCCTCGCTCAGGAGCGCCTCGTGCGCGATGGCCGTGCCGCCCAGGTTCAGCCGGCGCTCCACGACCAGGTCCGTCTGGCGCTCGATGGTCTGCGCCAGCAATTCGCCCAGCACGACCTGTTCGGTGAAGTTCTTCGAGCCCACGATCACATCCGCCCGTGTCGTCGAGGCCGTGGCCCACCAGGCGCCGGCCAGCACGATCGAGCTGAGGCCGGCGAGCGTCGCGGCCCCCGCGCGCGATCGCCGGCGCGGATCCGCCAGCTTCCCGGCCGCCGCCAGCAGACCGTCGGCCACCAGCGCCAGGATCGCCGCAGGCAGCGCTCCGGCGAAGATCACCGTACGATCGACCATCGCCAGGCCGCGGAAGATGTAGTCGCCGAGGCCCCCGGCGCCGATCGCCGAAGCGATGGTGGCGGTGCCGACGCCGATGACCACGGCGACGCGCAGTCCCGACACGACGGCTGGCAGCGCCAGTGGCCATTCGACCTGGCGCAAGACCTGGCCCGGCGTCAGGCCCATGGCCACCGCGCACTCGACCACGGCGGCAGGCACGGCCTGGAGCCCGGTAATGGTGCTCCGCAGGATCGGCAGCACGGCGTACACCGTCAGGGCCACCAGGGCGGTGCGCGTGCCGATGCCGCCGATGAACGGCAGCGGGATCAGGAAGCCGAAGAGCGCCAGGCTCGGGATGGTCTGCGCGAGGTTGGCAAGGCCGACGATGGGCCTGGAGAGCGACGGACGCCGCGCCGCCACGATCCCGAGGGGAATGCCGATGCCCGCCGCGATGGCAGTCGACGCCGCGACCAGCACGATGTGCTCGCCGAGCCGCGTGGCCATTTCAGCCCGGTGAGACGCGATGAACGCGAAGAGCTCGCTCATGCGATGAGCGACCTCACGCGCGGATCATCCGAGACCCGCACCCCCGCCGGCGTGTCGCAGGCTATCACGCGTCCGTCGCACAACACCGCGATCCGATCCGCCAGCGCCATCGCCTCGGCGATGTCGTGGGTCACGATCAGCACGGTGCGATGCAGCGAACTCTGCACCTTCCGGAATTCGGCATGCAGCTCGCCCTTCGTGACGGGATCGAGCGCGCCGAACGGCTCGTCCATCAACAACACCGGCGGATCCGCCGCGAGCGCGCGCGCCAGGCCGACACGCTGCCGCTGCCCGCCCGACAACTCGTCGGGCCACCGGCGCCGGTAGTCAGCGGGATCGAGATCGACCATGGTGAGCAGCTCGTCGACGCGCGACTGCACGCGGGCCTCGGGCCAGGCCAGCAGCCTCGGCACGGTGGCGATGTTGTCGGCAACCGTGAAGTGCGGAAACAGGCCGACGTCCTGGATGACGTAGCCGGTGCGCCGCCGCAGCGCGATGGCGTCCCACTGACGCGTCTCGCGGCCGTCGACGCGGACCTCGCCGCGATCCGGATCGAGCAGCCGGTTCACCAGCCGCAGCAGCGTCGTCTTCCCGGACCCGCTTCGCCCGACCAGCGCCACGGTCTCGCCGGCGCCGATCGACAGCGACACCTCATGCAGCACACCGCGCCCACCGCGACTCGCAGAGACCTCCGTGAACTGGACGGCCGGTGGTTGTGTCATGCGTGTCGTGTCCTCAAAGACAGCCGCAGATTACGCCGATGACGCAGATGCACGCTCGACTTGCGCGCCGGGCTTCGCCCGGCGTTGGAACGGAGAACGAGACGCGGACGAGAGACGCGTCAGTGTTGTTGATGCCTGAGCGTCTCTCGTCCGCGTCTCGTTCTCCGTTCCACGGCCGAAGGCCGACGCAAGTCGAGCATTGTCAGAATGCGTTCGACGCGCATGGCGGGTCTGCGTCATCTGCGTCATCCCTTCGACTCGCATTCGTTCGCTCAGGGCAGGCTGCGGCCCTGGTGATCTAGAAACCCATGAACGCGAAGACGCTCACCACCGGAAAGAGGCGGGTTCGGTCCTCGAAGTCGACGCCGTCTCGCTTCCACATCGCGCGCGCGTCGGCCCGCAGCCCGAACGACCGCGTGGCGCCGCTGCCGCCGCGCAGCCAGTAGCGCAGCCCGCCGCCGGCATAGTAGACCTGCCCGGTCTCGACCAGCGTGCGTTCCTGGTGCAGCTGCCGGAGGTAGCCGGCCCCGCCGGTGACAAACGGCCGCACACGGCGCGAGAGCCGCAGCGGCAGCTGCCACACGGCCCCGGCGTCGACGATGTATTGCTGCAGCTCCTCGCCTTCGAGCGCGTGCGGCGCCACTTCGGCGTCCGAGGCGATGACGATGCCCACCCGGGGCCGCGCAAACGACACGCCGGCCTCGACCGCCAGGTCCGGTGTCACCGTGAACCCCACGCGGCCTTCGATCCCCGCGACCGCATCCACGGTCGACGCCGCCGAAAACAACGTGAACGGCGGCGGCGTGTTTCCGGGCGCGTTGGTCCGATAGGTCGCCGTCGCCTCGCCAATGGGATAGCTCCCCGACCACGTCACCCCGCCGCTCGCGGTCACGCGATGTTTCCGCAGCGCCGGCGCTTCCGCGTTTTGCGCGAATGCGGCGCTGCCGGCACAGAGCACCAGCGCACCCAAGCACCCAAGCACCCAAGCACCCAAGCACCTCATTTCGGCTGGACCTTGATCTCAATCGGCGAAGACGATCCGCCCCGAGGCGCGACGACAGCACGAGGCGCATACGTGACCCGGAAGTCGACGTCGATGGCCGTCGAAAAGTAACTCTCCACGTCGGCGTCGTCGAGCGGCTCGACCCGCAGCACGTACGGGCCCGGCGCCAGCCGCACGATCGCGAACTCGCCGTCCATGTTCAAGGCGAAGTTGCCGACGATCGCCCCGGTCTCCGGATTGAACGCCACCACGTGCGCGCCGAGCAGGCCCTGCCCGTTCTTCGTCACCCGGCCGGTAATGCCCCCGGTGGAGTCGAGCTGTCCGGCGGCCGGATAGAGATCGGCCACTCCGGCGATGTCGTCGGGCTGCAGCGTGCGGTCCGCGATCGCGCCCGACGTCATGGCGATGGGAAACATCACCGCCCCCGACGCCACGACGCGGCGCCCGCCGGTGCTCGTGCGCTCGGTTTCGCCGAGCGCCGAGTGCCCGAGTCCCAGCAGGTGACCCAGCTCGTGAAGCGCGACCGATTCCAGGTCGACCCGGCCCGCGTCGCCCTGCGCGGACACCGACCAGGTGAAGCGCGTGTTGAAGAACACGTCGGCTTCGACGATGGCGCCGTTGGTCGTGTCGATCAGGAAGCTGGTGGCGCCCAGCACGCGATCCAGGTCGGGACGATCGAGAAACCCCAGCGTCGTCCGTCCATCCACCTCGCCAGGAGGCGCCGACGTCGACCCCAGGAATTCGAAGCGCACGTTGGCGCCGGACGCGTTCTGCCAGGTCGCCGTGGCCCGGCCGATGGCGCCGCGAAGCTCGGCGGCGGTCACGCCGGGGCCGTCGCGCTCGGTGACGAAATACCGGATCGGCTGCTGCTGCCACGACACGTCGGTGATGCGCCCGTTGATCGACGAGCCGAGCTTCAGGTAGGCGGAGACCGGAGACTGCGCGCCAACCGTGACGGCGCAGGCCAGCAGCCACGCGACGGCGGGTCTCATCGGGCCTCCACCGGCTTCACCGCGCGCACGGCGGCTTCGAACGCGGCCAGCGGCACCGGCTTGCGCCCGGGATCGCCGCGGCGGATGCGGCGATCGGCGGTCTCGACGACGGGCGGCGCGACGAGGGCGGCGCCCGTGCGGGCGTCGACCGTCACGCGATAAATGCCCTGGGTGAGCCCCGTGGTCGTTGGCAGCCGGGGCCCGCGGGAGGTCAGGAACAACACCGCCCGGTCGCCGCGCGCGAAGGCCGGCGCGCCCGGAATCAGGTTCAGGTACCGGCCCACCGCTCCACCGGGCACCGTGAAGGTGAGGGTGTCGCCGGTCGATCCCTTGAATCGGCTCACCACGTCGACCGTGACCAGGCTTTCGATGCCGCGCCGATCGTCGGTCCACTGCGCGCGGACCTCGGCCACCCGCCCGACGATCACGGTGGTCGATCCGTTCACGAGCTCGTCAAAGCTCAGCGGCGCGACCGTAATGGCACCCACGGGCGCGGCCAGGACGCAGCACGACAGTGCGATCAGCAGGCTACGAGACATGCCTCGACGAGTGTATGACATGCAACACCGCGTCGGCCGCGCGGGCGCTCGCGCCAGGACTGCCGAGCCGCGCGCGCACCTCGGCGATCTTCACGGTCATCCGGTCGCGGTACGGGGCATCCTCGAGCAGCTTGATCGTCTCGCCGGCGACGGCCTCGCCCGTGCACGCGCCCTGGATCAGCTCCACCACCACGCGCTCGCCGGCGATCAGGTTCACCATCGCGAAGATGTCGACGCGAGCGAGCGGCTTGCCAAGCCGATACGTCATCGGCGACAGCTTGTAGAGCACCACCATCGGCTTGCCGTGCAGCGCCGCTTGCACCGTGGCCGTGCCCGAGGCCGTGACCACCACATCGCAGGCATTCAACACGTCGTCAGTCTGCGCCTCGACGATCCTGAGCGTGGCGCCGGGCAGGCCGAATCCCTCGAACAGGGTATCCGCCAGGTTCGGCGCCCGGGCAACGACGAACTGCACGCGAGGGACCCGCTCGACGATGCGCGGGATCGCGTCGGCGATCACCGGGACCAGCTGCGTCAACTCGTTGGTGCGGCTGCCCGGCAGCAACGCCACCACCGGCCGGGCGGGGTCCAGGCGGAGCTGTCGCAGGAACTCGTCGCGGGACCGCGTCGGCGTCGCCAGGTCGATCAGCGGGTGCCCGACGAAGCGTACGTCCATGTTCTCGCGGCGGTAGATCGCTTCTTCGAACGGAAAAATCGGCAGCACGCAATCCACGACCCGCTTCATTGTCCTGATGCGGCCGGCCCGCCACGCCCAGAGTTGCGGGCTGACGTAATAGATCACGGGCACGCCCAGGCGCTTGATCGCCCGCATCAACCGGAAATTGAAATCGGGATAGTCGATCACCACCAGCGCGTCCGGCTTCTGCTCGCGCGCGGCGTCCACCAGCTGGCGCAGCGTGGTCCACGAGCGCGGCAGCACGCGCAGCGCCTCGGTCAGGCCGGTGACGGAGAGGCCGTGGAAGTTGGCGACCAGGCGGCCGCCGGCGGCCGCCAGGCGCTCGCCGCCGAGCCCGAAGACGTCGATCCCGGGCTCGCGGGCGCGAAGCGCGGCGACCAGCGCCCCGGCGTAGAGGTCGCCGGACGGCTCGCCGCACGAGATCATCAGTCGCGTCACTCGGGCCTGGCGGGGCTCCCCGAGCGCCGCTGGAAGTCCGCGGACAGCAGGTCCAGATTCTCGATCGGGATGCGTTCGAAATCCACGAAGCCGGCGCTCTTGAGATCGTTGACAAACGCGTCGGCGTTGCCGACGAGCACGATCGACAGCTGCATCGGCCGGATGAACCACCGGGCCACGCGCTGGATCTCGTCGGGCGTCACCCTGAGCACGCGCTCGCGGTAGCGCGGCAGGTCCTCGACCGGCAGCTCGTAGAACAGCTGGTTGAGCACCTGGGTGGCAATCGCGTCCGGCACTTCGATGGTGAGCGGGAAGTGGCCCACCATGTAGTCCTGCGCGCCGTCGAGCTCGTCGTCGTAGACGCGCTCGCGCTGTAGCCGCGAGAACTCGTCGACCACGACCCGCAGGGCCTCGGCAGTGCTCGGCGTCTGCGTGTTCGTTTCCGCGACGACGGCGCCGGCCATCTTGAACGAATCCAGGTCGGCCGACGCCCCGTAGGTGAGCTGCCGCTTCGAGCGCAGCACCTGCTGCAGCCGGTTGGCGCCCTCGCCGCCCAGGATCTTCACGGCCTGGTTGATGGCCTCGAAGTCGGCGTGCTTGCGCGGAATGGCGATGTGGCCGACGCGAATCTCGGTCTGGACCGCGTCCTTCTTGTCGATCACGATCACGCGCTTGGTGGCGTCGGGCGGGTCGGTGACGTCCATCGCCGGCACCTGCCCGGGCTTCCAGGCGGCGAAGTGCTTCTCGACGCCCTTCATGGCCTCGTCGGGGGCGATGTCGCCGACCACGGCGATCAACGCGTTGTTGGGAACGAAGTAGGCGCGGTGGAAGTCGACGAAGTCGGCGCGCGTCAACGAGGTCAACGATCGCACCGTGCCGTTGCCGGGCAGCCCGTAGGGATGGAAGCCGTAGATCAGCCGATCGATCACCTGGCCCGCCACCGCGCCCGGATCCTCCGCCGACACCTTGAGCGCCGACAGCGCCTGCTGCCGCTGGCGTTCGATCTCTTCCGGCGCGAAGGTCGGCCGCTGCACGAGGTCGGCCATCAGCTCGAGCGCGACCTCGTAGCTGTCGTTCATCACGACCGCGTTCACGAAGCTCAGGTCGTTACCGGCGCCCGTGCCGAGGGCACCGCCGATGAAGTCGATCCGATCCGCGATCTGCTCGGCCGTGCGCGGCCCCGCGCCCTGGTCGAGCAGCGTCGACGTGAGCATGGCGACGCCGAGCTTGTCTTTGGGATCCTGCGCCGCCCCCGCCCGGATGATCATGCGGACGCTGATGGCCGGCTGCTCGTTCTGGCTCACCAGCACGACCTGCAGGCCGTTGGCGAGCTTGCGGACCTCGTAGGGCGGGAACGTGACCGGCCGCGCCGGCAACGGCCGCGGCGGGTTCTCCCGCGGCCACACGTCCCGCGGCCCCTGGGCGGCCTGTGCGGCCATCATCGCCGTCACCACCGACAGCAGGCCGAACGTGACGAGCGTCTTCAGTCTCACTGCTTCACTCCCGCACCTGCTGCACCTGCTGCACCCGCCGCACCCGCCGCACCCGCCGCACCCGCCGCACCCGCCGCACCCGCCGCACCCGCCGCACCCGCCTTCGGCATCACCTTCAGCACCAGCCGCCGTTCCGGCGTGAAATACTGCCGCGCCGTCCGCTTCACATCCTCGGTCGACACCTTCAGGAACGTGTCGTATTCACCGTCCGCCGTCGTGATGTCTTTCTGAATCACCTCGGCGTGCCCCAGTTGGGACGCCTTCTCCTTGATCGACAGGCGGCTGACGATGTAGTCGCGCGAGAACTGGTTCTTCGCGCGCTGCAGCTCGCGTTCGGTGATGCCGTCCGCCTTCAGCTTCTCGAACTCGGCGACGAGCGCCGTCTCGGCCGCGTCGGCCGACTGGCCCGGATTGACGATGGCGACGGCGTAGAAGATGCCGGGCTGCTCGAGGAAGCTGCTGCTGCCGAATGCCGTCAGCGCAATCCCCGTCTCGTAAACCAGCTTGCGGTAGATGCGCGAGGTCTGGCCGTCCGAGAGCGTCTTCGACATCACGAACATCGGATACGAGTCCGGGTGCCCGTTGTACGGCACGTGGTAGGCCACGACCACGGCCGGCAGCGGCCACGGCTGCTCCACGACCACGCGCTTCTCTTTCTTGTGCTCCGGCTCCTGGGGAATGTCGCGGGGCACGGGCCTGGCCGCCTTCGGCACGCGGCCGAAGTACTGGTTGACCAAGCTCACGACGCCGTCGGTGTCGAAGTCGCCCACGATCAGGAGCGTGGCGTTCTCGGGCACGTAGTAGGTCGTGTAGAAGTCCCGCACATCCTCGATGGTCGCGGCATTGAGGTCGTTCATGCTGCCGATCACCGGGTACTTATAGGGGTGCACGTCGAAGGCGTGAAGGGTGATGAGCTCGTTCAGCAGCCCGAACGGCGGGTTCTCGATGCGCATGCGGCGCTCTTCCTTCACCACTTCCCGCTCGGTCACGAACGTCTTCTCGTCGATCCGCAGCGTCGCCATGCGATCGGCTTCCATCCACAAGGCCAGCGGCAGGTACGGCGCCGGCATCGTCTGCCAGAACACCGTGGTGTCCTCGTTCGTGTAGGCGTTGGCCTGCCCGCCGACCGAAGCGACAATCGACGTGTGCTGCTCGGGCTCGACGTTCTTCGAGCCCTTGAACATCAGGTGCTCGAAGAAGTGCGCAAAGCCGGTGCGGCCGGGCTTCTCGTTCTTCGAGCCCACGTGGTACTGGAGCTCGACGTGCACGATCGGCGTCGACTTGTCTTCGTGGAGGATCACGACCAGGCCGTTGGGCAGCACGAGCCGCTGGTATTGCAGCTTGGGCGGCCGCACGGCGGCGTCCAGCGGCACCAGCCACACGAGCGCCGCAGTGACGACGAACAGGTAGAGGCGGGTCTTGAGACCCGCCGTGAGCCGGTTTCTCATGGTCTCTTTTTCTCTTCAATGGCCGCCAGCCGGCTCTCGAGGTCCCTCAACTGCCGCCGCATTTCCGGCAGCTTCCGGAACACTGCCGACGATCGACGCCATTCGCCGTTCTCGATGGCCGGATAGCCCGAGACGAACGTATCGGCCGCCACCGAATTGGTGATGCCCGATTGCCCGACGGCCTTCACCCGATCGCCGATCGTCAGGTGGCCGCCGACGCCCACCTGGCCGCCGAAGATCACATGATCGCCGATCACGGTGCTGCCGGCGATGCCCACCTGGGCCGCCAGCAGGACGTGGCGGCCGATCGTGACGCCGTGGCCGACCTGGACCAGGTTATCGATCTTCGTCCCGGCCTGGATGCGCGTTTCGCCGACCGCCGGCCGGTCGATCGTCGTGTTCGCGCCAATCTCCACATCGTCTTCGATCACGACCGGCCCGGTTTGCGGAATCTTCTCGTGCGACCCATCCGGGCGCTGCGCGAAGCCGTAGCCGTCGCTGCCGATCACCGCGCCGTCTTGGACGATCACGCGCGCACCGAGCGTGCACCGCTCGCGAATCGAGACGTGCGCGTGCAGCACGCAGTCGGGGCCGACCACCGCGCCGGCACCGATCACGACGTGGGGATGAACGATGGTACGAGCGCCGACGCGGGCGCCGCTCGACACGACGGCGAAGGGCCCGACCGTCGCGCTCGGGTCGACCTCGGCATCCTTGGCAATCGCCGCCAGCGCATGCACGCCGGGCTCTGGCCGGTGGTCGGGCGATAGCACTTGCGCGGCGCGCGCGAAGGTCAGGTACGGCCAGGCGCTGCGAATCACCGCGCAGGGCGCGCCCGTGGCCTCCGCGGCAATCACCGCGCTGGCCTTCGTCACCGCCAGTGCGCCGGCGTACTTGGGGTTGGCAAGAAAGGTCAGGTCGCCGGGGCCGGCCGATTCGATCCTGGCCACGCGATGGATCTCGATGCCGGAGTCCCCTTCCACGGGGCACTCCAATCGCCGTGCCAGCTCGCCGAGGGTCACAGCGTCGAGAATATCACGCGGTCGGCGCGGCCATCCGCTCCACCCAGGTCGCCATCCGGGGCATGTGGAGGCGGTCGGCCACCTCGTGGATCTCGCGGTGCCGGGCGCCGGCGTTCAACCCGAAGGCGCGGCGCAGGTCGGCCAGTTCGTCGCTGCGGCGGATCTCCCACCTGACGCCGGCCAGGCCGCGGCGCGCGCCCCGCCAGGCCAGGAAGTGGCCGACCACGGTGAAGGTGAACAGGTAGCCCAGCACGTTCGGACCCGGCACAAACGCCACCGGTGCCGACAGCAACAACAGCACCGAGTGCACGGCGAGCAGCCGCAGATGCCGTTCGGCGTCGCGCTTGAGCGAGACCTGCATCAGCTGCTCGGCGGCCGCGTTCGCGAGGTCGGTCGGGATGAAGAGCGTGGCGTCGTGCGCCTTGCGCAGGTGCCACAACAACCGCTGCTCCGCGATGCGCTCGGCGATCCAGCGCATCGATCGGCGTTGCAGCCTGTCGAGCAGCGTCTTGGGAGCTGCCAGAGGGGCCGCGTGCCGAGCGCGCTCGGCATCGCGCAGCTGGGCCTGGAACCGCGCCCGGATGCGGCCGAAGAACCCCAGCCCTTCCATGGGTTCCACCTCCTCATCGTCCGGCGCTTCGTAGTAACACTCGAAGTGGTCGCGGCCGATGGGCACGAGGTAAACATCCATTACTGATTAGGACGGCGAATTCGCCGCGGGGTTCGCGGCGAATCCGTGGGCACAGCGGGCCGGCCGGCCTGTTCCCAGGCGCCGATGATCACGGAGGCCACCGCCGTGATGGAATCGTTCAGCCGGCGTTCGAGCACGGGCAGCGTGCCCGCCGCCAGCGCCTCGAAGTACGCATCGTCGTAGAACTCGCGGCCCGCGGCGGCCTTCTGGTCCGACTCGAGTACGCTGGCCGCGTGGCGGTTGCTGGCAAGCAGCGCGTCGAACATGAAGTCGCGAGGCGTCGCCACCCCCTTGGGCGGCGCCGGCGCCACCTTCAGGCGCGTGCGGTTCCGTTCGAAAAGCTCTGACTCCCATCGGGAGTGCAAGCCTTCCTGTCCGGTGAGTTGTCCGTTGTAGTTGACCACGGCATGCAGGGGCACGTGCCCGTCGGCCACGTAGTGCGCGAGGATCGCGGAGTAGAGCACGATGTTGTCCGAGGCATAACCGGGGGCCGGCTTGCGCTTGAGCGATTCGAACTCGCGCTGCAACATGCCGTAGAACTCCTGGACCCGCCAGGGCAAGAGGCCCTGCTCGTGCATGAAGTCCTTGCCGAACTTCTGCACGGCCGCGGCGTAGTCGCGCGGGAGGCCGTCGAACGGATACGGGCCGAAGGCCTCGTGATCCAGGTCCAGGAAATGATTCGGGGGCTCCTGCTCCCAACCGACAGTGCGCCACAGGTCGGGATCGATCGCGCGTTCGACGACGTACGCCCGGCGCTTTTCGAAGAGCGGCTTCAACTCCGGCGGCAGCAGCCCAATCATCCGGTCGGCGATGAACTTGTGGGCCTCGAAGCCCCAACCCGAGACCGTCGCGGGAATCGTCACGAGGACGGCCAGCAGCAGGGCGGCGACGCGCATGCCCTCATTGTATCTGGGTCTGTGAAATCACCTTGACCGCCGACCAGCCGCCGAGGCCGACGTTCGCATAGCGGTAATCGTTGAGCCAGATGCCGCCGGGCCCGACCGCGGCAAACGGGAAACGCGACCAGCCGAGGAAGGCGCGGGCCAGCGCGGTCTGCAGGGCCGGCTGAACGGCAGGGTCGTTCAATCCCGTATCGATGCCGAATCCCGACGGGCGGAAGTGCGGCAGCGGCTCGAACCACACCATGCCTTTCTCGTACCGGGCGCCGAGGTCAACGACCACCTCGCGCTCGAACGGATTGACCAGCACCGGCGTGACCATGAAGCGGGTGCCCGCCGGCAGTCCGGCGCGAGTCAGGCCGTCGCGCACCGTCGCGCGCGCAAGCAGGTTGGATCCGAGCATCGCCGCCATGTAGACGGCCGCAACTGTGACGGCGACCCGCGCCGGACGTTCCGCCCGGGTCAGCCCCTGGCGTTCGCGCCGCCGAGCGAGCCACCACCCGGCGCCAAGCACGAGATACATCCAGGGATCGACGATGTAGAGGGCGTCGCCGTAGAACCATCGATCCGAGAATGGCATGAGGAGGCGCACGCCGTAGCTGTTCAGAAAGTCCATGAACACATGCGCGAGCACGCCGACGTAGGCCAGGAGCACCAACTCCCCTGCCTTCGCCGGTGGCGGGGCGTTCGCGCGCTTCCGTACGACCAGGCGATCGTACGCCGCCATCGTGCCCGCAAGCGCGAGCGGCAGCAAAGCCTGAGCCAGCACGCCATGCGTCCACCCGCGCCGGAACGACATGACGAGCGTGTTCGTGGCAAAGACGGCGGCGTCGACGTCTGGAAGGTTGTTGGCGATGACGAGGGTGCTCATACCGAGCGTGGTGCGCCGGGCGAGTCCTGCCTTCCCGAGCGCGGCGCCCATCAGCGAGTGACAAACGTTATCCATTACCCCCCGGAGCCCGGAGCCCGGAGCCCGACTTCTTCGCCAGGAACGCCTTCAGGGCATCGTCGCGCAGGTCCTTCCGCAGCACCTTGCCCACGTTCGACTTGGGGAGGTCGGTGCGGAAGACCACCATTCGCGGCACCTTGTAGCCGGTGAGGGATTGCCGGCAGTGCTGCCGGACGGCTTCTTCGGTGAGCGACGGATCCTTCTTGACCACGAACGCCAGCACGATCTCGCCGGTTTCGTCGTCGGGCACGCCGACCACGGCGACGTCGGCCACTCCGGCGTGCTCGGCGATCACGGCTTCGACCTCATTCGGGTAGACGTTGAAGCCGCTGACGAGAATCATGTCCTTCTTGCGATCGACGATCTGGATGTAGCCGTCCTCGTCCATCCTGGCGATGTCGCCCGTGGCCAGCCATCCATCGCGAAGCACGCGCGCCGTTTCATCGGGGCGCTGCCAGTAGCCTTGCATCACCTGGGGGCCCTTGATCCACAACTCGCCGACCTCGCCCGTGGCCACGTCGTTGTTGGACGCATCGACGAAGCGGACGTCGGTGCCCGGCACGGGCACGCCGATGGCCTCGCGCTTCGGGCGATGGAAGGGGTTGAGCGTCGCCACCGGCGAGGTCTCGGTGAGGCCGTACCCCTGGTAGATGGGCGTCTTCGTCGTCTGCTCCCAGCGTTCGCCGATTACCGGGACGAGCGCCATGCCACCGGCCACGGATCCGCGAAGGGTCCAGTCCTTCTTCTCGAGGAACCAGGCCTCGTGCATCAGCGCGGCAAACAGCGTATTGACGCCGGTGAACCAGGTGATCGGCTCGCGCGTCATCACGGCTTTCAGGTTCGAGAGCGGGCGCGGGCTCGGGACGAGCACGTTGCGTCCGCCGGCCACGAAGAAGATCATCAGGTTCGCGGTGAACGCGAAGATGTGGTACAGCGGCAGCGCCGTGAGCATCACCTCCTGGCCCAGGTGGAGGAATGGGCGCCACATCGCGAGGCCCTGCATCACGTTGGCCATCAGGTTGCCATGCGACAGCACCGCGCCCTTGGCCACGCCGGTGGTGCCGCCCGTGTATTGCAGCGCGGCAATGCTCTGGTGCGTGAGCGGCTCGGCGTACAGCCGCGGGTCGGCGCCGGCGGCCACGCGGTCGGCGCCCTGCGCCAGGGCCCGCGTAAAGGTCGTGTGCGCGAACGCGATCGGCGGCACCATCTTCTTCACGTATTTCTGGACAAACCGGATCAAGGTGCGCTTGAACGGCGGCAGCAGGTCCGCAATCGTCACCACGATCACGGTCTTGATCGAGGTCTTGGGCAGGACCTCGGCCACCTTCGGCGCGAACAAATCGATCGCGATCAGGCCGACGGCGCCGCTATCGGAGAACTGGTGGATCATTTCCGTGGTGGTGTAGAGGGGGTTCGTGTTCACCATCACCAGCCCCGCCTTGAGCGCGCCGAAGACCGCCACGGGATACGCGAGACAGTTCGGCATCTGGATCGCGATGCGATCGCCGGGCGAGAAGCCCGCCTCCTCGCGCAGGTACGCCGCGAAGGCATCCGACAGCCGATCGACGTCGCCAAAGGTCAGGCCGCCCTGCGAGCCGTTCGCCAGCCCGAGGGTGAACGCCGGTTGCTCCCGATAGGTGGCGGCCGCCTCGCGGATGGCGGCCGGCATGTGCGGCCACTTCAGGGGGCCGAGGTCGGCCTCGGTTGACGGATGATAGAAGCGCGTCCACGGACGAGCGGCGGGGGTTGGCATGGTCAGGGGCGCAATTCTTGCACAGGTGTTTCGGGATATGACACGAATCCTCCTCATAGCCGGGCTGGTCGCGGGGACCGCGGCCTGCACCAAGGCTGGGACCCCGACCTCGCCCTCCCCAGATTCACCCAGCCAGGCCACCTTTTACACGGCAATCGGCGCCAGCGACGGCATCGGCTTCGGCAGCTCCTCGCCGTGCCTCCCCTTCGCCGAATGCCCGCAGGGCAAGGGTTACGTCCAGATCCTGCTGCAACGGTTGCGCGAGGGCGGCAGGACCGTCGGGCACCGCAATCTCAGCCTGCCCGGTTCGGTGTTGAGCCAGGCGGTCTTCGACCTTGCCGCGTCCGCCGGCCGGCCGATCGACAACCTCGCCGGGAACTTCATCGAGCGCGAGGCGCCGTTCGTGCCCGGCGAAACCACGCACATCACGATCTTCGCCGGCGGCAACGACGCCAACACGATCGCGTTTGCGGCCCGCTCGCAAAACGTCGCGAACATCCCCACCTTCGTGGACGCGCAGGTGCGCCAGTGGGGCACGGATCTGGAAGAGCTCGTCGCGCGCATCCGCGCCCGCGCCCCCAACGCGCGCATCGTCGCGCTCAACCTGCCGAACCTCGCCGGGGCGCCGTACCTCGCGGCGAACCCCGTGGTCGAGAAGAGCATCATGCAACGCGTGGCGGTGGGCCTGAGCGACCGGGTCAACGCGCTCACGGCGCGCAACGTGCTGGTGGTGGATCTGATGTGCGACGCGCGCTTGTACCTGCCGGCGAACTACGCCTCGGACGGATTCCATCCCGGCGACGGTGGGTACGCGGTGTTTGCCGAGCTGACGTTACCGGCCTTGCGTGACGGCACCAACCGGGCGCCCTCAACGACCTGCGCCCAACGGACGCTGTTCCCGTGAACGGCTCAGAAGAGAAACCACGAAGACCACGAAGGCACCACGAAGAAAACTCGTTTTGATCGAATGGCGTCGTGAGCTTCGTGGTGAACTTCGTGATCTTCGTGGTTTCTTTGTGGGCCCGCTTCGGTCAAATGCCCATACTGGTGTCATTCGATTCGTGCATTTTCTGCATTTTAGAAGGCTCAGTCTGCATCAATTGGGCCGAATATCAGGATTTTGTGGGTTAAATCTTGCGCTGTGAAGCGCGATCCGTGCATACTCGTGCATCTCGGCCGCGCGTTCGTGCGGCCTTCATACAGGGGGTAGGCAGTATGGGATCCGCAGCACTGGGCGAGGCAATCAAGGGCATCCGCAGTTGGGCCATGAACGAAGGGCGTGTCGTGCACACGCCGGCGCAGGTGAAGGACATCTTCGGTGCGCGCGTGTTCAACGATAAGGTCCAGCAGGCCCGGTTGCCCAAGCCCGCGTACAAGGCGCTGCGCGACACCATCATGCGCGGCGAGGCGCTCGACGCCTCGACCGCTGATGCCGTGGCCTCGGCGCTCAAGGACTGGGCGGTCGAGCACGGCGCGTCGCACTTCACGCACTGGTTCCAGCCGCTCACCGGCATCACCGCCGAGAAGCACGACTCCTTCTATAGCCCCACCGCCGATGGCCGCACGCTCGCGGAGTTCAGCGGCAAGGAGCTGGTGCGCGGCGAGCCCGACGCCTCGAGCTTTCCGTCGGGCGGCATCCGCAGCACGTTCGAAGCCCGCGGCTACACGGCCTGGGACCCGACCAGCCCGCCGTGGCTGCTCGTCAACAACAACAGCGCGACGCTGGTCATCCCAACGGCGTTCGTCAGCTGGACCGGCGCGGCCCTCGACAAGAAGACACCACTGCTCCGCTCGATGGAGGCGCTGTCGGCGCAGGCCGTGCGGGTGCTCAAGCTGTTCGGGTCGACGGCGACCCGCGTCACGGCGACGTGCGGGCCCGAGCAGGAGTACTTCCTGATCGACTCGAACTTCTACTTCTCGCGCCCCGACCTGCTCAATGCCGGCCGCACGCTCTTCGGCGCCCGGCCGCCCAAGGGCCAGGAGCTCGAGGATCAGTACTTCGGATCGATCCCGGAACGCGTGCTCGCCTGCATGGCCGAGGTCGAAGCCGACCTCTACAAGTGCGGTGTCCCGATCAAGACGCGGCACAACGAGGTCGCGCCCTCGCAGTACGAAGTGGCGCCGATTTTCGAGAGCGCGAACGTCGCCACCGACCACCAGATGATGACCATGGAGACGCTCAAGCGCGTCGCGCCGAAGTACGGCCTGGCGTGCCTGCTCCATGAGAAGCCGTTTGCCGGCGTCAACGGGTCCGGCAAGCACCTGAACTGGAGCATCGGCGACGACCTGGGCAACAACCTGCTGAACCCCGGCGACACGCCGCACTTGAACATGCAGTTCCTGTTCTTCTGCATGGCCGTGATCCGCGCCGTCGACGTGTGGCAGGGCCTGCTGCGCACCAGCATCGCGCACGCCGGCAACGACCACCGGCTCGGCGCCAACGAAGCGCCGCCGGCGATCCTCTCGGTGTTTCTCGGCGACATGCTCACCGAGATCTTCGACCAGGTCGAAGGCGGCGGTGCCAAGAGCACCAAGCACGGCGGCATGCTCGACATCGGCGTCGCCGCGCTGCCGAAGCTGCCGAGGGACGCCGGCGATCGTAACCGGACCTCGCCGTTCGCCTTCACCGGCAACAAGTTCGAGTTCCGTGCCGTCGGCTCGACGCAGAACGTCGGCCTGCCGGCCACGTGCCTCAACGTGGCCGTGGCCGAGTCGCTCGATACGCTGGCCGCCGAGCTCGAAGGCCGGCTGGCCAAGGGCGAAACGCTCGAGGCCGCGGTCGCGGCGCTGCTGCGCAAGAACATCAAGGCGCACAAGCGGATCATCTTCAACGGCAACGGCTATTCGGCCGAGTGGCAGAAGGAAGCGGGCAAACGCGGGCTGCTCAACCTGAAGAACACCGTGGATGCCCTGCCCGAGCTCGTGAAGCCGGCCGTCATCAAGGCGTTCGAGAAGTTCAAGGTCCTGACCGCGGGCGAGTTGCACGCGCGCTACGAGATCAATCTCGAGACCTACTGCAAGACCGTCAACATCGAGGCGCAGCTGATGGTGCTGATGGCGAACCGCTACGTCCTGCCGGCCGCCTTCGAGTACCAGAAGCAGGTCGGGCAGAGCGTCGCCGCGGCCAAGGCGGGCGGTGTGCCCAGCAAGGAAGGCAAGAAGGTCCTCTCCGAGATCGTCAAGCTGACCGACGCCTTCCGCGTGCAGACCGGCAAGCTGGCGGCCTCGCTCGATCACGCCAGCGCCTCCTCCGAGAAGCACGCGAAGTACATGCGCGACACGGTGGTGCCGGGCATGGCCAGGCTCCGTGACCTCGGCGACCAGATCGAGG
>Ga0156330_1162_pt1 | contig 34196 bp, 37 predicted proteins | sample RifCSPlowO2_12_FD_107978 | JGI IMG/M metagenome (GOLD analysis project Ga0156330, IMG submission 107978) | Acidobacteria bacterium RIFCSPLOWO2_12_FULL_67_14b | reverse complement strand
AGGTAACAGATCAGTCCGGGGACATGGGTAACACTGTTTCGTCCTCCCACTCCGCCGGGGCGCCGGCGGGCGGTGGCGACGGTCTTCTGACGGTTCGGCCTTTATGATCTTCGATCCGGAGGAGGCGTTCGTCCATGCGCCCCAGTTTCAGCGCTCCGAAGTATACGTCCCACAGGCCGTCACCCACCTCTTCGAGACCCACGTATTCCCCGGCGAGGGTGTGGCTGACGCAGACCCAGCGCTTGTTCCAACGGATCCCACTATTGCGGCTGACGAGTCGGCGTTCAATGTGTCCGGGTCTCCTGATTCAAGGCTTCGTGCGGACGCTCGTCGTTGTACTCGTGACGAAACCGATTGAAGCGGACTTGTTGCGCTTGAAGATTCCCGCTGGGCGGACGCGTGGCCTCCGCCTTCAGCTCACCTGGCCGAGGTAGAAACGTGAAGAACGTTGCGAACTCCCGATTCACCATCAAGAGCTGGGACGAGAAGCCCTATAGTGAGAGCCAGGACGTGCCGAAGCTGACTCGGGCCGCCGTCACAAAGACGTTCACGGGCGATATCGCGGGCGAGGGGCATGTCGAATACTTGATGATGTACCGCAGCGACGGCTCGGCCACGTTCGTCGGCCTCGAGCGGGTCGTCGGGCACGTTGCAGGGAAAGCGGGCAGCTTCGTGCTCCAACGCACGGGAATATTCGAGAACGGCGTGGCGAAGGAGTCCTATTTCGTCATCCCTGGCTCCGGCACGGGAGAGCTTCGGAGCCTGCGCGGCGAGGGCACGTCGGCTGTTGGGCACGGGACTGAGCATCCTCTAACGCTGAACTATGAGTTGGGCTAACCTGGCGCCATTCAGATCCTTCAAGGCGCTGCCAAACCTGCGGCTGAAGCGGGCGGCGCGCGTAGATCAGGGAGTGAATCTTTCACCAGCGCGCCGCAGCTCAAGCGCGATCCGTTGGGCCGACAGAATTCCGACGCACCCTCACAGCCCGAGGCGACACGACGATTCTGACCTCGTCCGGATCGGGCATGGCAGCTTCATTACCGTGGTAATATAGCCCCCATGGCGCTGGCACATTCGAAAGTCACGGCGCAAGGTCAGGTCTCGGTTCCCGCCAAGGTGCGCCAAAGGCTGGGCGTCGGTCCGGGCTCGGTGCTCGAGTGGGATGAGGATGGCGACCGGGTGGTCGTCCGCAAGGCAGGCCGCTATTCGTCCGAAGACATTCATCGGGTGCTGTTCTCGAAGAGCCCAAGACGGCGAACCGTCGAAGAGATGAAGAACGGAATCCGGCGGTACATCAAGAAGCGCCATGCGGGCCGTTGACACCAACGTGCTGGTCCGGCTCATGACGCGAGATGACGTTAAGCAGGTTGCCGTCGCCGAGGCCTTCGTTGCCAAAGGGGCATGGGTGCCGCACCTGGCAATCGCTGAGGCAACTTGGGTGCTTGGCTCCGTCTACGATCGTGATCCCGAGGCAATCGCGACTGCTATCGAGATGCTGTTGAGCCACGAACACCTGACCGTCCAAGACACTGAGGCGGTCGCCGCCGCCGTCGCGCTGTTTCGGCAACAGCCGAAGGTCGGATTCTCCGATTGCCTCATGGTGGAGGTGGCTCGGAAAGCGGGGCACACTCCGCTCGGCACCTTTGACCGCGACTTGGGCAAGATCGATGGTGCTCAGCGGCTGTGAATTCGCGGCGGTTGCCGAATCGGGCAGCCAATCAGTGAATCGTCAATCCCACCATCGAATCACAAAATCGCAAATCGGCAATCACCAGACAATCGCCCAATCAGTCGTTCGACCATCGTCAATTCATCACCGCCTGATACACCCAGTTCCGCGACACCCCGTGCAGCTCGCTGACCGTGCGGAACGTCGGCCCCTGGTGCTGAATCATGCCGATGAAGGCGAGGTCGGCGACCGGATCGATCCAGAACCAGCTGCCGGCGATGCCCCACCACCAGTAGGTCCCGTCCGACACCGGCTCGCCTGCGGTGGCCGCGTCGAGCATCACGGAGACGTCCATGCCCCATCCCGTGCCGGCGCGCATCGTCTTCAGCGGCTCGGGCAGCACGTGGTTGGTGCGCATCATCTCGACGGTCCGCGGCGCGAGCAGCCTCGCCTTGCCGAACTGTCCGCGGCCCAGCAGCATCTCGCAGAAGCGCGCGTAGTCGGCCGCGGTCGAGAACAGGCCGCCGCCCCCTGATGCGCCGGCCGGGGGGACCGTGGGATCGCCGCGAGTGTCGTCCGGCGGGGTCAGCGTGCCGGCGGCATCCTCGCCGTGCACGAGCGCGAGCCGCGCCAGCTTTTCCTTCGGCACGTAGAAGCCGGTGTCCTTCATGCCGAGCGGATCGAAGATGCGCGCCTTCATGAAATCCCCGAGCGACTGGCCCGACAGCTTTTCGACGATATAACCCTGGATGTCGACGGCGATGCTGTAGGACCAGCGCGTGCCGGGTTGCGTCAACAGCGGGATCTTCGCCACTCCTTCCACCACCTGCTGAAGGGGCACCCGGCCCGACGTGAGGCTGGCGGCGCGGAACATCCGATCGACCGGGTTGGCCGCGCTCAAGCCGTAGCCCAGGCCGCCGGTGTGCGTCATCAGCTCGCGCATCGTGATCGAGCGGCGCGCCGGTTCCGTCTTCATCGTCCCATCGGGGTTCTCGCCGACGAACACCTGCAGCTTGCCGAGCTCGGGCACGAGGCGGGCCACCGGATCGTCGAGGCGCCACAGCCCCTCCTCGTAGAGCATCATCATCGCGACGCCGGTGACGGGCTTGGTCATCGAGAAAATGCGGAAGATCGAGTCGCGCTCGATCGGGTCGGGCTTGCGGATGTCCTTCTTGCCGTGGACGGTGACGTTCACCGTTTTCCCATGCCGCGTCAGCATGGTGACCGCGCCGGCGATGCGTCCGCCGTCCACCCATTTCTTGATGGCGGCGTCGAGCCGCTTGAGCCGTTCCGTCGACACGCCGACCGATTCGGGGGTCGCCACCGCAAGGTCGCGCACCGCTTCGGCGGCCGTGACGATGGGGCGGGGAGAAACGGCCAGCGCGGTCAGAAAGACGCACGCGAGCACGAAGGCGGCGGCAAGACGGGTGACGGGTCGCAGTGTCACGGTGGGCTCCTTGCTTGCCCGCCGAAGCAGGAAGGGATCCTCCATGCGAAGGCGGGTGGGCGGCATTCTACCGTGTCCACGGAGCGTGTCTCTGCGGCGTTATTGTTTTATTGCATCTTGTCGATGGCGGCGCGTAACGCATCCGCCTTCTCTTTCAAGCGCGGGTGAGCCGCAGCGGCATCGACGTGGGTGCGGGCCAGGAGCTTCTGGCCGATGCGGGCGTAGCACTGGGCGGCGTTGAAGGCCGATTGGGCCGAGCGCTCCTCGCCGGTTTCGATGTCTTTCTGCAGCTTCGCACGCTGCTTCGCGTCGCGAGCGTCGCGCGGTGTCGGCGGATCGGCCGGCCCGCCGCGCCGGGCGATGCCGGCTTCGAGCTGGGTGAGGTCCCGGCGCGCCTGCTCGGCCGCCGACGTGAAGCACGTCATGCCGCGCGAGAACTTCGGCGAGGCCGGCTCCCATTCCTGGCGATCGACGTTCACCAGGCCCGACATCCACACGGCATCGCAGTTGCCCGAATCGAGCACGAACGCGCGATCGAAGCGCGCGATCGCCGTCGGCAGGTCGGTGCGGGCATAGGCGATCAGCCCGGCCAGCATGTAGACGTTCGAGTTCGAGAGCAGCTTGGTCGCAATCTCGACGTCGGCCCACGCCGGCTCGAGCGCGTTGAGGTTGTAGTGGTTCCACGCGCGCCAATAGTGCGCGTCGCCGATGTGCCACGTGCCAAGCTCGATCATCGCCGTGGCGGTCGCGATGGCGTCCTGGTGGCGCAGCAGGTAGCTGAGGCTCGTCAGCCGGCCCAGCATGGCATTGCGGTGGGTCGGCGCCTCCGCCAGGATGCGGTCGAACCCCGAGAGCGCCGCCTCGAATTCCGCCACCGACTGGTTGGTCTGCGACCACAACATGGTGATCGAGAACGACGCGGGAAATGCGGCGCGGGCCTCACCGAGGAGCGCAATGGCCCTGAACAGATCGATCGCCTCTGTTTGCGAACCGACCATGGCCCGCCGCGCTTCCCACGGCAGGGTGTCGAGGAATCGGGGATCCGCCTCCCTGATCGATGCCGCCAACGGTCCCCCCGGCCTCCCGCAGATCGCCAGGCGGAACCGCATCAGCGGCACGCCGTCGCGACGGGCGAGCAGGGCGGCCGGATCGATCGTGTCGCGCAGGCGCGCCTGCTCACAATCGATCGCAAGCGCGAGATAGTCGGCCACCAGGTTGGTCGGCGCGGCGGCGTCGAGTGCGCGGCGCTGCGCGTTGGCGGGATCGAGCGGCAGACGGCCACGTCCGGTCAACGGCGAGGGGCGGCCCGGATCCATGCCCGACGTTTCGCCGATGAACAGTTCCGCCGCCTCAAGGAGTACCGACGGCGCGCTCGCAGGCGGAACCACCGGCATCAGGCCCGTGGCGCGCTGGCGGGCGCGATCCATGGCGGCCTCGGCCGGCAGGCCGAGTTCTTTTTCCCGCAATGAAACGAGCAGCGCTGCATCGAAGGCGCCTTGCGCCGCGCCCGGCACGGGCCTGGGCATCGTCGAGACCTTCTGATAGATCGCTTCCGCTTCTTTGAGACAGGTGTAACAGCCCTGGCGCAGGAGGGCGTCGGCCTTGCCGAGCTCGGCCAGCAACTGCGGCGACGGCCCGCGAGCCGCACAGGCGGCCGTGAATATCACGAGGGTCGCGACATGCAACCGCATGATCACCGAGGTTTTGACACCGAAGGCGGAACTAAAGTTCCGCCCTACACCGCGCTACGGTCTGTCGTTTTTCAGCAGCCTGCTAGGGCAGGGTCAGGGCCACGAGCTCCGGCACATCCGTCGGGGTGCGGCCCTGCACGGTGATCGCGATGTACTGCTTGCCGTTCACCACGTAGGTCATCGGCGTGCCGATGGCCGCGCCCGGCAGATCGACCGACGCCAGCTCTTTCCCGGTGGCCTTGTCGTAGGCCACCAGCCGCGGACCGCCGGCCTTCCCGCCCGTCGTCAGCGCATAGATCAGGACGGTCCTGGTGAGCAGCGGGCCGCTGAAGGTGCTGTCGCCGCCGAGCGGCGGCAGGTTGAGGCCCTTCAACCGCGGGTTGTTGCGGATGCGGTCGCCGTTGCCCGTGGGCACCATCCAGACATGATCGCCCGTGTTCATGTCGATCGCGGTAATGCGGGAGTACGGCGGCTTGAACAGCGGCAGGCCCTCGGGCATCGTCGGATTGCGGCCCGCCGTCTGCATGTAGAGAAGGTTGCTGCCCAGCGCGGGATCGGGCGGGCCCAGCTTGTGAATGGCGAACGCATTGCGTGACGGCACGTACATGTATCCGGTGGCGGGATCCACCGCGGCGCCCTGCCAGTTGCCGCCGCCGGTCGATCCCGGGCGCGCGATGGTGCCCTGCACCGACGGCGGCGTATACAGTGGGCCGTACTTGAACGGCTCGATCGCCTTCACCGCCATCGCCCGCAGCTCCGGCGTGAAGTCGACGAGGTCGTCGACGGTCACACCCTGGTGCTCGAACGGCGCCGGCTTCGACGGCACCGGCTGCGTCGGCGACGCCTTTTCACCCGGCACGTCCGACGGCGGCACCGCCCTTTCGTCGATCGGCCACACCGGCTTTCCGGTGACGCGATCGAACGTGAAGATGTAGCCCTGCTTGGTCAGCTGCGCGAGCGCCTTGATGCGCGTGCCGTTCACGGTGATGTCGAGCAGGTTGGGTGCCGCCGGATTGTCGTAGTCCCACAGCCCGTGATGCACCGTCTGGAAATGCCAGACGCGCCCGCCCGTTTGCACGTCGAGCGCGACGACGCTTTCGGCGAAGAGGTTGTTGCCGAGCCGGTGCGCGCCGTAGTAATCGGGCGCGGTGGTGTTGGTCGGCAGGTAGACGAGGCCGAGCGCCTCGTCCGCGCTCATCAGCGTCCACACCGTGACCTTGCCGGCGTACTCGTTGGCGCCGTCGCTCCAGGTCTCGCTGCCAAACTCCCCTTTGGCCGGCACCGTGCGGAAGGTCCAGCGCACCTGGCCGGTGCGCGCATCGAACCCGCGGATCCAGCCGGGGATCTGTTCCTTCGTCTTGATCAACGACGAGATGGCGGCGGGCGTGATCACGATGTCTTTCACGACGATCGGCGGCGACTGCACCGAGTAGGTCAACGCGTTCAGGTAATCGCGCGTGCCCCGCTTCGCGCGCGGCAGGCCGTCCATCAGATCGACGCGGCCGTTGGCGCCGAATCCGGGGACCGGCCGGCCCGTCTTCGCGTTGACGGCGATCAGATACCCGTCGCCGGTGCCCCAGTAGATCCGTTCCTCGGTGCCGTCGGTCCAGTAGGCGACACCCCGCTGGTTCCACCGGAGGCTCATCGTCGTGGTGCCCGACTCGTAGCTCTTGGGGTTGTGGACCCACTTGAGCGCGCCGGTGCGCGCGTCGTACGCGGCGCCGACCGAGGACGGCGTGTTCACATAGAGCGTGCCGCCGACCATCAGCGGCGTGGCCTTGTAGTTCTGGACGAAGGGCGGCCGGCCGTCACGCCAGCGCTTCGGGTCCAGGCGGTTGAGCTCGTCGAAGATCGTCTTCGAGTCCGCCGACCATTCGGATCCGTCCGGCTGCGTGAGGCTGAGGAAGCCGTCCGGCGACTTCGCGCGCCAGGCGACCTGCAGCGACGCGAAGTTCGCGGCGGTGATCTGATCGAGCGGCGAGTACTTCGAGTTGGCCAGGTCGCCGCCGTAGGTCGGCCACTCGCCGGTGGCGGTGGAATGCGCCGGTGCTTGTGCCGCCAGTGAGGTGACCAGGCACGCGGCCGCGACCACGGTGCGAACCATGCGATGGATCATTCCGGGCAGAATAATTCAACAGGAGCTCAGAAGATCAGAAGAATAGGAGACGCAAGACTGAGCGTGCGGAGCCGGCCGAAGGCCGGCATCACGACGCTACGGAGCGATGCGGAACGCGGCCCATTGCTCGGCAGCGTGGTCTCCGGCGGTCGCCGTGATCTTCAGCACATAGGTGCTCGGCGCGAGGCTGCTGACCGCGAGCGTCATGCGCAGCTTGCCGTCCGCGAGCGGGGGCGCATCGAGCGGGCGCAACAGGTCGCCCTTCGCGTTCAGCAGCTCGACCTTGATCGCCGGCGTCAGGCCCGGCGCCTCACATTCGATCTCCAGCAGCACGCGATCGCTCGGCCGGAACCGGGTGGCGGCCGTCGGCACCGCCGCCGGGTTGGCTTCGATCGCCCGCAGCTCGATCATGTTCCGCGCCCGCAGGAACCGCGGCGTCGACAGGACGATCGGTTCGGTCGAGTGCGCCGGGACCGTCATGTTCTGGATCCAGCGGTCGATGATGTCGCCGGCGGAGCTCAGCGAGGTGAAGCGGATCCGGTGGCGCCCGGCCGGCAGATCGAACCTCGCCATCATCGGGATCTCGCCCGGCGCGCCGGCGATGACCTGCGCGTCCAGCGTCGGCTTGCCGGCTTCGTCCGCCGGCTGGATCTCGAGGCGCGCGGGCTTGTCGCCGGTCACGGCGGGGTTGGCCTCCCACGTGAAGGTCAGGCGCGTGCGCTCGCCGTCGCCACGCGACACGCCGGTCCAGATGCCCACGGCCCGCGTGTTGGTGGTCGATTGCGACAGCGACGCGAGCGCGGTCGTCAGTCCCACGTTCACGGGTGTGGCCGCCGCCTCGGCCGCCGCGGTCATCTCTTTCTCGGTCGCGGCCCAATAGCCCCGGCGCGCGGTCACCTTGACGCCGCGCCGCTTCACCTTGACCTCGATGCGGTGGAACTTGCCGTCGTTGGCGCTGCGCGTGGGCGTGTAGCCAACCAGGTAGTAGGCGCTGGCGTCGGCGATCACGGCTGTCAGTTGATCGGATGGGTTGTTGGTATTCAGGATGGCGCGGCCGCCGGTGTCGCCGGCGATCTGGCGCAGCACGTTGTCGCCGCCGAAGGCCACCGTGCCGAGCGGCCGCGGATCGAGCACGTGGATTGTGACGTTGCCCCGATTGGCCGCTTCGAGGGCTTCCTTGAGGCGCTGGTCGTTCGGGCTGCCCGGCCGGACGGGCGGGCCCTGGCTGACGAAGAGAATCGACTTGCGCCCCTCGCGCAGCCCGCCCATCTGCGTGGCAAGCGCCGTGAGCGCCGACAGTGTGACGCCGGCGCGCAGCTCCTGCCAGTTGCGCTGCGACATCTGCGCTTCCTCGATCGGGCTCTTCACCGGGAAGACCTCGCCGCGGCGCCCTTCGAAGGTGCGAATCCGGTTGATCAGATCCGGCTTCGACCGCGTGTACTTCAGGTCGTAGAGGGTCGTCAGGGGGTCCATCATCACGATCAGATCGTTCGAGCGAAACTGGCTGACGAATTTCGTGAGGGCCTCGCGCAGCGGCAGCGTGACGTCGGGCTTCTTGTCGATGTGATAGTCATCCAGGAAGATCGCGAACAGCCGGACGTCGTCGCGAGCGGCTTCGAGGATGGCGTGGTCCTTGGATCGGATTTCGAGCGGCTCGTTCAGGTCCGACTTGCGCTCGCCGTCGATGCGGACGAACTGCGAGGTCTGCACGATCTGCGGCACGTCGTCCTCGGTGACCTCGAAGTCGTCGGAGGTGAGGTCGGTGACCGGCTCGTCGCCGCGGACGGTCGCCGTGACGTCGACGCGCACGAGGGCCGTCCCGGCGCGGAAGACGGGGATCGGTTGTTGCGGCTCCGGTTGGGGCTTGGGTTCCTGCCGCGGATCCTGGCGGCCCGACACGCCGGTGCCGGCGATCACGCAGATCGCCAGCAGCGCCGCCAGCGGGGCGGGGAACCGCGGTCGCCTGCCCAGGGCCCTCATGCGTGCATCGTATACTGCCGGTCGTGTCCAGTTGCGTCCGGTGGGACGTCCTCGGCGTCGGCGCCAATTCGGTCGATTACGTCTATCGCCTTCCCGCGTCGCCCAGGGCCGACAGCCCGACCGCCAAGCTGCGCATCACCAGCCACGCCGTCTCGTGCGGCGGACAGATGGCCACGGCGCTGTCGGCGTGCGCGGCGATGGGCCTGCGCACCACCTACGTGGGCGCCACGGGCAACGACGACAACGGCAGGCGCATTCGCGAGGCGCTGCACGGCCGGGGCGTGGACATGAGCCACTGCATCGTGCGTGAGGCTCCGAACCAGTTCGCGGTGATCGCGGTCGACGACACCACGGGCGAGCGCATCGTGTTGTGGGACCGCGACGACCGTCTCCGGCTCGGCGAGAGCGACATCCCCGCCGGGCTCGTCGCCTCGGCCCGCGTGGTCCATGTCGACGACGTCGATCAGGAGGCGGCCATTCGCGCCGCCACGCTCGCGCGCGCGGCCGGCCTGCCGGTCACCAGCGACCTCGATCGCGTGACGGACCGCACGGCGGCACTGGTGGCGGCGGTCAGCGTGCCGATCTTCGCCGAGCACGTGCCGGCGGCAATCACCGGGGAGGCCGATCCCGAGCGCGCGCTGCGCAAGATCCGCAAGCAGCACGCCGGCATGCTCTGCATCACCCTCGGCCCGCGCGGCGCGGTGCTGCTCGACGGCGACACGCTGATTTACGAGCCCGCGCCGGCTGTCACCGCGATCGACACCACCGCCGCCGGCGACGTGTTCCGCGCCGGGTTCATCTACGCCATGCTCCGTGGTGATTCGCCGCGCGAGATGCTGCGCTTTGCCAACGCCGCGGCCGCCGTCAGCTGCACGCGCGCGGGCGCCATCGACTCGGTGCCCTCACTCGACGACGCCGCCGCTATGGCACAAGCGCTTCGCTGAGGACCCGGCCCATGGCATCGGGCAGGGTCAGGCCAAGCAGGTGCGCCAGTGTCGGCGCGAGGTCAATCGGCGACGAGGGCTGCAGGTACTCGCCCTTCCTGATGCCGCGGCCGAACAGCAGTACCGGCACCCGCGTATCGTAGCGGTGCCCGGTGCCGTGGGTGCTCGTGCTGGATGACGTGATCCAGTAGGCGCGGCCCAGCATCTTGATGTCGCCGCTGCGCCCTTCGAAGTGGCTCAAGGCCGACGAGCGCGTGAACGGATCGGTGGCCGACAGCTCCTCCTTGCGATAGACGCGCCACACGCCTTCGGTCTTGCGCACCACGTCGAGCACCGCCGCCATCGCCTTCGGATTCTGCGAGAGCTTCAGGTAGACGCCCTCGTTGAAGTAGATGTCGTTGTAGATCACGCGCGTCCGATACGACCCGCCGCCCAGCTCGCGGGCGAGCACGGCGTCGATGGCGCGGCCGACGGTGACGGTGTTGATGCGGCCGGCGTCGAAGCCCTGCGCCTTCACCCGCTCGGGCACCGGCGCCACGCCGTGGTCCGAAGTCAGTCCGATCACGTAGGCGCCCTTGACGTCGCGATCGAGCTTGTCCAGCAGCATGCCGAGCTCGTGGTCGAGATGGATCAGCACGTCCTGCACTTCGTGCGAGTCGGGGCCGAAGTCGTGGCCCACCTTGTCGAGCGAGGAGAAGCTGATCCCCAGAAAGTCGGTAGACGCGCCGCGCCCCAGCTTCGCGCCGTCGAGCGCCGCCGCCGCGAGGGCCGCCAGGTAGGCGTCCGAGTACGGGCTCGACTCCCACGCATCGGTGAAGGCGCCACCGACCTCGTTGCCGGTCCCCTTGACGATGTGCGGAAAGTCCTTGGTGACGAGCGCGGTCCGTTGCCGGCCCTGCAACGACCCGTCGTAGAGATAGCGATCCCTCGGCAGCGTGCGATCCCACGGCCGGCCCATCTCGTTCCGCAAGGGATGCTTCGCAATGTAGTCCGCGAAGTACGGTACCGGCGCCTTCGCAAACGCGGTCGAGGTGACCCATTCGCCGTCGGCCTCGTCCAGCCAGATCACCGCGTCGGGGCGATGGCCGCCGAGGTTGATCGCCGAGCGCGCCTTGAGCGAAATGCTGACCACGCGTGGCGGCGAGGCGGCCTGCAGCCGCAGCTCGTCCGACAGGGTCGTCGTCATCAGGTGCTTCGGGCTGTGGCCGACGCCCTTCACCGGAATCCCGTAGGTCACCAGTTGCTGGCTCTCGTCATCGGTGCAGCTGACCAGGCGGCTGTTGTCGCGTTCCCACCACTGGTTGAGCACCATGCCGTGCACGGCGGGCACGGTGCCGGTGCTCATGCTGGCGTGGCCGGCGCACGTGACGGTGTTGTAGTACGGGTAATCGGCCTGCCGGAACCACGCCCCCTCGGTGACGAGGCGCTTGAGGCCCTTGGTCCACTGATGCTGGAACTTGTCGATGTAGTCGCCGCGCATCTGGTCCACCGAGATGAAGACCACGAGCCTGGGCCGTGCCGGCGGTGTGAGAGGCGGCGCCGGCTGGGCCGAGGGCGCGTGAGCCATCAGCAGCGCGGCAAGGAGGGCGGAGGCGGCGGTTCTCATCATCGGTCAGGGCGCGCAGGCCGATGGTAGCCGCGGCCTCCCCGACAAATCCAGTACAAACGCGGTCCGTTTACAGGGTGATCACGAAGGGCGCGGCAAGGAGCACGAGCCCGATCACCATCGTCCACAGGAAGCTGTCGACGAAGTACGGGAAGGCGCACAGCAACACGCCGCAGACGAGGGCCAGCCAGTTCTGCGCCTTCCGTCCGTACAGGAAATACCCGGACCCGATGATGCCGAAGAAGACGGCGGCGATGAACGCGTTCATGCGATGCCGTCAGCATGCCGCCAATCTGTTAGCATGCGCGCGATTGTGATCGTTCCCGTGGTGGTCTGGATCGCCGGCCTCGCCGTGCTGACCGCGTACATCTTCACGGATGCCGCGTCGGCCGTGACGCACGGGTTCGTGGCGTACTACGGCGCGGCGCGGCTGCTCGTCTCGGGCGAGCTGGGCGTCTCGGCCTACAACGACGACTGGTTCCGTGCCTACGTGCAATCGATCACCGGCACGGGCGTCCTCGAGATCTTCACGCCGAACCCGCCGATGATGGCGCTGATGGCCGCGCCGCTCGCGTGGCTCGATCACGCGACGGCGCGGCCGCTCTGGCTCGTCGCCTCCCTGTGCGCGCTCGCCGCCGCATCGCTTGCGCTGCTGCGCTACCGCGAGCGCGCCGACGCGCCGCTGACCGCCGCCATCGTCGCCATCGTCCTGCTGAACCCCTCGACGTTCGCGAACCTGCGAACCGGCCAGGGATACCTGTTCGTCTTCGCGCTGCTCACCGGCGCCGCACTGTCGGTCGTCACGGGGCACGATCGGCGCGCCGGCATCTTCCTCGGGCTGGCCTTCGGGCTCAAGTCGACGGGCCTGCCGTTGCTCCTCCTGCTCGTGGTGGCGCGCCGCTGGCGCGCGATCCAGGCGTTCGTCGTGGTGGTGGCAGCAACGGTCGGCGTGACGGCGCTGCTGGTGGATCCCGACATGTGGTGGCGGTATCCGTCGACGGTCAGCGAGTTCGTGAACCGCCCTTCGGGATCGGTGACCGCCTACCAAACCACGCTCGGCCTGTTCAGGCGCTTGTGCATCGCCGATCCGGTGTGGAACCCGCACCCCGCCGCGGATTGCGCGGCGGCGGCGTTCACGGTGCCGTCGATCCTGCTGGCCGCGGCGATGCTCGTGACCGTGGTGCTGGCGCGGCGAAGTCCCACGCACTTGTGGGCCGCCGCCGGCGTGTGCCTGTGCGAGTTGTCGATGCCCGCGGCCGCCGAGCCGCACTTCATCCTCTTCGCCGTGCCACTCGCGCTGCTGGTCCTGTCTCCGGCGATGCTGGCGGTGTTCGCCGTGCTGTATCTCGTCCCGCTCGCGCGTACCGCCCAGGTCTTCACCGATGGCTGGAGCGTGCTCGCCGCGTACCCGCGGCTCTACGCGGTGTGGCTGCTGTGGGGACTGGCGGTGGCGGCCATGTTACGATATTCGCCTGTCGCTGACGCCCGCGCCACGCGCTCAGCAGGAACGGTCGACGCTGCGTAAGTCTGGAGGATGCATGCGACGGTTCTTGTGTGGATGGCTGCTCGCGGGCGCCGTCTCGATCGCGGGAAGCGCGAGGGACACCGGCAGCGCGCCAAATGCCCTGCCGCCAGATCTGGCGAAGGTCCGGATCACGGCCACGGGCACGCTCTCACCCCGCTTCGCGCTCGTCCACCTGTTTTCCGACGACGGCTTCAAGGGCTACGCGCTGGTCGATTCGGCGGGCCGTATCGCGTGGTACTACCGCACGCGGGACTTTCCATTCGGCGCCGGCCACCGCGCCAACGGGAACTTCGTCTTCATGGACAAGGGCTATGGCCTAGTCGAGGTCGACCGCACCGGCGCAATCGTGCACGAACTGCGGCAGCGCGATGCCGGGCGCGAGATGCACCACGGGATCGTGGTGACACCGCGCGACACGGTTCTCTACCTCGCCTTCGACACCGAGCCCTTCGACGGCAAGCCGCTCAAGGGCGAGGCCATCTGGGAATGGAACCCCGATACCGGCGACGACGTGAAGCGCTGGCGGTCGTGGGATCACCTGTCGCCCGCGCTCGACCGCTCGGCGCGAACCGCCGGTGAGTGGCTGCACGCCAACTCGCTCTGGGTCGGACCGGGTGGGAACACCATCGTCAGCTTTCACTATCTGGACCAGGTGATCTCGATCGCACCGGACTGGCAATCGATCGAGTGGCGGCTCGGCGGGGTGCGCCCCACGATTCACGCGCCCGAGGAAGAACGGACGTCGGCGCAACACACGGCCGCGGAGCTTTCCCCCGGGCGGATCCTCGTGTTCGACAATCGCACGGGCCTGCCGGGACCGTATTCGCGCGCCGCCGAGTTCTCGATCGAAGCCGGCGCCGCGAGGGTGCGCTGGCAGTGGCGGCCGCCGAACAACAACTATTCGTCGGCGGTCGGCTCGGCCCGGCGGCTGTCGAACGGCCACACGCTGGTGGCCTTTGGCATGAGCGCGGGCCGCAACGGATCGTCGGGGCCCACCGAGGCGTACGAGGTCACCACCGGCGGCCAGGTCGTCTGGCACCTCGTGGTCGAAGGGGTGCAGACGATGTTCCGCGTCGAGCCGATCACGGCGTTCGCACCGTGATGGTCCGGCCCGGCGCGACGCCGCGCTGCCAGGTCGGCCGGCGGGCGCCGCGTCCCGGCGCGATCACCTGCACGTCCACGCGCGCGACGCCGGCGGGCACCCCGACGTGGACGGGCATGTCGTTCTGCGCGTCGTAGCCGGAGCCGCTGTCGACGAGGCGGGCGCCGATGAGGCGGGTCGAGCCGGCGGCAAACACGCGCACCTCCGCTCCGGCGCGGGTCGCGCGCCCGTGGCCGTCGAGCACGCGCACGTGAAGGCCGCGCTTGGCGTCGGCGGCCGGCAGCAGGTTGCGCATCACCGAGTGCATCCCATCGCTCCGCGATCCGGTGAGCGCGAGATCGAGATCGCCGTCGCCGTCGACGTCGGCCCATTGCACGCCGTGGTCCGCCTGCAGCGCGCGCAGGTTGGGCGGGGTCACGTCTTCAAACGCGGAGCCGGTGTTCCGAAACAACGAGTCCTGCCAGCTGACGCCGCCGGTCACGGTGCCGTTGACGTAGAGGTCGAGCCGGCCGTCATGATCGACATCGGCAAAGGCGCAGGCGTCGTAGCGTGAGTCGATGGCGATGTTCCAGGCGGCGCCGCGGTCTTCGAACACGCCCTGGCCGCGATTGCTGAAGAAGCCGAGCGGGCCGTAATTGGCCGCGAACAGATCGAACCGGCCGTCGGCATCGACGTCGGCCGCGCACACGCGCACCGTGCCGTTACCGGGATGCCTGGGCCGGCGGCCGCCCCACGCCACGCCGGCGGCTTCGGCGACGTCGGTGAACCTGGCACCATCGTTCCTGAACAGGCCGTTGGCGTCGCCGTCCATGTTGGCCACAGCGACGTCGAGGTCGCCGTCTTCGTCGTAGTCGAACCACACCGCGCCAACCGTCCGCCGCGGGTCGGCCACGCCCAGCGCAGGGGCGACATCCGCGAAGCGTCCGCCGTCGTTCTTGTAGAGCGCGTTCGGACGATCGCGATACGCGATGAACAGATCGAGATCGCCGTCGGCATCAACGTCCACGAAGGCCGGCTGCCGCACCGCGCCGGTGGCGACGACGAGGCCGGCGGCGGCCGTGATGTCCGAGAACCTCGATGCGTCGTTGCGATAGAGCTTCAGCACCGATGCGTCCTTGAGCGGCGTGAACCCGAGCAGCAGGTCGGGGTCGCCGTCGGCATCGACATCGGCCCACGCCGCCGCGCGCGTCGGACGCGAGTCCGCCACGCCGGCCGCCGGGGCGATGTCCGCGAACGTGCCCGCGTCGTTGCGATAGAGGCGGTTCGGCTTGCCGTCGAACCCGACGAACATGTCGAGGTCGCCGTCGCCGTCGATGTCGGCGAAGGCGTTGGTCAACGCCGAGCCGGCGCCGAGCAGCGCCGGCTGCATCGGCTCGAACACCGGAGCCGCCGATTGTGCCAACGTGACAACGCCGAGGAGCGCCGCCCAAAGGAGTGACCGTGAGGCATTCAGCATCGGCACATCCTAGCCCATGGCACCAACCCTTAGGCACGTCAGGCACCGTACGCACAATAGGCACTATTATTCTGCCGTGACCAGACGACTTCTCGTACTTGTGTGTGTGGCCCTGGCGTCGGTGAGCCCGTCGGCCCAGGCGCCGGCGCCTTTTGAGGCGCATGAAGCGACGATCGCGCAGGTTCAGGCCGCCATGAAAGCCGGGCGGCTGACGTGCAAGGCGCTCGTCGAGCAGTACCTGCGGCGCATCGACGTCTACGACAAAAACGGCCCCGCCATCAACGCCATCGTCATCACCAATCCCGAGGCCGTGAGGCAGGCCGAGGAAATGGATCGGCGGTACGCGCAGGGCGGTCCGGTCGGTCCCCTCCACTGCATCCCGACGATCGTGAAGGACAACTTCGAGACCATCGGGCTGCAGAGCGCCAACGGATCGCTGGCGCTCGCCGGGTTCGTGTCGAACAAGGACGCATTCCAAGTCAAGCGGATCAAGGACGCGGGCGCCATCGTCATCGCCAAGTCGAACATGGCCGAGTGGGCGTTTACGCCCAACGAGACGCTCAGCTCGATTCTGCCGGGCTACACGAAGAACCCGTACGCGCTCGATCGCGTCACGGCCGGATCGAGCGGCGGCACCGCGGCCGGCGTCGCGGCCAGCTTCGGCGCGGCCGGCCTCGGCAGCGACACCGGCAACTCGATCCGCGGCCCGTCGTCGCACCAGGCGCTGGTGGGGATTCGGTCGACGATGGGGCTGACGAGCCGTGGCGGGGTGATGCCGCTCAACCTGCTGGCCGACATCGCCGGACCGATGGCGCGAACCGTCGAAGACGCGGTTGCGGTGTTCCAGGTGGTCGCAGGCAGCGATCCGGCGGACCCGGTGACGGCGGCCGCCGCCGCGCACCTGCCGCAGAACTACGCCGCGTCGCTCGTCCGCGATGGCCTGAAGGGCGCGCGCATCGGCGTGCTCCGTTTCGCCTACGAGCGCGAGACCACGGATCCGGAAATCGTCCGGGTGTTCATGCGCGCCGTGGACGACCTGCGCGCGCAGGGCGCCACGATCATCGATCCGGGAGTGGTCGACGGCCTCGATCAGATCAAGCGGCCGCAGGGCTCGGGCGGGTGCGGCGGGTTCAAGTACGACATCAACCGCTACCTCGCCTCGCACGGCGATCGCGTGCCGGTGAAATCCCTGACCGAGATCGTGAAGTCGGGCAAGTTTCATCCCACCGTGCAGCGACGGCTCGAACAGGCCGAGGCCGGCGCCGAGAACGGTCCGGATTCGCCGGAGTGCAAGGGCGATTCGCAGTACCGCCAGCAGGTGCGCGACGCGGTGACCAGGACCATGGATGCGCAGAAGCTGGACGCGTGGGTCTATCCGACCTGGAGCAACCCGCCGCGGCTGATCGGCGATCTGAACACGCCCGGCGGCGACAACAGCCAGTTCTTCGCGCCGACGACAGGGTTTCCGGCGATCCAGGTGCCGATGGGCTACACCCGCGGCGGCCGGCTGCCGGCCGGCATCACCTTCTTCGGCCGCGCGTGGTCGGAGCCGACGTTGATCAGGCTCGCGTATGCCTACGAGCAGGCCACGCATCATCGGCGGGCGCCGGAGAGCACGCCGCCGCTTCGGTAGAGGAGAGGTCATGGCCATCACCCTTGACCTCAATATGACTGGTCACTTAAACTGGTCATATGGTGATTTCGGCGACCGAATTCAAGGCCAAGTGCCTGTCGCTCATCGACCGCGTGCAGTCCCGGGGCGAGCGCATCACCATCACGAAGCGCGGCCGTGTGGTGGCCGAACTGGTGGGCAAGGCCGACGACGACGCCGAACCGTGGCTGGCCCTGCGCGGCCAGGTCGCGGAGTGGCGTGGCGATCCGTTGGCTCCGGTCCTCGGCGCCGACGAGATCGAGGCGCTCAAGTGACGATCCCGCTGCTCGATACCCACGCGTGGATCTGGTGGGTCGACGGCGACGACCGCCTCGAACCGAGAATCCGCAAGAAGCTCGACGCGTTCCCAGAGGCCGAGCGGCCCCTGATCAGCGACATCAGCTTGTGGGAGATGGCCATGCTGGTGAATCTGGGCCGCGTCGCGCTCAAGGTGTCGTTCGAGACCTGGCTGGCGGCCGCAGCCAATCCCAGGACGGTGCGGGTCCTGCCGATCAACGGCATGATCGCCGCCGATGTGGCACGGCTGCCCGACACGTTCCATCGCGATCCCGCGGACCGCGTGATCGTGTCGACGAGCCGCGTGCACGGGCTGCCGATTCTCACGAAGGACGCACGGATCGCGGGGTCTGGACTGGCGAGACTGTGGAAAGCGTGACGCGCGAAGGCTAGTCCGCGGCGGGATCGGCGAGCGTGGCGAGGTCGTCGACGTCGGTGAAGGTCAGCGACTCCGAGTTCACGCAGTGCCGCCGCCCGGTCGGCTTCGGCCCGTCCGGGAACACGTGGCCGAGGTGGCAATCACAGCGCGCGCACAGGATCTCGACGCGCAGGACGCCGAAGCTTCGATCGGGCCTGGTCGCGACGTTCTCGTCGGCGATGGGCTGGAAGAAGCTGGGCCAGCCGGTGCCCGATTCGAACTTCGCGTTCGAGGCAAACAGCGGCAGCCCGCAGCAGACACACGAGTAGACGCCGGCGCGCCTGTTGTCGAGCAGCGTCCCGCAGAACGGCCGCTCGGTGCCGTGCGCGCGCGCCACCGCGAACTGTTCCGGCGTGAGGATGTCCTGCCACTCCGCATCGCTCTTCTCGACGCGCGGGATCGGCAGCGGCCCCACCAGCTGCCCGTGGCGATTGAAGACGAACAAAGGAACCTGCGGCATTGTGCTTACGGTCGTCGCAACTCCGCCACCGTGACCTCGGGCGGGCCGCCCCAGAAGTTCATGTCCGTGAAATCCAGGTGCTTTGTGTCTTTCACGTCCACGCGGTAATACTTCGATGCCGACCGGCGATAAATGATGTCGCTCGCCCCGGCGCGCCCGGGCCGCCCGGAATAGACCATCAGGAACGACGCCGCCATCGGCGTGTCGATCATCGCGCCGTACTGCGGAATGCCGTCGAGATTGAGGCCGGCCTTGCAGCGGCGATCGTCGACGCAGAACTGGCCGGTCGCGACGCCGCCCATCGAATGTCCGGCGGCGCCGAGGCGCGACAGATCCAGCCGGCCGGCGATGCGGCCGGCGGCGCCGTCTTTCGGCAGCCGGTCGAGCACGACCTTCGTGTCGAGCACCCACCGCTTCACGACGAGGTCGGTGTTCTTCAACGCGGCCAGGTAGCCGCGCATCAACTTCTCTTTCTCGGCGTCGTCTTTCGCCTCGGTGACCTTCGTCATGGTGCCGTCCTCCGGCCCCCACTCGGTCAACACATCCACGATCCCCTGGTGCATCGTTCCCTTCTCGTTGAGGAACGTGATCGCCGTGCCGTCGGCGAGCATGGCGCCGGTGGCTTCGTAGGGATGGACGATGTTGAGGACGACCCAGCCGTGGCTGGCGAGGTCTTCGGCGAGCGCGGTGTGCGAGCTGGGCAGGCCGGTGTAGCCGTGCTGCAGCAGGATCACGGGAAAGCGCGCGGGCGACACCGCGGGCTTGGCCTCGAGCACGGCGTGGGTCTTGACGCCGGCGAGGCCGTCGTACGCGGTCCCCAGCTTCGCCAGCCGCGCGAAGCTCAACACCTCTTCCATCCCGTCCCGCAAGTCGGGCGCGGTCGGCGCCAGCGAGGCCGCCGCGGGGTACCAGGCGATCACTTCCACCTGGCGGGTCTTTCCCTCCGCGAACGTCTCGTGGCGCGCCGTATCGGTGACGACCCACCGGGTGGTGCCGATCGGCGTCCGCCCGGTCGGCACGGGCAGCTCGAACAGTGCGGGCGTCTGCGCGAATGCCGCCGACCACGAGCTCACGATGAGGGACAGAAGCGCGAGGCGCTGAAACATGGGAATGCTGTCGGCGATCTATGCGAACAGCTGATGCAAGGGCAGCGAGAAGCCCGGCAGCAGGGGCGTGGTCAGCACGGCCTGTGCGGCGGCGGTGAGCTCGTCGATTCGCGGAAACGCTCCGTTCTGGTCGCGCCGGTGGATCACGACCGCCTTCCTGTCGGGATCGACCATCCAGTACTCACGAACGCCGCTTCGCTCGAACAGCTGTCGCTTGAGCTGCTGATCGCGCTTCCGCGTGCCGGGAGATAGAATCTCGACGACGAGGGCAGGCGCGCCGACGATGTTCTGCTCGGTGAGAATTTCCCGCTGGTCGCCGGCGACGAAGAGCAGGTCGGGCTCGACAACATCCCAATGCGAGAACACGACGTCCAGCGGCGCCACGTACACCTCGCCGAGAGCCGGGTGCGCACGCAGGTGTTCCTCAACTGCGAAATAGAGCCGTCCCAGCAGTTGCTGGTGACGCAGGCTGGGCGAGGGAGTCACGTAGTGCTCCCCATCGATGAGCTCGTGCCGTTTCCCGTCATCCGGGAAGAGCAGGAAGTCGTCGTAGGTGAGACGAGCGTCAGGTCGAGCGCTGGTGGACATCGCGTCCTTCCCGTCCATGGGGGAATCTTACACCCGGGCATGACGGGACATTCCTGCCAGCGGTGTGCCACGCCCCTTCAGGCGCGATCGGGCGGGTGGCAACGCCGAACGTGGCAGAAACTGCCACGGGCAACGTCGAAGCCGCGTTCAGATTCTGCAATCGAGGGTCTTACTCCGCTCAAATCGCCCCGACGGCATCCGCCGGGATGTCGTCGATTACTGAATCACCACGTAGCGCCAGAGCCGCTTGACCTCCTTGGCGTCGACGTACTTCCCGATCTCTTTCTCGAACTGCGCCGGCGTCTTCCACGGACGATATTCCTTGAACTCGCGGACCATGCGGCGGCCGGCGCCCGGAATGCTGAGGATGTCGTCGTCGGTGGCGGTGTTGAGGTTCACGGGAATGAAGGTGTACTGCGCCAGCCGCGCGACCTCTTTCGCATCGACGTACTTCCCGATCTCTTTCTCGAACTGCGCGTACGACTTCCAGGGGCGGTACTCGGCGAATTCCCTGGCCATGCGCTTGCCGGCGCCGGGCACGAGCAGGATCTCTTCACCGGTCGCGGTGTTCAGGTTGATGTGGATGAAGGCCTTCTGATAGAAGGCGTTGGCCTGCTCCGGCGTGAGCTTCTGCCCGAGCAGGAACGTGTTGAGCGCGACGATGCTGTCAAACGGCCGCGCGGCGACCAGCGCCTTGGCGATCGCCGGCGTCATGCCCGGCATGGCAGCCAGGTCGGCCTCGCTGGCGGTATTGGCGTCGACGACGCCGAGCGACTTGCCGACTTGCGCGAAGGCCGGGGTGGCGAAAGCAAGGGCGAGCAACAGGGCGAGCGTGCGTGTCATGGTTTCTCCTCAGACGAGTCTAAAGACCCGCCTCTACGAATCGCGGGATGGCGCAAGGTATAGGCTAGCCCAATCAAGCCCAATTGGATCATCGTGCCCGGCGCCAGCGCCGGCGGGGCCTTGGCGCGAATGGCCTTCTGGAACAGCGCCATCCCGCGAAGCGCGGGATCCATTTCGAGCTGGAATTCGATGTTGGCCTTGAAGTGCAGCCCGGAGCCGACCATCCCGCTCAAGAGGAACAGGGCCATGACGGCCTGGAACGCGCGCACGGCCGGGCCCGACGGCCTGACCACCACGACGGTCATCGACACGACCGCGATGGCGGACAGCACCAGCGGGATGAGCTGAGAGAGGTCTTCATGGTGGTCGAGCAGCAGCAGCTCGGCATTGACGCCGCTGATGCCCAGCACGAAGATGCCCAGGAGAAACCGGCGCGCGGTGTCGCTCATCGGCGAATGGTGACGGCGTTTCGAGGCAGCGTGTTGATCATCAACGTCTGCTCACTCTCGACATTCACGACCATCGTCGGCCGGCCGGCGTTCGATGGGTCGCGAAGATCGACCGTGACGGCGACGGTCTTGCCGGCGGTGGCCGCCGTGATCGACGCCCACTCGTCCGTGATTTGCAGCACGCCGAGACGGGTGATGCCTTCGACGCCGTCGATCCTGAGCGTGCCCGTGGCTTCTCGCGCGCCCGCGCGCTGGCTCAGGTTGATGTCGACTCGTCGACCCGACGCGGTGCCTTTGACGCTCAGCGTGCGGTTGCCATCGGCTGTCGGGCGGCTCGGCATGTTCGTCGTCCTGCTCAACGCGACGCCGCCCTTGTCGCCCGTGGCCGTGCCATCCCGCAACGCCACCTTGCCATTGACGAGCACGTGACGGATCCCTTCGGACGGCAGCGCCGGGCTCTCGTAAGTCGCGCGATCGATCACCGTGTTGGGATCGAACACGGTGATGTCGGCGCGCATGCCGGCGGCGATCAGGCCGCGATCGACCAGGCCGATGGTGGCCGCCGGCAGCGCCGACGACTTCCGGATCGCCTGCTCCCACGTCATGATCCGCTGCTCGCGCACGTAGCGGCCGAGCACGCGCGGAAACGATCCGTAGAAGCGCGGATGCACGCGGGTGGCGGTGGATGCGCCGCAGTCGCACGCCATCGACGTCACCGGGTCCTGCAGGATCTTGACGAGGTCGGCCTCGATCCCGAACCGGAGGATCGCCCCCGGATCGCCTTTCTCGATGATGCGGAGGATCGTCTCGCCGGCGCCGGCGTTCATCTCCCTCATCACATCGGTGAGCTCCTGCTGCGTGCGCGGCAGGTAGACGCCCTGCGGCCCGCCGAAGCGGGCCGCCATCGCCTGTTCCGACTCGGTGATGATCCGCGCGCGCTGGGCGGGATCGGCGAACCGCGTGAGCATGGCCTCGCGTCCGCCCTCCTGCGCCCATCCGGGAATGATCAGCGCGCCCAGGCCCGACTGGCCCGCGAGGTACGGATACGCGTCGGCCGCGGTGTAGGAGCCGCGGCGGGTGGCCTGCTGCATCGAGGCCAGGATCGCGCCGGCGGTCCCCTGCTCGAGGCCCTGCGCCTTCATGTGCGTGACCACGGGCACGAGGCCGGCCTTCTGCCCGATCGCCACGGTTTCGTTCACGCCGACGCGCGAGCTGTAATTCGACTCGGGCGTGATGCGATCGTGGTTGGTGAAGTTGGTGCGCCACGGCCGCGCGACGTCGACGACCCTGATCACTTCCTCGGTGCGCGCGAAGTAGCCGGGCTTGTAGTCGAGGCCGGCCGAGACGCCCCACGCGCCCTGCGCGAGCCCCTCCGCGATCAGCGCGCGCATGCGCTCGATTTCTTCGGGACCCGGCCGGCGGTCGGCGTTGCCCACCACGGTCTGCCAAGCCGCATTGAAGCCGATGTAACCGCCGATGTTCACCGCCAGGCCGGCCGCGGCCAGCGTCTCCATCTGCCGCCTGACGTCGAGCGGACCGTTGCCGTCGGCGTTGAAGATCTCGGTGGTCACCCCCTGGGTGAGCATGTTCACGGCTGTCGGCAGCGCGTCCGGGGAGGCATGACTGTGTATGTTGATGAACCCCGGCGCGACGACCAGCCCGCGCGCTTCGATCTGGACTGGCGCGGTGGCCGCGCCGAGGTCGCCGATCGCGACGATGAAGCCGTTCCGGATGCCGATGTCGGCGTCGTACCGCGGGTTGCCGCTGCCGTCGATCACCGTGCCGTGACGGACGATCGTGTCGAACGACGGTCCCTGGCCGTGCACGACGGCTCCAGTAAGTACCACCAGCCACGCCAATCTTCTCATCCGGCCTCCGGTTCGCGGCGGGCCTTGCCCGCGGGGTCGAATGACGTTATCTTACGCTCGCTGGAACACGGATGAGGTTTGGTCGTCAACCCGGCGGATTAGTCCTCGAAGAAGTGAGAGGGGAGTCAAGGCCATGGCAATGAACACAGGCAAGGTCGTCGTCGGCGGATTGGTCGCGGGCGTGGTGTTCAACGTCGGGGATTTCGTCATCAACACCATGCTCCTCGCCGCTGAAAACGCGGAGTTCATGAAACGACTGGGGTTGGATCCGGCGGCGATGGAATCCTTTGCCGGCATGGCGCCGTGGATCGTCATCGACTTCCTGTTCGGTTTGCTGGTGGTGTGGACCTACGCCGCCATCCGGCCGCGGTTCGGCCCCGGCGTCAGCACGGCGGTCATCGCCGGGATCATTCCGTTCCTGGGGGCGACCTTGGTGCTGGCCGGATTCACCAGCATGGGCGTGTTCCCCGTGGCGATGTTCGTCAAGGGAACGGCCGCGTCGCTCGCCAACACGCTCGTGGGCACCATCGCGGGCGCATGGGCTTACACGGAGGCCTGACAAGACAGGCCTGTTCGGGAGGCGTCATGGCGCATACCTACGAGGAACTGAAGAAGAAGACCGTCGCGGAGCTGCGGGACATCGCCAAGGACCTGCAGCACGACGCCGTGCAGGGCTATACCCAGTTGAACAAGGAGCACCTGCTGCCGGCCCTGTGCACGGCGCTGGGGATCGACGCGCGCGAGCACCACGCGGCGCAGGGGGCGATCAAGATCGCGGCCCGCTCGCGGATGAAGGAGTTGCGGGCGAAGCGGCAGCAGGCCGTCGACACTCGCGATGGCGAGGCGCTGAAGGCGATTCGCCGCGAGTATCACCGGCTCAATCACCAGTTGCGCGCGGCGGCCCGGGCCGGGTCGGCGTAGTGCACGAGCAGCGGGTGGCGCCTTGTCTCTGTGGCCCGTGGTCTCCGCGGGCCGCGTCCGTCACACTGAGCTGAGCGCCCGATCGAGACGGCGCAGCGCCTCCGCCACCATCTCGCGACGGCCGCCGAAGCTGATTCGAATGTGGCTCGGCGCCTGGAAGAAACGTCCCGGTACGACGATGGTGTCGTGTTCGACAATGAGCCGATCGACAAACGCCGCCGTGTCGTCGACGCCGCGCACGCGGGGAAACGCGGTCGTGCCCGCCTCGGGCTCGAGCCACTCGAGCCGCTGGTGTGACACCGCCATGTCGCGCAGCATCGCCAGGTTCCCTGAGAGGATGTCCCGCGCGCGGGCGCGAAGCGCGTCGAGGCGTTCGAAGGCCGTCAGCGCCAGCCGCTCGGCCACGAACGCTCCACTGCCGTCGACGATGTCGCGTGCGTTTCGGATCCGCTGTGAGATGCCGGGCTCGGCAACCACCCAGCCGCATCGCAGGCCGGCGAGGCCGTACGCTTTCGTCAGGCTGTTGGTCGACACGAACACCGGACCCAGGCGTGCCGCTGCGCGCGGCGGCGGATCGTTGCGGTACTGCGCTTCGGCATAGACCTCGTCGACGAGCACGCGCGCACCGATCGCTTGCGCCATGACGCCGATCTGTTCGAGCGCGTCGCCCGACGCCACCGATCCGCTCGGATTATGCGCGTTCGACAGCACGATCAGCTTCGTGCGCGGTGTGAGCGCGGCCCGCACCACGTCCGGATCCAGCGCGAAACCCCTGTCCCAACTTCGCGTGAACGGCACGACGGTGGCGCCCGCGGCGCGAGCGGCCGCGAACAGCGGGTCGTAGCCCGGCGTCTCGATCAGCGCGTCGTCTCCCGCTTCGAGAAGCGCGAGGCAGGCAAGAAAGTTGGCGCCCGACGCTCCGCCCCCGATCGAGACCGATGCCGGTGTCACGCCGTAGCGCGCCGCGATTGCTTCGCGCAGCGGCGGGTAGCCCTCGTCGTTGGGGCCGGACAGATCGAAGGCGTCTTTCGCGGTGGTATCGCCGAGCAGGTCTTCGGTCGTCACCGGCTGCAGGCCGCTCGCCGCCAGGTCATAGGTGACGCGCGGACGCGTTTTGGCCCAACGCATGTAGGGCGCGGTGATCATGAGCGGGCTCCGGGATCCGGGCTCCGGGCTCCGGAATTGCTCTTCCAAAAGTAGAACGCCGGGATGCCGGCCAGCATGAGGCCGGCGCCGATCAGTGATTGATAGGGGCTCACGCGAATCACGCTGAGCACGATTCCGATGGCGGCCAGCACGAACAGCGCCGGCGTCACCGGGTATCCCCACGTGCGGAACGGACGCGGCGCGTCCGGATGGGTGAAGCGAAAGATGAAGACGGCGCCGACGGTGAGGCCGAAGAAGATCCAGTCGGCAAACACCACGTAGTCGAGCAACTGGCCGTAAGTGCCGGTCAGCGTGAGCGCGATCGCCCAGCTCGATTGCAGCACGATTGCCAGCGACGGCGTCTGGAACCGCGGATGGACCCGGGCCACCTGCGGGAAGAAGGCGCCGTCCGCGGCCATGGCGTAGTAGACGCGCGTCGGCGCCAGCACGCAGAGGTTGAGGAAGCCGAACGTCGAAATCGCGATCGCCGCGGTCACGAAGCGGTCGCCAGCCGCGCCGAACAGCAGGCGCGCCGCATCGGACGCGGGCGTGGCCGTGGCGGCGAGGCCGCCGAGCCCCAGCGCCTTCAGATACGCGACGTTGATCGTCACGTAGACGAGCGCGACGATGGCCGTGCCGGCCAGCAGGCAGATCGGCAGGATCCGCCGCGGGTCCTTGATCTCCTCGGCGACGTAGTTGGCGTTCTGCCAGCCGCCGTAGGCAAACACGATCGGGATCAGCGCCGCGCCGAACGCGGCGAACGTGCCGGTTGAACCCGGCGCGGCCACCTGCTGCGCCGCCTCGACGATGCCGCTGAACCACAATCCGCCGGCGATCAGCACCGCGAGCGCGGCCACCTTCAACACCACGAACACGTTCAACAGCCGGCTGCCGGGGATTACGCCAAGGTAGTTGACGATCGACAGGAAGACGATGGCGCCGATCGCCACCGCCCGCACGCCGCCGGCGCCGATCAACGCCGAGGCGTGCGGCCGATCCGAGACCAGGCGGACGGCGTACTCCGCGAATGTCATCGCCACCGCCGCCATCGCGCCGCTTTCGATCATCAGGAGCAGCGCCCAGCCGTAGAGAAACGCCACCACGGGGTGGTAGGCATCGCGCAGGTAGACGTACTGCCCGCCGGCAGCCGGGAACATCGCGCCGAGCTCCGCATACGCCAGCGCCCCCATCAATGCGATCGCCGCGCCGGCCAGCCACGCGCCAATCACCAGCGACGGCGACTCCAGCCGCTGCGCGACGATGTAGGGGTTGATGAAGATGCCGGCGCCGATGATGCCGCCGATGACGATCATCACGGCATCGAACAGCCCGAGCGCGCGCTTGAACGGCTGACCCATTGAGACGCTGCGCGAGGGTAGCATGGCTCGAAAGGGGTTCGGTGCTGGCCGCGCACCAGATCGCCATAGCGACCTTGCTTGTTTGCGGCGCCCTGGATCGCGACATGGACCCGGACGACTCGAGCGAAGCCCTTCTGTGTTTCTGGGTTTCTGTGTTTCCGTGTGGGCATTTGGAGTGTTACGGTGGGCGCGACAGGAGACCGCTCATGAGCCAGGGACTCGATCAACTCTTGCAACAGTACGAAATCGGACGCCTCTCGCGCCGCGAGCTGCTCGGCGCGCTGGCGCTGCTTGTCGCCGCGCCGCAGGCCGGCGCCGCGCAGTCCGCGCCGGCCTCGCCGATCGGCGCCGTCAAGCAGATGAACCACGTCAGCATCTTCGTCCCGAACGTGCCGAAGTCGGTCGCGTTCTACCAGGGGCTCTTCGGTATGCCCCTGCTGACGCGCCAGGATCCCGGCATGAACCTGAGCACGGGCCAGGGCTTCCTCGGCATCTACCCGACGCAGGGCGGCGCGACCGCCGGGTCGATCAACCACGTCTGCTTCGGCCTCGACAACTTCGACGGCGACGCCGTGCTGAAGCAGCTCACCGACCGCGGGATCAAGGGCAACATCCGCCTGCGCGGCGACACGAAGGAGCTCTACTTCACGGACCCCGACGGCATCCGCGTGCAGTTGCAGGACGTGAAGTACAAGGGCGGCACCGGTCCGTTGGGCGACCGGGACCCGCAGTAGCATCTGGACGAAATGACGGAGGTTCCTCACGGAGGTTCGACGGTGACTCGCAAGCGGACGATAGAACGGCGTTGGGTGTTGGCACTCGCGGTGGCGGTGATCGTGGCTGCGGGGGCGCAGTTGTCGGCCCGCCAGTCACTCACCGCGGAGTGGCGCGCGCAGCATGAACGACAGATCGTCGACGAGCTGATCGCGCTCGTCGCGATCCCCAACGTCGCGGCCACCAACGATGCCGATCTGTTGAAGAACGTCGCGCTCCTCACCGAGATGTTCCGGCGGCGCGGCTTTACCGTCGAGGCGACGCGCGACGCCGTGTCCCCGGTGATCCTCGCCAGCCTCGATGTGCCGCAGCCGCGCGGCACGTTGACCATTTACATTCACTACGACGGCCAGCCGGTCACCGCGAGCGAGTGGACCAGGTGCGGCGGTCCGTTCACGCCCTGCGTGATCGGACCCTCGGGACGGATTGCGCTCGGCGCCGGCGTCACGTCCTTCAGCCCCGACTGGCGCATTTACGGACGCTCGGCGTCCGACGACAAGGCGCCGATCGTCGCGCTGGTGAGCGCCGTCGATGCCCTCAAGGCCGCCGGCCACAACCCGGCCTGGAACCTCCGCGTCGTGCTCGACGGCCAGGAGGAGGCCGGCTCGGTGAACTTCAGGCGGTTCGCGGCCGAGCGCGCCGGAGCGATCACGAGCGACCTCGCCATCATGCTCGACGGCCCGCGCCATCCCAGCGGGCGGCCGACCGTGTACTTCGGCGTCCGCGGCGGCGCCGGCCTCACCGTCACGGTCTACGGCGCCAAACGCGACTTGCACAGCGGCAACTACGGCAACTGGGCGCCCGACCCGTCGATGCGCCTCGCGCAATTGCTGGCGACGATGAAAGACGACAACGGGCGCGTGCTGATCGAGGGCTTCTACGCGGACGTCACGCCGCTCACGCCGACGGAAAGCCGCGCGCTGGATGAGGCGCCCAACGTTGAAGCGTTGTTGAAGAAGGAGTTCGCGGTCGCGCAGCCCGAACGCGCGGAGGAGCGGCTGGAGCGCAAGCTGAACACGCCCACGCTCAGCGTGCTCGCCATGGAATCCGGTGGCGGTCTGGACGCGCCGGCCCGATCGGCCATTCCCCGGCTCGCCGCGGCGAGGCTGGAGATGCGCCTGGTGAACGGTCTCGTGCCCGCGAAGCAAACCGACCTCGTCGTCGCGCACATCCGCAAGCAGGGTTACTTCGTGGTGCTCGATCGCGACCCGACCGACGAGGAACGCGTCACGCACCCGCGCCTCGCGCGGGTGGATCGGCGTGGCGGCAACCCCGCCTCGCGCGTCTCCATGGACGATCCGATGGGCCGGGCCGTGGTCGCGGCCCTCTCGCAGAACGGGGTCGTACCCGTCCTGCTCCCGACCCTGGGCGGCAGCATGCCGTACGGCAGCTTCAGCGATCAGCTGAAGCTGCCGACCGTCGGCATTTCCATTGTCAACTACGACAATAACCAGCACGGACCCGATGAAAATCTGCGAATCGGCAATCTTTGGGAGGGAATCGAGATGCTGGCCAGCGTCCTGACGATGGCCAAATAATCGCCGGTTCGGCTATCATCACCCTGGATCGGCGCGTCCGCCGATAGGGAGGCCTGAATGGTCGGTCACAAGTCCGTACGGCGGGGGGCTCTGGCGGCGGCAGCGTTCGGCAGCGTCATCCTGATCGGCTCGTCGGCATCGGCCCAATCGGCCGTGGCGCCGACCTTCTCGAAGGACGTCGCGCCGATCCTCCAGAACAAGTGCCAGGAGTGCCATCAGCCGAATTCGATCGCGCCGATGTCGCTCATCACCTTCGCCGAGGCCCGCCCGTGGGCCCGCTCGATCAAGCAGCGCGTGTCGACGCGCCAGATGCCGCCGTGGCACATCGACCAGAGCGTCGGCGTGCAGAAGTTCAAGAACGACATGTCGCTCTCGCAGAAAGAGATCGACACCATCGTCGCCTGGGTCGACGCCGGCTCGCTGCAGGGCGATCCGAAGGACCTGCCGCCCGCGAAGCCAGTGGTCACCGACAACCAGTGGGAAGGCGTGCGGGACGGCTTCGGACCGCCCGACATCGTGGTCAGGTCGTCCGAGTACCCGATGCCGGCCAAGGGCCAGGACGTGTGGTACCGGCCCATGAGCGACCTGCCGCTCACCGAACCGCGGTGGGCCAAGATGGTGGAGATTCGTCCCACCAGCCAGCAGGCGCGCAAGATCGTTCACCACTCGATTGCGTACCTCGTGCTGAACAACGATCCCGACGCTGTCAACCAGGGCACCGCCAACGGACCCGCGGCCACGCCGACGGTCGAAGACCTCGTCAACCGCCGCCCACAGTTGATGGAGTGGGCGATCGGCAAGGGCTACGACCTGTTCACGCCGGGTACCGGCAAGTTGCTCGTCCCCGGCGAGAAGATCTCGTGGGACCAGCACCTGCACGCCTCGGGCGAAGAGACCCCCGTCGGATCGGAAATCGGGATTTGGCTGTATCCCAAAGGCCAGGAGCCCAAGAAGCGCAGCTACCTGATCGGCTTCACCGGTCTCAAGAAGCGTGGCTTCCTCGACATCGCGCCCAACAGCATCTCGCACACCGAGGGCTTCACGGTGCTGAAGGAAAACACGCTGATCACGAACTTCCAGCCGCACTTCCACCTGCGCGGCAAAGCCATGCAGGTCGAGGCCATCCTGCCCGACGGCAGCACGCAGATCGTCAGCTACGTGGGCAAGTTCAACTTCAACTGGATGACCAATTACATCTACGCGGATGACGCGGCGCCGGCGTTCCCCAAGGGCACCGTCATCCACGTCAGCGCGTGGTACGACAATACCAAGGACAACCCGAACAACCCCGACCCCGAGCAGTGGGTCGGCTACGGCGACCGCACCGTCGACGAGATGGCGCACGCCTGGATGAACGTGGTCTACCTCAGCGACGGCGAGTACAAGGCGTTGCTCGAGGAGCGCAAGGCGCGCCAGACCACCGACAGCAAGCAGTAATCAGCGCTCATGCGACCACTCTGTCTGGCCCTCACGCTCTTGACGGGCGTGTGGGCCTCCGCGCAACAACTCCCCAGCGAACCGTTCCGGCAATTCGGCGCCAGCGTCACCGGCGCCTACGAGGGATGGTTCACCAATCCTGACGGCAGCCACAGCTTCCTGGTCGGCTACCTGAATCGGAATACCAACGCCTCGATCGACGTGCCGATCGGGCCGAACAATCGCATCGAGCCGGGCGGCCCGGACCAGGGACAGCCCACGCACTTCCTGCCGGGACGGCAGACCGGCGTGTTCATCATCACGGTGCCGAAAGAGTTCACGCCGCAGCAGCGGCTCACGTGGACCATCGTCGCCAACGGCCAGCCCATGAGCATCCCGCTGCGCCTCAACGAGCTCTACGAGGTCCGCCCGTTCACCGACATCGCCGTCGGCAACCAGCCGCCGGTGCTGCGCTTCGATCCGAACGGGCCGGTGTTTCAGGGGCCGATCGGGATGGTGGCGAAGGCGATTCCGCGCGCGGCCACCGTCGCCGGCGGCCTGGCGCTCCCGGTCTGGGCCACCGATGACGCGAAGTATTCCAGCGGGTCGAACGCGCCGCAGCGCAATCCGCCGCCGCCGGTGATCCTGCACTGGTCGAAATACCGCGGGCCGGGCGAGGTGACGTTCGACAAGCTGCCGCCGGCGTTCGAGAAGCTGGCGGGCGAGGCCGCGTTTTTCGGGAAGGCCACGGTCACGGCGAAGTTCAGCCAGCCGGGCGAGTACCTGCTGCACGTGACGGCCGAAGACTATTCGGGCACCGGCGGCGGCGGCGAAGTGTGCTGCTGGACGACGGCGATCGTCAAGGTGACGGTTACGCCATAAACGGCGGCACTAGAGTGCCGCCATCCCGGCAAAGGACAGAATGATGTTTCGGATGATTGCTCTCGTCGCAGGCTTCGCGTTGACCACCGCAACGGCGGCCTTCGCGCAGGCGCAAGTGAAATACGTCAAGTACGAGGCGCACAGCGTGGCCGCGTGGGGCATCCTCGAAAACGAGAACACCATCCAAGAGCTGTCCGGTGCGCCGTTCGGCGGCGCGGCGAAGCTGACGGGCCGGCGGATCAAGGTGCCCGACGTGAAGTTCCTGGCACCGGCGGAGGCGAAGAAGGTGATCGCGGCGGGCCTCAACTACAAGAGCCACATCGGGCAGGCGTCGCCGGCAAAGTACGTCGGGCTGTTCGCGAAGTTCCCGACCTCGCTGATCGGCCACGAGGGCGAGATCATCTACCCCGCCGACGCCACGACGGTGCACTACGAGGCGGAGATCTGCGTCGTGATCGGCAAGAAGGCGCAAAACATCACCGAGGCCCAGGTCAAGGACCACATCTTCGGCGTGACCGCCTGCAATGACGTGAGCGAGCGCGCGTGGCAGAAGCAGGACTTGCAGTGGTTCCGCGCGAAGGCCGCCGACACCTTCGGGCCGATGGGGCCGGTGCTGGTGAGCAACGTCGACTACAACAAGCTGAAGTTGATCGGCCGCCACAACGGCAAGGTCGTGCAGGAGACGACCACCGACCTGCTGATCTTCTCGATCGACAACATCGTGAGCTATACGAGCCGTTACATCACGCTCGAGCCCGGCGATGTGATCTTCACGGGCACGCCCGGGGTGACGCAGGCGATGAAGCCGGGCGACACCTTCGAGGTCGAGATTCCGGGTGTCGCCCTGCTGCGCAACAAGGTTGTCGCGGCGAAATAGGCGAAGTAGGGGCGGGTCTTAAGACCCGCCTCTGCCTTTCATTTCGGACGGCTGATCGGCGGGACGATGCCGTTCACGCGATACGCGGTGACGAGCTTGCCGTAGTGCTCGCCCTGGTGTTCGAGCCAGCCAATCAGCGACGGCGACTGCTTCGCCTCCACCATCGGGAACGACGCGGCGATCGCCGCTTCCATCTCGGCCACCATGTTCGCGCGGGTCTTCGGCTTGCCGGCGTCGGCCTTCTCGCGCGCCGCGAAGTCGAACTTCTCGCCCTTGGCGACGGCCGTCGTCATTTCCAGCCCGATCGTGACGTGGCGCAGTTCCTCAAGCACGCTGCGCGAATCGGGATGCGGCTTCCATCCGAGCTTGTCGTCGGGAAACACGGTGTCTTTCGCCATCACGAGGATCTTGTTGTGCACGTTCTTCCACGAGTTCACGATGACGCTTTCATAGGTCGGGGCCGGCTTCGCCGTCGCGGTCTGCGCGGAGGCGAGCGCCGCTGTGAACGCCACCATCAGCAGCGCCACCACCGTGAACAAGGACCATCGCTTCATCACCACCTCCTGGTTGCCGAGACACAATTCTAGACGAACGTCTGGTAATTGGCGCGAGAGGGGCGATTGGTAACTGCGCCATCGTCGCCACCCCGGTCGGCGTGAAGAGCTCGCCCTGCTGATCAGCAGCAAACCCAACACGGCGACAGCTCGACGGTTCGACGGCATCCAGGCCTCCTGAAAGTGTGGAGCACAGCTGGCACGGGACTCGCATGGAAAGCGATGGAGGACCCATGCGATTCATCAACATGTACTTGATCGGTTACGTCATTCTCATCATCGGCATCGCGATGGCCTTATGGCAGAGCGGCGTGCTGAACAACGTGGCGCCGATCTGGCTGGGCATTGGCGTGATCGTGGCCATCGGCCTCGGCATCATGATGGCGGTCTCGTCGGGAAAGCCCACCGGCCCGGTGGAGTCGCAGCGATGAGGACCCGGATCACCCTGGCGTTACCGGTCGCGCTGGCGTGCGTTCTGTCGCTCGCCATGGCCGCGTCCGCGGACCAGAAGCCGAAGGGCAAGGCGGCGAAGCCCGACAAGGGCCCGGACGTGGTGGTCGTGATCGACCGCGACGGCCACTCGCGAATCGTCCGCGAGTTCGTGACGCGCGAGGCGCTGCCGCCGGGCCTGGCCAAGCGGGAGGCGCTGCCGCCCGGATTGAGCAAGCAGCTTCGCGAAACTGGAAGCCTGCCACCGGGGCTGGAGAAGCACCTGGTGCCGGTGCCGGTGACGCTCGTCGCCCGCCTGCCTCCGGTGCCGGTCTACTACAACCGGTACTTCGCCGGCCGCGATCTGATCATCATCGACATACGCAGCAATCGCATCGTGCTGCTGATTCGCGACCTGCTGCCGTAACCGGTTCAGCGCGCCGGCGGGAGCGCGAACGCGTAGAGCGTGGTGCCCGAGGGCAGCACGACGTACTGCCGGCCATCGAGCATGTAGGTGACCGGCGCCGCATAGATGGCCGCGCCGGTCTGGAAGTGCCACAGGTTCTTGCCGCTGGCGGCATCAAACGCCATCAGGTTGCCGTCCATGTCGCCGCCGAAGATCACGCCGGACTCGGTTGACAGCACGCCGGCCATCGACGGCGTGTGGTAGCGGAACTCCCACTTCACGCCCGCGGTCACCGGGTCGATCGCGCGCAAGGCGCCGAAGCCGCGACCGGTGCGCTGGGCCGCACCGGCGAAGTAGTACTCGCCCTGCACGAACTCCTGCTCCCATCCGTAATGTTCTTGCCTTGCGCGATCGCCGCCACGTTGCCGGCCAGCGGGTTGGTCTTCTCCGCCTGCGCCCGCGGCACCGCCGTCGTGAAGGCCAGCAGCGCCAGCGCGGCCACCGCCGTCAAGACCAGCCGCACGCGCCTGCTCGAGTCTGGAACCATGTGGACCCTCAAGGGACTGACCGCGCGTATTGTGCGCCCGACAGCGACGAAGCTCAAGGTGGGAGCCGCTTGCGGACGCCAACACTGTCTTTTATTGTCCTATTAGTGAACATTAAGTCACGGATAGCGAGG
>Ga0156330_1010_pt2 | contig 34743 bp, 39 predicted proteins | sample RifCSPlowO2_12_FD_107978 | JGI IMG/M metagenome (GOLD analysis project Ga0156330, IMG submission 107978) | Acidobacteria bacterium RIFCSPLOWO2_12_FULL_67_14b | reverse complement strand
CCACTGCCCGGCGACCGACGACACGCGGGCCCGCAGCGACTCGATGGTCCGGCGGCCACAGAGGCCGCACGACGAGGTCATCATCACCTGCCGCCGCTCGCCGAGCCGCGCGTCCAGCCGCTCGACCGCGCCGCCGGTCACGGTGACGTTGATCGTGTTGCCGCGCCCTTCGTCCTCGGCGTCGTCGCAGTAGGTGATCGCGCCGATTTCGCCGGCGCCGCGGATCACGTCTTCGGCAAGCAGGAAGCCGGCGGCCAGATCGCGGTCGGCCCCTGGCGTGCGCATGATCACCGCGAACGGCGCGCCGTTGACGCGCACCTCCATCGGCTCTTCAACCGCCACGCGCTCGCGATCCCCGGCCGTGCCGGGACCCCGGCGCGCAACCGCGATCTCGCGGATGCCGGGTCCCGTGCCGCGCGCGTCGCTGCTGTGTGGCACTCGCCACGAGTATATCAATCAGTTAGGATCGGCTTCATGGCCAGCACGTACTCCTTCGACGTGACGTCGAACATCGATCTGCCCGAGGTGGACAACGCCGTGAACCAGGCCCGCAAGGAGATCGGCCAGCGCTTCGACTTCAAGGGCTCGATCGCCGCGATCGACCTCGACCAGAAGGCCAGCACGCTGACGTTGACCGCCGACGACAACTTCAAGCTCGAGTCCGTGTGGGACGTCCTGCAGACGCGCCTCATCAAGCGCAGCGTGCCGGTGAAGAACATGAAGCGGGAAGAGATCCAGGCGGCCGCGGGCAGCACGGTCAGGCAGGTGATCACGCTGCAGCAGGGCATTCCGAGCGATGCGGCGCGCGAGATCGTCAAGCACCTCAAGGACCTCAAGATGAAGAAGGTGCAGGCCGCCATCCAGGCGGATCAAATCCGCGTGTCGTCGGCGTCGAAAGACGAGCTGCAGGCCGCCATGGCGGCCCTGCGCGCGAAAGATTTCGGCATCGCCCTCCAGTTTGGCAATTACCGCTCGTAAGGCGCACGTCCCGCTCGAGCGGGCGATCTCGAAGCTGGGCCTCGCCAGCCGGGCCCAGGCGCGGCCCGCACCGGTCACGATCCTCCTGCACAAGCCGCGCGGGGTCGTGACCACGCGATCCGATCCGGAGGGCCGCACCACCGTGTTCGACCTGCTGACGGATCTCGCCGCGCACGTCGTGCCGGTCGGCCGGCTGGCGCCGGGCGCCTGGAGAACGGTTGGCACCCGGGAACTGGCCCGCGCCTTCCCCGGCTGGGCTCAGGCGAGGAAGCGGGCGCCGAAGCCGAAGTAGAACAACAACGTCGCCACGTCGGCGAGCGCCAGCACGACGGGGCCCGCGGCGATCCGCGGATCGGCGTTGACCGCGCGCAGCACGGCCGGAAACGCCACGCCCAGCAGGCACGCCACGACCATCGACGCCGCGATCGCGGACGCGATGGTGGCCGCCACGGTCGGCTCTCCGCGCCAGACCAGCACCACGGCGCCGACCACGCCCCCGCAGCCGAGCCCCAGGAGCGTCGCCGTCCGGAACTCCTTCCAGAGCGCCGCCGTCAGCCGCCTGAACACGAACGGCCCGTCGGTGAGGCTCTGCAGCGTGAGCGTCACCGCCTGCATGCTCACGCTCTCGCCGAGCGCGAGCACGATCGGGATGAAGAGCGCCAGCACCACGACCTCCGCGAGCAGGTACTCGAAGCGGCTCGCAATGAACGCCGCAATCAGCCCGCCCGCGACGTTGCAGAGCAGCCACGGGAATCGATCCTTGAACGCGGACCATGGCGATCGCTGCGCTGTGCCGTGCACGCCGATCAACTGGAAGATGTCGTCGTAGGTGCGGCGCGCCAGGTCGATCACTTCGTCGGTGAACAGGCTCACGTCGACCACGCCCAGCAACCGGCCGCCGGCATCGACCACGGGGAACGCCAGCAGACGGCGCGTTGCGAAGTATTCGCTCGCAATCAGCACCGTGGCCCAATCCGGGATGGCGACGACGTTGTGGACCATCACCTCCGACACCTTGTGTTCGGGAGAGGCGCCCAGCAGCTTCGGGGTCGGCACGACGCCGACGAGCCGCTCGGCATCCACCACGTAGAAGTAGTGGATCGAGCTCGGCATGGCCGAGGCACGGATGGCGGCGAGCGCGTCCTGGATCGTCTGGTCTGGATGGAGCACGACCACGGCCGGCCGGACCAGGGGCAGGATGGGCTCGTGAAGCTGAGCAGCAGACAGCAGGGCGGGGGCCATGCCCCATACGATAGTGTGGGATTCCGGCCCGGAACGCGCCTTCCTTGGAAATAACTATTGAGCCCGAACCCCGGACCGATAGAATCAGTAGTTCCTATGATGTCAACAGCTCATCTGAAGGGGGCGGCATTCGCCGCCCTGTGCGCGTTCACCCTGGCGGCTTGCGAAAGCGGGATGCAGCCGCTCACCTCGCCCAGCGCGGTGGCCGGAAACGGGGGCGCCGCCTCCAATCCCGACGGCTCGACGCTCAAGGTCACCGCCCCGGTCGCGATTTTCCCGCTGAACGGCGCGACGGGCGTCACCGTGAAGCCGACGTTATCGGCGCAACCGGGCGTCGGCCGCTTCGAAAAGCCGTCGATGACGCATCGGTATCAGCTCAGCACGGCCGAGACCTTCGACCCGATCCTGCAGACCGGCATCGGCGCTCTCGACAGCCAGTTGATCATGCGCTTCGTGGTGCCGACGGCAATCGCCACGGGCACGAAGGTATTCTGGCGTGTGCGCGTCGAGTATGAGGATCAGTTCGGTCCCTGGTCCAATGTGCTGTCGTTCACCACGACCGGCACCGTGATCCCGCCGCCGCAAACCCTGGCGCCCGGCGAGAAGCGGACGCCGAACCCGGCCGCGGGCCAGCAGCTGCCGCTGCCCGACATGCGCGGCGAGCTGGCGAAATTCGGCGACGCGCGCGATTCGTGCCCGGCCGGCATCAAGTACGTCCCCAATCCGTGGCAGAACCGGGTGATCGATCACTTCCGCACCTTCGATACCCGCTGGGGCTACAACGCCAAGCCGACGCGCACCGCCGCCGACAACAACGGCACGCCGGTGGTCGCCGCGGGCGACGAGGCGGCCTACAACTTCGGCTCACAGAACGACGAGGGCACCACGCAGGTGCACCTGGTTGACATGCTCGTGCAGCACTGCGGCAATCCGACGATTGGCTGGCGCGTGTTCACCGGTGAAGAGCCGGGGCGCTGGACCGGCGCCGGGCGGTTCTGACAGCTTTCAGCTTTCGGGGGGCGGCCCTACACGAAGAAGTCCGGCCTCAACTCGTCCTCCCTCACATCCGGGTCGCGATAGCGTGACAGGTCGGTCACGCCCGCGCCGCGCACCACGTCGTCATCGATCAGAAAGCGGCCCGTCAGCTCCCGGCTCGGTTGCGTGAGGATCCAATGGGCGGCGTCGGCCATGATCGCCGGCGATCGCGTCTGCTTCCGCGCCGCCTGACCCGCGATCAGGCGGATGGCTTCGGTATCGATCGTCGTCCGGGGCCAGAGCGCGTTGACGGCGATGCCCTGCGCGCGGAACTCCTCCGCCATGCCAAGGACGCACAAGGACATGCCGAACTTCGCCATCGTGTAGGCCACGTGCGGGGCGAACCACTTCGCGTCGAGGATCGACGGCAGCGGCGGCGCGAGGTTGAGGATGTGCGGGTTGGCCGACTTCGCGAGGTGCGGAATCGCCTTCTGCGAGCAGAGGAACGTGCCGCGGGTGTTGACCTGGTGCATCAGGTCGAACCGCTTCATCGGCGTGTCGAGCGTGCCGGTGAGCGAGATCGCCGACGCGTTGTTGACGAGGATGTCGATGCCGCCGAACCGCGCGACCGCGGCGGCGATCGCCGCGTCGACCTGGGCCTCGTCGCGGATATCGACCGCGACGGGCAGCGCCTGCCCGCCCGCCTGCTCCACGTCCGCGGCGGCGGTGTGGATCGTCCCCGGCAACTTCGGATGCGGCTCCGCGGTTTTCGCGGCAATCACGATGTTGGCGCCGTCGGCGGCGGCGCGGAGGGCGATGGCGTGCCCGATGCCGCGGGAGGCACCGGTGATGAAGAGGGTTCGGTTTCTCAGAGACATGTGACGGCGCCCCTTTTCTCGTGATGCAGACGATGCTATCTTTATCGTGTAGGGCATCGTCATGTCAAAGAAGGCCATTTCGCTGACGTTGGAAGAGTCGAATCTGCTCTGGCTGAAGGCGCGGGCCCGGGCTGACGGGAAAGGGAGCTTGAGCGACGCCGTCGATAGGCTGATTGCCGAAGCGCGGGCCGGGCGGCTGGGCGCGGCCGCGCCGGCGCGATCGGTCGTCGGCACAATCGATCTGGGCGAGGACCCGCTGCTCGAAAGCGCCGACGATCACGTGCGGTCGCTGTTTACCGGTTCGCTGGCGCGCGGGCTGTGGGTGAGCGAGCCGCGTTCGGGCTACGGCGCGCCGCGCAAGAAGCGGACACGGACCTAGTGTCTGAGCTGAAGGCGGCGGTCACCGACACGCACGCGCTGTTGTTCCATGCGGCCGGCGGCCGCGGGCTTGGACCCGCGGCCGCCGCGCATTTCCGCGCCACCGAGGCGCGCAAGGCACTGATCTATGTGCCGATCGCGGTCATGTGGGAAGTCACGCTGCTGGCGCGGGCCGGCAAGGTCAACCTCAGGCGCAACACCCGCACCTTCTTCGACGATCTGTTCACCAACGGCGCCTACCAGCCGTTCGATCTCACGCCGGAGCAGGTGTTCGTGGCCGACGAACTCCGGTTCAATCGCGACCCGTTCGACGCGCTCATCGTCTCGGCCGCGCAGACGCTCGACCTGCCGCTCGTCACCCGCGACACCGCGATCACCAACTCGCGGGCGGTCGCCGTCGTGTGGTGATGAGGTTGAGCGTCGTCGCGGAGTGGTTATACTTCCGCCAATCATGAGCGCACGAGACGTCATTGCCAACCTTCGCGAGCTTGCCGCCCTGACCTCCACGGCTGACGGCGCCCAACGCCTGGCGTGGGGCCCGGTCTGGCGCGAGGCCAGGCAGTGGTTCAACGGCAAGCTCGCCACGCTGGACCTCCGGCCGGAGATCGATGCCGCCGGCAACAGCTGGGCGACGCTGCCGGGCGCATCGGGCCGCACGGTGATCATCGGCAGTCACCTGGATTCGGTGCCCAACGGCGGCTGGCTCGATGGCGCGCTTGGGATGATGGCCGGGTTCGAGGCGCTGCGGATGTTCAAGGACCGGCGCCCGCCGGTGACGATCAAGGTCGTGGATTGGGCCGACGAGGAGGGCGCCCGCTTCGGGCGGAGCCTCCTCGGATCGTCGGCCGCCAGCGGCAGTCTCACGATCGGCGAGGTCGAGCACCTCGTCGACAAGACCGGCACGCGGCTGGTCGACGCCCTGCGTGAGAACGGCGTCGAGCTGCCGCGGATGCACGAGGCGCAGACGTTCCTGCAGGCGATCGAGGCGAAGGCGTACCTCGAATTGCATATCGAGCAGGGGCCCGTGCTCGAGGCGATGAACCAGCCGACCGGTGTCGTGCTGGGGACGTTCGGCGTCGAGCGGCACCTGCTGCGATTCACGGGACAAGCTGCGCACTCGGGCTCGACGCCGATTCCGATGCGGCGCGACGCGTTCCTCGCGGCGGCGGAAAGCGCGCTCGCGTTCCGGCAGATCGGGATCGCGCACACCACCCCGGACGCGCGCGTGGTCTGCACCGTCGGCACCGTGAAGGTCGAACCCGGGATCGTGACGGCCGTGCCCGGCGTGTGCGAGATCTCGCTCGATCAGCGAGCGCTCGACGCCCAGGTGCTGGCGAAGATGCTCGATGCCGCGCGCGAGGCGGCGGCGAACGCGGCCAGGCACAACAACGTGTCGGTGGAATGGAAGCGGTTATGGCAAATCGAGCCGCGGCCGTTCGATCCGGGGCTGATCGAGCTCTGCACGCAGGCGGTGCGCGAAGTCACGGGCGACGCGCCGCAGTTGCCGTCGGGCCCGCTGCACGATGCCGCCGAGATGGTGCCGCACATGCCGGTGGTGATGATGTTCGCCTACTCGTCGAACGGGTTGTCGCACTGCAAGGAAGAGGACACGCCGGAGCCGCATCTGGAAAAAACGATTACCGCGTTCTTGAAGCTGGTCGAGAAGACGGTCGCTGGTATCTAGAAAGAAACCACGAAGATCACGAAGGCACCACGAAGATCACGAAGAGTCATTCCTTCGAGAAAACCACTTCGTGGCCTTCGTGGTCTTCTTCGTGAACTTCGTGGTCTCGTTGAAAACAAAACGCCCGGCCCCCTCAACGGGAACCGGGCGTCTGCGTCATCGGGCGACGGCGCTAGCTATTCAACGTAGCTGTAACCGCAGTTCTCGCACACCCACATGCGGCCCTGCTTGTACATGTTGTAGGCGCACTGCGGGCAGACGCGGTACTCGCGGCCCTCGGCGTCGACCAGCTTCTTCTCGCCGTCCTTCTTCTCGCCATCGGCGAACGGATCCTTCGGCGGCTCTTCCTTCTTCTTCTCTTCTTCCGGCTTCGGCGGCGGCTGTTGCTGAGCCATCGCAGGGGTGACGGCCAGGCCGATGGCCGCGGCGAACATGGCGGAACCGCGAAGAAAACTACGGCGATCGAGGCTGTTACCCGTCAGGTTGTCGAACATGGACCCTGTCTCCCCTTTTCGTGTGCGGTGCGGCGCGACGCGCCGCCCCTTCCGGAAATTATAACGCGAGACACAAAAAAATCCGGGTGGGGACATTGCGGCTCACTGGCGACGCCCCACCCGGTGCTTCCCCTCTGTCGTTGTGACCGAAGAATACGACAAGCCCGTTGGCGGGTTTGTAATCGATTGTCTTTCCAGGGGAAGGTATGCTGGGGCTTCCGTCGCACCGATGACACCGGAACCCGACCAGCTCGCCTTCGAGCTCTCCAACGACCTCGCGGAAATGCCGCTGCTCGCCGAACACCTCGAGCAGTTCTGCCTGCGGCACGGCATCGACGGCGACGTGCTCTCCCAGCTCAACCTCGCGCTCGACGAGATCGTCTTGCACATCATTTCGTACGGCTACGGGCCCGACCGCGGCGCGCAGCGGATCCGCGTCGCCCTCGCGCATGACGGCGCCAGCCTCACCGCGCGAATCGAGGATGATGCGCCGCCGTTCGATCCGCTCGAGCGCGAGGACCCGAACCTGGGGATGCACCTCGTGAAGACGCTGGTGGACGAGGTGAGTTATACGCGCGAGCGTGAACGCAACGTGCTGGTGATCCGAAAGCAGACCTAGGCGGGTCTAAAGACCCGCCTCTGCAGGTCATGGGAGTCTCAGCTGGGGAGTTGCCGCTGGAGCATCTCGACGAGCTTCTTCGGCGCGTTGGCCGCGCGGGCGCGTTGCAAGTACAGGCCGGCCTCTTTCGGCATGCCCCAGTGCAGGTGCACGACGGTCGCCAGCAGCAACAGGTCCTTGTCGGCGGTGGTGCCAATGGCGTCGGCGAAGGCCTTGAGGGCCGCGCGGTCCGCGTCGGTGGGCTCGGCGGCGGTGCGGCCCCGTCCGATCTGGCGAACGGGAAACGCCGGGACCGCGGGCAGCTCGGTCACCATGCCATGGAGCCGATGCACGGTGTTGCCCTGCACGTGCGCCCGGGTGCGCGACTCCACGCGATAGCGGGCGCCGCTGGCAAACGCGAGCACGGCGTAGCTGCGCGGGCCGGCGGAAATACGCGAATCGACGCCGACCCAGTCGAACGGGCCCGCGTTCTGGTCGGATTCACCAATCGTGAGGAAACCTTGTGCGTCGATGACCACCGCCACCGTGATGCCCTGGGCGGCGGCGAGGCCGGGAGACGCCAGGGCGCCCAGCAGCAGCACGCCGGCAAACAGGAGTCGATGGCGCATAGACCACGCCAGCATAACCTACTCCAGCATCAGGGGCGCGGTGCGCTCTTCGTCGGTCACCATCAGCTCCGGATGGTGCTGGAACAACCGCACGCACGCGTTCCACCGCAGGAGCGCATCGTCGTTGTCGACGGGCTTCACGGCCTCGGCGCGCTCGAAGGCGCGCATGGCCTCGCGGAGCCAGTCGCCCGCCGGCAGCGCGCGGCCCGGGCCCCCGCGATCGAGCAGCGCCCGCGCCCGCCGTTCGGCGACGATGCCGGCGTAGTAGGAGCGCTCGTATTCGGAGCCGAGCTTGGCCACGTACTCCTGCGCGCGGCTGACGGCATTGCCGGCGCCGCGCGGGAACGCGTCGGTCAGCGCCAGGATCAAGGTGACGATGGCGTCCCGATTGGAAGGATCCACGTGCAGGATGTCTTCGCAGATGCTCTGGGCCTCTTCCGGCTCGTTGAGGAGGCGGTAGCGCTCCGCCCTGGCCAGCGCGGCTGGAATGGCGGACATCGAGAGCCGCTTCAGTTCGAACATAGTCCTAGCTTGTCACCATTCGGAGGAACCGCGTCACCGGATCGTAGAAGCGATCGACGACGCGTTCCTTCAACGGGATGATGGCGTTATCGGTGATGTGGATGTGCTCGGGGCACACCTTGGTGCAGCACTTGGTGATGTTGCAGTAGCCGATGTTGTGGCGGTCCTTGAGGTCGGCCAGCCGGTCGTCGGTGTCGAGCGGGTGCATTTCGAGCGCCGCCGAGTAGACGAAGAAGCGAGGGCCGATGAATTCCTCGTGCTTGTCGTGGTCGCGCAGCACGTGGCACACGTCCTGGCACAGGAAGCACTCGATGCACTTGCGGAACTCCTGCACGCGGTCGATGTCGCGCTGCGCCATGCGCCAGGTGCCGTCGGGCGCGTCGGGCTGGCGCGGCTTGAACTTCTTCAGGCCCTTCTTGGTCCGGAAGTTCCACGACACGTCGGTCACGAGGTCCTTGATCAACGGGAACGTCCGCATCGGCTCGACGGTTACCGGCGCGTTCAGGTCGATCGTGTTCAGCCGGCTCATGCACATCAACCGCGGCTTGCCGTTGATTTCTGCCGAACAGGATCCGCACTTGCCCGCCTTGCAGTTCCAGCGGCACGCCATGTCGGGCGCCTGCTCCGCCTGGATCTTGTGCACCGCGTCGAGCACGACCATGCCCTCGGAGATCTCGGTGGTGTAGTCCGTGAAGGCGCCGGAGCCGCCGCCGGGCTCGCTTCTCCAGATGCGAAAGGTGGCCTGGCTCACTGTCTTTGCTCCTCGATGACCTGGTTCAGCTCGGCCGGCATCTCCGCCAGCGGAATGCGCGTGACCGCCATCGACCCGCCGGGCTGCCGCCGGGCCGCGATGTTGAACCTGCCGAACTCGGCCTGCTTGTCTGGATAGTCTTCGCGGAAGTGGCCGCCGCGGCTCTCCTTGCGTTCGATCGCCGACCGCGCGATCGCCTCGGAGACATCGAGCAGGTTCCGGAGATCGATGCAGGTGTGCCAGCCCGAGTTGTACTCCCGGTGGCCGTCGATGCCCGCGCGTGACGCGCGCTCGTTGAAGCCGGCGAGCTTCTGCACCGCCTCCTGCATCTCCGCCTCGGTGCGGACGATGCCGACCAGGTTCTGCATGGTCTCTTGCAGGTCCTGTTGCACCCGGTAGGGATTCTCGCCGGCGGCGCCGCGATCGAAGGGCGCCAGCGACGCCTTCATCGCCCGCTCCACGGCCCCATTGTCGACCTTCACCGCCGCGTTCTTGCGCGCGTACTCCGCGGCGTATTCGCCGGCGCGCTTGCCGAAGACGATCAGATCCGAGAGCGAATTGCCGCCGAGCCGGTTGGCGCCGTTGATGCCGGCGGCGCACTCGCCGGCGGCGAACAGGCCGGGAATGGTCGACTCCTGCGAGTCGGCGTTCACCTTGATGCCGCCCATGATGTAGTGCGTGGTCGGCCCGATCTCCATCGGTTCCTTGGTGATGTCGAGGTCGGCCAGCTCCTTGAACTGGTGGTACATGCTCGGGAGCTTGCGCTTGATGTGCTCCGCGGCGTTGGGAATCCGCTCCTTGATCCACGCGATGTCGAGGAAGACGCCGCCGTGCGGCGAGCCGCGCCCGGCCTTCACTTCGCGGCGGATGCAGCGGGCGACGTGGTCGCGCGTGAGCAGCTCGGGCGGGCGCCGCGCGTCCTTGTCCTGCATCACGTAGCGCCAGCCTTCTTCGGGATCGGCGGCCGTCTGCGCCTTGTAGTTGTCGGGGATGTCGTCGAACATGAACCGGCGGCCTTCGCTGTTCCTCAGCACGCCGCCCTCACCGCGGACCCCCTCGGTGACCAGCAGTCCGCGCACGCTCGGCGGCCAGACCATGCCGGTCGGGTGGAACTGCACGAACTCCATGTCGATGAGATCGGCGCCCGCGCGATAGGCCAGCGCGTGGCCGTCGCCGGTGCCTTCCCAACTGTTGCTCGTGATCTTGTAGGCGCGGCCGATGCCGCCGGTGGCGAGCACGATGGCCTTCGCCGAAAACACGTGGAAGCGGCCGCGCTCGCGGTCGTAGGCCAGCACGCCCGCCGCCCGGCCGCCGTCGAGAATCAGCTCGATCACGGTGTGCTCCATGTGCACCGTGACGCCCAGGTAGGTGGTGTGATCCTGGAGTGTGCGGATCAGCTCGAGGCCCGTGCGATCGCCGACGTGGGCCAGCCGCGGATAGCGGTGGCCGCCGAAGTTGCGCTGCAGGATCTTCCCGTCGGGCGTGCGGTCGAAGGCCGCGCCCCAGGCTTCGAGCTCGCGCACGCGGTCCGGCGCTTCCTTCGCGTGGAGCTCGGCCATCCGCCAGTTGTTCACGTACTGGCCGCCCCGCATCGTGTCGGCGAAATGGACCTTCCAGTTGTCGCGCTCGTCGACGTTGGCCAACGCGGCGGCCATGCCGCCTTCGGCCATGACGGTGTGCGCCTTGCCGAGCAGCGACTTGCAGATCAGGCCGACCGAGACGCCGCCGTTGGCCGCCTCGATGGCCGCACGCAGGCCGGCCCCGCCCGCCCCGATCACCAGGACGTCGTAGGAATACGTGGCATGAGCGGCCATCTACAGGAGCCTCAGATCGGTCCAGATCCCCATCGAGCAGAGGCGGACGTAGAGGTCGGCGACCATCACCGAAAACAGGCTGCACCACGCGAAGAGCTGGTGGCGCAGGTTGAGGCCGCTCACGCACGCGTAGGCCGTGTCGCAGATCGGCGACTTCGACACCTCGTCCATGCGCCCGCCAACGACGTGGCGCAGCACGTGGCAGCCCCAGGTGTAGCTGGCCAGCAGCACGACGTTCACCGCCAGCACGATCGTGCCGACACCGATGCCGAACTCGGCGGCGCCCGTGGCGGGATTGGTGAACCAGAGCGCCTTCCAGACGTCGTACGCCAGGAACGCGATGAAGACAACCGCCACCCACATGAAGAAGCGGTGGACGTTCTGGAGGATGAGGGGGAACGCATTCTCGCCGCGATACCCCTTGCGGGGCTCGCCGACGGCGCAGGAGGGCGGGTCGGCCCAGAACGCCTTGTAGTAGGCGCCACGGTAGTAGTAGCACGTGAAGCGGAACCCGCCGGGGAACGGCAGGATCAGCAGCGCCGGCGAAAACGGCAGCAGCGCCGGCCACCAATCGGGCTTGGGTCCGAACCAGGCATGCGGTGAATCGCCCCACAACACCGGCGCGTAGAACGGCGACAGGTAGGGGCCGAAGTGGTAATGCTCGCCTTGGAACGCGGCCCACGTGGCGTAGACGACGAAGGCCGACAGACCGAGAAACACGCCGAGAGGCGCCGCCCACCATGAATCGCGACGGGCCGTTTGCCCGAAGCCACGATGGACGGCCGTGACCGGTATCACCTGCATGAGGGCCGCCTCCGAGACGATTACCTATGAATTTGCGGCCCTAACGATAGCTGGAGATGAGGCGGATATCAACCGCCGCGGCGCCTTCCTACGGCGACGGCGGACCGGCCGGAGCGACGGGAGCCACGCGCGCGACGGGAGCGACCGTTCCCGTCGCGTTATGAAGCGGACAGAGATCGGGCGCGCGGCCGGCGGCCACCATGTCGTCGGTGACCTCGCCGTAGAGCTCACAGAATTCCGTGGCCAGGCTGCCGGATTCCCGGCAGCGGCGAATGCGCGAGATGCCCGCGGGCGCAGTGATCCACTCTGCCTTGTTGCCGGTGGTGGCGTCCTTCATGAAGCCCGCCCACGCGGGTACGGCCACGACGCTGGCAAACCCGCGCCGCATGATCGGCTGCGGGCGATCGAATCCCATCCACACGCCGGCCGCCAGTTGCGGCGTGAACCCCACGAACCAGGCGTCGGCGTGGTCGTCGGTGCTGCCCGTCTTGCCGCCGGCCGGCAGGCGGAAGCCATTGGTGCGCGCGGCGTAACCGGTGCCGCTGTCGACGACGTCAGCCAGCATCGACGCCATCAGGAATGCCGTGCTTTCGCTCATCACGCGGGTGCCCTCGCTTTCGGCACGATAGAGAACGCGGCCCGCCGAGTCTTCGACGCGGCGAATGAACGTGGGCGGCTTCTGGATGCCGCCGTTCACGAATACCGTGTACGCGGATGTCAGGTGGAGCAGGCTCACCTCGCCGGTGCCGAGCGCCAGCGATGGCACCGCCGGCATCGAGTCGAGGCCCATGCGCGCGGCCAGGTCGATGGTCGGCCGCAGGCCGACGCGCTGCAGCAAGTGCACGGCGGCGCGATTGCTCGAATGCACCAGTGCCGATCGGAGCGTCGTCGCCTCGAGTTCGTGCTCGCCGGCCGGCAGGTAAGCGCCTTGCGCGGAGGCGACCGACTCGTCGAGGCCGCCGATGATCGTCCCCGGCGAGTACCCGGCCTCGAGCGCGGCCGCAAACACGAACGGCTTGAAGGCCGATCCGGGCTGGCGCTTCGCATCGATCGCGCGGTTGAACGGGCTCTCGACGAAGTTCCGCCCGCCCACCATGGCGCGAACGAAGCCGGTGGACGGCTCGATGGCGACCAAGGCCGCCTGGAGGGGTTCGCCCTGCTTGCGGCGCTTGTCGAGTTCTCCGAGCCGCTTCAGGATGGACTGCTCGGCGAACCGCTGCACGTCGGAATCGAGCGTGGTGTAGACGCGCAGGCCCCCTGTCAGGATCGTCGTGGTGTCGAACTGTGCCTGCAGCAGCTGCGTCACCGTATCGACGAAGTAGGGCCCGTGGTGGATCCTGGCCAGATCCTCGGTGGCGCGGGTCTGTGCCGACGCCAGCGTGGATGCCACGGGAACCACGACGCTGCTCGCGTAGCGGACGGGGTCGAGGTCGCCTTGGCCAAGCATCTGCCGGAGCACCCAGTCGCGGCGCTCGCGCACGCGCGCGGGCGTGCGGCGCAAGCCGTAGCCGGACGGGCGGTTGATCAGCGCCGCCAGCGTCGCGCCCTCGGTCGCGTTCAGCTTCGAGGCCGATTTGCCAAAGTAGCCGCGGGACGCCGCTTCCACGCCGTAGTAGCCGTCGCCCAAGTACACACGGTTGAGATAGGCCTGGAGGATCGCCCGCTTGCTGTACCGCGTTTCGAGCTCGGTGGCCAGCCACGCCTCGCGGACCTTTCGGGCATAGGTGCGCGATCGATCGAGAAACGCGCCGCGCACGAACTGCTGCGTGATGGTGCTACCCCCCTGGACGATGCGGCCGTGGCGGAGGTTGGCCAGGGTCGAGGCGGCCATGCGGCGAAAGTCGATGCCGTCGTGGCTGAAGAAGCGACGGTCTTCGGTCACGAGGACCGCGGTCACCAGATCGCCCGACATCTCCTCGAGCGCCACCGGCATGCGGTGCTCGCGATAGAGCGCCGCGATCGGTTTGTCCTTGGAGTCGAAGATCAGCGTCGATCGCGGACCCGGATCGAGGGTGAAGCGCGCGCTGACCGCGGCCACGTCCCGCTGGATCTGCCAGGCGGTGTAGAGCGCCGCGCCGGCGCTCACCAGCACGAGCATGAGAAGAACCTTGAGGACCTGACGGAGAGAAATCCATGCGTGCATATCGTCTGCTCGACATGTACAGAGCAAACGCAGTGCCGACAAAGACAGGGTGCCCAGGGTGCGAAAGGTGCCTGCGGTGCCTAAGGGAGGTGCCTGGGTGGCCTAAAGTGCCAAGCGAGCGCCGGGTCGCGGCGTCAGCGGACGCCGCGGGCGCCGTAGTAGCGGAACGCCGCCCAATAGGCCGGGTGCGTACGGCCGCGCTCGTCGCGCATCACCCGCTGGGCTCGCGACAACGCGGCTTCGCGCGCGCGGCCTTGCGTCAGGCTCATCTTGAACAGCTCGGCGAACTCGTCGGTCACGCGCTCGGCGGGGGTCCACAACGACACGAGCGCGCCGCCGTTCATGGCGCCGCCGACCAGCCTGGCGGCGGCCAAACCCGGCTCGTCCGTTGTCGGGAACAGCTGGCCGACGCTGGCAGGCGCGGCGGCGCCTCCGGCCCACGCGGCCGCGGCGACCATCGACGGCGCAAACACCATCGGCTTCCAATCCACGAGGTACTGCCAGGTCGTGCGGCCCGCCGGGTTGCGCACCAGCGCGCTGAACGGCAGCGCCTCGAGCGGACCATCGGGGACGATCAGGAGACGGTCGGCGCGAACCGCCGAGTCTTCGAATTGACCGAACAGCAGATCGAACAGGGCCTTGCCCTCGCTCACAAGCGGCGCCTCGTAGGCGGCGGCCGACGAACGGGTCCGGACGCGCTCGACGAACTTCTGCACGCGCTCCGACAGCGCCGCGCCCTTTTCGTCGATGCGGTAGACGCGCATCGGCGTGTCGCGGGTCGCCACGAAGGCATAGCTGGCCGCCGGTTGGACGCTGAAAGCCACCACGAGCGTGCCGGTTTCGATGCCGCGCTTGAGCGCGTCGAGGGGCGACACCGGCGCCACGGCGGCGTCATCGCCCCCGCGCGCCCGCCTCAACCGCTCGTGCATCCGATCGAGCAAGGTGACCGACTCGCCCGCGTCGCCGCGCTCGGCGAGGATGCGGATCGGCGCGCCGTAATACGCCTGCAGGCGCGAGACCAGCTGCGCGCGGGCATCGAGAGTGCCCGTGGGGCGCGCGGCGGTGGAGCGTTCGAGCAGATCCACGGCCTCGCGCAGGCGGCGCAGGCCTTCCACCGCATCGCCACGGGCGACGAGGAACTCGCCGACCTCGTGGATCACGTTGACGTGATCGAGCGAACCGGGCGACACGCGGGCCCACGCTTCGACCGCGCGCTCGAACGCGCTTCGGGCGGCGAGTGGATCGCCGGACAGCGAGGTCACGACCGCGATGCGTTCGAGGGACTCGGCCACCTCGGCGGAGTTCGCCGCCAGCTTCTCGCGAATCGCCAGCGCTTCCCGGTGAAGGGCCAGGGCCTCGTCGTAGGCGCGCGCCGCCTCGCGGGCCAGGCCGAGCTCGGTCGCGGTGGCGGCCACCAGCAGGGTCTGCGGCGCCTGGGCGCGGCGGATCTCGAGGGCCTCGCGCGCCGCGGCGGTCGCCGTGTCGGGGCGTCCGCGCAGGAGCTCGATGCGGGCCAGGTTGGTCTGCAGCGCGGCCAGCTCGAGCGGCGGCGCCTGCGCGCGGCGCAGGTCGACGGCGGCCTTGAACTCGGCGCCCGCGTCGGCGAGCCGCCCCTGCTCGAGCAGCACGAGGCCGAGGTTCGCGTGCGTGGTGCCGATGTCTTCGGGCGCGCCCTTGCGCGTGGTCTTGATCGTCAGGGAACGGCGGAACATCGCCTCGGCGGCGGCCGACGCGCCACGGTTCATCTGCAGGATGCCGAGGTTGTTGAGCAGCTGTGAAACCTCGAGGCTGTCGGGGCGCTGCGCCTCGTAGATCTTGAGCGACGCCTCGTACAGCCCCTGCGCGCGCGGCAACTGGTTGCGCGCCGCGGCGACGACAGCGAGCGCGTTGGCCAGGCGCGCGTAATCGACGGTATCGCGCTGCGAGGTCTCGAGCACCGCCAGGCCGCGCGAGTAGAGCTGATCGGCGCCTTCGAGGTCCTTGCGGCGCACCGCGGCATCGCCCAGGATCTCCGACAGCTGCGCTTCGCGGGCGGACCCGGGCTGCAGCTTCGACACCACGCCCAGGGCATCGCGGTACGCCTGTTCGGCCTTGGCGACGTCGTTCCGGGCGGTGGCCGACCGCGCCGATTCCACCAAGGCGTCGGCGTACTCGGGGCTCTGGGGCGCGCCGGTGCGAAGGCGCGCGACGGCCAGATCGATGAAGCGTTCGGCGTCGGCCGGGCGCTTGTCGAGGCGGGCGACGTTGGCGAGCTTGAAGGCCAGCCGGCCCAGATCGCGATCCTCGGGCGAGTTCTGCGTGCGGAGCGCCGACGCTTCCTCGAACGCCGACCGCGCGGCGCCGAGCATGTTGGCCCGCACTTCCACGTCGCCGAGCAGCTCGAGGCGGCGCGCGCGTTCGGCGGGATTGCGATCCGCCGGGGCATCGGCCACCTGCGCGAGCAGGCGATCGAGCTCAGCGGCGATGTCGGTCGGGATTTGGGCATGAACGGGCCCGATCACGGCAAGCCCGGCCAGCAGGCCAGACGCCAGGAAAAGACGCGCCGTTATGTGCATCGGTAGGAGAGTATACGGCGAAATGGGGGTATCATCACGCCCGATCCACCATCTGTTGGGCAAGGGCCCCCCTGGCCATGATCCAGCTGGCGCGCGACCGCATCCACCTCGAGAATCCCGACCACCAGATTGCCTCGCTGGCCACGGAATTTGCCGCCCGCCATGTCTGCCGGCTTCCCCGCTTCCTGGGCGACGAGCTGCTGGCGCTGCTCGATGCGCGGCTGCCCGGCGCGGCCTTCACCGCGCGCGTGGAAGACGGCGTCGAGATCGAGCAGCAGCTCGACGACGCCCCCCTGCTGGGCCTGTTCGTGATCACGCTGAACGATCCGCGGCTGTTCGATTTTGTCGAGCGCGTCACCGGCTGCCCGCCGATCGGGTGCTTCAAGGGGCGCGTCTATCGGCGCGGCCGGCCGGATGGCCGCGGGCAGTTCTACCCGTGGCACACCGATGTCGTCGGCGGGCGGCTCGTCGGCTTGAGCATCAACCTGGGGCGGGACCGTTATGAGGGCGGCCTGCTGCAGATCCGGAATGCGGAAACCGAAGCGCCGATCGCCGAGATCGCCAACACCGGCCACGGTGATGCGATGCTCTTCCGGATCTCGAGCGCCATCGAGCACCAGGTGACGCCGGTCACCGGCAGCACGCCTCGGCTGGTGCTGGCCGGATGGTTCTGCGCCGAGCCGCGCTACTCGGATTTCCTGGCGGCGCGCTCGTAGGACCGCTCACGCCCCTTCCTCCCTCGTCGTGATCACCACCTCGCCGGTGAGGGTGCGATGCACCGGACACTTGTTCGCAATCTCGATCAGCCGCTGGCGCTGCGCCGCGTCGAGATCGCCCTCGAGAATGATCCGCCGGGTGATCGCGTAGCGCGTGTCTTCGGTCGCGCCGCCCAGCGTTACGCGCACGCTCTGCAGCGGCCAGCCCTTGCGATCGGCGTAGAGACGCAAGGTCATCGACGTGCACACGCCGAGCGCAGCCAGAAGCAGTTCGTGCGGCTCGGGTCCGGTGTCGGTGCCGCCCTTCTCGATTTCCTCGTCCGCCAGGACGTGGTGGGGGCCGATGGTGATCTGTTGAGCGAGCTTCGCCCCGGTTGAGGTCACCACGACTTCGCGCATCTGAGGAGTATATGCCGCCGGCTACTCTCGCGAGTTCATCAAAACAGTGGCGGTCTGATGAAAGAAGGCGCGTAACACCTGATCGGCCTCCGCCGGCAGCGCCGTTCGATCGAGCGCGCGGTCCATCAAGGCGACCCAGCGATCGCGCGCCCGTTGATCGAGCCGATAGGGCTGATGGCGCATCCGCAGCCGCGGGTGCCCGCGCGACTGCTCGTAGCGCGGCGGGCCGCCGAAGCGGCCGACGAGAAACTCCCGCAACCGCAGCTCGGCGCCGGCGAGATCGTCCGTGGGGTACATGGGTCCAAGGACGTCGTCCTGCGGGACCTGCGCGTAGAACGCGGCGACGAGGCGCGCGAAGCCGTCTTCCCCGATCCGCGCGTAGATGTCGCCTTCCGACAGCATCAACTGGCGTGGATCTTCTCGATCTTCCGATCGCGCTCGTGCGTCAGGCGCTCGACGTCGCGGCGGTAGTTCTCTTCGAACTTCTGGCGCTCGTCGTAGTCGACCGATCCCTGCATGCGGGACTTGTAGAGGATCTCTTCCTGGGCCAGCCTGGCGGCGTAGGTCTTCCGCACCTCGGCGATCTCGTTCTTCTGGTCGGCGGACAGCGGGTGATCGGTCACGCCCTCGTCCGCGTCCTTCTTCTTGAGCCGCGCCATCGCCAGCTCGACCGCACTCTTCGGGGCGTCGTCCATGGGAGCGATCATATCGCTAACCGAAAAGCGACTTCGCGACGAACCACACGTTGGCCGGCCGCTCCGCCAGCCGCCGCATGTACCAGGGAAACCAGTAGGCGCCGTAGGCGATCAGCACGCGGACCAACGCGCCGTCGTGGGCCAGGCGCAGTTGCGCCGCCTTCTGGATGCCGTAGAGCATGTGAAACTCGTACTCGATCGGGGCCACGCCGGCGGCGCCGGCGTGGCGGCGAATGGCTTCGATCAGCGGCACGTCGTGCGTGCCGAACACCGGACGCGCGCCGCCGGCCCGCGACCCGGCGTCGAGCATGGTCTGCGCCAGCGCGAGGTAGTTCGCGTCGACCTCGCTCTTCTTCGGAAACGCCACCGCCGGCGGCTCGTTGTACGCGCCCTTGACCAGCCGGATCCCGATGCCGCGGCCCATCAGGTCGACGAGGTCCTCACGCGTGCGGAACAGGTAGGCCTGCAGGCACACGCCCACGCGCGGGAATTCCTGCCGGAGCCGGCGCGTGAGATCGAGCGTGACGTCGACATAGCTCGACTGCTCCATGTCGATCCAGAGGTAATTGCCGGTCTGGTGCGCGCGCGAGGCCAGCGCCCGCAGGTGGCCGTACGCCAGCTCGCGATCGATGTCGAGCCCGAGCTGCGTCAGCTTGATCGACGGCTCGCAGGCCAGCCGCGCCTGCTTGATGCGGTCGATGCCGTCGACGTAGTGCCGCGCCACGGCGTCGGCCTCGGCGAGGTCGCGGACGTTTTCGCCCAGCCGGGTAAACACCGCCGAGACGCCGTCGCCGGCCATGGCCTTCGCCGCGACGAGCATGTCGTCGAACGATTCGCCGGGCATGAACTTCGACACGGCGCGCCGGACGAATGGCGCCTTGGTGCCGTGTTCCCGCAGCCATTGACTGTCCGACGCCTTCAGGAAGATCGTGCGGCCGACGCTCATTCACTCCTGAGTATATCCGGCGAGCGTATGGAGGGGGCCGATCCTCGCCAGTTGCGGCCACGCCGCGTGCACCACGGCCACGACGAGCAGGGTCGCGAAGCCGCCGCCGACCACGGAGAGCGTCGGCCCGACGAGCGCCGCCGTCGCGCCGCTTTCGAACGCGCCGAACTCGTTCGAGAACCCGATGAACACGATGAAGACGAGCTGCCCGGCGGCGGCCACAGCAAAGGCAAGCGTCGCGGCGCCGCTGGCGGCGATCAACAGCCCGCCGGCGGCGGGCCCGATGATGGCCGCCAGCTGAAACGTCGACGACAGCCACGCGTTGGCGTTGGCAAACTCCGCCGGCGCGAGCAACTGCGGCAGGATGGTGTTCACCGACGGCGATGCAAACGCGCGCGCGGCGCCGATCAGGACGAGCAGCGAATAGATCGCGGCCGTCGGACCGTCCAGCCACGAGACCAGGGCAAGGCCCGTCGCCGCCACCGTCAGCAGCGCATGCGCGAAGATGGCGACGTTGCGGCGGGGATAGCGATCGGCGGCGTTGCCGGCCACGACCATCAGGAACAGGACCGGCGCCAGCTCCACGGCGCCCACCAGGCCGAGCGCCCACGGATCGCCGGTGCGTTCGTACAGCTGCCAGCCGACCGCCACCGAGATCATCTGCCAGCCGGCGATCGCCGCGAAGCGGCCGATCGCAAACGAGCGGACGAACGCGTGGCGGAGGGCGGCGTAGGCGTCGGGCGGGTCGGTCAACGTGGAGACTTTCACGATAGCATGGGCCCTTGCGCGTCGGAATCCAGACATGGGGCAGCGAAGGCGACATCCGTCCATTTGTGGCGCTCGGCCATGCGCTGGCAGCGCGCGGCCACGACGTCGAGCTGCTCTATACCGAAATCAGCGACCGGCGATACGAGGGGGTCGCGACCGCTCTCGGGTTCACGGCGCGCGCGGTGGCCTCGCCGGTGGTACCGGATCCACGCGAGCTCTTCGAGATCGGCCTCACGGCCATCAACACCCGCAATCAGTTGCAGCAGGGCCTCCACATCAGCCGCCGCCTTCTCGAGCCCGTCGTCGAACCGATCTACGAAGCCGGCCTCGAGCTGTGCCGGCGATCGGATTTGCTGATCCACCATTTCATTCTTCATCCCTCGCGCGCCGCGGCCGACACCGCGGGCACGCCGGCGATCACCGTGGCGTTCGCGCACCTGCTGGTGCCATCGCGGCACATCCACCCCTCGGGGCTGCCCCGGCTCGGCGAATGGGCCAACGCCATCGAATGGGCGATCGTCCGATTCGCGTTGAATCGGACGCTGCTCACGAACGCGAATCGGTTCCGCGCGCGCCTCGGGCTGCCGGCGTTCGCCGACCTGTTGGAGGACGCCTGGCCGTCGCATCGGCTCAACCTGATCGCGTCGAGCCCGGCGCTGCTGGATCGCCCGGCGGATTGGCCGGCGTGGCACCAGCAATGCGGCTTCCTGTCGCTGCCGGCCCACGAGCACGAGCCGATGGCGCCGGAGGTCGAGGCATTCCTGTCGCGCGGGCCGGCGCCGGCGTTCATGGGCTTCGGCAGCCTGATGCCGTTCGGCGGCAGCCACTACTTGATGGACACCGTGGCGATCTTCACAGAAGCCGCAAAGCTCGCGGGAACGCGCGCGATCGTCCAGGCCGAGATCGATCGGCCGGTGACCGGCGACGTCCTGTTCGTGAAGCGGACGCCGCACGCCCAGGTCTTTCCGCGCTGTAGCGCAGTGGTCCATCACGCCGGCGCGGGGACGACGCATGCCACGCTGCGCGCAGGGGTGCCGTCGATTCCCGTGCCGCACGTGTCGGATCAGTTTCTCTGGTCGGACGATCTCCACCGGCTCGGCGTGGCGCCTGCCCCGCTTCGCCGGACCGCCTTGACCACGAAGGCGCTGGCCGCGCGCCTGGCGAAAACCGTGGGCGACGCGGACATGAAGCGCCGGGCGATGGACATTCGGGCGCGGATGCTGCCCGATGACGGCCCGGGCACCGCCGCGGACCTGATCGAGCGCGCGATGGGGTGTGCCCGGCCGAAGCTCGCGCGATGATCAAGCCGAGCAAAGGCTGGAACAGAACTTGATACGGCCCCGTGGAGAGGTTCACATGGTCTCAAGGAGAGGACAACGCTGGGCGCTGGTCGCGGTGTTTCTGGGGTGTTTGCCGGGCCTCACCGCCCGGTCCGCGTCCGCGCAGTCCTCGATAGGCTTCAACGGCGGCGCGTCGATCGATCCCACGCAGGTCTACGCCGGCGTCGCGTGGGAATCGTCCGACATCGGCGGCCGCTTCCACATTCGACCCGGGATCGACGGCGGGTTCGGCGACGGGATGCGCCTGGGCACGATCAACCTCGATCTCGTCGTGAAATTCCCGCTGGGCCAGTCGGGGTGGACGCTGGTGCAGGGCGGCGGCCCCGTGATCACCGTGTCGAAGTTCACGGGCGAGCTCGCCGAGGCCCCGCGCGAGATTCACGCCGGCGGCAGCTACCTGTTCGGCTTCGCGCACGACAACGGTTTCTTCACCGAGTTCCGTGTCGGCGGCGGCAGCTACGTGCCGCAGCTGAAGATCGGCGTCGGCTGGGCGGTCGAAATCAAGTAACCGAGGACTCGGCGGCTGTCGCCGCCTCGTGGGAGTCGTTCGCTTCGCTCACTCCTGGGACTCACTCTGTTCGTAGGATCAGACAATTCACAGGACCGAGTCGCACGAGATGCGAAGCATCGAGTCCCACGAGCGCCGACGGCGCGAGTCGTCTGGCCGAGCGCCGACGGCGCGTCTGGTTTAAGCTTTTCGCATGAAGCGAGAGCGGACGTTCACGTGGGAAGACCCGGCAAACCTGTGGGATGACGCGAAGGCGATGTCGGGAGTCGAGCGTCTCCAAATGGTGGTGGATGGCAAGCTGCCGGCGCCGCCGATGGCGCGGCTGATGGACATTCGCATCGTCGAAGTGTCCAACGGCCGCGCGGTGTTTGCCGGCGCTCCCAGCGAGTTTCACTACAACCCGATCGGCGTCGTCCACGGCGGCTTTGGCGCCACCATTCTTGATTCGGCCATGGGCTGCGCCGTGCACAGCACGCTGAAGGCCGGCGACATCTACACGACGCTGGAACTGAAGATCAATTTCCTGAGGCCGCTGTCGTCCACGACCGGCGCGGTGCGCGGCATCGGCACGGTTATCCACTCCGGTCGCACTACGGCGCTCGCCGAAGGCCGCCTCGAAGACGCCGCCGGAAAGATCTACGCCTTCGCCACCACCACCTGTCTCATCCGCCGAAAAGACGAAGGGCGGTGACGCTCATCGCGCCACCGCCCTTGGTTATTCGCAATTGGTTATTGGTTATTTCCTGACGTACCGCTGCACCTTCCGCGGCCCGACCTCGGCGCCGTAGATCACGCCCTTCGAGTCCGCCGCCACGCCTTCGGCCGCCAGCGTGCCCTTGGCCGTCGGATCGGTGTTGCTCGGGTCGGGGATGAAGTACATCACCTTGCCGTCCTTGGCGCTGCCGATGCGCATGCCGCGCAGCCACTTGCCGTGCGCGGGATTGACCGAGCCGGACTCCGAGTCGGCGCCGTAGAGCATGTCGTTCCTGTCGATGTAGATGCCGCTCAGCCGGCTGAACTGGTACCACGTGTCGAGGGTCTTGAACGACTGCGCGTCCAGCACCTGGATCCGGTTGTTCGCGCGATCGGCCACGAAGAGCCGGCCCCTCGAGTCGAACGCCAGGCCGTGCGGCTGATCGAATTCACCCTCGAGACCCGTCCCCCGCTTGCCGAATTGCGACAGGAACTTGCCGGTCTTGTCGAACTTGATCAGACGGGCGTTGGCGCCACCGTGACCCTCGGCCACCAAGATGTCGCCATTGGGATAGGTGATGACGTCGTTCGGTTGATAGAACGACGCCGGGTCGGCGGCGTCGGCGCCGGGCGGGTTGCCGCCGGGCTTGCCGAGCGCGAGCAGGACCTTGCCGTCGGGGCTGAACTTGATGACCTGATGCCCGATCACCTTCGCCGGCATCGGCGGCAGCGGCGCATCGGCCGGCTGGCCCGGACGGCGGCTGGGGAGGTTGCTCTGGCCGTCGGTGACCCAGACGTTCCCGTCGCGATCGACGTGGATGCCGTGCGGGAAGATGAACATGCCCTGTCCGAAGCTCCTGACCATCTTGCCGGTCGCATCGAACTTGAACACCGTGTCGAGCGGCGAGATGACGCCCTTCGCCGCGTCCCAGCAGGAGTTCACCTGGCAGCGCTCGGCGACCCAGATGCTCGTGCCGTCCTTGTCAATCTCCACGGCGCTGGTCGAGCCCCAGGTGCGGCCCTCGGGCAGTTTCGCGAAGCCTTCAATCGTGGCGTAGGGGTTCGGCAAATCGTTGACCGGCGTCACCGCCATCCACGGTCCTGACGGTGCTTGCGCGGGGGCTTGCGCCAACGTCCCGCTACCCAGTGCCCCAACCGCCACCACCCCGGCAGCTACCAGCAGACCCACTCGAAGTACACGTCCCATCTGATGCCTCCCCTTGAACAGGAGATATTACACGTTCGGCGGCCGGGCGGGCGAGACCATTGCCGATTGCCAATCGGCCGATTTGGCGACTGTTTGGCGATTGCCGACTGTCGATTGGGTGATTCGATCTCGCGATTGTCAATCCCCGATCGCCCGATCGATTCACAAAATCGCCAAATCACCCGATCCCCAAACAATCGCTAATTCGTCAATCGCTCAGTCGTCAATGTAAACTGTCCCTCTGGTCCGAAACTTCTGAGGTAACCCTGATGCGCACGCTGATGCTCTCGATCCTGCCCCTCGCGGCCACCGCGGCGATGGCTGCGGCGCAAGGCCAGCCTCCACCGGTCGCCGCCGAAACCACGGCCACCGCCATTGCCGGCGTGATTGCGGCGGGCACCAAGGTGGAAGTCATCAAGAGCGGCTTTACCGGCACCGAAGGCCCGATCGGCCTGCCCGACGGCAGCCTGATCTTCACCGAGACGCAGGCCAACCGCATCACCAGGATCGACAAAGACAACAACACCTCGACGTTCCTGGAGAACACCAACGGATCGAACGGGCTCGCCTTCGACAGCAAGGGCCGGCTGATCTCGGTTCAGACCACGCCGGGCAAGGCGCTCGTCGGCGTCATCTACCCCAAGGGCCAGGAAGCCACGCTCTCGGACAACTACGACGGCAAGCCGTACGGCCGCCCGAACGATCTGGTGGTGGACAAGAAGGGCGGCGTCTATTTCTCCGAGCCCGGGCCCAACGCGACGCCGGGCCAGCCGCCTCCCGTGCCGGCGCTCTCGCCTGCCGTCTACTACCTGCCGGCGGGAGGCAAGTCGACCCGCATCGCCGAAGGCATCGAGCGGCCGAACGGCATTCAGCTCAGCCCGGACGAAAAGACGCTTTACGTCAACAACACCGGCGGCGAGTACGTGCTCGCCTTCGACGTCAAGCCGGACGGCACCGTTGGCAATCGCCGCAACTTCGCGAAGTACCCGACCGTGAACAAGACCGCCACCGGCGGCTTCAACAGCGGCGCCGACGGCCTTGCGATCGACAACGCCGGACGCGTCTACGTGGTGTCGCTCGGCGGGGTGCACGTGTTCAGCGCGAAGGGCGAGCTGCTCGGCACCATCCCGCTGTCGCTGCAGGGACAGAACATCGCGTTCGCGGGCGCCGACAAGAAGACGCTCTACATCGTCGGCCGCGGCTCCGCGTTCAAGGTCCGCCTGCTGGCGGAGGGCTACACGGGGCGCGCAAAGTAGAGGCGGGTCTTCAGACCCGCCCGGGGGACAGCATGCCGATCTTCGAATACGCCTGTAAGAAATGCGCCAAGCAGTTCGAGGCGCTCGTGCGTCCGGGCGGGGATCGGCCGTCCTGTCCCGCGTGCCGGAGCACCGAGCTGGAAAAGTTGATTTCGATCCCGGCCGTCAAGTCCGAGTCGACGCACGCGCTCGCGCTCGGCGCGGCGAAGAAGCGCGACAAGAAGGCGGCGACCGAAAACGCCCGCGTGCAGCGCGAGTACGAGCTGCACCACAACGACTGACACTGATTCTCCGAGGATCGTCTTCACATGGCTATTCCCACTGCCACCGGGCAGGCGCAATGCCCCGAGTGTCTTGCCGACGTCACGCTCACCAACGTGATGCAGAACGAGATCACGCAGTGCCCCGGATGCGGGGCCGAGCTCGAGATCACGTCCCTCGAGCCCCTCACGCTGGCGCTGGCGCCGCAAGAGGAGGAGGACTGGGGTGAGTGACCCGCGAGTCGGGGTGTTGTACAGCCGCGTGCGCGTCGAAGAGAAACTGCTGTTCGAGGCGTTCGAGCGGCGCGGCGTCACGCTCGACCTGATCGACGATCAGAAACTGATCTTCGACCTCACCGACGTCGACAACCACCCCTACAAGCACTTCGACGTCATCGTCGAGCGCTGCATCAATCACAGCCGCGCGCTCTACAGCCTCAAGATCCTGAACGACCAGGGCGTGAAGACCGTCAATACGGCCCTGTGCGCCGACATCTGCGGCAACAAGCTGATGACCACGAGCGCGCTCGCGGCGGCGCGGGTGCCCCAGCCGAAGGCGCTCGTGGCCTATACCGCCGAAAGCGCGATCGAAGCGATCGAGCGGCTGGGCTATCCGGCGGTGCTGAAGCCCACGGTCGGATCGTGGGGGCGCCTGCTGAGCAAGGTGAACGACCGCGACGCCGCCGAGACCATCCTCGAGCACAAGGAGACGCTCGGCAGCTACCACCACAGCATCTTCTACATCCAGGAATACGTGAAGAAGCCCGGGCGCGACATCCGCGCGTTCCAGGTCGGGCCCGAGACCATCTGCGCCATCTACCGCACCTCGCCGAACTGGATCACGAACACCGCCCGCGGCGGGTCGTCCAGCAACTGCCCGGTCACGCCGGAGCTGGCCGACATCTGCACGCGCGCGGCCCGGGCCTGCGGCGGCGGCGTGGTGGCGCTCGACCTGTTCGAAGACCCCAATCGCGGCCTGCTGGTAAACGAAGTCAACTACACGATGGAGTTCCGCAACAGCATCGCGCCGACCAACGTCAACATCCCGGAACGCATGGTGGACTTCTGCCTCCAGGTGGCCAGGGACGGCTGGGCGGCGGCCAACGGCTGGCCCGACGAGGGCCCCCACCTGGCCTCGATTTCGCTCGCCGAAGGCGCGTCCGCGTAATCGTGGCCGATCGTCTTTCGGTGTCGATCATCGGCGGCTCCGGCTATACCGGCGGCGAGCTGCTGCGCCTGGCGCTGTCGCATCCGCGGCTCGAGGTCAGGCAGGTCACGAGCGAGCGGCTCGACGGCCAGTTCGTCCACTTCACGCACGCCAACCTGAGGAAGCGGACGCCGTTGAAGTTCGTGCGCGCCGACGCGGTCGAGGAATGCGATCTGCTCTTTCTCGGGTTGCCGCACGGCAGCGCGATGGGCCGCATCGATCAGCTCTCGACGCTCGCCGATCGCATCGTCGATCTGAGCGCGGATTTCCGGCTGCGGAACGCCGCGGATTACGACCGGTGGTACGGTGCGCCCCACGCCAGTCCCGCATGGCTCGACAGGTTCGTGTACGGCCTCCCGGAGCTGCATCGCCAGGAGCTCGCCTCGGCGAAGTACGTCAGCGGCGTCGGCTGCAACGCGACGGCGACGACGCTGGCGATCTGGCCGCTGGCCGCGGCCGGGCTGATCGACACGGCGCGCGGGGTGATCTGCGAGGTGAAGGTCGGCAGCAGCGAGGGCGGCGCGGCATCCGCGGATTCGACACATCACCCGGAACGCGCGGGCGTGATGCGCAGCTTCGCGCCGACGGGCCATCGGCATACCGCGGAGGTGCTGCAGGCGCTCAGGTTGAAGAACGTGGTGACCGACGTTCACCTGAGCGCGACGGCGGTCGACAACGTGCGCGGGGTCCTGGCCACGGCCCACGTGTTCGTGAAACCGGGCACCGCGGAAAAGGACGTGTGGAAGGCGTATCGCGAGGCCTATACCCAGGAACCGTTCGTCCGCATTGTCAAGGAGCGGACCGGACTCTACCGGTATCCGGAGCCGAAGATCCTCTCGGGCAGCAACTACGCCGACGTCGGGTTCGAGATGGATCCCACGACCGGCCGCGTGGTGGCGCTGTGCGCGATCGACAACCTGATGAAGGGCGCCGCAGGCACGGCCGTGCAGTGTGCGAACATCATGATGGGCTGGGACGAAACCCTCGGCCTCGACTTCCCCGGCCTGCACCCCATCTAGCCTCATGATTGTCGTCAAGGTCGGAGGGGGCACGTCCCTCAACATCGATGCCGTCGTCGCCGACATCGTGGCCCTGCGGGCGACGGGCACGGAGCTGCTGCTCGTGCACGGCGGCGCGCAGACGACCAACGCGGTGGCCGAGGCGCTCGGGCATCCCGCGCAGTTCGTCACCAGCGAAACCGGTCACGTCAGCCGGCGGACGGATCGACGCACGCTCGAGATCTTCGAAATGGTCTATTGCGGCCAACTCAACAAGATGTGGGTCGAAAAGCTCCAGCAGCGCGGTGTGAACGCCGTGGGGTTGTCGGGGCTCGACGGGCGCATTTTCGAGGGCACGCGCAAGGACACGCTGCGAATCCGCGTCGAGGGCCGCCGGATGGTCCTCCGCGACGACTGGACCGGCACGGTCGACCGGATCAACGTCGACCTGCTGCGGCTCCTGATCGGCGCGGGCTACTTCCCCGTGTTGACACCGCCCGGCGCCTCGACGGCCGGTGAGGCGATCAACGTCGATGGCGACCGCGCGGCCGCCATGGTGGCCGGGGCGTTCCACGCGGACGCGTTGGTGATTCTGACTGATCAAGTCGGGCTGCTGAAGCAGTTCCCCGACGAGTCGACGCTCATCGCAGAGATCCCGAAGGCGAAGGCGGATGAGTTCATGGCGTTTGCCGAGGGGCGCATGAAGAAGAAGGTGATGGGGGCCGTCGAGGCCATTGGTGAAGGCGTCGGCAAGGTGATCTTCGCCGACGGCCGTGTCGCCGGGCCGATTTCGCGGGCGCTGGCCGGCGCCGGCACCCATATCAGCTAGAACCATGAACTACGCGGAAGTTGAAGAACGGATCCTCGGCGGCACCACGGCACGGCGCGGCGATGTGGTCATCACCCGGGGCGAAGGCTGCTGGGTGTACGACGCCACGGGCAAGAAGTATCTCGACCTCGGGTCCGCCCAGGGCGTGGCGATGCTCGGACATTGCCATCCGCGGGTCACGGCCGCCATTGCCGAACAAGCCGAGACGCTGACGCTCTGCCCCAACTACCTGTACAACGACAAGCGCGCCGAGTTCGCGCAGGCGCTGGTGGACGTGCTGCCGGAGCATTTGCCACACGTGTTCCTGGCCAACAGCGGCGCCGAGGCGGTGGACGGCGCGCTCAAGTTCGCCCGGCTCTTCACGAAGCGGCCCGCGTTTGTGGCCGCCACCAAGGGCTTCCACGGCCGGACGCTGGGCGCGTTGTCGGTGACGTGGGAGCCGAAGTATCGCGAGGGCTTCCTGCCGCTGCTGGAAGCGACGCACGTGCAATTCAACGACGCGGCGGCGCTCGACAAGGCCATCGGCGACCCGACGGCGGCGGTGATTCTCGAAGTGGTCCAGGGCGAAAGCGGCGTCAACGTCGGCACGCCGGACTTCCTGCACGCGGCGCAGCGCCTCTGCCGCGAGCGAGGCGCCCTGCTGATCGTTGACGAAATCCAGACCGGGTTCGGCCGCACCGGCACGTGGTTTGCGATCGAGCACACGGGGCTCGAGCCCGACCTGATCTGCATGGCCAAGGGCCTCGGCGGCGGCTTCCCGATGGGGGCGTTCGCCTACACCAGGGCAATCCGCGAGGTGCTGACCCCGGGCGCGCACGGCAGCACCTTCGGCGGCTCGCCGATCGCCTGCGCCGCCGGCCTGGCGGCCCTCGAGGCGTATCGCGATGAAGGGCTGATCAGGCGCAGCGCCACGCTGGGCGCGCAGATGCGCAACACGCTGCGAGGCGCGCTTGAAGGCGTCACCGCCGTCCGCGACATCCGCGGCCTCGGCCTGATGATCGCCGTGGAGTTGCGCACGAAGGTCGCGCCCGTGCTGAAGAGCCTGATGCTCACCCACGGCGTGATTTCGCTGCCCGCCGGTCCCACCGTGTTGCGGCTGCTGCCGCCCCTGGTGATCAGCGAAAGCGAGATCGACTTCGGCGTCCAGGCCATCGCCCGGGCGATCAAGGAGCTCGAGGCCTGATGGATCGCGCCGCCGCCGTCGAGCTCGTGCGCGGCCTGGTGGCCATTCCGTCACTCTCGCGGCAGGAAGCCCGGGCCTCGGCGTGGCTCGTGGACCAGATTCGCGCGGCCGGGTACGATCGCGCGTTCGTCGACGAAGCGGGGAACGCCGTGGGCGAGCTGGGCGATCCGTCCGCGGCCCGCACCATCGTCCTGCTCGGACACATCGATACCGTTCCGGGTGACATTCCGGTCCGCATCGAGTCTTCTGCCGACGGCGAGCTGCTGTTCGGCCGCGGCAGCGTCGATGCCAAGGGCCCGCTCGCCGCGTTGGTCGCCGGTGCCGCGCGATTCGGCGCCGCGCGCGCGCGCGCGGCCGGGCTGCGCGTGGTGGTGGTGGGCGCCGTCGAAGAGGAGGCCGCCACCAGCAAGGGCGCGCGGTTCATCGCGGCCCGCTTCAACGGCACCCACGAGCCGATGCCCACGGCGTGCATCATCGGCGAGCCGAGCCACTGGCGGCGCGTCACGCTGGGCTACAAGGGCCGACTGCTGCTGGATTTGATCGCGGACCAACCGATGGCGCACACTGCCGGGCCCGATGCCGGCGTGGCCTCGGCCGTGGTCGACCTGTGGAACTGGGTCAGCGCGCACGCGGCCCGCCACAACGAGGGCAGGAACAAGGCCTTCGATCAGCTGAGCCCGAGCCTGCGCCGCTTCATCACCTCCACCACCGACGCGATGCACGACCGGGTCGACGCGCAAATCGCGTGGCGGCTGCCGGTCGGCTTCGACGCCGAGGCGTTCGAAGCGGAGATCCGGCAGTGGCCCGCCACCCATGCGGGCAGGGCCAGGTTCGACCTGCAGTTTCGCGGTCGGGAGCACGCTTGGCGCGGCGATCGCAACAACGTGCTGGTCCGCAGCTTCCTGGCGGCGGTGCGCACCGAGGACCCGTCGGCGCAGCTCGGCTTCGTGCTGAAGACCGGCACCAGCGACATGAACGTGGTGGGGCCGGTGTGGAAGTGCCCGATCGTCGCCTACGGCCCCGGCGATAGCGCCTTCGATCACACGCCGAACGAGCACCTGCCGCTGGATGAATACTGGCGGGCCGTCACCGTCATCGATTCAGTGCTGGCTCACCTAGGTCACGGCTAGTCCGAAGGCCGAAGGCTACGTCAGACGGACAATGCCAGGCACGCGGTCGAAGTCAGCGTCGAAGCTCATCACACGCGAGATGCCTTCGCGCAGCATCACCGCCACATGCAGCGCGTCCCGCGCCGACAGCGCCTTGGTGCCAATCACCAGGTCCCGTGCCCTCAGGACGTCGTCTTCTTCCACGGCGACGACCCCGTCGACCACGCCCAGCAGCGCATCGAAGGCGGGCTGGATGGCATCACGGCGATTGATGGCCACGTAGCGGTGCAGGATCTCCTGAAGCCCCTCCGCACTGGTGACGAGCCGCTGCTCAGAGTTGACCGCCGCCTCCAGGAGCCGCTGCGCCTCGGCCTTCAGCGGATGCGACCGCCCCACCAGGTACATCGGCACATTCGAGTCGATGAAGATCATTCACGCGGCCCCTGGTAGCCGCGCTCGATCTCGCGGAGCATCTGGTCGATGCTGGGGGCGGGAAACCCATGGTGCGCGGCCGCCCTGATCGCCGCCATCTTCTTTTTGCCGTCGACGCCGGGCGCCGCCTTGCGCGCCGCGCGCAGGGCCTGCCGCACCCACTCCGCCGTGGTCATGCGCTGCTGGCGCGCATAGCGCTGGATCTCGGCCAGTTCCTTGGCGTCGAGCACGACCTGCAGCCGCTGCTTGTCCATTCGTGGAGTCTAATAGGAGTAAGTCAATGAGTCAAGTTGACTCATGCGAGCCGGGACCGCGGGGAGTAGAATCCCTGGCGGTATGCCCCAGCCGGTCGCCAGCCCTCACGCCGTCACCATCGAAGACCTGCGCCTGCTGGCGAAACGGCGGTTGCCGCGGATGGCCTTCGACTACATCGACGGCGGCGCTGAACGCGAGTGGACCCTGCGCGAGAACTGCCGGGCCTTCGAGGATGTCCTGTTCAGGCCGCGATCGGCGGTCGCCACGCCGGCGTGCAGCCTCCACACCACGATTCTGGGGTCGGCCATCGACCTGCCCTTCGTGCTGGCGCCGGTCGGCAGCAGCCGGATGTTCTATCCGCGCGGCGAGGAAGTCGCGGCGGGCGCGGCCGGCAAGGCCGGAACGATCTACACGCTGTCGACGCTCTCGGGCTGCACATTGGAAGACGTCAAGGCGGCGACCACCGGCGTGGCCTGGTATCAGCTGTATCTGGTGGGCGGGCGCGACGTGGCCCACGGCGCCATCGCCCGCGCCAAGGCCGCGGGCTACAAGGCGCTGGTCGTCACCATCGACACGCCGGTCGCCGGCATGCGCGAGCGCGACCCCAGAAACGGCGTGAAGGAACTGATCGCGCGGAACCTCTCCACCGTGCCGTTCCTCGGACAAATGCTGTCGCGTCCAGCCTGGCTCTACGGCTTCTTCCGGGACGGCGGCCTCATGAACTTTCCCAACATCGTGCTCAAGGACGGCCCGATGGGCTACGCCGATGTCGGCGCCGCCCTCGAACAATCGATGGTCTCGTGGGACGACTTCCGCTGGATCCGCGACGCCTGGGGTGGACCCGTCGTCGTCAAGGGCGTGCACACCGCGGACGATGCGAGGCGGGCGGTCGGAGAAGGCGCCGAGGCGATCGTCGTGTCGAACCATGGCGCCCGCCAGCTCGACGGCGTGGCGGCGACCATCCGCGTGCTTCCCGAAGTGGTGGCCGCCGTGAAAGGCCAAACCGAGATCCTGCTCGACGGCGGCATTCGTCGCGGCAGCGACATCGTCAAGGCGCTGTGCATGGGCGCGCGGGCGGTCCTCGTCGGCCGCGCCTACGCCTACGGTCTTGGCGCTGCGGGCGAAGCCGGCGTGTCGCGCGCCATCGAGATCCTGCGCGCCGACGTCATCCGGACGATGAAGCTGCTCGGATGCGCGGCGGTGGCCGGACTCGACGGTTCGTTCGTTGACGTGCCGGCGGAGTGGACGGCGCGGCTGCCGCGGTAGGCGTAACCTCCGGCCTCCCGATATACTCCAACATTCGGGAGTACATTCTGATGTCTATCCGCCCGGTCAAGCGCATCGTCGAATCAACGCCCACCATGGAAGGCGCCGGTGTGAAACTTCACCGCGGCTTCGGCTTCGGCGAGACGAGCGAATTCGATCCTTTCCTCCTCTTCGATGACTTCCGTAACGAGCGTCCGGAAGACTACCTTGCCGGGTTCCCGTGGCATCCGCATCGCGGAATCGAGACCATCACCTACGTGCTCGCCGGAACCGTCGATCACGGCGACAGCCTCGGCAACCGCGGCGCGCTGGGCGCCGGCGACGTGCAATGGATGACGGCCGGCAGCGGCATCCTGCACCAGGAGATGCCGCGCGGTGACGCGCAGGGCCGCATGCACGGCTTCCAGTTGTGGGCCAACCTGCCGCGCGCGCTGAAGATGACCGACCCGCGCTACCAGGATGTGCTCGCCAAGGACATCCCCGAAGTCACCGATGACGATGGGACGCGAGTGCGGGTCGTGTGCGGCGAATTCTGGGGGCAGAAGGGTCCGGTGGAAGGCGTCGCCGCCGATCCGCGCTATCTCGACATTTCGGTGGCGCCGCGGCGCACGAAGCGGCTGCAGGTCGAATCGTCGCGCCATGCTTTTGCCTACGTGTTCGCCGGCTCGGGGACGTTCCGCGACGCGTCGAAGCCGCTGCCGGTGCAGACCGAACTGGTGGGCGTCTCCGACGAGGCGACGCCGTCCACCGTCGGCAATCGATCGCTCGTCCTGTTCGACAGCGGCGACGAGATCACCGTCACGGCGGGCGAAGAGGGCATCCGGTTCCTGCTGGTGTCGGGCCGCCCGCTGGAAGAACCGGTGGCGTGGTACGGTCCCATCGTCATGAACACGAAGGACGAACTGCGGCAGGCGTACGCGGAATTAAAGGACGGCTCGTTCATCAAGCACAGGTAGAGGCGGGTCTTCAGACCCGCCTGAGAAGGATCACCATGACCAGCACACGTCGAACCTTCCTGCAATCGGGCGCCGCCGCCGGTCTTGGCGCCGGCCTCGCCGGTTGTTCCACCCCGACGCCGGCGCAGTCGCAGGCGCCCGCGCCGGGCGGGCCGCACCCGGCGATCCAGGCGCTCAAGCCGATGACGGCGAACGTCGTGCCGATCACCGACGCCGAGCGACAGACGCGGATCGAGAAGGCGCGCAGCCTGATGGCGGCCAACAAGATCGACGCGCTGATCCTCGAGGGCGGGTCGAGCATGTTCTACTTCACGAGCACCCGCTGGGGCCTCAGCGAGCGGCCGTTCGTGGTCGTGATCCCCGCCAAGGGCGAGCTGGCCTACGTGTGCCCCGGCTTCGAAGAGCAGCGCGCGCGCGAGGTGATGAGGTTCTCGAACGACGTGCGGGTGTGGCAGGAAGACGAGAGCCCCTACAAGGTGATCGCGGGCGTACTGAAGGACCGCGGTGCCGCCGCGGGACGGGTGGGCGTCGAGGAGCGGATGCGCTTCTTCATCGCCAACGGCGTGCAGCAGGAACTGTCCGGCGCCAGACTCGTCGACGCCGTGGCCGTGACGGCCGGCTGCCGCATGCGCAAGTCGGCGACCGAGCTTGCCTTGATGCAGAAGGCCAGCGACATCACGATCGAGGCCTTCCGCGCGGCGTTCCAGACCTTCCGCGAGGGCATGACGCAGGACGACCTGCGAGCGAACATCGCCGCCGCCCATCGCGCGCTGGGCGCGCCCGGCAGCGCGTCGGTGAGCTTCGGGACCTACACCGCGTTTCCCCACGGCAGCATCGAGCCGCAGAAGCTGAAGGAAGGCGACGTCATCCAGGTCGACGGCGGCTGCCAGGTCGATGGCTACCAGTCCGACATCACGCGGACGACAGTGTTCGGCCGGGCGAGTGCGCGCCAGACCGAGGTGTGGAACCTCGAGAAGAAGGCCCAGGCCGCGGCCTTCGCCGTGGTCAAGCCGGGCGTGCCGTGTGAGGCCGTCGACGCGGCGGCCCGCAAGGTCATCACCGATGCCGGCTTCGGCCCCGACTACAAGGTGCCGGGCCTGCCCCACCGCACCGGCCACGGCATCGGGCTCGACGGCCACGAGTGGACCAACTTCGTGCGCGGCAACACGACGCCGCTCGCGCCGGGCATGTGCTTCAGCAACGAGCCGATGATCGCGATCTACGGCGAGTTCGGGATCCGGCTCGAAGACTGCCTTCATGTGACCGATGACGGCG
>Ga0156330_1110_pt1 | contig 35161 bp, 30 predicted proteins | sample RifCSPlowO2_12_FD_107978 | JGI IMG/M metagenome (GOLD analysis project Ga0156330, IMG submission 107978) | Acidobacteria bacterium RIFCSPLOWO2_12_FULL_67_14b | reverse complement strand
TTCCTCGCGCGAAGTGATCGGCATTGTCGGCGACGTCAAGCACTGGGGACTGGATGCCCCGGTGAATCCGGAGATGTACATCCCCACCACGCAATTCCCAACGTTTGCGTTGACGTTCGTGCTCCATGCGAACGGCGATGCCCTGGCGCTCGTGCCGATCGCGCTCGTTCTGGCCGCTGCCGGCATCTACGGCGTGATGGCGCACCTGGTGTCGCTGCGGACGCCGGAGATCGGCATCCGCCTGACGCTCGGCGCCGGCCCCTGGCGCGTGATGCAGCAGGTGCTGGGGGAGGGACTGGCGCAGGCGGCCATCGGCCTGATCATCGGCCTCGGCGCGTCGCTGGCGGTAATGAAGGGCCTGAGCACGATCCTGTTCGGCGTCGCGCCTACCGATCCGCTCACGCTCGCCGGTGTGGCGGCCACGCTGCTCGGAGTCGCGGTTGCAGCCGTGGCTGTCCCCGCGCTCCGAGCCATGCGCATCGATCCCGTGTCCGCGCTCCGCGCGGAGTAAGCCATCGAACGGCCTCGTTCCAGGCCCCGCGGTCCGGTAGAATCACCGCCTGGCGAGTCCCTTCGTCCATGGCAGCAGGAGGATCCATGCGCATATGCCTCTCCGTCCTCACCCTGGTCTGCGCCGTTACGCCGCTGGCCGCCGACACACCCGTCACGCGAGAACAGATCGAGGCGTTCATGCGCACGGCCAAGGTCGTGGGCCAGCGCGACACCCCGAGCGGCGTCACGCGGCCGCAGCGACTGACGCTGTCGGACGGCACCTTCAAGCATGACGCGGTGTTTCAGCCGATCGACGAGCGCAAGCACCTGTTCCAGCCCGACCACGGCAAGGTGGAGATGAACTTCGTCGACTCGTGGAAGTACAACGTCGCCGCCGCCCGGCTCGCCGGCCTGGTCGGACTGGCCGACATGATGCCCGTGACGATCGAGTATCGCCACGCCGGCAAGACCGGCGCGCTCGCCTGGTGGAGGGACTCGCTGATGAACGAGGGCGAGCGGCTGAAGAAGAAGATCGCGCCGCCCGACCCGACGGCTTGGAACAACGACATGTTCCGGCAGCGCGTGTTCATGGAACTGGTACGGGACGCCGACCGCAACCTCACCAACGTCCTGATCTCGCCCGAGTGGCGCGTCATCATGATCGATTTCACGCGCGCCTTCCGGCTGGCCGAGACGATTCGGCCCGCCGAACTGGCGCGCGGCGACCGGGCCCTGCTGGCGAAGCTGGAGGGACTCGCGATCGACGACGTGACGATCGCGACGAAGGGCTACCTGACCGCCGGCGAGGTTAACGCGGTGATGAAGCGCCGCGACCTCCTCGTCTCCCATTACCGGCAACTGGTCCAGAAGCTCGGCGAAGCCAGGGTCCTGTACTGATCATCCGGTGCGTACGGTGCCTAATGGTGCCTAATCGTGCCTAAGGGTCGGTGCCGGTACGCCCGTCGCACTCGGCACTAAACCCCTTGGCACCATCAGGCACAGTAGGCACTGTACGCACCTTTATTTGACCGCGAAGCAGTAGAAGAGCCCCGCCCCGCCCGTCCCGATCAGGTTGTCCTGGCTGCAGCCCTTGCTGGCGTGCGTCGAGTTCCATGAACTGTTGCCGCCCCCCTGCTTGTCGCTGTGTCCGAGCTGTGCCGACCCGGCGCTGTTGCTCGTCCAGTTGTTGCAGGTGTGGTCGGCGCTATCGGTGTAGGCCCGCCCGTCAGCGGTTGAACCGGTGAGAATGTCGTGCTGGTTTGGTTTGTCACCGACGCCGTTGACCAGCTCACCCTTCTCGGTCAGCGCGAGCTGCTTGCCCAGCGGGTTGCCGATGCGTGCCTGTTCGATGGTGTCGCCGTGCAGCACGCCGCTGTTGGCCGAGATGACCTGGCCCCGGAAGTTGTGCCACGGGCCGTTGCCGATGCGGTCGCGTGCGTTGACCGCGCCGGGTCCCTGCGTGCTGAGGTAGGCGCGCCACACGGCGTCGGGCTGTCCCGCGGCTTTGGCGAGCGCCTGGCAATGCGCGTCCGCGCCCGCCAGCCCTCCGAGATTGGCGCCGTCACCCTTGCCGACGCTGGTGACGAAGAACGACATCGGCTGCCGCGCTGCGGCGGGCTGGCCTCCCGCGGGAGCGGCCGGTTGCTGTGCGAACAACAGGTACGATCCAGGCACCACCGTAATGGTCAGTGCCACAAACATCAAACGCATCGTCTTCATATCGCTCTCCTCTAGGCAAACCCGTCGCATTCGGCACCAATCCCTAGGCACCTTAGGCACTTGTACGCACCGTACGCACTTTATTTCCCGGCTGCGCCGCCGTCGGCGGGCCGGCGATCGACGCCGCCCTCGAGCATGTTGTCCTTCTGGTTGAACACGATCACTTGCGCCGCGCCCTGGCCGCCGCCTTCGTTGACGGTGTGACCCATCGACTGCAACATCTTGATGGTGTCGGCCGAGAACCCGTAGCGCTCGAGGTTGATGCGGTCCGGCAGCCACTGGTGGTGCATGCGGCCGGCGTCCACCGCTTCCTGCGCGTTCATGCCGTAGTCGATCACGTTCAGGATCGTCGTCAACACGGTGTTGATGATCGTCCGGCCGCCGGGCGTGCCGGTGACCATGAACAGCTGCCCGTCCTTCGCGATGATCGTCGGCGCCATGCTCGACAGCATGCGCTTGCCCGGCCGCGCGAGGTTGGGGTTGGTGCCGACGAGGCCGCGTTCATCCGTGAGGCCGGGGCCGGCGTTGAAGTCGCCCATCTCGTTGTTCAGCAGGAAGCCGGCGCCGGGCACGACAATGCGTGAGCCGTAGCCGTATTCGAGGGTGTAGGTCATGGCCACCGCGTTGCGGTTGGCGTCGACGATCGACAGGTGCGTGGTCTCGGGCGATTCGCTGGTCCACTCGAACTTGTTGACGACCGACTTCGACGCCTTGTTCGGGTTGATCGTCTTGCGCAGGCCGGTGGCGTAGTCCTTCGAGATCAGCATCGGCAGCGGGATGTCCTTCTCGAAATCCGGATCGCCGAGGTAGCGCGCGCGGTCGGCGAACGCGCGGCGCATGGCCTCGGCCGTCAGGTGGATGTTCTGCGCCGAGCCGTAGCCGTTGGCCTTGAGGTCAAAGCCCTCGAGCACGTTGAGCATCTGCACGACCGCCATGCCGCCGGAACTGGGCGGCGGCATACCGTACACGTCGTAGCCGCGGTAAGTGCCGTTCACGACGCCGCGCTTCTTGGCCTGGTAGGCCTTGAGGTCGCCCATGGTGATCAGGCCGCCGTTGGCCTTCATCTCTTTCTCGATGAGCGCGGCGGTTTCGCCCTCGTAGAACCCGGCCGGCCCCTGGTCGGCGATGCGGGTCAGCGTGCGCGCGAGGTCGGGCTGCTTGAGGATCTCGCCAGCCTGGTACGGCGTGCCGTTCTTCGAAAACTGCGCGAGCGAGGCCGGGTACTTCTTGAATTCGTCGAGCGTGCCGGCCAGCGAGCGCGCGAGACCGTGCGAGATCTCGAAGCCGTCGCGTGCGAGCCCGATGGCGGGTTGGACCAATTCCTTCCAGGGTTTCGAGCCGGCTTCTTTCCAGGCCATGTGCAGGCCGGCCACCGTGCCGGGCACGCCCACCGAGAGATGGCTGTTGTGATGCGTCTCGAAGTCGTACTTGCCGTCCTTCAGCCACATCTCCGGCGACGAGCGCGACGGCCCGACCTCGCGGAAGTCGTAGGACACGGGTTCGCCCTTCGCGGGCCGATAGACGATGAAGCCGCCGCCGCCGATGTTGCCGGCGGTGGGGTGCGTGACGGCCAGGGCAAAGCCGGTGGCCACCACGGCATCGATGGCGTTGCCGCCGTTCTTGATCACCTGGAAGCCGATCTGGGACGCGATGTCACTCTGCGTGATCACCATCCCCAGCTTGGCGCGATGCGGGGTCGAGCCGGCCTGGACGGTCAGCGAGGTGACGGCCAGTGCGGCAACGAGGACGAGTACGGTGCGGCGGATCATGAAAGCCTCCAGCCGCGAATTATATGGTCAGTCGGTACGGATCGCGACGACTGGATCGACCCGGGAGGCCCGGCGGGCGGGCAGGTAGCAGGCCAGCGTGGTCACCGCGACAATGGCCAGCGGGAGCGTAGTGAACGTCAGCGGGTCGCGCGTCGTGACGCCGAACAGCATGCTCGCCATGACGCGCGACAGGATGAACGCCGCTGGGACGCCGAGGGCCACGCCGGCGGCGGCGTGCCATGCGCCCTGCGCAACCACGTGCCGGGCCATGTCGCCGGGCCGCGCGCCGAGCGCGAGCCGGATGCCGATCTCGCGCTCGCGCTGTCGCACGCGATACGCCACCACGCCGTAGACCCCGATCAGCCCGAGGAGCAGGCCCGCGGCGGCGGTGGTGCCCGTCGCCGAGCTGCAGCCCTTCACCACGCTCGTGGCCGGCACGGGTCGATCTCAAACGCCGCCTGGCGGACCGCCGCCGCGATCTGTTCGGGCGGCCCCAGCGTCCGCGCGACCATCGCCATCGGGAACATGAAAGTCTGCGTCAGTGGCCGGAACAGTTCCGGCATCGGCGGTTGATCGAGGCTTCGATGCCGAACGTCCCCGACCACGCCGACGATCTCCAGCGGTTCGTCCGCGCCGCTTCTCCCGCTGGTGACGATCAAACGCTGGCGCACCGCCGCAGACGGATCATCGAAGTACTGCGGCGCGAGGGTTTCATTGACGATGGCGACCTGCGCCGACTTCGAGACGTCGGCATTCGAGAAGGGCCGGCCGGACTCGAGCGGGATCCGCAGCGTCCGGAAGTAGTCGCCGTGGACGAACCGCCACCCGACGGTGGGCGCCTGCGTCCCCGGCGCCAGCGGACGATCGGCCCGGTGTGCCGAGGTCGTCCACGAGTAGCCGCTCATCAGCAGGTGGCCGGCAAACCCGACCTCGACGACACTCGGAATCGCCGCGACCCGCTCGCGCATCCGCTCGAGGTAGGGCAGTCCATTCGTCAGGGCGCGGTACTTCGAGGTGGTCTGCAGGCGGAAGGTCAGCACGTTGGCAGGGGTGAATCCGGGGTCCACGTGCTGCAGGTTCCACAACGATCGCAGCATCAGTGTCGCGCCGATGCCGAGGACGACGGCCAGCGCGACCTGCACCGAGACCAGCGGATCTCGTAGCGAGCGAGACACCCCGCAAGCTCGGTCTGCAGCCATTCAACGCGATGGGCATCGTGGTGGCCGCCAGCGCGGCTCGCCGTTCTGCTGTCACATGCCGGTTGTCGACATCAACGGACCAGTACAGGACTGTGGAGCCAATGGCCAAGGCCAGCGAGACCTTCCTGAATCTCTCAGCGCTACCCATCCGGCGAGAGGATCCACCCGAGGTCGGCTGCGGTCAAGGCAACGGCCGGCGGAAGATCCGATGCAATTCCCGGCGGCAAGATCGACGGCGCGTCGACGTTCCTGGGGCTAAGTCGCTCGGAGCATGGTGGCCGCGTCCAACCTCGACACGCGGTGGGCCGGCAAGACGACGGCCGCAGCGGTGAAGCCCGTGACCAGCAGAGCGCTCACGGCACACGAGATCACATCGAATCGGTCAATCTCGAACAAGAATGGCGCGACGAGCGGGAACAATAAGTACACAGTTCCCATCGCGATGCTGACCCCGCCGAACAGAGCCGGCACGATGTGCCGAACCAAGAGTTGCAGCTGCTGCCGCGAGGATGCTCCAAGCGCCGAGCGGATTGCCAGATCACGGGCACGCTCCGCCACGACGTGCGACAGGTGACCGCACAAGCCCAGGCCGGACAGCAGCAACATCGCGACGGCAAACGCACTGGAGATGACGGCATAGGCGCGGCGATCCGCAACGGAGTCGTTGAGCACTTGGTCCAACGTCGCGAGGCGTGGTATCGGCTGCTCAGGGTAGACGTCTCCAACGACCTGTCTCAAGTCCGCTGCGACTTGCGGTGCCCCCATCCCGGTACGTACAAGCAAACAGACCAGAGACGATGTTTCCTGGGCCATTGGTACGTAAAACGCTGGCATTGGGCGCTCCAACAGCGAGCGTGCACGGACGTCCGCCACCACACCGACAATCCGCGCGCCCGAACCCCAGAGAGGCTTGCCGAGGGGATTCTCACCGGGGTACGCCGCCATGGCAAGTGACTGAGAGACGAGTACGACGGGTTCGCCCTCGGCATCTGTAAGCCAGCGGCCGCTGAGCAGCGGGATGCGCATGACGTCAAAGTACCCCGGGTCCACGATTCGCCTGTTCGCCGAAATCGGCTGCCCGTCAAATCGCCGAAGCCTGCCAACGAAATCCGTGCCGCGCAAAGGAATGGCCGACGTCAAGCTGGCAGCGTCGACGTACCTCAGCTCGCGGACGTGCCTCAGCAGTTCGCTCTGCAACCGGCTGCCTTGATCGCGGTAGGTAGGGTGTATCAGCCGGATCTCGGCCACGTAGACGTTCGCGTCTGCTTCGAAGCCCTTGTCCACGTGCATGATGTTCCCGAAGCTGCGGACCAGCATGCCGCCGGCGATGAGCAGGGCGGTCACCAGCGTGAACTGCACGCCCAGCAACCCCATCCTGAGTCGCAGCCCAGCAAGCGACATCGTGGCGGTGTGCGTGTCCTCGAGGTGTCGGTGCTCGCGGTCGCGCACGCTCAGCCAGGCGGGGATGAATCCGGCGAGCAGCGTGCTGAGGACGACCGCCCCGCACACGCCGGCCAGCGTCCACCAGTCGAGGCCAATCTCATCGACGCGTGGCAAACCGGCCGGCAGCATGGCTCGCAGCCCTGGCAACGCCAGGGATACCGTCGCCGACCCCACCGCCCCAGCCAGAACGGCCACGGCCGCCGCCTCTGTGAAGACCTGGCGGACCAGGCGTCCCTGCGAGGCGCCGAGCGCTCGACGCACCCGCATTTCACGCAGGCGGGAGACGGTTGACGCGGCAAAGACGGTCGCCGCGTTGATCGCGCCGCTGAGCAAGACGAGTAGCGTAAGCGCAGACACAAGGAGCAGTGCCCCCCGCGACGCGCCGACCGCATAGTCGTGCACCGGCTCGAGCCAGATGCGGGTTCCTCGCTTTCGATCGGCTGGGTCGTGGAGCCCCTGCATCGCCGCCTCCGCGGCCTGGATCGGCGTGTCGCCGCTAAGGCGCGCCACGGCGCGGTACATCAAGCCGATCTGGAACTCGCTCGCGATCGCCGACCATGACAGGGGCAGCCAAATCTCCGTCTCGTCGGGATAGTCGAAGCGGAAACGGTCCGGAAGCACGCCGATGATCTCGACCAGGTTCCGGTCACGAAATCTACCCGTTCCGAGGGTGATGGTCTTGCCAAGCACGCCTGGATCGGCACCAAACCGCCGTCGCCAGAGGCGATCGCTGATGACGGCCACACCGGTCTCGTCTTCTCCAAAGGTGCGCCCGAGTCTGGCACGCACGCCGAGCACACTGAACAGGTTCGCCGTGGCGAGTGTGCCGCGCAACCGCTCCACACCGGCCCCATCAATCAGGTCGACACGTGGCGACACCCCCGTTTCCCAACTCTCGAAGACCGCAAAATCCACAAACGGAAGGGCCTGTTCCCGCCAGTGCAGCACCATCGCAGGCGTCGAGACGTATCGGGCCGTCCGCCGCCGCCCCCAGAAGCCAGCCAGAGGATCGGGACCGGTGCCCTGCCGCCAGATCATGACGAGGTCTTGAGGTCTGTCATACGGCAGCGGCCTGACGAGCACGGCGGTCGACACGCTCGTGATCGCCACGCTCACACCAATGCCCACCGCGAGCGAGGTCAGCGCAACGACAGTCAGCCCCCGGTTGCGCAAGAACTGCCTGAAGGCCGATCGCAGATCAGTGATGAGGCCCGTCATGGTGACGAAACGTAGCCATCGGCGTGAGCACCTTCTTGAGCTCTTCAATCAACGCTACATCCCGAATGACGCGCTGGGCGCTGACGTACTCCAGTACCGTAGGGTTGTCGGGACCGCTTCGCCCAACCCTCGCAAGCAACCGTCTCATCGTTCGAGGGTCCCCAACATCCAAGTAATCCGTAAGGGCACCCCCGCGGACTTCTCGGCAGAGACCCGCCCGCAGCACCCGCACGAAGTCAAGCGACACTTTGGCAGGAACGCCAGCAATGCGACACCGCAGACGCAGTTGCGTTTCGCACATCCCAGCCTCCCTTGCCCAGGCGCCGACGGTCGTCAGGTCATAGGCACAGCTGAGCGCCAGCCCAACGAGGGCAACCCCATCGCTTGGCTGGATGGACCTCGACTGAACGCCACGCCGCTTCCCGAATGCCCTGTGCACAGCCATGGGCCATCGCGCACGTTCTCCCTGGGGGGCCCTTCGCTGCTTCGCCGCTCAGCGCACTCTTGCACCAAGGCGGATCGGCAGTCAAGGAATTGGCCACACAGAGAGACGCAGCACGGAATGATGTTTGAACTTGCCAGGGGATGCTCTGGTTATTAGGAGGAGTTCAGGTTCAAGGGCCGGAACAACAGCATCGACGTCGGCGTGGCACGGCACATGTGCATGCCGGGCCCGCCGGACGCATAGGGCCGTATCACGACCTACGAGGCGCACGCGCACTATCCGAATTGGCGGGACAGTGGCATGATGGCGGCACCGCGCGTTTCATCTACGAACGTGCCTGCGCGAGTCACCGCCGGCGCGAAACGCCTGCTCCTGAAGGGCTGCGGGGCGATGCCCCAGAACCTCGAGCGCTGCGCGCCATTCTGGTGAAGGCTAAGGCGTGCGGGTCTTGATCGGGGTGTCGTCGCGGTTGCCCCACTCTTCCCACGAGCCGTAGTAGTTCCGCAACTTCGCCAGGTCGTGGCCAATCAGCGCCAGCGTGAAGAGGTCGTGGGACGCCCGCATGCCCACTTGGCAATACACCGTCACCTCGTCCGACGGCACGATGCCCTTGTCGCGATAGAGCTTCGTGATCTCGGCCGCTGACTTGAATACCTTGCTCACGGGGTCGAACGTGTCTTCCCAGTACACCGGGATGGATGATTCGATGTAGCCGCCGCGCTTGATCCCCCGTAATTCCTTGCCGTCGATCTCGCCCTGGCTCCGGGCGTCCACGAGCTTTACGCCGGGCTTGTTGATCGCCGCCTTCACCTCGTCTGCCGTCGCCACCTTGACCGTTCCCGGCTTGACCGTGAACACGGCCGCCGCGGGCGCGGGCGTCGCGGTGCCGGTCGCGCGTTTCTCAGCGATCCACTTTCCCCAGCCGCCATCGAGCAGGGCCACGTTGCTGTGGCCGTAGTAGTTCAGGATCCACCACAGGCGTGCCGCATAGATTCCGCCGCGGTCGTCGTAGGCGACGACCTTGGTCGTGTTCGAGATGCCGAGCCGCGCCATCAGCGCCTCGAACTCCAGTGGTGTCGGCAGGAACGTCGGTGGCGCTTTCGGATTACGGATCCAGTTATTGTCGAGGAAGACGGCCTCGGGAATGTGCCCGTCGCCGTAGCCGCGCGCGCGCATGTCCACGACGCGCACAGTGGCATCGCTGAGATGTTGCGCGAGCCAGGCCGTGTCGACGAGCAGGTCCGGCCGGGCGTATCCGCCGGAGGTCTGGGCCGCAATAGCGAACGCGAGGGCGAGCATCATGGGGTTGATTGTATAGTGGCCAGAGTCATGCCGGGCACAGTTCAGGTTATCTCCAAGCTCCCGGATATCGGGGTGAGCATCTTCTCCGTGATGACCAGGCTCGCCAACGAGCACAAGGCCATCAACCTGTCGCAGGGCTTTCCGGACTTCGACTGCGATCCCGCGCTGGTCGAGGCCGTGGCGAAGGCCATGCGCGACGGGCACAACCAGTACGCGCCGATGCCGGGCGTGCTGGCGCTGCGGGAGGGGATCGCCGCCAAGGTGGAGCGGCTGTACGGGCCCCGTTTCGATCCGGCCACCGAGGTCCTGGTCACGTCGGGCGCCACCGCGGGCCTGTATGCGACCCTGACCACGTTCGTGCAGCCGGGCGACGAAGTGATCCTGTTCGAGCCGTGCTACGACTCGTACGTCCCCGTGATCCGCCTGAGCGGCGGCACGCCGGTCTTCGTCAGCCTGCGGTATCCGGACTATTCAGTCAACTGGGATGAGGTCCGCCGCGCGATCACGCCGCGGACGCGCGCGATCCTGGTCAACACGCCGCACAACCCGACCGGGAGCATCTGGACCGCCGACGACCTGCGACAACTGGCCGCGCTCGTCGACAGCACGGACATCCTCGTGATTGGCGACGAGGTTTACGAGCACATTATCTTCGACGGGCGCCGGCACGAGAGCCTGCTGCGCTACCCCGAGCTGCGATCGCGGGCCGTGGTGATCAGCTCGTTCGGCAAGACGTTTCACACGACCGGCTGGAAGGTCGGTTACTGCGTGGGGCCGCAGGCGCTCATCGCCGAGGTCACGCGCGTGCACCAGTTCATCACCTTCACCGTCCACACGCCGTCGCAGATGGCGTTCGCGGAGTTTGTGAAGCGGGATCCGGAGGCGAAGGGCCTGCCGGAGTTCTATCAACAGAAGCGCGACCTGTTTTTGAAGCTGACGACGGGATCACGCCTCAAGCCGCTCGCCTGCGGCGGCACCTACTTCCAGCTGATGGATTACTCGGACATCTCGAAGGAGACCGACAAGGCCATCGCGCACCGGTTGATCGTCGAGCACGGGGTCGCCTCGATTCCGGTGTCGGCGTTCTTGTACAAGGACACCGGCGGCCCGGTCTTGCGATTCTGTTTCGCGAAGAAGGAAGAGACGTTGCGAGCGGCGGCGGAGCGGCTGCAGAACGCCTGAGTCTGCAATGAATAACGAATAACGAATAACGAATTGAGAATAACCAAGGATTCGGAGCCTTTGTTATTCGTTATTCGTTACTAGTTATTCGTCAAAGGATCCGCCGCAGGTAATGCTCCAATCCGCGGCTCTGCGACCACTGCCTCGGATATCCCAGCGAGACCTCCTCAAACCTCACGCCATCGAGTTCCCGCGTCGAGCGCAGGTGCAGGTGGCCCGAGACGACGGTTTCGAGGTTGTAGCGCTGGTGCCAGTCTTCCGTGTGCGTCGTCCCGCACCAGATCGAGAACCGCGGAATACGGGGCAGGACCGCCAGGTCGCGGCGAAGCGGGAAGTGGTTCACGAGAATCAACCGCAGATCGCGAGGGAGCGCATCCAGCCGCGGTTCGGTGGCCTCGATGCGGGCCGCGCACCAGTCGTCGCAGGTCTCGAACGGCGCCGGCCACAACAGGTCCTCGTCCTTCGATCGCACACCGGATTCGGCGGCCCAGGCGACCGCGTCGGCGCGCGCGACGTGAGCGGGACGGAACGAGTAATCGAACAGCAGGAACGTCGGCACAATCGCGCGCGCGGGACCATCGCCCGGCCAGCGCGGGTACGGATCCTCCGGCGTCAGCACGTGGTGCCGGCGGCAGATCGCGACCAGCCGCTCGTAGTGCGCGACGCCCCGCTGGTCTGGCGGCACGCCGGCCGGCGTCCACAGATCGTGGTTGCCCGGCGTCCACATCAGTTGCCTGAATCGGGGGCCAAGCGTGCGGAGCACGAACTCCAGGTGCGCCGGCGTCTCGCCGGTGTCGCCGGCGACGATCAGCCAATCGTCCGGATGGGCGGGCAGGGCCTCGACGGCGCGGCGGTTCTCGTCGTAGCCGACGTGCAGGTCGCTCGTGGCCCAGAGCTTCACCGGGAGCCCCTACGGCACCACTTCACGGATGCGGATCGGCAGGTCGGCGCCTGTTCTCCGCACCGCGAGCCCGAGGCGATGCACCGGCGTGGGCCAGTCCTGGGCGAACTGCCACGATTCGGGATCGTCGGGCAGGGCCGGTTCGAAGCTGATCTCAGGCGGCGACACCGGCGACAGCCGGAACGCAAAATCGGCGAGCGGCAGCGCCAGGCCGAACCCGCGGGCCTTGATGTAGGCCTCCTTCAGCGTCCAGTAATCGAAGAACACCTTGTGCCGTTCCGGTTCGGGCACCGCGAGCAGCGCGGCCACCTCCCGCGGCGCGAAGAACCGCGCCGGCACGTCGCGGGTAATGCGCCGCCCGACGTGTTCCACATCCACCCCTACCTCGCGGCCGATCGTGACGGCGCAGGCGATGAGGCCGTCGGTGTGGGAGAGGTTGAAGCGCAGATCGGGCACGCCGTCCGGCCGATCGAGCAGCTCCGGCCGCCCGTGCACGTTCGCAACGAACTTCCAGTCTTGAGGCGCGACGGCGGCGTACTTCGACAGCATGGTCCGAACCAGCGCCCGCGTCAGCAGGAACCGGCGGCGGTCGCGTTCGAACACCAGGCGCGCCATCCGCTCGTGTTCGTCGGGCGACATCAACGACAGGTAGCGCTCGCGCCGCGCCAGCGCAGCGGCGTTGTCGTTCGCCACGAGGTCGACGTGCACGGCGTGGAGCGGAAGCAGCTCGAGCATCAGCCCATTCTGCGGCGGCGGGCCAGGGCGAAGGCAAGGCCCGCGCCGACGGCGGCGATCGCGAGGCCGATGCCGATTTCCACCCCGTGGGTCTTCATGAAGTCTGCCGCGCTTTCGCCGTAGATCACGGCGAGGTAGCCCTGCCCGAAGTAGCGGATGCCCCGGCCGATCGCCACCGCCACGCCAAATCGCCACGGCGTCACCGCCGCGGCGCCCGCGAGCAGCACGAAGACCTTGAAGGGGACCGGCGGCGGCAGCAGCGCCGGCACCAACACCGCCAGCAGCCCGTAGCGTTGGTACAGCCTGAGCGCGCGGTCGACATGGCGCCCCTTGAGCCGCCGGCGCAGCACGGCTTCGCCGCCTCGCCGCGCGACGCCGTACAGCATGAAGCACCCCACCAGCGACCCCGCCGTCGTCATGGTCGCGTAGTACGGCATGCGTTCCGGGTACTTCGTGCTGAGCACGATGATCAGGATGTCGTTGACCTGCGGAAACGACAGGAAGGACGAATCGAGCAGGGCCAGGATGAACAGGCCGACCCCGCCCATGCCGGCCGCCCACGCCTGAATCGTGGCTCCGAACTCAGCGAGCATCGGGCACCTGCGGCGTGGCACCGGCCGGCGGGGCAATGGTGTCGCGGGGGTACAACGCCAGGCCCATCGTCGCGAAGACCAGGCTGCGGACCCGGCGGAACAGCGCCAGCGTGCCGCCGCCCATGAGGCCGAGGGCCTTGACGACCGCGACGTTCGAGGCCTCGAGCGCGCCGAGGTTGCCGGGAATGGCCCCGCCCGCCACGCTGGCCGATCGCGTGAAGGTCTCGACGATCGTCCCGACCCAGATCGAGATGGGCTGGCCGATCGCCCAGAACACGAGGCAGACCTCGAGGGCCATCAGCGCGTAACACGCCACGCTCAACCCCACGAGCAGCCGAAGGCGCCGGGGGCTCGTGCGCGCCAGCTTCAGGAACAGATCCTCGACGGCGCTGATCGCCCGCACCGTGCGCCCGCCGGCCCAGCGCCATCCCGTGCGCGCGTGGAGCAGCTCCACGAGCGGCCCGAAGTACCGGCCCGTTCGCATCAGGAACAGCAGCGACAGGAAGAGGACCACAGCCGCGGTGACGGCGATGCCGCGAAACACGGCCTGCCATCCCGGCGGCAGCATATTGGACGACACCGCCACGGCGGCAAACAGGCCCACGCCCACCACGCTCATGATGCCCATGGCCGTCCGCTCGAGCACCGACGCCGCCGCCGACACGACCGGCGGCACCTTGCCGATCAACAGGACGACGCGGAGCGGCTCACTGGCGACCCCGCGAATGGTGAAGTAGCCCACGCCGTCGGCCGCGAGGCGCACGCGGAACACCGTCCAGTACGAGGGCCGCTGATCGTGAGGGAAGCACACGTACCATCCTGCGGCTCGCAGCAGGTGCCAGCCGAGGCTCGGCAGCATCACCAGCGGCAACGCCAGCCCGAGGATGCGCGCTTCGCGGATCGTCTCCTCTCGATCGATCCCCAGCATCGTGGTGATGAACAGCACGACGCCCGCCACCACCGCGACGAGCGAGACGAGTTGGGGGACCGTCCGTTTCATTTAGTGACGGTTTTCCCTGATGAGGCGCTCGACAATCACGACGTCACGCCAGCGGCCGTCCAGCTTGGCGTGGCTCTCGTACACACCCACCTCGCGAAACCCCATCGCCGCCATCAGCGCGCGGCTGGCGGCGTTTTCCACGAAGATGCGCGACACCAGCTTCCAGATGCCGGCCCTGGCCGCCGCGGCGATGAGCGCCTGCATGGCGACGCGGCCGGCGCCCTTGCCGCGCTGCGATCGAGCCACGTACACCGAAAACTCGGCGATGCCCGCGTAACACTCGCGCGCGCGGTAGGTGGAGGTGGACGCGAAGGCGATCACGCCCCGGCCCTCGGCTTCGACCACGACGAGGGGATGCCCGTCGAACCAGGCGCGCACCTCGTCCACGGTCCGCGGGCGCGTCTCGAAGGTTCCCACGCGATCTTCGATGCCTTCGTTATAGATTTGGGCAAGGATCGGGGCGTCGTCAGTCGACGCAGCTCGGGCTGTCAGCGTCATGAGCAAAAAGAGTGAATGGCTAATGTTACAGCGTATCGCGTCCCTCGTCGTGGTGTTCGTCGTCGCGGGGATCGGACTGGTCGAGGCCCAGCGCCGCCATCCGGTGAGCGGCCGCGTGTTTGCGCCGGTGATGGGTGTGGGTGGCGCGGGCTGGCTCGAGCGCCCGGAACGCGAACAGGAAGAAGCGCCGGCCCGGGCGATCGCGGCGCTCGACCTGAGGCCCGGCATGGTGGTCGCCGACATCGGCGCCGGTTCGGGGTACTACACGTCGCGGATGGCGAAGGCCGTCGGCCCCACCGGCCGTGTGTATGCCACCGACATCCAGCCGGGGATGATCGCACTGATCAACCGCCGCGTGGCCACGGAGGGCCTCGGCAACGTCACCCCGGTGCTCGGCGGCATGGACGATCCGAAGCTCCCGCCCAAGGCGATCGACCTGGCGATCATGGTCGACGTCTACCACGAGCTGCAGGCGCCGCAGGCGTTCCTGCAGCGGTTGCGCGACACCTTCAAGCCCGACGGCCGGCTCGTGCTGGTGGAGTTCCGCAAGGAGGATCCGAAGGTGCCCATCCTCGAGGTGCACAAGATGAGCGTGGCCGAGGTGAGGATGGAGCTCGAAGCCGAGGGCTACGTGCTCGACACGGTGATCGACGTGCTGCCGTGGCAGCACATCATCGTGCTGAAGGTGTCGTCGCGGTAAGGATCACGAACCGGCCCGGCGAGCCCGGCGGCACCGTGAGCGCGGCCGCCACGTACATCCGGAAGCGCCCATCGGCCAGGCGCACGACCACCGGGTCGTGCAGGGAACGTACGACCACGTCGGTCCAGCTCTTCACGCTCACCCGCCAGCCGGGCTCGAGCACGAACCCGTCGCCGTCAGTGGTGAGAAAGCTGTAGATGGCGCAGCCCTGCTTCATCGCGAACATCCGCCGCGCGGCGCCGTCGAGGTGCGTGGACTTCTGATCGACGTAGGCGCTGCTGCCGCCGGCGCGCGCGATGTCGGCTGCATCCCCGAACACATTGCCGCGATCGAACGTGAAGGTCCAGCCGTGATCGGCCGACACGGCGCGCCGCGCGTTGTTCAGCCCGTCCCGATCGGCCAGGTAGATCATCACGACGCGTCCGAGGCCATCGACGAACTCGTCGTGGATGCCCATCCATCCACGATCGTCGGCCTGGAGGGTGTAGCGCACGCCCGGGTCGCGCGAGAACGTGACGCCGTCGCCGCTGCTGTCGGTGCGCATTTCGAGGGCCTGCGGATCCCACTGGAACCGCCGCCAGACACCGTTGGCCATGCGCACCCGGTACGGGTGATAGCGGAGGTCGCCTGGTTGCTCGGCCCGGCCGGCGTCGAAGGTCAGGCCGTCGGCCGAGACCGTATACATCTGGCGCGTGGGTGGGCCGGGCGCCGTTTCGTAAAACAGGTGCACGCGTCCCGCGTCGTCGACCAACGGCTTGGGCAGCGCGGCGCCCTCGATGCGCACGCCGGGATCCGCCACGAAGGTGAGGTCCCAGGCAAGCCCGGCGGCGTTGGCGCGAAGGGCGTCGCACAGCGCCGGTTGGGCCTGTGCGCCTGACGGCAGCAGCACTGCACAAACCAGGGCGACGAGGGCGGGTCGCATGTCTGTTAGACAGCCGCAGCGGCCCGGGCGTGACATCTGCCGCCAGTATAATCGCTCGACATTCGGGGACCACCCAAAGGGGCGTGAGATGCAGCAGAACACGATGCGCGAGGCCGCGGCTGAATTCCTGGGGACGTTCGTCCTGATCGCGTTCGGCGCCGGCGTGGTGGCGCAGACCGTACTGAGCAAAGACGTGAACGGTTCCTACCTCGCGATCAACATCGGCTGGGGCCTGGGGGTCACCTTCGGCATCTACACCGCGGCGGGCGTGTCTGGGGCGCACCTCAATCCGGCGGTCACGCTGGCGCTCGCCGTGCATCGCGGGTTCCCGTGGAGCAAGGTGCTGCCGTACGCGCTGGCGCAAACGGCGGGCGCGTTTGCGGGGTCGGCGCTGGTGTTTGCGACCTACCGCGAGGCCTGGTCCGCGTTCGACGGCGGCACCCGCATGGTCGAGGGCGCCACCGCCACGGCCGGCGTCTTCGCCACCTACCCGCAGCCGTATCTGTCGATCGCCGGCGGGTTCGTCGATCAGGTCGTCGGCACCCTGTTGCTGATGGCCGGCGTGCTGGCCGTCACCGATCAGAAGAACGCGGCGCCTCCCGGCTATCTCGTCGCGCCGGTCGTGGGCCTGCTGGTCGTGGCCATCGGCGTAGCCTTCGGCTTCAACGCCGGCTATGCGATCAACCCCGCCCGCGACCTGGGGCCGCGGCTGTTCACCGCGGTGGCCGGCTGGGGCCCGGGCGTCTTCACCGCGGGCGGCGGTTGGTGGTGGGTACCGGTAGCGGCGCCGTGCGTCGGGGCGGTGCTCGGCGCCTGGCTCTACGACGTGTTCATCGCCAACCATCACCCGGCCAGGGTCCTGCCATGAGCCGCTTCGTGCTCGCCCTCGACCAGGGCACCACGTCGAGCCGCGCGATCGTCTTCGATCGATCGGGCAAGGCCGTGTCGGCGGCCCAGCAGGAATTTCCGCAGATCTTCCCGGGGCCCGGGCACGTGGAGCACGATCCGGAGGCGATCTGGGCCACGCAGCTGCAGACCGCGAAAGACGCGATGGCCCGCGCCGGCATCACCGCGGCCGACCTCGCCGCCATCGGCGTGACCAATCAGCGTGAGACGACGGTGCTGTGGGAAAAGGCCAGCGGCAAGCCGATCGCCAACGCCATCGTCTGGCAGAGCCGCGTGACCGCGTCCATCTGCGATCGCTTGAAGGCCGCCGGCCTCGAGCCGACCTTCCGACGCAAGACCGGGCTGGTGGTCGACGCCTATTTTTCGGGCACCAAGATCAAGCACCTGCTGGATTCGCACGACGGCATGCGCGCGCGCGCCGCCCGCGGCGAAATCCTGTTCGGCACCATCGACACCTTCCTGATTTGGCGCCTCACCGGCGGCCGCTGCCACGTCACCGACGTGAGCAATGCGAGCCGGACGTTGTTGTTCAACATCCACACGCTGCAATGGGATGACGAGCTGTTGACGCTGCTCGACGTGCCGCGGGCGATGCTGCCGGAGGTGCGATCGTCGAGCGAGGTCTACGGCCACACGGATCCCGCGCTGCTTGGCGGCGCGGTGCCGGTCGCCGGAGACGCTGGCGACCAGCAGGCCGCCCTCTTCGGGCAAGCGTGTTTCGAGCCGGGCTCCGCGAAGAACACCTACGGCACCGGGTGTTTCATGCTGCTCAATACCGGCGACAAGCCGGTGCCCTCGGAGAAGGGCCTGCTCACGACCGTGGCCTGGAAGATTGGCGGCACGACCACGTACGCGCTTGAAGGCTCCGTCTTCGTGGCCGGCGCGGCGGTGCAGTGGCTGCGCGACGGCCTCAAGGCGATTGCGGCCTCGGCCGACGTCGAGCGGTTGACGTCGGAGGTGAAAGACACCGATGGCGTGTACCTGGTGCCCGCGTTCGTGGGGCTCGGCGCCCCGTACTGGGATCCGCGCGCACGGGGGGCCATCGTCGGCCTGACCCGCAACACCACGATCGCGCACATCGCCCGCGCGGCCGTCGAGGCGATGGCGTACCAGACCCGGGATGTGCTCGAAATCATGCAGGTCGAGTCGAAGTTGCCGCTGACGACGCTGAAGGTCGACGGCGGCGCCGCGGCCAACGCGATGCTGTTGCAGTTCCAGGCCGACCTGCTGAACGTCACCGTGCGGCGCCCCGTCGTGGCCGAAACCACCGCGCTCGGCGCCGCCTACCTGGCCGGCCTCGCGGTGGGTTACTGGAAGGGCCTTGACGACGTCGCCGGCAATTGGGCGCTCGATCGCGAATTCCGTCCAGCCATGGAGCCGGCCGCGCGCGAGCGCTTGTACGCGGGTTGGAAGAAAGCGGTGGGGCGTTCGCTCGACTGGGAGAGCTGAGACCCGAGATCAAGAGGTACTACAGGAGTTCAGAAGGTCAGGAGGCAATTCGCTCTCAAATGCCCGAGAAAAAAGGTGACTCCTGATCTCTTGATCTCCTGTGGCTTATCCAGCGGGGAAGAGCAGTGCGCGCGCCCAATCGTTTCTTGCCGACAGGTGATACGCCAGCGCGCGCAGCAGGCCGGGCATGTAGGCGGCCGCGGGGACGAAGCCCGCAAAGTGCAACCCCTTCTCGTCGTCCACGCACCACGCCCCCAGTTGATGCGCGTCGGGCTCGAGGCACTCGCTGGCATTGAGCCGCTGCGCCACCATCGGATCGGGCTCGACCGGCAGCAGCAGCCGCATCTGCAGGCCGCTGCCCAGCGCCGGATGATGCTCGCCGGCATCGAGCTCGAGACGCGCGGGCAGGTTCGGCGCGAATTCGAGATCCGCATCGACCCGGTGCAGCTCGTTGGCGGCCAGCACCCACGGACGCGGCTCCAGGTGGACCAGTTGCGCCAGCTCTTCGGATCCAAAAGGCGAATCGTGTTGGCCGCGCTCCAGATAGACCTCGGTGACGTTGACCATCTCGTCAGGGGTGGTGCGCGGCCCGCTCGACGGGTGCGTGGACGCCGCCACCGTGGCCTCGAACGCCTCCGCCAGCTCCGCGGCTTCGGCGTGCGCGTCCGCCAGCTGCAGCGCCATCGCATGCAGGGCGATGGCCTGCGCCAGGAGATAGTTGTCGGCGGTCAGCGACACCGAGGCGTGGAGCCGGATCGTGCGGGCCGAGGTGTTCGCCACGTACGCGCTCAACGTGGCGAAACGGTTGATGCCCGCGAGCCGGGCCCACGTCGACGATCCGGCCGCGACGTTCTCCAGCAGGTCCGTTTCGATGTGGAGGGTCGTCAGCGCGACGCCCTGCAAGTCGCGCGCGGGCGCGGCCCAGACGCGCTGCGCGAGAGCGGAGGGCCACCAGGTGAACCCATCGGCCCTCTGCACCGCCCACTCCGCCTCGAACTGCATGCGCTGGGTGAGGAAGGTCAGGACATCGTCGACGAGCGCCATTCCTCTCAGTGTAGTGAAAAATGATAGAGCGCGATCGAGGCGGCGGTGGTGACGTTGAGCGAATCGATGGCGCCCCGCATCGGCACGCGCACGCGAAAGTCGGCGGCGGCCAGCGCGGCTGCTGACAGGCCCGCGCCTTCGGCGCCGACCATGACCGCGATCTTCCCCGGCGGCACGTTCGCGTGCGGCAGCGGCGTGGCGCTTTCGGCCGGCGTGAGCGCCACGACCTGGAACCCGGCGTCGCGCAGCTCGCCGATTGCCGCGGGCCACGACCCGGCGGCGGCAAATGGCACCGAGAGCGCGGACGCCATCGACGTGCGGATCGCCTTGCGGTACAGCGGATCGCCGCAGTCGGGGCCGAGCACGACCAGGTCGACGCCGAACGCGTCGGCGCTGCGGAAGAGCCCCCCGACGTTATCGGGGTTGTTGACGCCTTCGAGGATCAGGATCCGTCGAGCGCGGGCGATCACGGACCGATCGATCACGCGCGCCGGCACGCGCGACACGAGCGCGAGACACCCGCGGTGGATGTTGAAGCCGGCAATGGCGTTCATCAACGACTGATCGGCGACGTAGATCGGCGCCCTCGCCGCGTCGAGGGCGGCGCCGAGGCTGTCGGCCGCGGCCTTCGTCACCAGGATGGACTCGGTGTGCCACTGGGGAAGCGCCAGCAGGCGTTGGACGACCAGCCGGCCTTCAGCGACGAAGATCGAGCGGGCCTGAAGGTGCGGCAGGTCGGCGATGTGCCGGTAATCCGCGACGCGCGGATCATCGAACCCGTCGACGGGAATCACGACGAACTCATCTCTTTTCAGGTGTGGTCGTGGTCTTCGTGTCCTTCGTGTGTGATGGTGGTTCCTGGGCGTCCTGCCACTGGTTCCTCTGCACGACCGGCATTTGCAGCGCGCGTTCGCGATCGAGGTCGAGCGAGCCGACGTGCAGCGAGAGCGGCGACTGCACCCACTTGTAGATCGACTGGGAGAAGAGCGCCGTGAAGCGCGAGGCCCAGCGGTCGAGGTTGCCGGCGGGCACCTCGGGAAACAGGCCCTTCAACGCCGCGGCCACCTCGTGCGGCGACATCTTTTCCCCGGCGTACAGGTGCAGGCAGGCGTCGAGAATCGGGAAGGGCATCAGCTCGTGTTCGGCGACCTGCGCATCCGCCAGTTCCGGTCCCGGATCGGTCTGGAGCGTGGCGGCGATGCCCTTCAAGGCGAACCGCTTGCCGAGCCGCTCGAGCAACGCAACCACGACGGTCTTCGGCACGTTGGCGATCACCGACAGCGCGCCCTCGAGGTCGCCGCCGATCGTCGTGTAGCCGACGGCTTTCTCGCTCATGTCGCCGGTTTGCAGGAACAGCGCCCCCGACGAGTTGGCCCAGTTCCACATGCGCTGCCCGCGCAGCCGCGCTTGGATGTTCTGGCGCGTCGCCTCGGTCGGCGCCTCCCGGCCGAGCATCTGGCGCGTCGCCTCGAGCTCGCGGTCGGTCGCCTCGTCGATGGGCACGGTCTGCAGCGTCACGCCGAGCTCGGCGGCGAGCACGTGCGCGGCGTTCTTGGTGTCGGCCTGCGAGTGGCGGCTCGGCATGTAGAACGCCGAGATGGTGGTGCCGCCGTCGATCAGCCGCGAGGCGTGCCAGGCGACGAGCAGCGTCAGCATCGAGTCGCGTCCGCCCGAGAGCGCGATGCCGAGCGAGCGGAACGCGCCCGTCTTCTCGTAGTAACTCTTGATGCCGATCGCCAGCGCCTCGAACAGATCGTCGAGCGCCCGATCGCGGGGATCCTGGGCGGGCCCGCGCGCGGCCGGCAGGAAGAAGCTGCCGCCCTCGGGCGCGGGGTAGGCGAGCGCCGATCGGTTCGCCGTCCCGCCGGCCACCCTCACCGTGGGGACGGTCTCGCGCTGCAAGCGGAACGCCTCGCAGTCGCTCCGCCACGTGGAGTTCTCCATCCGCAGCCGCATGGTGCGGTCGAGGTCGACGATCGCCGACCACCAGCCAGCCACGAAGCGCGGGGCGTCGAGCACGAGTCGCCCGTTCTGGAAGATGTAGCCGCCGCCGTCGAAGATCAGCCCGTCCTGGCCGCCGACCGCGTTGGCGTACAGCAGCACGGCCTGGTTGTCGGCGGCCCGCGTCGCCAGCATCTCGCGCCGCGTCGAGTCGATGCCCATGCGGTACGGCGAGCTCGAGACGTTGACCACAATCTCGGCCCCCGAATAGCAGCGGCGCCGCATCGGGCCGTCGGGCGACCACGCGTCCTCACAGACTTCGACCGCGATCGCGCCGAAGTCGAACGCGAAGAGATAGTCGCCGAGCGGCACGCCCGCCGCGTCGAGGTCGAGCCCCGGACCGCCGCGCGAGAACGTGCGGCCTTCGTAGAACACGTTGTAGGTGGGCAGCTTTTCTTTCGGGACGAGGGCGAGTACTCGGCCGCGGTGCACGACGGCCGCGGAGTTGAACAACTGGGCCCCGACCGCCGCCGCCAGACCCAGCACGAACACCGTCGGCGTCTCCGCCGTCTCGGCGGCGAACCGTTCGAGCTCGCGGCGCTGGCCGTCGATGAACCCGCGCCACTGCACGAGGTCTTCCGGAGGGTAGCCGCCGATGACCTGTTCGGGGAACGCGCCGATGGTGACGTCCGCGGCGGCCATTTCGCGGGCCACGGTGATCAGCTGCGAGACGTTGGAAGCCACGGCTCCCACCGTCGGGCTGACGCTCGCGACCGCCAGCTTGGCGAGGCGCATATCTGAGCCAGCTTAGCAGGTTCGAACCCGCTACGTCAGCGGACGCTCGCCGAGCACCCGTGACGCGCGCGGGAACCGCCGTCGCTTCAGCCCGAATCGATCGACCGCGTGCTGCTGGAGATGAGCCATGGCGTCGGGCACCGAATCGGTGACCAGCATCAGATCCAGGTCCGTCGCCGAAATCGTCCCGGCCTCGACCATCGTCCGGACCATGGCCAGGAACGGCGCCCAGTAATCGCGGCCCATCAGGACGATCGGGAACTGCAGGATCTTGCGCGTCTGGATCAGCGTCAGCGCCTCGGTCAGCTCGTCGAGGGTGCCGAAGCCGCCCGGCATCACGATGAACGCATACGAGTACTTGACGAGCAACACCTTGCGGACGAAGAAGTAGCGGCAGGTGACCCAGCGGTCGAGATAAGGATTCGGCACTTGCTCGAGCGGCAGCTCCACGTTGCAGCCTACCGAACGCCCCCCGGCCTCGCGCGCCCCGCGATTGGCCCCTTCCATCACGCCGGGGCCGCCACCGGTCATTACCGTGAAGCCCAGGCCCACCAACCCCCCACCCACTTCACGGGCCATGGCGTAGTAGCGATGGTGCTCGTCGAAGCGGGCCGATCCGAACACGGTCACGCACGGTCCAACAAAATGGAGCGCCCGGAATCCCCGGATCAGATCCCGTCCCGCGCGAAGCAGGATGCCGAGTTCCCGGAGGCGCGACTGGGGTCCTTCGAGGAGGACGCGATCGGGTTCTGACATAGGGGAATGGTGTAGAGTCTACCTTCTATGATTGGACAGGCGAGACTTGTTGCCACACTTGGCGTCGTTGTCGCGCTGCTCGCGGTTCCCGCCGCGGATGCGCAGGTTGCTTCATCCCCCACGCCGCCCGCGTCCCAGACGACGACGGGCACGGTGCTCGACGTTTCCGGCGCGGTGATCCCCGGCGCGTCGGTGGAGGCGCGAACCAAGGACGGCCGCACCGTGACCGTTCAGAGCGACGGCGACGGCAACTTCGACGCGGGCGTGCAGGCCGCCCGCGTGCGCGTGGCCTCGGAAGGCTTCGAGACCGCCGAGGTACAGATTACGGGCCCCGGCCCCGTCAGGGTGGTGCTCCGTCCGGTGAATTTCGCGGACTCGATCGTGGTCACGGCCACGCGTGGCGCCGAACGCCTGCCGAGCGCCGCCAGTTCGACGGTGATCACCGCGGCCGAGTTGAGCAACATGGCCGCTGGCGCGCTGGATGACGCGCTGAGGTCGACGCCCGGATTCACGCTGTTCCGCCGCTCCTCGTCCCGCGTCGCGAACCCGACGACGCAGGGCGTGACGCTGCGGGGCGTGTCGGGATCGGGCTCCAGCCGCACCCTCGTGCTCGCCGATGGTGTCCCGTTGAACGATCCGTTCGGGAGCTGGGTCTACTGGAACCGCATCCCGCAGGCCGCCGTCGATCGCGTGGAAGTGGTCCGCGGCGCCACGGGCGATCTCTACGGCGCCGGGGCGCTCGGCGGCGTCGTGCAGCTGATCACCGTGCAACCGAGCCGCACGCGCGCCAGGGCGACGATTGATGGCGGCTCTCACGACACGTTGCGCGGGTCGCTGTTCGCGTCCGCCGAACGGGATGGCTGGATGGCGTCGGGGGCCTATGAAGGCGTGCGCACCGATGGCGCGTTCATTGTCGCGTCCGAGGTGCGCGGCCGGGCCGACCAGAGGGCTGACAGCGACTATCAGACCGGGTTCTTCACGGTCGGGCGCCGCCGGGACAACTGGCATCTGACGATGCGCGGTGCGGGCTACACGGAAGAGCGCGGCAACGGCACCGTGGTGCAGGTGAATTCGACCGACTGGAAGCAGCTGTCCGCGGAGGCCGGCGGACTGCTGGGAGGCGGTGTGTTTGAATTCCAGGCCGTCGGCAGCAACCAGGACTATTACCAGACCTTCTCGTTCGTGGCGGCGGGCCGGGCCACCGAGCGCCTGACGTTCGAACAGTTCATCGACACCTCGCACCGGATGGCGCACGGGCAGTGGACGCGCCCGATGGGCCGCGTCACGATGATCACCGGCGCCGACTACCGCTACACCAAGTCGAACCAGGACGAATTGCGCTACGCGCTGGTCGCGGGCGTCAACCGGCCGAGCGGCCCCTTCGCCTCGGGCGGCACCGAGCGCGTCGGCGCCATCTACGCGCGGGCCAGCGTCAATGCCACCGATGCCCTGACCCTCGAGGTCGGCGTGCGCGGGGACGCCTGGACGTCGGAGCCCGCCGACACCACGCAGCCGACCAAGTCGGTGAACTTTGTCAGCCCCCGCGGCGCCATCGCGTGGCGCCGCGGACGCTATCAGGTCCAGGTGTCGGGGTATCACGCCAATCGCACGCCCACCCTGAACGAGCTCCATCGCCGTTTCGCCGCCGGCACGGCGATCACCAACGCCAACCCGCTGCTCGAGCCGGAAACCATGACGGGCGCCGAGGGCGGCGTGCTCGTGTCGTTTTCGCGCGCCTCGGTCCGCGCCACGACGTTCATGAACAACCTCGACGGCGCCATCGCCAACATCACGCTCACGCAAACGCCGACCCAGACCATCCGTCAGCGGCAGAACTCCGATACCATCCGCGCGACCGGCCTCGAGATGGAGTTCGACACGCGGTTGACCAACACGCTCAGCTTCAACGGGCAGGTGGTCCTCACCTCGAGCCATTTCCGCGGCTCGGTGGCGGCGCCGGCCATCAGGGACAACGACGTGCCGCAGGTGCCGGTGTGGCAGGGCGGCTTCGGCCTGACGTGGGCCGAGCCGCGCTGGTTCACCGCCGCCACGCAGGTCCGGTTCAGCGGCAAGCAGTTCGACGACGACCTCAACACGCTGTCGTTCGTGCTCGGCGCCTACGCCGTGTGGGACGCCAACGTGAGCCGGGCGATCAGGCGCGGCGTGAACGCGTTCCTGGCGGTCGAGAACATCACCGACGCCGAGTACGACACGGCGCGTACGCCGCTGCGGCAGATCGGCTGGCCGCGGACGCTGCGGGTCGGCGCCCGGATCAGTTGGCAGTAACGTCTTCCGGGCTCCGGGCTCCGGGCTCCGGGCTCCGGGCTCCGGGCCCCGGGCTCCGGGCCCCGGGCTCCGAACTCCGGACGTGGAGAAGTCATGAGTCACAAACTCGTGTATCTGGTGGCGATCGGCTTGGCTGGCTCACTCGTGCAGGTCGCGGCCTCCGGCCGAGAAGGCGGACAGGCGATCCAGCGAATCAACCCGCCGGGTCTGAGCACGCCGGCCACCTACTCGCACATCGTCCGCGCGGGGAAGACGCTGTACATCGCCGGGCAGGTGGGTTCGGATGCGCAGGGCAAGGTCGTCGGCCCCGGGATGGTGGAGCAGTTGGAGCAGGTGCTGAAGAACCTGCAGGTGGCGCTCAAGTCGCAGGGCGCCGACTACTCGCACATCACGCGCATCACAATCTACACCACGGACGTCGACGCGTTCCGGGCTCCCGACGCCGCCGCCATTCGCGCGAAGTACTTCGGCGCCAACCGTCCGGCGAGCACGCTCGTCGGCGTCGCCCGGCTCGCCAGTCTCGAATACAAGGTCGAGATCGAAGCGACCGCCGTGTTGCCGTAGTCGCAGCCGCAAATTACGCGGATTGCGCAGATTAAGGGCCGCGTCTTGCACGCGGCTCGGCGGTCGCAAGCAGTATTAGATCTGCGTCATCTGTGTCATCCCTTCGACTCGCTTCGCTCGCTCAGGGCAGGCTGCGGCCCTGGTTTGATCTGTTCCGCGTCATCTGCGGTCGAACGTCCACGTCGTCCGGAAACCCGCGGGCACCAACTGCTTCGTCAGCGACGCGCGCACCAGCTCCACCGGCATGCTGCCAGCCTGCAGGACCGCATCGTGGTACTGCCGGTTGGTCATCCGTCCTGCCCTGAGCGAAGTCGAAGGGTTGGATCCCACCAGTTCGGCCTGCATCGCCCTGAACTGCAACCCGCCGATCATGTAGGCGAGCTGATAGAGCGGGGGATAGGTGCCGTTGAACGATCGGCGGACCTCGGCTTCGGCGTTGGCGCGCTCGTGGCCAACGCGGTTCACCAGGAAGTCGATGCATTCCTGCGGCGTCATCGTGCCCAGGTGGAAGCGCAGCGAGAAGATGATGCGCGCCTGACGGTGCATGCGCCAGAACAGCATGCCGACGCGGTTCTCGGGCGTCTTGGGAAAGCCATCATCCCAGAGGAACATCTCCCAGTAGAGCGACCAGCCCTCGGTCCAGAACGGCGTGGCGAAGGCGCGGCGGTGGGGGTTGTAGCGCGCGGTCATGAACTGCTGCAGGCCATGGCCCGGAATCAACTCGTGGAACACGGTCGAGCGCGAGAAGTGGATGTTGTTGCCGCGCATGCTCATCATCTTGTCGGCCTGATCCATCGCGTCGGTGGGGAACGACACCTGGATCACCTCGCCGCCGAGGAAGAACGGGTTCACCTTCTGCCGCTCGGGCGACATCATCGTCATCCGCCACGTCTCGTCGGCGAGCGGCGGCACGGTGACGAGGTCGCGGGTGGTGACGTAGGCGACGGCCTCGCGCGCCTGGTCGCGCACCAGGTCGGTCTGCTTGCCGGGCTCGGCGTGCAGCGTCTTCACCTTCTCGAGGGCCGCGCGCCAGTCGTCGCCAAACCCCATCTCGCGGGACGCCTTCAGCATCTCGCGGTCGCACCAGGCGAACTCGCGTTCGGCGATGGCCAGCAGGTCCTCAGGGGAATACGGAATGAACTCCGACGCGAGGTCCTCGACCAGGGCCGCCTTGCCGATCGGGTTGCCGATGATCGGCTCGTCTTCGCCGTCACGGTAGCCGACGATGTTCTCACGCAGCGCCTTGATGTAGGCCGCCAGCGCCTTGTCGGCCTGCGCGTAGGGCCGGGCGGCCCACCAGGTGTACATCGGGTCGTAGCCGCTGTAATACCGGTTCCAGGCGGTGAGGTCGTCGCGGAGGCTGCTGAGGACTCCGGCGGCCCGGAAGGCGTTGATCTGGCGCGCGCGGGCCGGATCCGACACCGTTGCGATCGCCGGCGGCTTGGGCGTCGCGTCGATCGCCTTGGTGGCCGCCTCGATGTCGCGCGTGAGCGTGGCGAGCGTCGTGGCCACCTTCGGCGGGTCGATGGTCTCCAGCCGGCCGCGCTGCTCGAGTAGCGCCGTGATCGTCGATGAGAAGGGCGCCAGCGACGCGGCCTCCGAGACCCACTGCTGTTCACGGGCGAGCAGGCGCAGCTCGTACTCGAGGCGCGCCCGCAGCAACGTGTGGTCGATGCGCCCTTCCACGGCGAGCCTGTCGAAGGCGACCTTCGACAGGTCCTGCTGCCAGTCCTTGTAGAACTTCGTCAACCGGGCGTAGCGCTCGGGCGAGAACTCGACGTCGTAGCGGCGAAACAGCGCGCCGCGATCGAGGTTGTAGCGGTCGACCATCGCCGCCAGCTCGCTCGCCGGGGCGGCCGGCGGCGGCACGGCCGCCACTTGCGAGGACAGCGGAGCGACGGCCGAGGCCATCAGTGCAGTCAATGCCGCGATAAGACGAAGGGCTGTGCGCATGGATATGAGAATATCGTTTTAATGGCGTCAGGCAACCAACAGGCACGCGGGCTCGTCGCCCTGCGCATTCTCCTCGGTATCTTCTTCATCTTCGAAGCGGCCGGGAAGACGTCCTGGCTGATGGACACCGGGCCGCTCCTCAAGCAACTGACGGGCTGGGCGCAGAACGCGACGCCGCTCAACCGGTGGTACCTGGAATCGGTCTGCATCCCGGGCGCCGCGGTGTTCGCGCGCGTGGTGTTGCTGGGCGAGGCTGCGGCAGGGACCGCGCTGGTGCTCGGCGTCTACACCCGCCTTGCGGCGGTCCTGGCGATGCTCATGGTGCTGAACTTCCACGTCGCCAGCGGCGCCATCTTCAAGTACTCGTTCCTCAGCAACGGCTACGGCCTGCCCGTGCTCGGCGGCCTGGTGGCGCTCTCCATCGGCGGCGCGGCGCTGCCGTTCAGCCTGAGGAAATAGGTGGGCGAAGCGGCCGCGTCCGGCGGCATCGTGCTCTTCGATGGCACCTGCGCCTTCTGCGAGCGCTCCGTGCGCTTCATGGCGACGCACGATCGTGCCGGTGCCCTTCGCTTCGGCGCGTCGCAATCACCGCCAGCCATCGAGCTGCTCGCGCGCCACGGCGTCGACCGCCAGGCGGCGCGCAGCATCATCTTCATCGAGGGCGGGCAGGTCCATCTGCGCTCCACGGCAACCCTGCGCATCGCCCGGCATCTGCGTTTCCCGTGGAGGATGGCGGCCGTTCTGCTGTGGGTACCCGTGCCGGTCCGTGACGCGGTCTACCGCGTGGTCGCCTCGGTCCGGCATCGGCTGGCCGGCCGGTCGAACGCGTGCGAGATCCCGCCGCCCGAGATACGATCCCGCTTGATTTAGGTGTCCTGCTCAGAAGCGCAGGCGCCCGCCGAGCTGCAACGACCTGGGCTCGCCGACGGCGGTGATCCGGCCGAATGTCGCGGACGGGTTGGCAGGGTAGGTTCCCGAGCCGAAGGTGGTGTTCCGCGTGACCACATTCGCGCGATCGGTCAGGTTGAAGCCCTCGACCAGGACCTCGAGTTGCACGCGACCGGCCAGCCGGAACGCCCGGCTGATCCGGGCGCTGAGACTGAAGAACGCGGTTCCGTCACCGGCATTCCGGTCGATGAACTCGCCGTTCACGATCGGGCGCCCGGCCGTGCCCTGAATGGTCGTGACCCCGGACATGATGTTGAACGGCGGCGCCGAGTAGGCTTGCAGCATCCCGCTGATCTGGAACCCGTGCGTGAGGTGCTCCCACGCGTCGTCTGCCGGCTCCATCGACGTGCGAATCGCTGCGTTCATGGCCAGGCGGTGGCGCTGATCGTTGTCGGCGCGCCCCCAGTCCTTCGACAAGTCCGTCGGATCGATCGGCGAGCTGAAGAAGAACTCTCCCAGGTTGTTCATCGCCTTCGACAGCGTGTACGAGAGGCGGTACTGCCCCCATCGGACGGTGTGCTGCGACAGCGAGACATGCAGCCCGTGATACGTCGACTCTCCCGCGGACGAGTACTGGCTGTTGTTGGCGTAGCTCGAGTTGGGCCGGCAGCCGTTGTTGGTGCCCGCGGCGACGCACGTCGGGACGTTCTGATTCACCGACATCAGCAGGTTGCGTCCTTCCAGGAACTGATAGCCGACACCCAGCGTCGTACGGGAGCCCAGCTGCTGCTCGACCTCCGCGCTCACTTGCCGCGACGACCCGTTCTGCAGGTTGCGGTCCATCGTCGTCAGGTTGGGCAGGGTCACCGCCGGCACTGCGGCAGCCAGGACGTTCGGAAACGCCGGCGCACCGGCCTGAGTGGGCGACAGGCTGACGGCAAACTGTCGAAGGGCGTCGACGTCCGTGGTGTTGCCGGCCGACATCAGCGCATTGGCGAGCGCGCGCAGCGGCACGCGATCGTAGAAGAGGCCGGCGCTGGCGCGGACGATCGTCCGCCGTGACTCGAAGGGCGACCACGCCGCGCCGACGCGCGGCGACACGTTATTGGTGTCGGTGTTGATGGTCTCCAGCCGCTGGAGGTCGTATCGCACGCCGGCATTCAGCGTGACACTCGGCGTGACTTTCCATTCGTCCTGAACGTAAACGCCGAGGTTGGGATTGGTCTGGGCGAGCGCCGTGATGCCGAAGGTCTGGGAAAAACCCGCGTTGTTGTAGACGCCGGACCGGAAGTTGGCCAGCGACGAGAAGGTGTAGCTGCCGCGGACGGCGCGCGGGAAAGTAATCAGATCGTCGTTGTAGAGCACGTCGATCCCCGCCCGAACCGCATGGGCGCCGGCCTGGTGCGACAGGTTGTTGACCACCTGGAACATCGTGTTGCGGCGGCCCGTTGGGCTGCTCGAACTGGTGCCGAAGGAGGCGACGCCGGCGATGCTGACGGCGGGGCCGATCGGGTCCGACGGCTCGGCCTTGAGGTCACCGTGCGCGAACTGGGCGCGGGTTTCGAGCACCGTCCGCGGCGACAGGATCAGCGTGTTGCCGATGGCGAAGGCCTGATCGGCGTTATCGAGCCCTGATGACGCAGACGGGGCGCTCAGGCCGCCGGCGCCGCGCGAATTGTCGGCGCCGACGCTGTAACGGCTGTAGCGGATGCTTACCTGATCGCGGCCGCTCAGTTGTTGATCGATCTTGGCCAGCACATTGGTGGAGTCCACGGGGTTCGGATAGATGCCCGTCGCAATCCGTGGCCCCTGGTAGCCCGCGGCATCCAGCCGCGCATTCACGACGCTGACGTTGGCGGCCGTAATGGTCGCCAGCCCGGTCTGGTCGAGCGCGCGCTGCTCGACATTGGTGAAATAGAATGTGCGGTTCGGCACGATCGGCCCGCCAAGGCTCCCGCCGAACTGTGACTGGCTCATGGGCAGCTTCGTCCCGGACAGCGCGTTGGTCGCGTTGAAACGATCGTCCCGGATGAAGTCGTACACCGTTCCACGGAACGTGTTGGTGCCGCTCTTGGTGACCACGTTGATGTAGCCGCCGAGCGCGCGTCCGAGCTCCGCTTGCGCGCCGGATGTGATGACTTGGAACTGTTCGATGGCGTCCACGCCGTAGGTGATGCCGCTCAGCCCGGCCGCATCGTCATTGGCCGACAAGCCGTCGACGACGAAGTTGTTCGACAGGTTGCGCTGGCTGCCGACGGAAATGCTGATACCGGGAACGGCGGACGTTTCCGGAAACAGCTGCGTGCTCGCGATGTTGGTGGGCGAGACGCCGGGCACCAGCAGCGCGAGTTCGAGAAAGTTCCGGCCGTTCATCGGCAGCGCCCGGACCTCCGATTCCGAAACCGTCGCGGCGATCTGGCTGCGCGCGGCTTCGAGCACGGCGGCTTCGGCCGTGACCGTCACGGTCGACGTGACGCCGCTCACGGCGAGGCGGATGGGCAACTCGTACGCCGCGCCGACGCTCAGCGTCAACCGGCGCTTCACGTCCTCGAAGCCCGACAGACCGACCGTGATCTCATACGGCCCGATGCGCAAGTACGGAAATCGAAAACGGCCGTCCTGATCGGTCACCGCGGTGGCGACCAGGTTCGTGTCGAGCTGGACCGCCGTGACCTGGGCTCCCGGCACCGTGGCACCGCTGGTATCGACGACGCGGCCGCTGACGCTCGCCACATCGACGGTTTGCTGGGCGACGAGGGGACAGGCAAACGCCAGGACGCAGCCCAGGGCGATCGAGAATCGCGCATCCGAAAACATTGAAACCTCCAACCGAGAGAAACCAAGAGTGAAGCCGGCGGCCGGGCATGCGCCCGCCGTGAACGGCTCAAGACGGACGGTTTCTAAGGCTTTGGGAGGTGGCGCGTCCGGGCGGACGAGGCGGCAGAACAGCCGAGCGGCTGGCTCGACAGGGACCGCCGATAACGCAGGAGGTGTGACCGACGACGCGGGCGCGTCGAGCACGCCGACGAACGCAAACAGGTTGGCCAGCTGGGTGCCTGGCCCCTGGCACGCGTTGGTCATCGCGCAGCAGTTCGCGTTCCGCGACGAGTCGTGCATCGGGCAGGCGGCACCCCCGGCGTCATGCATCGGGCAGGCCTCGCCGGGTTCCGGTTCCGGCGCAGGCTGCTCGCCATGACACGGTGGTTCCGCCTTCTTCGCGGCGGCTTCCTCCGCGTGCGCGAGGCAACACGGACCGGGCACGAACGCCGCGACCGACGCCGCCTGGCATACGAGCCAGACCGCGGCGATACCGCGAGCGAGCGATCGGAACCGCTTCATGGGGACCAACCCAGATTAGCATAGGCATCGGCCCGTGTGAGACGAGCGACCGGCGGCGTGTTGGCGTTGGCTTTGGCGGCGGGTGGCCGCGTGTCGCAAGATGTCTGCGCCCGTGTCGCCCTCGCCCGTGGTGGCCGCGCCGCCGGTGCTAATCTGTGTCGCGTGCCGCTCGTTGTCCTCCTGATCGCCGTCCTCACCGCGGCCTGCAACAGCGGCGGCACCCCGACCGCGCCATCGGTGGTCGTGACGACCACGCCGCCGCCCCAGAACACCACGCCGACACCCATCGTGCCGGCCGCCGGGCCCCTGCTGTCCATCGTGATGCCGATCGACGTGTCGGATATCGCCGGCAGCGCCTTCGGCCTGCTGCCGTTCGGCTATCACGGCGCCGATCACGCCACCGACGGCCACTCCGGCTGGGACATCGAGTATCGGCCGGGCACGCTGGTCCGGGCCGCCGCCGCCGGCGTCGTCTACGCGATCGAACCGGACACGATCGGCGCGGGCCGCATCCGGGTGACCCTCGAGCACCTGATCGGCGCGCACATTTACCGAACGGTCTATGCCAACCTCGCGTCCACGAACCCCGGCATCGTCCTCAAGGCGAGCGTGGCGCAACGGCAGGCCATCGGTACCGCCGGCGGCGTGACGGCGAGCTTCGGCGCCGATACGGCGACCTATGCGATGGCGCATTTCCAGGTGGACGACTTCGAGGTCCACCGCGAGGGCCCGGATCCGAAGGCGGTGAGCCCCGAGCCCTTCCTGAACGGCGAGGGCCGCGGTGTCTTCGATCGCGTGTGGGCGCTGGCGGCGTTCGCGCACGAACTGACCGAGCCGTTCGTCGCGGTGTCGCGCGATGCGATCCCGCGGACCCGGACCTGGCGGATCGAAAGCGGCGACGGCCCCGCCGGCGTGTCGTTCACCCGTCTCAGCGGCGCCGGCGCGGATCACACCTATTTCGTGCTCGCGCAGTCGGGCACGGCCGTCGAATCCGGCGCGGTCAGACTTCGCCTGCTCGCGCGGCCGTTTCCGACGATCGACCTGGTGACGCCCACGGGCCCCCGCCTCGGCATCTACGACATCGTCGGCGATCGCATGCGGCTCGCGCTCGGCAGCCCGGGCGCGCCGCGGCCGACCGACCTGGGATCGGCATCCGTGTACCGCACCCCTGGGCCCTGACGATGAACCTGTTCCGATGTTTCGCCGTGGCGGCCGTGTGCGGCCTCCCGTTGGCCGGATCGATCGCGGCGCAATCGCCGCGTCCCGTCACCATCGATGACCTGATGGCGCTGCGGACGATCAACGACGTCAAGATCTCACCCGCCGGCGATCGGGTGGCCTACGTGGTGTCGGCGCCGTCGGTGGCCCGGAACGCGCACGAGCCCGAGCTTTACGTGATGCCGTCGGACGGCGGCACGGCGATCCGCGTCTCGCCGCAGTCGCGGATCTTCTCGCCGGCGCTGCCGGCCCCGCGTCTGCGCTGGTCGCCGGACGGCGAGCGCGTGTCGTTTCTCGCGCTGGTCGATGGCCGCCCGCAGGTGCAGGTCGTGCGGCCGTCCGGCGGCCCGACGACGAACCTGACGGCCGCGCCGGAGGGCGTCAGCGCCTACGAGTGGTCGCCCGACGGCAGGAACCTCGCCTTCGTGTCGCGCGATCCCTCGCCGGCGCCGCCGGTGGCCAATGCGGCGGGCGCGCTCCCGCCGGCGACACGTTTGTGGGTGCAGCCGATCGAGCCGGCTGCAGCGGCGAAGGTGGTGACCCCGCCGGGTCAATACGTGGACAGCTTCTCGTGGTCGCCCGACAGCCGCGAGATCGCCTATGCCTTCGCGCCGACCACGGGGTTCCTGGCGCCCTACTCGACGCGGATCTTCGCGGTGCCCGCAGCCGGTGGTACGGCCCGCCCGATCGTCGATCGCGGCGGCATGAATGTCTCGCCCCAGTTTTCTCCGGACGGGCAGCGGGTGTCGTTCGTCACGACCAACGGTCAGACTGGAATCATCGCGCCGCGTGGCCTGGCGGTGGCGCCCTCGGCCGGCGGGGCGGGCCCGGCGATTCGCGCCTATCCCATGAACGGCGCGTGGATCGCGGAAGTGGTGTGGGCCCGCGACGGCCAGTCGCTCTTCGTCACCATGAACGAGGGCACGTTCGCCACGGGCGCGCGGATGTTCGAGATGCCGATGGTCCGCGTGAACCTCGAAGACGGGAACACGCAGCGGTTGACCAACAGCGCCACGGTGGAATACTCGATGAGCCTCAGCCGCGACGGCCGCACGATGGCCTACCGCGAAGTCCAGGCCCGCTCGATGGGCGACATCGCCGTGCTCGATGTCGCGAGCGGCCGCGGCACGCGGATCACGACGATCAACCCGGAGCTCAAACAGCTCGCGCTCGGAGATCTGAAACCGGTTTCGTGGAAGTCGTTCGACGGCATGGAAATCTGGGGGCTGCTGCTGACTCCACCGGGGTACGACGGCACGCGGCGCCTGCCGCTGCTCGTCTATTGCCACGGCGGCCCCATCGGCGGCGTCACGTTGGGCCTCTTTCCGCAGTTCATGCACGTGCCGGGACAGATCGATCCGTACCCGACCGAGGCCTTTGCCAGCGCCGGCTATGCCGTGCTGTTCCCGATGCCGCGGGGCGGGTCGGGCTACGGCGAGGCCGGCCACCGCATGATCATCAACGACTGGGGCGGGCCCGACTACCAGGACATCATGGCCGGCGTCGACCAGCTGGTCGCGCAGGGCGTGGCGGATGCCGATCGCCTCGGCGTCATGGGCGCGTCGTACGGCGGCTTCATGACGAACTGGATCGTGACGCAGACCTCGCGCTTCAAGGCGGCCACCGCCGGCGCCAGCATCGCCGACCTGAGCGATCTCTACTACCTCACGGATGGCGGCGACCTGATGGTGGAGTACTTCAAGCTGCCGTGGGAAAACCCCGAGGGCTACGCCGCCCATTCGCCGCTGACGCACGCGAAGAACGTCACGACGCCGCTGCTGATCCAGCACGGCGATCGCGATCCGCGCGTGCCGAGGGCTACGCCGCCCATTCGCCGCTGACGCACGCGAAGAACGTCACGACGCCGCTGCTGATCCAGCACGGCGATCGCGATCCGCGCGTGC
>Ga0156330_1060_pt2 | contig 35168 bp, 33 predicted proteins | sample RifCSPlowO2_12_FD_107978 | JGI IMG/M metagenome (GOLD analysis project Ga0156330, IMG submission 107978) | Acidobacteria bacterium RIFCSPLOWO2_12_FULL_67_14b | reverse complement strand
CCTCCCGACAAGGAGTGCCCTCCCGTCAAGGAGTGCCTTCCCAGCAAGAAGTGCCCTCCCGGCAAGAATTCTTGTCGCTGGGCTTGCTTCGCCTCGGGGAACCTCGTATAACGGGTGTAAGTCGGTTTCTACCCGACACTTGCATGTATTCACGCACTCTCGCTCTCGCCGCCCTCGCAATTGGTGTGCTTGCGACAGCACCCCTGGCGCAGACCCGGACGATTCCTCTCGAGGAGGTGCGGCCTGGCATGATCGGCGTCGGGCGCACCGTGTTTTCGGGGACGAAGCTGGAGGACTTCAAGGTCGAGGTCCTCGGCGTGCTGAGGAACGTGATTGGCCCCAAGCGCAGCCTGATCCTCGCCCGGCTGGACGGCGGCCCGCTCGCCAAGACCGGCGTCATCGCGGGGATGAGCGGCAGCCCGGTGTACATCGATGGCCGCCTGATGGGCGCCGTGTCGTATGCGCTCGGACAATTCTCGACCGAACCCATCGCCGGCATCACGCCGATCGCCGAAATGATCGATGCCACCGCCATGACGGCGCCGACGCCCGGCACCCGTCCGGTGTCGCTCTCGTGGCCGGCGTCGCCGCGCGAACTGCTCGACATCTGGGCGCGCGACCTTGGCCGGGCACGAGCGTTCGTGGACGACGCCTCCCAGGCGCTGCTCCTGTCGGGCGCCTCCAGTGACTTGGGCCGCATGGGCGCGATGCTGCGGCCGATTGCGGTGCCGATGGTGACGTCGGGATTCGACGCGTCCGTGATCGCGCCCTTCTCGGCGGCCTTTACCGCGGCGGGGTTCGTGCCCGTGTCGAGCGCGTCGGCGCAACAGGCGCCATCCGCCGCGTCGGCGGGCGGCCGCCGCACGCTCGCCCCCGGTGATGCCGTGGGCGTGGCGCTGCTCACGGGCGACTTCGAGCTGGGCGCGACGGGCACGGTCACGCACGTGGACGGCGATCGCGTCTACGCGTTCGGCCATCCGCTCTACAATCTCGGCCCGACCGAATTCCCGATGACCACGGCCGAGGTGCAGGTCGTGCTGCCCAGCCTGATGTCTTCGAGCAAACTCGCCAGCTTCGGTGACGTGGTCGGCACCGTTCAACAGGATCGCGCCACCGCGATCGCTGGGCGTCTCGGTCCGGGTCCCTCGCTGATCCCCGTAAGCATCACGCTCAATTCGGATCGCGGACCGTCACGCTCGTTCTCGTTCGGCATCGTCCGCGATTTCACGTTCACGCCGCTGCTGACGTATCTCGCCGTGGCCAACGTGCTCACGTCGTACGAACGCGGCGCCGGCCCGGCGTCCTATGCCATCCGCGGCACGGCCAGCATTCGGTCGCAGGATCCGATCGCCTTCGAAGACATCTTCACCGGCGAGCAGCCGCTCGCAGGCGCCGCCGCCTACGTCGCGGGGCCGCTGACCGCACTGCTGAAGAACTCGTCCGAGCCGGTGATCGTGGATCGAATCGCACTGACGATCGACGCCGCGGAGCAGCAGCGGAGCGCGCGAATCGAGCGCGTGTGGCTCGATACCACGCGTCCCCGCGCCGGCCGCGACGCCATCGTCTACGTGGCCCTGCGTGGCTCGAGGGGCGAGGAGCTCGTGAAGCAGATCCCCATTCAGCTGCCGGCCAACGCCACCGGTTCGCTGCAGCTGCTGGTCGCCGACGCGGCGCGGACGAGCGCCGACGACCGGCGCGATTCGCGCGGCGCCGACCTGCAGCGCGTGCCGCAACTCATTCGGACCTTCAATCGCGCCCGCCGGAACAACCGGCTGTACGTGCGGCTCACTTCGTCGGACTCCGGCGCCATCGTGAACGGCGAGCCGATGGCGGCGCTGCCGCCGTCGGTGCTGGCCGTGCTCGAGGCGGATCGCAACAGTGGCACCGTCGGCTCGCTGCGCAGCGTCACGCGCGGCGAATGGGAACTGGCCCTCGACGTCGCGGTGTCCGGTTCTCGCCAGTTGACCCTTTCCCTCGACCAACCCTGATGACTCGTCGACAAATGTTTGGCGCGGCGCTGGCCGTCGGCCTGCTCGCGGTGTCCACGCTCTCGGCCGCGCCGGGCTTCTGGCAGGCGGCGACGCAGGCCGATTTCCTCCGCGGCGACGTCGACCAACTGTCCATCGACGAGCACGGCCGCCTCACGCTCGGGCCGGAAGTGACCCGCATTCACGACGCGGCGGTGCCGTTCGTGTGGACCGCCCTCCCGGCCGCCGACGGGTCGGTGTTTCTCGGCACGGGCAACGACGGCAAGGTGATCCGCGTCGACCGGAGCGGCCAGGGCGCCGTGTTCTACGACAGCACCGAAATGGAAGTGCATGCCCTCGCCGTGGCGCCCGGCGGCGCCGTCTATGTGGGGACCTCGCCAGACGGCCGCGTCTACAAGGTGGATGCGAAAGGACAAGCCACGACCTTCTTCGACCCCGAGGACAAGTACATCTGGTCGATGAGCGTCGATCGGCAGGGCAACGTGTTTGTCGCCACCGGGGACAAGGGCACCGTCTACAAAGTGTCGCCCGAGGGCAAGGGAGAGAAGTTCTTCTCGACCAAGGCCATGCACGCGATCTCGCTGGCCGTCGACGCCAACAATCAACTACTGGTGGGCACCGGCACGCCCGGCCGCGTGTTCCGGGTCGACGGCGCGGGCAAGGGCTTCCTCCTGCTCGACACCACGTATCAGGAGGTCCGCGCGATCCGCGTGGATCCGAAGGGTACGATCTACGCCGCCGCCCAGAGCGCCAGGTCGTCGGGTGGCGCATCGGAAGACCGCTCCGAGGCGCCGCCTCCCCCGCCCGTGGCGCCGACGATTCCCAACGTGTCGACGGAGATCACCTCCATCACCGTGGTCGATGTTCCCGCTGGCGCGCAGTCGTCCGGCGCGTCCGGCGGCGTCGCGGGCCGGGGTCCCACCGGTGCGGTGTACCGAGTGCTGCCGGACGGCCTCTGGGACGAGGTGTGGGCATCGCGGGATGATGCGCCCTACGACGTGGCGATCGAGCCCGATGGCGCGCTGCTGGTCGCCACCGGCGCCAAGGGCAAGCTGTTCAGGCTGAGCGGCGACCCCGTGCGCGCCGTGCTGCTCACGCGTGTGCCGGCGCAACAGGCGACGATGCTCGCCCGTGTGAACGATCGCACCCATGTGGTCACCGCCAATCCCGGATTCCTGATGGCGCTGTCGCCGGCGCGCGCGACACGCGGCACCTACGAGTCGGACGTGAAGGACGCGCGCTTCGTGTCGACCTGGGGCGTCCTGGCCTGGAAGGCCACGGTGCCCGCCGGCGCGAAGGTCGAGGTGTTCAGCCGAGCGGGCAACACGCGCACGCCGGACGAGGCGTGGAGCGAGTGGGCCGGGCCGTACGCCAACGCCGAAGGCTCGCCGATCACGAGCCCGAAGGCCCGCTATCTGCAGTGGCGCGCGGTCCTGACCGGCACCGCCGCCAGCCCGGTGCTGACGTCGGTGAATGCCGCCTTCCTGCCGCGAAACATCAGGCCGCAGGTGACGTCGATCACGGTGCATCCTCCGGGCGTGGTGTTCCAGAAGCCGTTCTCGAGCGGCGAGACCGAGATCGCCGGCCTGGAAGACGACACGCCGGACCGCCGCGCCGGTGCGGCCGGGGCCCCGGGCTCCGGTGGCGGTCCTCAGTTGGGGCGCCGCACTTACCAGAAGGGTCTCCAAACCTTCGTGTGGAAAGCCGACGACGACAACGGCGATGAGCTGACGCACGACGTGTTCTATCGACGCGAAGGCGAGACGTCGTGGCACGAGCTGAAGCGGGATCTGCGAGACACGCTGTTCGTGTGGGACACCTCGTCGGTGCCGAACGGAACCTATGTGCTGAAGGTCCAGGCATCCGACGGCAAGGCCAACCCTGCAGAGACGGCGCTGGCCGGCGAGCTCGAGAGCAGCAGCTTCGACATCGACAACATCGCGCCCACGGTGACCATCGGCGCCATTCGCCGCGACGGCGCGCGCTTCGTGATTGCCGCCGGCGTACGCGACGGCGACTCCGCGGTGTTGCGCGTCGAGTATTCGCTGGACGCCCAACGCTGGCAGCCGGCGTTTCCCCGCGACGGCATTCTCGACGGCCGCCAGGAATCGTTCGAGATCCGAGTGGATGCGGACGCCGGCGGCCGCACGATCGTGCTGCGGGCCACCGACGCGCTGGGGAATGTGGGAACCGGCCAGGCGGTCGTGCGAGAGCCGGGGCGCTAGGCCGCAGATTAGACGCGGATTAGGCCGACTGGCTTCCCGCTAGTCGCCGAGCGCGTCGAGCACGACTTGCAGCGGCTGCTGCATGGCCTCGGGCACGACGGGCTTGACCATCGGCGCCGCCTGCGGCGGCGGCACCGGCGCGTGCGGAGGAAGCGGCACGGGACCGAGAGGCTGCGGCGCGGTCCGCGCCCGCAGCGTGCGCCGCAGCAGGTTCTCGTCGGCGTGGCGGCCCTTCACCGTCGTGTTGGTCACCAACCACACCATGTTCACCGCGACGGTGTTGCCGGTGCGCGCCTGGGCCGGCGCAAACTGCACGCGGTAGGCCTCGTTCAGCATGGCGTTGACCACCGCGCGCCGCACGCTGGACTGCGGGCCGACCACCGAGACGCCCTGCACGCGCCCTTCGCGCGACACGGATGTCGCCAGCGCAAAGGCCGCGTCCTCTTCCGACATCTCGATGGCGGCGTCGGTGACGGCCCTGGGCAGCAGCATGTCCGCGTCGAGCCGCACGGGGTTCGCGTTCGACCCCGGATTAGCGAGCGACGAGATGACCGCGGCCAGCGAGTCGGGTTGCTCCTGGTTGGCCGCGTGCAGCACGCTGGCCGATCCGATCAGGCAGACGATCGTCGCCACCGAGGCGCCAATGCCCGCCCACACCAGGTGCATGTCCTGGAACAGGCCCCTCACCTGCGCGGTCAGCGAGAACTGCTCTTCGACGTTGAGGCGCTCGATGACGCGCTCCGACAGGTGCAACGCCTCCTCCGACGCGGGATGCTCGGCGAGCATCTGCTGCAGCGACCCCGTCAGGTCGTTCAATTCCTCGTTGGCGAGGCTGCACGACACGCAGTCTTCGAGGTGGCCCTGGATGGCGAGGCGCTCCGCAAACGGCACTTCACCGTCGTGAAACGCCTCGAGCCGCGGGCGCACGACGTGGCAGGGATGCTCGTGCATCATGCGCGCACCTCCTGCAGTTGCCGCCGGAGGGTCTGGCGCGCGCGGGTCAGCCGCGACTTCACGGTGCCCACCGCCACGCCGAGCGAAAACGCGATGTCGTCGTAGCTCATGCCGTCGATCTCGCGCAGCACGATCACCGTGCGTTGATCGAACGGCAGCCGATCGAGCGCGCCCCACAGGCGTTCGGCCAGCTGCTTGCGCGCAAACGCGCGGTCCGGCGACGTGTCGTCGCCCGGCTGGCGCAGGTCGCCGTGGGATGCGACGTGCTGGTCGAGCGACACTTGCTCGCTCTTGTGGCGCCGCCGCCACCATCGCTGGCGGTTCCGGGCCTGGTTGATGACAATGCGGTAGATCCAGGTCTTGAGCGCCGACTGGCCGCGGAAGTTGTGGATGGTGCGGAAGACGCTGAAGAACACTTCCTGCGACAGGTCCAGGGCCTCGTCCCGGTCCCCCAGGAGGTGGAGGGCCAGCTGAAAGACCATGCGCTCGTGTCCCGATACCAGCTCGGCGCAGGCTGCTTGATCCCCCGAAGCACAACGCTCGATGAGCGCCGCTTCGCGGTTCCCGACTTCAGCCCATCCGAGTGCCCCGGCGTCCTTCATGACGTGATCGGCGACAATGCGCAAGCCCATAGCCAGTGTATCAAGGTTAGAACCCGGTCCCGGCTGAAAGTTCCCATGGGTTTGCTACCATCTCAGACGTGCGCCGGAGCCTGTTGGCTGTCGTGTTCGTGGCCGTGGCCGGCGTGGCCGGCGCCCTGGCCTATGCGGCGTGGGCCAACGAGCGGGAGTTCGACCGCCTGATGGCCGCCGGCGACGCCGCCGTGACCGCCGAGCGGCATTTCCAGGCGATCGAGGCCTTCAGCGGCGCTGTGACCCGCAAGCCCGACTCGATGGTCGCTCACCTGAAGCGCGGGTCGGTCTACCTCGGTCAGGGGGAGCTGGACGCCGCCCTTCGGGACCTGCGGCGAGCCACGGAGATCGACCCGAGCGCGCCGCGGCCGCTCGAGCTGGTGGGCGACGTGAACATCGCCTTGCGGCGCGCCGAGCGCGCGGTTGAATCCTACGAGGCCTGCGTGGCTCTCGACGATCGAAACGCGCGCGTGCTCTACAAGCTCGGGCTCGCCCGCTATCGCGCCGGCCGCGCGGCGGCGGCGATCGAACCGCTCCAGCAGGCCATCGCCCTGGATCCCGCGCTCGGGGAAGCACACTACATGCTCGGCCTGGTGCGGCGCGACCAGAACCAGTGGCCCGCCGCCCGCGCCTCGCTCGAGACGTCCGTGCGGCTGTCGCCGGGGAGCCAGACCGCGTCGCGCGAAGCCCTGGCCGAGGTCTACGGGCTCGAGGGCGACCACACCCGGTCGATCAACCAGCTCGAGGCCCTCGCGGCGCTGGAGCCCACGCGCCCCGATCGGCTCGTCGCGGTCGGACTGGCGCAGGCGCGCGCCGGCCGCACCGATGCCGCCGTGACCACGTTGAGCCGCGCCGTCGAGCGGTTCCCCGATGCCCCGCAAGGCTACGCGGCGTTGGGAAAGGTGTGGCTGGCCAGCGCGCAAACGCGCGGCGACCGCGTGGCGCTCAACAAGGCGCTGGAGGCGCTGCAACAGGCAGCCAACCGATCGGACGCGACCAGCGAGACGTTGGCGGAACTGGGGCGCGCGTGGCTGCTCGCCGGTGACGGGCAAGCGGCCGAGCGCGCATTGCGCCAGGCAGTGTCCCGGTTGCCCGTGCCGCCCGACGCGTACCTGCAGCTGGCCAACGTGACCGCGCGCGACGGCCGCATCCAGGACGCGCGCGACGCGCTGGTGAAGTACGCCACGCTCGTCGGCGATGCACAGCCGATGGCGACGGTCTCGACGCGGATCGCCGAGTTCTCGATCCGGCTGGGCGAGCCGGCCCTCGCGGTTCGGTGGTTCGATCGTGCGATCGACGAATCCGGCCCCTCGGCGGCGTTGCTCGTGCGGCTGGCCGAGGCGGCGTGGAAGGCCGGCGACCTCGCCCGCGCGCACCAGGTGGTGGATGAAGGGCTGTCGGCCGAGCCGAATCACCGCGCGCTGCTGCAGTTGAAACGGCGACTGCCGCCGCTGTAGAAGCCTGCTGCTTTCAGCGATCAGCTTTCGGCTTTCCGCTGATCGCCGATTGCTAATGGCTGTCCCGGCGCGGATCGATCGCGTCGCGGAGACCGTCCCCCAAGAAGTTGAACCCGAGCACGACGATCGCAAGAAAGACGCCCGGAAAGATTGTCAGGTGCGGCGCGTCTAGCAGGTGCGCACGGCCGCCGTTGATCATCGTGCCCCAGCTCGGCGCCGGCGGCTGCACGCCGAGGCCGAGGAAGCTGAGCGCGGCTTCCGACAGAATCGCGCCCGCCATGCCCAGTGTCGCCTGCACCAGCACCGGCGGAATCGCGGTCGGCAGCACGTGGAGCGTGAGGATTCTCAGCGTGCCCGATCCCAGCGCCCGCGCCGCGAGCACGTAGTCGAACTCGCGGGCCCGCAGCACCTGGCCGCGCACGAGGCGCGCGTAGCCGACCCATCCGATCACCGCCAGCGCGATCACGACGTTGGTGAGGCTCGGCCCGAGCACGGCGACCAGCGCGATGGCCAGCAGCATGCCCGGAAACGCCATCAACACGTCCATCACGCGGCCGATCACCTGGTCGATGCGGCCGCCGTAGTATCCCGATACGGCGCCTACAGCCAGCCCGACGCTGGACGACACGCCCACCACGACGAATCCGACCAGCAGCGACACGCGGGCACCGAGCAGCACGCGCGCCAGGATGTCCCGCCCCAACTCGTCGAGGCCGAACCAGTGTTGCCAGCTGGGCCCCTGCAGCCGGTGCGGCAGATCCTGCGCCGACGGATCCCACGGCAGCAGCCACGGCGCGGCGATGGCGCTGAGGATGATGACCAGGACGATGACGACGCCGGCGCGGGTCATTCGAGCCGAATCCGCGGATCGAGGACGCCGTACACGACGTCCGTGATCAGGTTGACGCTCACATAGGTGAACGCGATCAGCAGGATGCAGCCCTGCACCATCGGATAGTCACGGAACCCGATCGACTGGATCAGCAGCCGTCCGATCCCCGGCCACGCAAAAATCGTCTCGGTGATCACGGCGCCGGTCAGCACCGCGCCAAACTGCAGCGCGACGATCGTCACGAGGGGAATCAGGCTGTTGCGCAGCGCGTGCGCCACGACGGCCGCCGGCCGCGAGACCCCGCGCGCCCGCGCCGCCCGCACGTACAGCTCGCTCAGCTAGTCGAGCAGGCTCGCGCGCGTCATGCGCGCGAGAATCGCGGCCAGGGCGAGGCCCAGCGATACCGCCGGCAGCACGAGGTGCGCGGGGGTCCCGCGTCCCGAGACCGGCAGCCATCCGAGCTCCACCGAAAACAGGATGGCGAGCAGGGGGCCGAGCCAGAAGTTCGGGACGCAGATGCCGGCGAGGGCGAAGGTCATCGCCCCGTAGTCGATGGCGCTCCCCCGCCACACCGCGGCGACGATGCCGAGCGGGAGTGCGATCACGATGGCCACGATCATTGCCGCCATCGCCAGCTCCGCCGTCGCCGGCACCCGCTCCGCGATCATCGTCGTGACCGGCTGCCCGGTTCGGAACGACACACCCAGGTCGCCGCTCACCGCGCGTCTCAGGAACGCGCCGTACTGGGCGGGCAACGGCCGGTCGAGCCCGAGCGTTGCCCGCAGCTCGGCCACGTCTTGCGCCGACGCGCCGTCGCCGAGCATGGCCTGCGCGGGATCGCCGGGCACCAGGTGGATCAGCGAGAAGACGAGCGTCGCGACCCCGAGCAGCACGGGAACGGCCCACACGATCCGGCGGATCACGTACTGCAGCACCGCGCTCATTCTAATGCGTGGCGGCGCCGCCTCTTTCCGCCGCCTCGAGGTCGAGCCGGGTCATCAGCTTCGTCAGCCCCTGGCGGGAGACCCCGAGCTCCCGCGCGGCCACGAGCAGGCGGCCGCCGGCCCGCGCGAGCGCCGCCCGCACGTAATGGGACTCGAAGGCGCGCCGCGCCTCGGCCAGCGTCGACCGCGTGCCGATGGCCGCCGCGCGCGTGATGTGCGCCGGCAGCATCTGCGGCCCGATCACGCCGCGCGCCGGACCCGCCACCATGATCGACGCCAGCACGTTCTGCAGCTCCCGCACGTTGCCGGGCCAGTCGTACGAGCCCAGCAGGCTGAACGCCGCGGGCGACAGCACGGCACGGCTGCCGGTGCGCTGCGCCAGTTGCGCCCACCCGTGGCGGACGAGCGCCGGCAGGTCCTCGAGGCGATCCCGCAGCGGTGGAATCGAGATCCGCAAGACATCCAGCCGATAGCGCAGATCGCTGCGGAAGCGGCCGACCTCGACCTCGCCCGCCAGCGGGCGGTTGGTGGCCGCGACAATGCGTGCATCCGTCTTTCTCGTGGTGGATTCGCCGAGGCGTCTCACCTCCCCTTCCTGCAGCGTCCGCAGAAGCTTGGCCTGCACGCGCGGGCTGAGCTCGGCCACCTCGTCCAGGAAGAGCGTCCCGCCCTGCGCCTCCTCGAACAGGCCCAGGCGCTCGGCGATGGCCCCGGTGAACGCGCCGCGGGTGTGGCCGAACAACTCGGCCTCGACGAGCTCGTCGGCGAGGGCCGCGCAATTCAACGCGCAGAACCTCCGGGTGCGGCGGACGCTGGCGGCGTGGACCGCGCGCGCGACCAGTTCCTTGCCCGAGCCGCTCTCCCCTTCGATCAGCACGGGGAACGGCGATGCCGCGGCCCGCAGCACCGCATGCCGGACGGTCTGCATGCCCGGGCTGTCGCCGATGAGATCCGGAATGAGCCCGGCCGCGGCCATCGGCGTCCGTAACCGCTCGACGGTTTCGTGCACGGCGGGCGCGGCCGCGGTGGCGGCCAGCCCGAGGAGCGTCGCGATGTCTTGCGCCACCACCGGCACGCCAATCGCCCACCGGCACCAAACGGCGCCGACGACGCTGGACCCGTAACGGATCGGCCAGGCCGCTTCGACCGACTGCGCCGAATCGGCCGCCGGCACCGGCACGCCCGTGTCGAGCACACGAAGGGCGACCTCCAGGTGCGCGGGCGGCGGCGGCGAAGCGCCGGCGTGCGTGATCGCGTACGGCTGATCGCGATGCCGCGACACGAACGCCACGCACGTCGCCGACAGGTGTTGCCGAATCAACCCGCACGTTCGCGACAACGCCAGGCTCGCATCGTCGACTTCCTGGCAGAGGCGTAGCACGTCGAGAAACGCCTGGACCATGGCCGGCTCGGTCTTCGGTTCGTAGGCGTCGCGAACGATCTGGTTCCGCAGCTCTTCGGCTTCGGCCGTGCTGACCGAAAGCAGCGCCGCCCGCGCCTCGAGGAGCCGCCGCTGCGCGATCAGACACCGCGCCAGCGCGCACCTGGCGGCCGCCTGTTCCGGTCCCGTCGTGAGCAAAACGCCCCACCGCGCCGCGGCCTCCGCGTCGGTGACCTGGCCGGTCATGCGGAGCTGGCGCGATCGCTCGATCAGCGCCTCGGGTCCCTGGATGACATCCACGGCGCCCTGTTCGTGCACGTGCAACGGCGCGGCCATCATCCGGGGACGCCAGGGGCGATCGGCGGTGGCCGTGCGCACGATCAGATGGGGACGCGCGTCCTTGGTGGCGAGCCGGAACAGGGCCAGGGTCGCGTCGTTGGTCAGGCTCGTGTTGGTGGCAAACACCACGAGCGATCGGTCCTTCAGCCACGACGGCCAGCGCCACCGTGCCTGCGACAACACGGCGCCGAGCGCGTCGGCCGCCAGCGGCACGAAGCCGGCCAGGCGCGCTTCGCGCGCCAGCAAGCGATGCGTTCGCGCCCACGTGTCGGTCGAGGGTTCCGCGAGATCGAGGGCGCGAGGCCGCCCGTCGCGGGCGTCGGCCAGAGCGGCCCGGAACGTGTCCAGCGCATCGGTGGCGGCGGCCGCAGGAAAGCGGCCCGACGCGGGCCGCTCCCAGACTTCGACGCGCGAGTGGCCCCGCACATCGAAATCGATCAGCCACGCCTGTGCACGAACATCGAAGAGCGAGAGCGACGACTTCGCGGGCTGGCGCCGAACGTGCCACCGGATCGCCGCGCCGGTTGCGAGGTCGAGCGCGCGTCCGCCCGCCACGAGATAGCGATCGAGCATCAACATGCCGGGAGCTGCTGCAAACGGGAGGCCCGGCGTTCTCGCGCGTCTTTCCGCGGCTTTCGCGCGGGTCGCGCCTCCGGGGGTCGCAGTTTCTTCGTATAGAATGCTCGTCGGATGCTGCGTTTTTTGACGGCCGGTGAATCGCACGGCCAGGCCCTCGTCACCATTCTCGAGGGCCTTCCTGCCGGTCTCCTGATCGACTTCGATGCCATCACCCGCGAGCTGCGGCGCCGCCAGGGCGGCTACGGTCGCGGCCGCCGCATGGCGATCGAATCCGATCGCGCCGAGATCCTCTCGGGCGTGCGGCGCGGCCGCACCACGGGCGCGCCGGTGGCCCTGCTGGTGCGGAACAAGGACTGGGACAACTGGCAGAACACGATGCACGTCGAGGCTGAGGCGCCTGCCGGGGCGACCGGCGCCAATCGCGCCGCGGTGGTGCGCCCACGTCCCGGGCACGCCGACCTTGCCGGCGCGCTCAAGTACGACCACGACGACATTCGCGACGTGCTCGAGCGGGCCAGTGCCCGCGAGACGGCGGCGCTCGTCGCGGCCGGCGCCCTCGCCCGCCAGCTGCTGCTGGCGATCGGCTGCGACATCAGCAGCCACATCACCGGCATTGGCTCGGTCGTCGTGCCGGCGCAAACCGTGGTGCCGTTTGCCCGCGTCAAAGCGATGGCGCTCGACGCGCCCCTGCGATGCACCGACCCGGAGCTCGAGCAGAAAATGATGGCGGCGATCGATGCGGCCAAGGAGGCCGGCGACACGCTCGGCGGATCCTTCGAAGTGATCGCCCACGACGTGCCCGTGGGCCTGGGCAGTTATGTCCAATGGGACCGCAAGCTCGACGGCCGGCTGGCGCAGGCGCTGATGTCGATTCCGGCCATCAAGGCGGTGGCGATCGGCGACGGGGTCGACGGCGCCCGGCGGCCCGGCTCACAGGTCCACGACGAGATCGTGTCCGACACCGCCGCGCGATCGGGTGAACCAGTCGTGGTGCGTCCCACCAATCGGGCCGGGGGGCTCGAAGGCGGCGTCACCAACGGCGAGGAACTGCGGGTCACGGGTTTCATGAAGCCGATCTCGACGCTGATGAAGCCGCTCCGATCCGTCGATCTGACGACGCTGGAGGATGCGCCGGCGGCCATCGAACGCAGCGACACGTGCGCCGTGCCTGCCGCGGCCGTCGTGGCCGAAGCCATGGTAGGCCTCGTGCTGGCCGACGCTGTGCTCGAGCGGTTCGGCGGCGACTCGATGGACGACCTGCTCGCGCGTGTCGGGAGCACCGGAGCCCGCGTTCGCGGCCGCCTCACGCGGCGTCGGTCCCCGGCCCGGGCCTGACCGCCGCCCTCATCAGGCTGAGCCATCCGCGGATGCTTCGTCCCATTCTTCGCCTCGGGGATTCGGTGCTGGCCCAACCGGCGCGCCCGGTCGCCGCGATCACGCCGGAGATTGAGACGCTTGTCGACGACATGATCGAAACCATGTACGCCGCCCCCGGTATCGGGCTGGCGGCGTCGCAGGTCGGCCAGTCGCTGCAGATCTTCGTGCTGGATTTGTCGCTCGGCAAGGACCCCCAGGCGCTGACCGTGATGATCAACCCGGCCTTCGTCGAACGCGACGGCATGCAATTGGAGGAGGAGGGTTGCCTGAGCCTTCCGGGCTTCACCTCGACCGTGGCGCGTCCGAAGCGCGTGGTCGTCAAGGGCCTGAACCGGCAAGGCGACGAGCAGACGATCGAAGGCACGGGCCTGCTCGCGCGCGCCCTGCAACACGAGATGGACCACCTGAACGGGTGCCTCTTCGTCGATCGCCTGCGCGGCATTTCGCGCGATCTGATCCTGCGCAAGATCCGAAAGCTGACGAAGGCCGGCAAGTGGTGACGGGTTGATGGCGCTTCGCGTCGTGTTCTTCGGCACCCCCGGCTTCGCCGTCCCCACGCTCGAACACTTGCTCGGCTCCGCTCATCACGTCGCCGGCGTGGTCACCCAGCCCGATCGTCCTTGGGGGCGCGGGCAGCGCGTGAGCGACGGTCCGGTCAAGGCGTTGGCCGTGTCGGCCGGCCTGCTGGTGCTGCAACCGGCACGCCTGGCGCGCGAGGACTTCGAGGCGCCGCTCAACGCGCTCGGCGGCGACCTTGGCGTGGTGGCGGCGTACGGCAGGGTCCTTCCCGACTGGCTCCTGGCGTCTCTGCGTCTCGGCCTGATCAACGTTCACGCGTCGCTGCTGCCCCGCTATCGCGGCGCCTCGCCCGTGCATCGCGCGGTGATGGCCGGCGATCGCGCGACCGGCGTCACCATCATGCGCGTCGTCAAGGCGCTCGATGCCGGGCCGATGCTGGCGCGAGCGGAGCTGCCGATCGGCCCGGACGACACCGCGGCCGACATCGAGCGGCAGCTCGCGGTGCGCGGCGCCGAACTGCTCGTCGAAACCGTCGACCGCCTCGCGGCCGGGCCCGTGACCGGGACGCCACAGGACGAGTCGAAGGCCACCTACGCGCCGAAGCTCACCAAGGCGGACGGGCTGATCGACTGGGCCAGGTCCGCCGACGACATCCACAATCAGATCCGCGGGTTGACGCCGTGGCCGCACGCGTACACGTTCCTCGGCGGCACCCGCTACCTCGTGCACCGGTCGCACGTGGGCGCGCCGCCATCGGAGTTCCCCGCGCCCGGCACCATTGTCGCCGCCTCGGCTCACGAGGGCCTGCTCGTGGCCTGCGGCGACCGCTCGGTGCTGGAGATCCTGGAACTGCAGCTGGAAGGCCGGCGCGTCCTCAGCGCGCGCGAAGCCCTCGCGGCCCCCTCGCTGAAGGCGGGCGCCCGTTTCTCGAGGACATGATCGCCACGGCGCGCGTCGCCGCGTTTGATGCGCTCCGGCAGGTCGAGGCGAGTCATCTCGACCTCGGCGAAGCGGTCGCCCGCGTCCGCAAGCCGCTCGCCGATGAGCGCGATCGCGCGCTGCTGCTCGAACTGGTCTCGGGGACCCTGCGCATGCGGGCGGCGATCGACTTTCAACTGGCCTCGCGCGTGAGCCGGCCGCTCTCGAAGCTGGATGACGCCGTGCTGGTCATCCTCAGGATGAGCGGCTTTCAGCTGCTCTACCTGTCTCGTATTCCGGCGTCGGCGATCATCCACGACGCGGTCGAGCTCACCCGGCGATCGGGGAAGACCAGCGCGGCCGGTCTGGTGAACGCCGTCTTGCGAGCGCTCGCCAAGGACCGCGAGACGATCGCGTGGCCGCCGATTCCACCGGACGATGCGCCTGACGACGCCGTCGTCACCTACCTCGCAACGGTCCATTCGCATCCGGCCTGGTTGGTCTCACGATGGCTCGAGCGCCACGGACGCGACGCGACCGAGCAGTGGCTCGTGTTCAACAACCGGCCCGCCGCGCTCTGCCTGGCGCCCAATCGCACGTTGGTCTCGCGCGAGGCGCTCGCCGAGGAATTGCGCGCCGATGGCGTGGACACGGAGCCGACGCGCCGCGCGCCCCACGGGCTGCACGTGCGCAGCGGGCAGCCGCTGGCGACGCGCGCGTTTCGCGAAGGGCGCTTCCTGGTCCAGGACGAAGCGTCCCAGTTGATCGCGGCCCTGGTGGACCCGCCGCGCGGCGGGCGCGTGCTGGACCTGTGCGCCTCTCCCGGCGGCAAGACGATGTCGCTCGTCGCCGATGTCGGCGGCCGGGGCGTGGTCGTCGCCTCCGACGTGCGTCCGCATCGCCTGCGTGTGCTGGCGAGCACGCTGGCGCGGTGCCGCGCGTCGCGGGCGCGCGTGGTGCAGGTGCCGCCCGATGGCGCCCTGCCGATGCGGGACGCGAGCCTGGACACCATTCTGATCGATGCGCCCTGTTCCGGGCTGGGCACGGTCCGGCGCGACCCGGACATTCGCTGGCGGCGCTCGGCGGAGGACCTGCCGCGGTTCGCCGCCGCGCAGCTCGCGCTGCTCGAGCGCGCCGCCGGGCTGGTCCGCGCCGGCGGCACGATCGTCTACAGCACGTGTTCGAGCGAGCCCGAAGAGAACGATGATGTCGTCGCCGGCTTCCTGCGAACCCACCCGGCGTTTGCGCAGGAGCGCATTCACCAGACCCTGCCGTTCCGCGACGGCCTCGAAGCCTTCTACGGCGCGGTCCTCCGAAGGACGTTGTAGTACCATTGAGGATCGTTGATGCAGCTGAAATCGAGAGTCCTCGGCTACGGCAAGATCCTGCTCCTTGCGGGCGCCCTGGCCGGCACTTTCCTGCTGTTCGCGGCCATCTCGATGCGGGTGGCCATCCGGGCCCGGCAAGTCACGGTGCCGGATCTGGTGGGCCAGTCGATCGCGGACGCCACCGCCCTCTCCTCTCAGCTCGATCTGCAATTGAAGGTGGATCAAGACCCGCGTCCCGACCCCAAGGTCCCGGCGGGCGTCGTCCTGGGGCAGGAGCCGACGGCGGGGTCGACCGCGCGCCGGCAGCGCACCGTTCGCGTGTGGCTCAGTGCGGGCGCGCACGTGGCGCTGGCGCCCTCGCTGCTCGGGGAATCCCAGCGCGCCGCCGAGATCCGCCTCGCCCAGGATGGGCTGACGATCGGCACCGTGTCGGAAATCCGATCCGCCGCCTACCCTCCCGACGTGGTGGTGGCGCAGGATCCGCCGCCGTCGACGCAAACCTCGGAGGTCCGGCTGCTCGTGAACCGCGGCGAAGATCGCGCCACCTACGTCATGCCCGACTTGATCGGACTAAACGGCGAGCGGGCCGCCGACGTCATGCGCATTCGCGGCTTCCGCGTGTCGATTACGGCGCAGTCGGCCGCGTCGGCCATTCCGACCGGCGTCGTCGTCCGGCAATCCCCGGCCAGCGGCTACCAGGTGCATCCCGGCGATCCGATTGCGCTGGAGGTCAGCCGATGAACATCCGCCTGGCGCCGTCGATTCTCGCGGCGGATTTCGCGGCGCTCGGCCGCGACATCGAGGCCGCCACCCGCGGCGGCGCCGATCAGATCCACGTCGACGTGATGGACGGCCACTTCGTGCCGAACATCACAATCGGCCAGCCGGTCGTGCGCGCGCTGCGGAAGGTCACCGCGCTCCCGCTCGACGTGCACCTGATGATCTCGGATCCCGATCGGTACCTCGAAGCCTTCGTCGACGCCGGCGCCAACATGGTGTCGGTGCACGTGGAGGTCCTGCCGCACCTGCACCGGACCCTCGGGCAAATCAGGAAGCTTGGCGCGAAGGCGGGCGTCGTGCTGAACCCGTCGACGCCGGTCGTGACGCTCGAAGAGGTTGCCGGAGAACTGGACTTCGTCCTGGTGATGTCGGTGAATCCCGGCTTTGGCGGCCAGGTCTTCATCCCGAACAGCCTGGCGAAGATCCGCGCGGTGCGCGGGCTGCTCGATCGCGCCGGCAACACGCGGGCGCCCATCGAGGTCGACGGCGGCATAGACCTCACGACCGTCGCCGCCGTCGTCGAAGCCGGCGCCGAGTGGCTGGTCGCGGGCCAGGCCATCTTCGGCGGCGGCCATGCGCAGGCGGAGGCGGCGGCGCGGGCCCTCAAGGACGCCGCGCTGGCGGCGGCCGAGGGCGCGGCACGGTGAGCGAGACGGCCGCCGGCCGCACGACCAGCTCGACGGTGCGCGTGCGCTACGCTGAAACCGACAAGATGGGCGTGGTCTACTACGCGAACTACCTCGTCTGGTTCGAGGTTGGGCGCACCGACTGGCTGCGCGACACCGGATGGTCGTATCGCGCGATGGAAGAGGACGGGCTCGCGCTGCCGGTCATCGAAGCGCACTGCGATTACCGTCTGAGCGCGAAGTACGATGACGAGATCGAGATCCGGACGCGGGCCCGGCGGCTGTCGCCCCTGCGGATTCAGTTCGACTACGAGGCCGTCCGCCGCGCGGACGGCGCGGCGATTGCATCGGGCCACACCGTGCACGCCACGATCGATCGACAGGGACGTCCGGTGCGGCTGCCGGAACGCGTGAAGGACTTGTTCGCATGAAAGCACTGGTCACGGGCGGCGCCGGCTTCATCGGCTCGCACCTGAGCGAGCGCCTGCTCGATCAGGGCGCGCAAGTGGTGGGCCTCGACTGCTTCACGGATTTCTATCCGCGCCCAATCAAGGAGCGCAACCTCGTCGGGCTGCGCGGACGGCCGGCGTACACGTTCGTCGAAGACGACATTCGCGACGTCAATCTGGGCGCGCTGCTCGACGACGTCACCCACGTGTTTCACCTGGCGGCGCAGGCCGGCGTGCGCCGCAGCTGGGGCGCGGAGTTCCAGGTCTACACCGGGTTGAACGTCGACTCCACCCAGCGGCTGCTCGAAGCCTGCGTGGGACGCCCCATCGAGCGGGTGGTCTACGCGTCGAGCTCATCGGTGTACGGCGACGAGGTGGCCATGCCCATGACGGAGCTGGCGCTGCCGCAGCCGGTTTCGCCTTACGGGGTCACCAAGCTGGCGGCCGAGCAGCTGTGCCACCTGTATTTTGTGAACTTCGGCGTGCCCACCGTGTCGCTTCGGTACTTCACGGTGTACGGACCGCGCCAGCGCCCGGACATGGGCTTTCACCGGTTCTTTTCCGCCCTTCTGGCCGGGAAGCCCCTCGTGCAGTTCGGTGACGGGCTGCAGACGCGGGATTTCACGTTCGTGGCCGACGCCGTGACGGCGACCGCGGCGGCCGCCGTCCGCGGAGTCCCCGGGCGCGTCTACAATATCGGAGGGGGCGCACGCGTCTCCCTGCGGGAGGTCTTCGACCTGATCGCCCGCGTCTCCGGCCGTGCCGTCACGATCGATCGGCAGGGCCCGCAAAAAGGCGATATGCGCGACACATACGCCGACACGTCGAGGGCGCAGGCCGACCTGGCCTTTGCCCCGTCGGTGACGCTCGAGGAAGGGCTTCGGGCCATGTGGCGCTGGATGGAAGCGACGAAAACATGAGCGGGATTCGACTGATCGCGGCGCTCGCCCTCGTGGCGGCCATCGGGGGCGGCTGCGCCGCCAAGAACGATGTGCTGCCGGTGGGCACCGTGGACGCCGACAAGTTTCTGTTCGACAAGGGTACCGCGGCCGCCAAGGACCGGAAGTGGCTGAACGCCCGCGAGTACTTCCGGAACCTCGTCGACAACTATCCGCAGAGCCCGTACCGTCCGGACGCGAAGCTGGCGCTCGGCGACACCTACATCGGCGAGCACACGACCGAGTCGCTCCTGCTGGCCGCCAACGAATTCCGCGAGTTCCTGACCTTCTACCCGACCAACCCGCGCGCCGACTACGCGCAGCTGCAGCTGGCCAAGTCGTACACGGAGCAGATGCTCGCGCCCGAGCGCGACCAGTCGTCGACCAAGGACGCCGTCAAGGAGATCGAGATCTTCCTGCAGCGCTTTCCGAACAGCCCGTTGATGCCGGAGGCGCGCAAGCTGGAACGCGAAGCAAAGGACCGGCTGAGCGAAGCGAGCTACCGCGTGGGTTTCTTCTATTTCCGCTTGCGCTATTATCCCGGCGCGATCGATCGCTTTCGCGAGGTGCTGACGACCGACCCGGCCTACACGAATCGGGACGCCGTGTATTATCATCTGGCGGAATCGCTCTACCAAACGAAGCAGAAGCCCGAAGCGCTCCCCTACTACGAACGCTTGCTTCGCGAATTCGAGAAGTCCGAGTACCTCGAGGCCACGCAAAAGCGGGTCACTGAGCTCAAGAGCCCGTAGTCTGGTGGAATCGCCGTATCGACCGATAAGACAGCCGAAGCGCTCCCCGAGAAAGTAGGCCTGTTCATGCGCAGCGTCATCGCTTGTGCCGCCCTTCTGCTGGCGGCGTCACCCTCGGCCTGGGCGCAGTCCCGCTCCCCGGTTACCGGCCCCCGAACGCTCCGGCCCCATCAGATCAGCTGCACGGATTTGCCCGCGGCGACGCTGCCGGCGGCGGTGCTGGTGATCAAGGGCGGCCACAACCTGGACGGCCACCAGAACTTCACGCACGGCGACGTCGTCGTCGTCGGGCGGACGCCGGATGACGGACTCGCCGTGGGCCAGCGCTTCGCGGCGCGGCGCCTGCAGGGCGGCCCGGCCCGCTTTCCCCGCACCGGCGAGGGCTTCGGCAAGGTGCGCACCGCGGGCTGGCTCACGGTGACGGCCGTCGACGACACCAACGCCCTGGCCACGGTCGAATTCGCGTGCGACGCGATCGAGCCGGGCGACTACCTCGAGCCGTTCACCGAGGTCGTGCTGCCGACCGCCGCGGATGCCATGGGCGAGCCGCAGTTCGCCGAGCGCGCCCAGATCCTGTTCGGCGCCGATGGCCGGCTGACCTTTGGCGATGGCGACACCTTCTCGATCGATCGCGGCATGACGCAGGGTGTGGCGGTGGGCGCACGCTTTGCGATTTACCGCGATCACCACGATGGCATCCCGTTGGTGTACCTCGGCGACGCGGTGGTGATGGAGGCGGGCGAGCTGACGTCGAAGGTGGTGCTCGTGATCGCGAAAGACGTCGTCGAGGCCGGCGACGTGGCGATCCCCCGCCGCATGCCGTAGCCCCGTTAGCTGATCTTCTTTTCTCTCGCGGACTTCGCCGTCTCGAAGTCCGCGATCTTCGGCGCGCGCGCCAGCATGGCCCGCTGGAAGCCCTGGTAGTAGTCGACCGCGGACACCAGCGCGCTGATCAGCACCACCCACAGGGCGGCCTGCCCGATCACCAGCAACTGCGGCAGGCGTTCCCAGCCCAGGATCAACAGGAGGATGGCGGTCACTTGCGACGCCATCTTCAGCTTGCCCAGCCCCGACGCCGGCATCGTGAGGCCGCGCGAGTAGGCGAGGTTGCGCAGGCCGGTGACGGCGATCTCGCGCCCGATGATCACGGCCACCATCCACGCCGGCGCCAGACCGAGCTGCACCAGCGACACGAGCGTGGCCGAAATGAGCAGCTTGTCGGCGAGCGGATCGAGGATCTGGCCGAGCGTGGTGACCTGCTGGCGGCGCCGCGCGAGGTAGCCATCGAGCCAGTCGGTCAGCGAGGCGAGGCCGAAGATGGCGCCCGCCACCAGCTCGACCGGCAGTCCCAACACCAGCCGGCCTTCGAATTTCGTGAGGAGCACCGATACCAGCACGGGCACCAGGAAGATGCGTGCGACGCTCAGGCTGTTCGGCAGGTTCATGTCGACCGAGGTCATTCTACCCCTCGGTCGTGTAAGATGGAAGTTTGTCATGAAGGCCATTCTGCTCGCCGGGGGCAAGGGGACGCGGCTGCGCCCGCTTACGATCCACACCCCGAAGCCCGTCGTGCCGATCTTCGATCGCGCGTTCCTCCATTACCAGATCGACCTGCTCACGCAGGTGCCGGAGATCGACGAGGTCATCCTCAGCCTCAATTACCAGCCGCGCCGCATCGAGGAGATCTTCGGCGAGGGCGCCGGCACCGGTGTCCGGATTCGCTACGTCGTCGAGCCGGCGCCGCTGGGCACCGGCGGCGCCATCCGCTACGCGGCGCAGGGCGTCGCCGACACGATCGTCGTGTTCAACGGCGACGTCATGACCAGCGTGGACGTGAACGCCGTCGTCCGGCTCCACCGCGAGCGGCAGGCCCAGGCCACAATCGTGCTGACGCCCGTCGATAACCCGTCGGCGTACGGCCTCGTCGAGACCGAGCCCGACGGCCGCGTGCGGCGCTTTCTCGAAAAGCCGAGCCCCGACGAGATCACGTGCGACACCATCAACGCCGGCATCTACGTGCTGGAGCCCGGCACGTTCGACCGGATTCCCAAGGACGTGTCCTATTCGATCGAGCGCGCCTACTTCCCGTCGCTGATCGAGCGCCACGAGACGTTCGTCGCCTACGTCGATCGCGGCTACTGGATCGACATCGGCACACCGGAGAAGTACATCAAGGTCCACCACGACATGTTCGACGGCCGCTTCTCGGGCGGCATTTTCGCCACGGCGGATCGCACGAAGCCGATCGTGTCTCCCGACGCGCGCGTCGAAGACGGCGTCAGGTTCGATGGCCCCAGCTTCATCGACGCGGGCGCCCAGGTGAAGGCCGGCGCGCGGATCGGTCCCTACACGGTGCTCGGCAAGGGCGTGGTCGTCGAGGAATCGGCCGACGTCGAACACGCGATCGTCTGGCCGAACACGCGCATCGGCCAGGGCGCGGTCGTGCACGGCCCCATCCTCGGCCGCAACTGCCACATCGGCCGCAACGTCGTCGTCAAGTCCTCGTCCGTGCTCGGCGACAAGACGCTGCTCACCGACTACACGACGATCTAGCCATCAGCCATCAGCCGCCCATGATTGACCCCTCAGTGTTCAAGGCTTACGACGTTCGGGGGCTCTACCCGTCTGAAATCACCGAGGAGCTGTTCCACCAGTTGGGCCGCGCGTTCGTGGCCTACCTCGGGCCCGGCCGCTATGCGGTGACGCGCGACATGCGGACCTCGTCGCCGTCGCTCAGTGCCGCCTTCATCGACGGCGCGCTCACGCAGGGTGGGACGGTTTACGACTACGGGCTGGTCGGCACCGACCAGATGTACTACGCGGTGGCCGCCGACGCGCTCGACGGCGGCGCGCAGGTGACCGCGTCGCACAACCCCGGCGACTACAACGGCTGCAAGATGGTACGCGCCGAAGCCTTCCCTCTCAGCGGCGAGTCGGGCATCAAGGAAATGAAGGAGATGATCCTCGCCGGCGCGATTCCGGCGCCGCCGGCGGCGCCGGGCCGGGTCGAGCGCCGCGAGATCATGGACCGCTACGTCGAGCACGTGCTGTCGTTCGTGGACGAAGCGTCGATCAAGCCCTTCAACGTCGTGCTCGACGCCGGCAGCGGCGTCGCCGGCATTGTCGCCCCGCGGCTGTTCGATCGGCTGCCGTGCAAGACGACGCGGCTGTGTTTCGAGGTGGACGGCACGTTCCCCAATCACGAAGCCAATCCGCTGATCGAGGAGAACCGCCGCGACATCACCGCAACCGTGATCGCGCAGAAGGCCGACATCGGGATTGCGTGGGACGGCGACGCCGACCGCGTGTTCTTCATCGACGGCAGCGGCGAGTTCATTGCCGGCGACTTCATCACGGCGCTGCTCGCGGAGGCGTTCCTGCTGACGGCTCCCGGCGCGACGATCATCTACGATGTGCGCGCCAGCTACGCCGTGAAGGACATCGTGGCGAAGTACCACGGCAAGGCGTTGATGAACCGCGTCGGCCATGCCTTCATCAAGCGGCGCATGCGGGAAGACAACGCGGTGTTCGGCGGCGAGGTCACGGGCCACTACTACTTCCGCGACAATTTCTATGCCGACAACGGCTTCATTCCCGCGCTGATGATCCTGGACCTGATGTCGAAGAAGGGGATGTCGCTGCGAGACCTGCTGAAGCCGCTGCGCGAGCGCTACTTCATCTCGGGCGAGATCAACACGAAGGTCGCCAACATGCAGATCGCCGACCGGAAGATCCGGGAACTGGCCACACGCTACGCCGGCGGGCACGTCTACATGCTGGACGGCGTGTCGGCGGAGTTCGACGACTGGCACTTCAACGTCCGCCAGTCGAACACCGAGCCCCTGCTCCGCCTGAATCTCGAGGGCCTGAGCCCCGAGATCATGGAGCGGCGCCGGGACGAGGTGTTGTCGATTATTCGGTCGTAGGGCTAGAATGGCCGTGGCTGAGCGGGAGTAACTCAGTGGTAGAGTCACAGCTTCCCAAGCTGTTGGTCGCGGGTTCGATCCCCGTCTCCCGCTCCATTCAATGCCAGGACATCCGATGACCCGTACACCGCTCCTGGTCCTGGTTGCCCTGGTCGCGCTGGGCGGGCTGGCGGCCCTCGCGATCCGATACCGGGCCGTCGCTCCCCCGCCGGACCCGATTCAACAGATGGCAGAGAACCGCCGGAATCTGTTCGCCGAAATCCAGCCGGTGAAGATCACCAACTGCGAGTTCGAGCGTGTCGGCGACCCTCACGACGGCGGCTACCTGATGTGCCGGAACCTCATGGACCGGGCCCGGTCGGCCTATTCCTACGGCATCGCCGGCTCCGACGAATGGGGCTGCGCCGTGTCGGCGCGGCTGCAGGTGCCGGTCCATCAATACGACTGCTTCAACCTGACCAGGCCGCCCTGCGCGGCCGGCGCGGCGCCGATGTTTCACGAGGAGTGCGTCGGTCCGGCTCGACTCACCGAGGATGGCCGCACCTTCGACACCGTCCAGGCGCAAGTGGTCCGGAACGGAGACGAGGACAAGCGCTTGATCATGAAGATGGACGTCGAAGGCGCCGAATGGCCGTCGTTTCTGGCCATGCCCGAGTCCGTGCTCAACCAGGTCGACCAGCTCAACGTGGAGTTTCACGGCGTCGAGGAAGCCCGCTTCGTCGAGGCCATCCGGAAGTTGAAGCGCGTGTTTTACGTCGCCAACGTGCACTACAACAACTGGGGCTGCCATCCGGACGTGGCGCCGCTGCCGGCGCTGGCGTTCGAGATCTTGTTTGTGAACAAGGAACTCGCCGTGATCGATCCCGCCGGCGCCGTCGTCCTCCCCAACCCGCTGGACGCGCCGAACAACAAGGACCGCGCCGACTGCCAGGCGTTGCCCTGACGCCGCGGCGGCACCGAGGTGCCGCCTACTGGATCGAAATCCCGACCGACATCGTGATCATCTGCGTCCGCTTTGCGGACGGCAACGTCTCGGTCGCGCCGCGCGAGCTTAGCTTCGTGAACCGCACGTCGAAGCTCGCGCCCAGGTGCGGCTTCATGAACCACTTCGCTCCCCCGCCGAAGTTGAGCGCCGGGTTCCACGCTTCGGGCACCACGATGCCGGGCGTGGTGCCTGCCGCCGACGCGCTGCTGGACACCTTCGTGCGCCCGTAGCCGACGCTCAGGTAGCTCCATCCGAGCTTGTGACCGAAGTTCATCGACAGGTGCGGCAGCAGGCTGGTGATCTGCGTGATCACCGCCGGCGTCGTCCGTGTCGTCGCCGTCGAGCCGGAGCCGGAGGTGATGGTCAGCGAGTCGCCCTTGCCTCTGCCCGTGGCGACGTGCGCGCCGGCGCCGAGGGTCATCACACCCAGCTTGAGCAGGTAGACGTTTGCGCCGCCGGACAGGCCCCAGGCGCGGCCCGGCACCGGCGTGGCGGCATCGACCGCGGGGATCCAGCCCTCAGCCGTGGGCAGGCCGACCCAGGCGCCGTGGAGGTCGATGGCGAATCGAGGCAGGCCCTCGCGGGTTTGCGCCGCCGCGGGTCCTGCGGCCAGCAGGGCCAGCACCAGGACGGCGATGCGCATCAGTAGCCGCTCGCCTTGGCTGCCGCGCCCGCCTCGCCGCGCGATTCCTTGACGATGCGGACGCCGGCGCTCGCCCCGATGCGGGTGGCGCCCGCCGCCACCATCGCCTTCATCTGCTCGAGGTCGCGCACGCCGCCCGCCGCCTTCACGCCCATCTCGTCGCCGACGACGCGGCGCATGAGGGCGACGTCGGCGGCGGTGGCGCCGCCGGGCCCGAAGCCGGTTGAGGTCTTGACGAAATCGGCCCCGGCCGCCTTCGCCAGCGTGCACGCCGTGACCTTCTCGTCATCGGTCAGCAGCGCCGTCTCGATGATCACCTTGCTGGTGGCGCCGGCGGCGTGACACGCGGCCACGACGCCGCGGATGTCGTCGGTGACGAGTCGCACGTCGCCGGATTTCAGGGCGCCGACGTTGATCACCATGTCGATTTCCGATGCGCCGTCGAAGATCGCGCGGCGGGCCTCGAACTGCTTCACGTCAGGGGTCGTGGCGCCCAGCGGGAAGCCGACCACCGAACAGACCAGCACGCCGGTGCCGCGCAGTCGCTGTGCGGCCAGCGCGACCCAGGTCGGGTTCACACAGACGGTCGCGAACTTCCACTCGGCGGCTTCCTTGCACAGTTGCTCGATTTCCGCCGCGGTGGCGTCGGGCTTGAGCAGCGTGTGATCGATGAGGCCCGGCAGGCCGCTGGCGCCGCCGTCGGCGGCATGCAGGCCCAGGCGCGTGGCGCCGGCGTCGAGCACGCCGCGCACGCGGTCCGGGCAGCAATCGAACGTGAACCCATGGCAGGCGCAACGCGTCGGCGCGACCGCGCCGGCCCGCGTCAGTTCCTCGAGGATCAGCTCGATGACTCGCCGATAGTCCGTCACTGCATCTGCTCCAGGGCGCGGATCTTCGCCAGCCGCCGAATGTACCGCGCTTCGCCCATCGGCGTGCCCAGCCAGGTCTCGACGATCGCCTTCGCGTCGTCCACAGTGACCAGCGTGGCGCCAAGCGCCAGCACGTTGGCGCCGTTATGCTCGCGCGAATAGCGCGCCAGTGTCTTGTCGGTGCACATGGCCGCCCGAGCGCCGTTGATCTTGTTGGCGGCGATGCACGAGCCGATGCCGGCGCCGTCGATCACGATGGCCGCGTCCACCTCCTTGCGGGCGACCAGCCGCGCCGCCTGCGCCGCGATGTCAGGATAGTCGACCGGGTCCGGCCCGTCGGTGCCGACGTCGAGCACGCTCAGGCCCCGCTGCCGGAGATGGTCGCGCAGCGCCGCCTTCAGCGCCACGCCGGAGTGGTCGCTGCCGATGGCAACCGACCGGATGTCAGCCACGGGCGCCAGGCCGTCCAGGGCGGCCTCGGCGACGCCGCGCAGCACGGTGATCCGGCGGGCGCGCAGGGTATCGGCGGCCAGCGGCGTGACGTGCCCGCCGGTCTTCAGCGTCACGGTGGACCCGGGCTCCAGCGTCCGCGCGTCGGTCTCGGTGATGAGGTCAAACGTTTTCATGTGTCAGTGTCGTGTTAGTCTTTTGCGCCATGCCGAGCGCGAAACCCGCCGTCCTGATCGATCAAGATGAACTGTCGGCCCGCATCACGGCGCTGGCGCACGAGATCCGCCAGGACTTCCCGACCGGCCAGCTGCACTTCGTCTGCGTCCTCAAGGGCGCCTTCCTGTTCCTCGGCGACCTGATTCGCGCCATGGACGGCCACGTCACCGTCGACTTCATGGCCTGCTCCAGCTACGGCGCCGGCACCTCGTCGTCGGGCGAAGTCCGGCTCTCCAAGGACCTCGACTCGGGCCTCGAGGGCCGCGACGTGATCATCGTCGAAGACATCGTCGACACCGGCCTGACGCTGCACTACCTGCAGGAGATCCTCCAGGCCCGGGGCCCGCGCTCGCTGCGGACGGCGTGCCTGCTGAGCAAGCCGTCGCGCCGCAAGATCGCCGTCACGGTCGACTATATCGGCTTCACCATCGAAGATCGTTTCGTCGTCGGCTACGGCCTCGACTACGCCGAGCAATACCGCAACCTCCCCTACATCGGCCTTCTCGAGTAAGCGTCACTGCCCGACGGCGGCCCTCACCAGGTCGGCCGCCTTCCGCGCCTCCGCCAGCACGCGCGCTTCGTTCAACGTCAGCATCCTGCGCCCGCGCATCAGGATCCTTCCGTTGACGATCGTCGTGTCGACGTCGTCGCCGCGGGACACGTAGACGATTTGCGCGACCGCATCGAAGAGCGGCGCCTGGCGGGGCCGGTCCATGTTGACGATGATGAGGTCGGCGCGCTTGCCGTGTTCGAGCGATCCAATGCGTGCCTGCTGGCCGAGTACCCGCGCGCCGCCGATGGTCGCCAGCTCGAGCGCCTCGGGCGCGCTGATCGCGCGCGGATCCATGGTGACCAGCTTCTGTTGAAAGGCCGCCTGCCGCATGGCCTCGAACATGTCGAGGTCGTTGTTGCTCGCGGCGCCGTCCGTCCCCAGGCCGACGTCGACGCCCGCGGCGCGATAACCGACCACGGGCGCCGTGCCGCTGGCGAGCTTCATGTTGCTCTCGGGGTTGTTCGAGATGCCGACGTTGCGCTGCTTGAGCACCTGGATTTCGTCGGGCGAGATCCAGACCCCGTGCGCGCCGATGGTGATCGGCGCCCAGAACTTCAGGCTGTCGAGGAAGGCGACCGGACGCATCTTGTGGCGCTCCTGCGACATCCCGATCTCGGCCTGGGTCTCGGCCAGGTGGATCTGCAGCGGGATGTTGAGCTTCTTCGCCAGGTCGCTGGCCGCCGCCAGTGTGGCGGCGTCGAGCGTGTAGACGGCGTGCGGCGCAATCGAGGGCGTGATCAGCTCGTCGCCGGCGAAGTCCTTCGCAAACGCTTCCGCGCGCTTCAAGGCGTCGGCGGGCGTCTTGGCGTCCGGAACGGGGAACTCGATCACGGTCTGACCGAGCACGCCCCGCAGCCCGGCCTCCTTCGTGACGCGCGCCACTTCTTCCTCGAAGTAGTACATGTCCGCGTACATCGTGGTGCCCGACTGGATCATTTCCAGCAGCGCCAGGCGCGTGCCGATGCGCACGAACTCCGGCGATACGGTCTTGGCTTCGGCCGGGAAGATGTACTTCTGCAGCCAGTCCATCAGGGCGAGGTCGTTGCCGAGGCCGCGATACATCACCATCGCGGCATGCCCGTGCGTGTTGATCAGGCCGGGCATCACGACTTTGCCGGCGGCGTCGATGGTGTCGCGGGCCTTGAAATGCTCGGCGATGGCCTCCGGCGTATCGATGCCGATGATGTCCGAGCCGTTGATGGCCACTGATCCCGGATTGAGGATCCGGCGGCTGCCGTCCACGGTGATCACGATGCCGTTCGCGATCACCAGCGAGACGTTCGCGCCCTGGCGGCCGGCGACGGCCTGCCAGGCGAAAGGGGCCGCCAACACGGTGAGCGCGGCGGCCAGGGTGCGGAAACGCATGCACTGGAATTCTACTACTCCTGATCTCTTGATCTCCTGTTAAGCTCTGCGCGTGTTGCACCTAGTGACGCACCCCCTCGTGCACGACTGCCTCGCGGAACTGCGCGACGCCCGCACCACACCCGAGCGCTTCCGCGCGCTGGCCAATCGCGTCAGCGTGCTGCTCGGCGCCGAGGCCTTGCGGGACGTGCCGACGGTGGAAGGGACCGTGGACACGCCGCTGGGACCCTCGCCGTGCCGCCGCCTGGCGGCCGATGTCGTGATGGCCCCCGTGCTGCGCGCCGGCCTCGGAATGCTGCCGGGCATGCTGGAGCTCGTGCCCAACGCGCGGGTCGGCCACCTGGGACTGCAGCGCGACGAGCGGACGGCCGTCGCGTCGCAGTACTACGCGAAGCTGCCGCCGAACATCCAGGACAGCTACGTGCTGCTGATCGACCCGATGCTGGCCACCGGCGGGAGCGCCGTGGCGGCGCTCGACATGCTGACGCGCGCGGGCGCCCGGCACCTGCGCCTGGTCTGCATCGTCGCCGCGCCGGAAGGCGTGGCGACCGTCGAGAAGGCGTATCCGGCCGTGCCGATCTTCACGCCGGCCGTGGACCGCGAACTGAACGCCCACAAGTTCATCGTCCCGGGGCTCGGCGACTTCGGGGATCGGCTATTCGGGACCGTCTAGTGGAGCGTATCAATGCTATGATCTTTCGTCTGGGCGCGCGCTTGGCTCAGCGGTAGAGCACCGCCTTCACACGGCGGGGGTCGGTGGTTCGAATCCACCAGCGCGCACCAATTCACTCCCGAATCCCTGCAGCCTTGAGCGGACGTCTTCGGTCGATCGTCACGGTGGGCGTGATCGTCGGGGTCACGCTGCTGGTGTACGGCACCCGCCTGGGCCCGCCGCCGCCCCTCACGCCCGCGGAGACGGCGCTGGTGCGCGAGGCGCAGTCGGTGGCCTCGACGGGCCGCGGCACTTCCGGCCGCCAAGCCCCTCTCTTCTTCCAGGTGTCTGACGAAGTGTGGCTTCAGCCGATGGCGGTATATGCCACCGCCGGCTTTCTCTGGGTGACATCCTCGACCGCCGAATGGGGGTCGCGACTTGCCACCGTGCGCATCGCTGTCATCAGCGCGCTGCTGATGTACCTGCTGGCGCGCCGGCTGTCCGGCCGGGAGTGGATTGCGGTGTCGGCGCCGGTGCTGCTGCTGCTGACGCCCGCCATGTTCGTGCACGCCCGCGCGGCGACGGACGCGCCGTACGCGCTGCCTTTCTTTCTCGGCTGGCTGTATTGCCTGCTGGTCTTCCTCGACCGGCCACGCATCTGGGTGCTGGCGGTCGCCGGGCTCGTGCTGGGACTCGGCGTGTACTCGCAGCCCGCGGCGCCGATCACGATGGCCTCCCTGGCCGCGCTGACGATCGTCGTCATGTGGAACGCGGGTTACCGCGGCCCTCGCCAGTACGCGGCCTTCGCGGCCGGATTCACGCTGCCGCTGATGGTCATGGCCGTCTGGTTTGCCAGCTACCCAGACACCTATCGCGACACCATGGGGCGCTGGGCGATTCACCAGGCGCACATCCGCTTTCCGCTCGACGGCTGGCGCGCCTTCATCAACTGGACGACGCTGGGCACGCGGACGTCACTGTACTGGGACTTCTTCGATCCGGCCTGGCTGTTCTTCTCCGGTCCCGATCGCGGCGGCCTGCTGCGAGGCGCCGCCCCCTTTCTGCTGCCGATGGCCGTGCTTGCGCCCTTTGGTGTGACGCGGGTCGTGGCGAAGCCCGCGGCCGCAATCGCCCTGATCGGCGGGATCGTGATTGCGCCCATGGCCGCATCGACCTTCGGCGAGGCCCACAACATCGCGCAGGCCCTGACCGTCGTGCCGCTGGTGGTGCTGCTGGCGGGCCTCGGGGTCGAGCCGCTCTTCGAGAAGACCGTCGCGTGGCGGGCCCTCGGCTTCGTGCTGCTCGCGCTGGTGCCGCTCCAATTCGGCGTCTTCTACGTCAGCCGCCTGCCCTAGCCGGCTGCCGAAAGACGACAGCCAGAAGGCAAAATGCACAAGGCAAAAGGCGGAACAGTCCCGGATCTGGCCGTAGTTCGCGATTCGGCCTTTTGTATTCTGCCTTCTTCCTTCAGGTCGCTGGCTTTTTCAGCAACCTGCTAGCCGTCTTCCGCAGGATCGCGAGCGTCGGCTGACCGTCGATGCTCATGACACGCCGCGCCAGGACCCACTCTCCCGATGAGACGGCCGCGTTCACCGCGGCATCCTCCGAGGGCACCACGGCCAGCGATCCGATAGGCGCGGGCCCGAGGCCGGCAAGGTTGCCGTCGAAGTAATGGGTGCGCGACAGCAGATCGGGATGACCGAGCCTGGTCACCCAGAATCGCCACTTTGCGCTCACGTCGTACAACGGCGCCGTCAGGTAGACCGCCGGCGACTCGCCGCCGGCCGCGGCGTCCACGAGGAAGGGGGCCGCTTCGCCGAAGGCCGTCGGGTCATAACCGAGCGCGGATCGGGTCCGGTAGTCCGACAGGTAGTCCTGGTAGAAGCCGGCGAACTGTAGAGGCTGAGCCACGAGCAGCAGCGTCCCGAGCACTCGCACGGTCGTCCTTCGTGATTCCCACAGCCACGCCAGGCCGCACGCGCTGATCAGGATGGCGAACGGCAGCAGCGCCATCGTCCGCTCGATCGCGAAGGCCGTTCCCTTCAGCGTGGCCGGCAGCGGTGCGCTGAAGAGCCCCGCGACCAGCGTCAGGCCGAACCACGACCGGCGATCGCGGCGGACCAACGCGTAGACGCCGATCGGCAACAGGATGGCGACGGGCAGCAGGAACACACCGGCCTGCCCGGTGGACAGCTTGCGGCTGGCTCCGCCACTGAGAAACAAGAACGACGGATCGAAGTAGGCCCAATAGACCGAAACGGAGCGGCGCGCCACTTCGATCAGCCCTCGCCCGTCCCGCACAGCCTGGATCGCAGACACGTGCTCCGGATCGGAAATGCTGTAGGCGGAGAGCAGGTTGCCCGGCATCTCCGGATGGATCCACAACCAAGGAAGGATCGCCAGAAGCGGTAGCATGAATGCCACGGCGGACGCGACGGCCGGGCGGATCGGATTCCGGACCGCTGTGGCAAATGCCACCCACGAGAGCACCAGGTAGAGCGGCATCATGATCCACGACGTGATGTAGCTGTAGCAGCCGACGCCCAGCACGAGCCCGGTGCCGATCGCGTATCGAAGTCGCGGATCGCGCACGAACGACGAGAGGCAAAATAACCACGCCAGGATGAAGACGATCGGACACGTGTAGTCCAGCGCCTGCCGGCTGATCACGACGCTGGCAGGACACATCGCCAGCATGGCCGCGGCCGCGATCGCGATTCGACGCTTCCCGAAGAGGCGATCGGCGGCCAGATACATCAGGACGATGTTCACGACCCCGCCGAGGATCGCGGTCGGCGTGCGGATCGACGCCTCGGTCAGCGGCAGCAGCTTCAACGCCGCGGCAATCAGGTAGAAGAGAAACGGCTGATACCAGGTGTTTCCCCACGGCAGGTCCGGCCGATCGCCCAGGGGATCGGCCAGGTTGATGAAGAGCGGCAGCCGGTCGCCGTTGAGGTTTCGTCCCGTCGACGCGATGGCGTCGGCGTGCACGGCGAAGTGCGCTTCGTCCAGGCTCAGGTACACCGGCACGTCGCCGAGTCGATGGAGATAGACCCAGCCGCCGATCGCCGTCAGGACCAGCAGCACCATCTGGCCGGTACGCGCGCGCGGCATCAGTGCTTCTCGAAGACCGAGAACGTGGGGCTGCCGCCGGGCTCGACGACCGACCGCACGAGCGTCCACGACGGGTCGCTCGCAAGAGACGCGCACGCCGGCTCCGCCGCGGGGCAGACCAGGACGGCACCGGCCGGGACCGCCGGGGAGTCGAGCTCCGGCCACTCAAAGAACGTCTCGCGGCCGAGCAAGTCGCGACGATTGGCGGCGAGCGCGTAGAAGCGCCAATAGCGGCGGATGAATGGAATCGAGCGGGACAGGTGGATTCGGCCGTCGTCGCCTCCCCGTTCGATCGCCTCGGCGATTGCGGAACGAATGTCTCCCCCGAACCATTCGGCGGAGGCGACGCGGTAGCGGCCCATGTAGTCCACGTAGAAGCCGGAGAACTGCAGAGCGCAGCTCACGAGAAGGATGGCGGCCCCAGCCCGGGAGATGGGGCGCGCCGATCCGATCAGCGCCTGGGCGCCGTAGGCCGCCGTCAGCGCTCCGAACGGGATCGCGAACATGATGCGGTTCATCTCGAGCGCGCCGGAGACTACGCTCGCCAGCGGCGCCGTGAGAAAGCCGGCGAGGATCACCTTGCCGATGTCGCCGCCCGATCGAGCGAGCCGATATATCCCGACCGGAATCAGGATCGCGAACGCCATCGGAAAGAACCCGGCCTGTCGCGTCGAGTTGATCAGGCTGGTCTCGCCCGTGATGAACAGGAAGTCCGGGCTGAAGAACGACCAGTACAAGTGGAGGCGCAAGCGGACCGTGTCCGCTACCGAGTAGAGTTGGTAGGCCTCGACGATCTGACCGTAGCGCTCGGGATGCATGACCGACCACGCCGCCATCGGGACGAGGGGCACGAGGAAGCCGGCCAGCAACGCCACGCCCCAGCCGCGCGCGCTCCGGCGCCACGCCACCCAGGCGGTCAGCAGCAGATACACGGGCATCATCACCGTGCAACCGAGATACGTGTAGAGTCCCAGCCCGAGCCACGCCGCCGCCACCACCAGCGTGCGCCGCTCGGGCGTGTCGACAAAGCGTGCCAGCCACAGGAGCCACGCGAGGATGAAGGGGATCGAATAGAAGGGACTGAGGACCAGCCGGCTGCGGATGAAGTGCGCGGGCGTGAACGCGAGCAGAAGCGCGGCCACCACGCCGAGCAGGTCGCTCGCCAATAAGCGGCGCGCCACCAGGAACATCAGGACGATGTTGAGCACGCCGACGAGCGACGTGGCCAGCCGCACGGACGACTCCGACAGCGGCAGGACCTTCAACACCAACGCGGTGGCGTAGATGATCGCCGGATCTCGTCCCGCGGGAAATTCCGGTTCGGTGAAGTACAGCGGCAGGCGGCGGCCGATCAGGTCGCGCCCCGTCGATGCGATCGCCTCCGCCTGCAGGGCGAACTGCGACTCGTCGTGCATCAGGTAGATCGGCGCAAACTGGAGGCGCGTGACATAGACCGCGGCCACCGAGGCCGCGAGCACCGCGCCGATCGCCAGCGTCCGGATCCTCGCGGCCATTCAGGGCGCTAGGGCCGCAGCGGCGTACTTGTCGATCAGCCGGTACAGGGCGCGGCGGCTGATGCCCAGGCGACGCGCGGCCAGCGACTTGTTGCCGCCCGTGCCGTCCAGCGCCGCCTGCACCACCGCGGCCGTCGGCGGCGGACTGGGGGGCTCGTCGTCAACCGGGGCCGGCGCGGTGGCCGGGCGTTCGCTGAGCGACCGCGCCAGGTCGCCCTCCGTAAGCAGGTGCCCTTCGCACAAGAGGCACGCCCGCTCGATCACATTACGCAGCTCGCGGACGTTGCCGGGCCAGGGCCACTGGACCAGCCGCTCTTCCGCGGCTTCGGTCAGGCCCGTGATCGGCTTGCTGAACTCCTTGGCGAACCGCCGCACGAATGCCGCCGTCAGGTACGGAATGTCCTCGGACCGCTCGCGCAGGGGCGGCACGGCGATCTCGACGACGTTGAGCCGGTAGTACAGATCGCTGCGAAAGCGGCCGGCGGCGATCTCGACCTCGAGGCGGCGGTTGGTGGCGGTGACGATGCGCACGTCGACCCGCTTCAGCTCGACCGATCCCACGCGCTGGATCTCACCATTCTCGAGCGTGCGCAGCAGCTTGGCCTGCGCGCCGGCCGGCAACTCCCCGACCTCGTCCATGAACACCGTGCCGCCGTTGGCCGCTTCGAAGACGCCGGCCTTGTCGGCGATGGCGCCGGTGAACGCGCCGCGCACGTGCCCGAACAACTCCGACTCGAACAACGTCTCGACCACCGCGGAACAATTCACCGTAATCAGCTTCTTGGACTTGCGCGGGCCCAGTTGGTGCAGCGCGCGGGCGACGAGCTCTTTGCCGGTGCCGGTCTCGCCGGTCACGAGCACCGTGCGCGCATGGGGCGCCAGCCGGCTGATCACGCTGAACAGCTCGCGCATGGCCGGCGAGCGGCCGATCATGCCGCAGACTTCGAGGCGCTCGGCCAGCGCCGCGTCGCTGTCGAACACGCTGTTGCGATCCTCGTACTGCCGCCGCATCCGCTCCAGCAACGCGCGCACGCGGGCGATGTCGAGCGGCTTCGAAAAATACTCCGTCGCCCCCAGCTTGATCGCCTCGACCGCGTCTTCGACGCTCGCGGCGCCGCTCATCAGCGCGATCTGCGAGCTCGAACCGCCGGCCCGCACGGCGCGCAGCACGTCCAGGCCGTTGACCCGGGGCATGTGCAGGTCCAGCAACACCAGGTCCATGTGCCGGCGATGGAGCATCTCGATCGCCCCCGACCCGTCGGCGGCCTCGAGCACCTCGAAGCCCGCGCGGGTGCCGATCTCGTTGAGCAACTGCCGGATTTGCGCATCGTCGTCGACCAGGAGGAGCAAGGGGCGAGGTTGGAGTGTCTCTTGGTTGCGCATGAGTTTGGCGATACCGGCCTGCCCGCCTAATCTACTCCCGCTCGCACTGTTTTGCCCATTTGGGCACCGCCCGGCTGACTTAAAGGGATGGGCGGGGCCAATTCGTAGGTGCAGAAGCCCGTCGACTTCACGGAGTTCGTGGACGCAGTGCGCCAGTTGGGGCTCTACTGGCTGATGCTGAACGAGCCGCCGCCTAGCCCGCCTTTTTGAGCTCGTCGATCAGCGCCTGGATGGCTTTCGCGTACGCCGCGTCGGCCTCGGCGTGGGCGTTCATGTATTCCTTTTCCGACATCTTGTCTTCGCGCCAGTTGCCGTCGAAACGCATGGTCTTGGCGCCGATGTCGTGTGAATCGGCGGGGCCCTGCCGCTGGTCGGGTTTGGCCTTCAGTCCGTCGGGCCCGAGGTCGGTGACGAAGTGCCGGCTCTCGATGACCGAGGCACTATTGAGGTCGATGTAGACTTCCCGGTATTCTTTGCGGA
>Ga0156330_1189_pt1 | contig 35225 bp, 37 predicted proteins | sample RifCSPlowO2_12_FD_107978 | JGI IMG/M metagenome (GOLD analysis project Ga0156330, IMG submission 107978) | Acidobacteria bacterium RIFCSPLOWO2_12_FULL_67_14b | reverse complement strand
CCCTCAAGTCTGACGACCAGAACGAGCGGAGCCGGATGGACGAGGGTGCGCCCCCTGTATTGAGAGATTCTCGCTGGATGGCCGTCTACTCAGAAGAAGAGATCGTAGAAAAGGTCCTTCTTCGGGCTCCTCACGGCTGAAGACCTCTCATCTTGGTCGAGTTGTCTTCCATGCTATCTTCCACAGCTTGGGCCAGGTCCAAACCCTTGGGCCCAGGAGAACAGCGATGCCGGATGCGCCGCCCGCCTCCGGCAGGCTGAAGAAAAGTACCGGCGCATTCGAGCGTTCGTTTCACGGCATCTACCAGACGACGCCAGGCGGAGAGTTCATCACCGCGAACCCCGCCACCGCGGCAACGCTACTCAGAAAGGTGCGAGCGGTGCTGGACACCTAGTCGTGATGGAGCACATGACCCCTCCCCTTAGGCTGGCTCTGACAGTGGCGCTCTCGATCTTCGCCATCGAGATGGTCATCATGAGCCTTATTCCGTCACTCCATCTCGAGTCCCCTTGGGTCGTGACGATCCTCGACTCCAGCACGCTCGTCTTGACCCTGGTCCCCATCCTGTACGCTTTCATCCTCAGGCCGATGCAGTCGGAGGTGTCGGCGCGCGAGGCAGCGGAACAGCGGCTTCGGGAGGCCAACGCCGAACTGGAGGCGCGCGTCGAAGAGCGCACACGCGAACTGGGGATCGCGCTCGAGGCTGCGGAAGCGGCCGCCGTGGCGAAGGGCCAGTTCCTCGCCTGCATGAGCCACGAACTGCGGACCCCGCTCAACGCCGTCATCGGGATGACCCAGCTCCTCCTCGATACGCCGCTGTCCGCCCAGCAAGCGGAGTTCGCCCAGATGGGCAACATGGGAGGCGAGACCCTTCTGACGCTCATCAACAACGTTCTTGATTTCTCCAAGCTGGAGGCCGGCAAGATGGACCTGGAGTCCTCAGGCTTCGACTTGTTGCGCACGGTCGAGGATTGCGGCAAGCTCGTGGCCGTCAAAGCGCATGAGAAGAGACTGGAGATCGTCGTGGCCGTCGAGTCCGACGCGCCCAGGGCCTTGCGCGGCGACGACGGGCGCCTGCGCCAGGTGCTCATCAACCTGCTCAACAACGCGATCAAGTTCACGCAGACCGGCGAAGTCGTGCTGAGTGCGCGCAAGACGGCGGCGACGGAGAAGACGGTCACCATCCGCTTCGAAGTCAGGGATTCCGGCATCGGCATCGCTCCCGAACTGCAGCCGCACCTCTTCCAGGCGTTCTCGCAGGCGGACGCCTCGACGACGCGCCGCTACGGCGGGACCGGGCTGGGACTGGCCATCTCGCGCTGGATCGTCGAGTTGATGGGGGGCCGCATCGGGGTGAGCAGCTCTGAGGGGAAAGGGGCGACTTTCTGGTTTGAGATCCCCTTCGAATTGGGCGAGGGCGCGGCTATGGACAAGATTGCGAGCGCCGATCTCGCCGCCCTCAGAGTCCTGGTGGTCGACGACAACGCCACCAACAGGGAGATCCTGAAGCGCCGCCTCGAAGCCTGGGGCATGCGCGGATTCTCCGAAGCGGATGGGGCGGGGGCCTTGGCGGAAGTTGGGCGCGCCGCCGCCGCCGGCCAGGCGTACGGTCTTGCCCTCATCGACATGCAGATGCCAGGGATGGACGGCCTCGAATTGGTACGCGCCATCCACGCGCAACCCGCGCTGTCCGGCTTGCCTTTAATCCTGATGACCTCGGTAGACCGCGCGGGGTTGTCGCAGGAGGCCCGCCATGAAGGCGTGGAGTCGTGCTTGACCAAACCGGTGCGCCAATCCTCATTGTTCGACGCGATCGTGAACGCTGTCTCGAAGAAGACCCCCGGCTCGGGCGAGGGCGCGGCGTCCGGCGTGGCCACGGCCGCCGCCAAGAACGGAAGAATCCTCATCGCGGAGGACAATCGCGTCAACCAAAGGGTGGCCGCGTTCATACTCAAGAAGCTCGGCTACGAATCGGACGTCGTCAACAACGGCGTCGAGGCCCTGCGCGCGCTGGAATCCAAGCCATACGCGCTCATCCTCATGGATTCGCACATGCCAGAGATGGACGGATTCGCGGCGACCGCGGCCATTCGCGGAAAGGGCGGAAAGCTGAAGGACATCCCCATCATCGCCGTGACGGCCGATGCCCTGACCGGGGACCGTGAGAAATGCATCCAAGCCGGGATGAGCGACTACCTGTCTAAGCCCGTTTCTCTCGAAGCGGTCAGGCGTGTCCTCTCGCACTGGCTGCACGAGGACACCGACGCGTAAGGTTTCGTCTGGCCCGCTCCACGATGGCCCGCCCGGCGCGCAGGGGGCCGCTGGGGCGCCGCGGTCGAGGTGCGGTATCATGCCGCCGCCATGCCCGTCTCGGCCGCCAATTCAGCGATCCTGTTCGACGCGCTGAAGGACTGCGGCGTCCGGCTGATGTCGGCGCTTCCCGAAACCTGGCTCGTGCATCTGATCCGCATGGCCGATGACGATCCGGACGTCACGCTGGTGCGCCTGGCCAAGGAAGAGGAGGGCGTCGGAATTTCCATGGGCGCCCACCTGGCTGGCGTCAAGTCGGCGATGCTCATGCAGAACCACGGGTTCCTCGCCTCGGTCAACGGCATCGTTTCTGGCGCACAGCTGTTCAGGGTGCCGCTGTTGATGCTGATCAGTGACCGCGGCTCGTTTGGCGAGCGCGACCCCTGGCAAACCGAGGGCGGCGCGGTTACCGAGCCGGTGCTCGCGGCGCTGCGCATTCCCGTGATGCGCCTCGACGATCCGGCGCGCGTGCCCCAGCGCATCCGGGAGGCGCAGACGCTCGCAGACTCGTCGAATCGGCCGGTGGCGCTGCTGCTGACGCGCGATCTGATGTGGGAGGACGCGTGACCCGCATCGATGCGTTGCGCGCCGTCTACGACCGACTCGAGCCCTGCGCGGTGGTCACGATCATGGGCGCCGTGGCCGCCGAGCTGCAGTCGATCGGTCATCGCCAGAATTTCTTTTACCTGCAGCACGCCATGGGCCTTGCTTCTTCGGTGGGCCTCGGCATTGCGCTCAGCCGTCCGTCAGTGCCGGTGGTCGTGCTTGATGGTGACGGTTCGGTGCTGATGAACCTCGGAGGGCTGACGACCCTTGCACGGTACCGTCCGCGCAATCTGCTGCACGTCGTGTTCGACAACGAGTCGCTGCTCTCGGTCGGCGGGTTTCCCACCGCGACATCGACCGGCACCAACCTCGCCGCCATTGCGGCCGCGGCCGGCATTCCACGCACGGCTGCGGTGAATGACCTCGAGGCATTCGTCACGGAGTTCGACGATGCGCAACGCGCGCGCGAATTGACGACGATCGTGGCCAAGGTCGATGCGATCGGGCCGGCGGCCTTCGTGACTGATCTCGAATTGCTGGAAAACCGCTTTCAGTTTCAGCGTCATCTGCAGACGCGCTGACGGGGAAGAACCATGTCATCGGTCCTTGCCACGCTCGTCGCCGAGCTCGCCGCGGGCCGGGTCACGGTGGTCGATCTCACACAGCCTCTCGGTCCCGATACACCGGTGATCGGGCTGCCAGAGATGTTTGCGGCCTCGCCTGGCGTGTCGATCGAAGTGATCTCGCGCTTCGACGACAAGGGCCCGGCCTGGTACTGGAACACGATCCGGATGGGCGAGCACACGGGCACGCATTTCGACGCACCGGTGCATTGGATCACTGGACGCGACCTGCCCAACAACACGACCGACACGATCCCCGCCCGGCAGTTCATCGGGCCCGCTTGTGTGATTGACATCACGGCCGACGTCGCGGCAAACGAGGACTGCCTGCTCGACGTGGCCGGCCTCGAGCGATGGGAGGCGGTCAACGGACGCATCCCTCGCGGCGCATGGGTGTTGCTGCGGACGGGATGGAGCCGTCGATCGACCGCCGAAGCTTTTTTGAATGTTCGCGACGATGGTCCGCATGGTCCCGGCTTCGATCAGGCGGTATCGCGGCTGCTCGCGACCGATCGTGACGTGTTGGGAGTGGGCGTGGAGACGATCGGCACGGACGCCGGGCAAGCGGGACGATTCGATCCGCCGTTTCCCAACCACAACATCATGCATGGCCACGGAAGACTCGGCCTCGCGAGTCTCTGTAATCTCGATCGGCTGCCGGCGACGGGCGCGGTGGTGATTGCGGCGCCGCTGAAGCTCGTCGGGGGCAGCGGCAGTCCGGTCAGAGCGATCGCGTTGGTCCCCGCCTGAGCAGCAATATGGCCCGCGTTTGCGGATTTGCGACAGGTCCTTCATCCGGCGGTGTTCGAACCGAATGGCGTGAGGCCTCGTGAGGCCTGACACCGGCCCGGAACTCGTTCGACACGCTCGTCAGGGCACAAGCTCCAGCGAGAGGGCGGCGGCGATCGGCGTGAAGTGCCGCCGGTCCGTCGTCGCCACGCGCGCCACATCCAGGCTCTCTGCAAGCGCCACGATGGCGGCATCGACGAACCCCAGATTGAGGTCGTCGAACTGGCGGTTCAGATCCGCGATGCGCGAGTAGGCGTCGCGCGGCAGGTCCGCGACGAAATAGTACCCACCGACAATCCCGGTGTAGAAGAGGAGCCGGCTTTTCATCCCCAGGCGATGGCCGAGCAGATGGTCGACCTCCGGAATGACCGGGGCGGGGAGAATCAGACCGTGCTGCTCGCCCTCGACGAGGCGCTTGGCGCGCGCGTGCCAGCGGTCGCTCCGATCGTAGTAGGCGTACACGATGCCGGTATCGAGCAGGACGCTCATCGGCGCCGCTTCGCGCGCGGCGGGGCGGCGTCGCTCCCCGGCCGAACCCGGTGTCGGCCAGGACGTCGTCGGCGCGTTCGGCGGTGTCGGCGTGGCCGCTGGCGAACTTGCCGGCGCCCGGCGGCCCCTGTCGCGGCTCGCGCGTCACATAGGTGCGCACGGCCTCGCGAATCAGCTCGGCCATCGGCCGCTTCTGGCGCCGCGTCTCGAGCTTCAGCAGCACCTCGAGCTCCGGCTCCAGGTAGATGGTGGTGCGCCTCATGTGTCAGATGTTAGCATATATGTTGACGGTCTGGCTCCCGCCAGGCTCCGGGCTTCGGGCGTTTGACAAGGGCGGTGGTCAGAGCCCGAGGCTTGAAGCCCAGGCCGTTCTGCTAGAATCTGCCCGCCACACCATGTGGCCGACGCTCTCGATGCAGGCGACAGCCGCCGGCGTCATCCTGTCCGCCCGTCTGTCGACGACCTTTCCGCGCGCTTGTTCCGGCGCCATGTACGCGGCCGTTCCCATCAGTGGGGGTCCGGACGACATGATCGTGTTCGCGACGAGCGACCGCCCCTGCGGCTTGTCTCGCGTGGCCGCTGACGGCGGTGAGCAGACGCTGCTGAGGACGGTCGATTCGACCAACGGTGAGCAGGATACCTTCGGTGCTGCCCTCCGGCAGAAACCGCGGGGGATTCGGTCCCGGTCACGGAGCGTCCGGCGGCGATCATGGGCACCACCGTCGGCGGAACGTCAGCGTCTCCCGAAACGGGACGCTGGTGTACAAGACCGCGTGGGACCTTGGAATGGTGGTGTTGGACGGCAAGCCGCGCACGACGCCCCTGGTCCAACTGCAGTTCAACGAGAGAAATGCGGAGATTTCACCCGACGGACGTTCGCTGGCACACGGCTCGATCTCGACCGACGGCGGCCGAACTCCGGCCTGGGTGCGGAGCGGCCGTGAGCTGTTCTTCGTCAACGGCGACAGCATTGTGGCGGTGGACGTCCGGCCCACCACGACCTTCGGCCACGGCAATCCAACGAGGCTGTTCGACGCGCGATCAATTGTCCTGGCCGCGCGGATTTCAGGAGGGGCACCTACGGCATGGACGACGTGGCGCCGGACGGCCAGCGGTTCCTGATGATCAAAGAGAACCTGGCAGCCGATCGAACCGCGACGCCTGCGGGTTTCGTTGTCGTCCTCAACTGGTTCGAAGAGTTGAAGGCAAAGCTGCCGAAATGAGAAGTGGGAATTGAGCATGAGACGAACCTGGGCGTGTGTCGTGGCGTCAGCACTCGCGGGCGTATTGGTTTCCGCGCAGCCATTTCCACCGGGCTATGTCGATCCCCAGCCGCTGCTGGCGGCGGCCTCGCGCGAGATCGGCGAAGCGAACCTGAAATGCATCACGTTCTCCGGCACCGGCTACGCCGGCGCGGTGGGCCAGACCTTCGAATACGCCGCCAACGTCGATTGGCCGCGGATCGATGCGATGGCCAACTACACGCGCACGATCAATTGGGAAACCGCGACGAGCACGGAGACCTTCGATCGCCGGCCCGGCCTCAATCCGGCCTCGTGGAAATACGGGCTTGGCTGGCGCGGCGGCACGCCGATCCAGAAGCAGACCCGCCAGACGCACATCGTGAACGGCGTGCACGCCTGGCACGTCGACGGCGAAGGCGGCGCGCCGGTCGCGGCGTCGCCTGAAGATGCCGAGCGCTATCAGCTCGACCTCTGGCTGAACCCGCCCGGGTTCCTCAAGGCGGCGCGCTTGCCGGGCGCCAATCCCAAGGCGATCTGGCGATGGGAGCAGATCGAGATGGGGCGCGACGGCAACGTCGTCAGTCCCGAGAAGATGCACGTCGTCTCGATCACGGTGCTCGGGAAGTACCGGGTCGAAGCCACCATCAACCCGCAGAATCAGATTCAGCGGATCAAGACGACGGTGAACGAACCGTCGATCGGCGATTTCAACATCGAGCACGAATCGACCGAGCAGATGACGTTCGGCGACGTGAAGTGGCCGATCAACTGGCATTCGCACCAGGGATGGGACGACAACTGGCAGTTCGACAACGCCAGCACCGGTCACAACGCCTACGGGGGGAAGTTCCCCCGAGTGCAGCCCAACGTCTGCGACGATCCGGTGCCGGTGCCCGACGCGGTCAGGCAGGCGACGTGGCCGGCGGCGGTCACGGTCGAGAAGATGGCCGCAGGCGTGTACCTGCTGGGCGGCTCGACGCACAACAGCTACGTGATCGAGTTCCGCGATTTCGTGGCGGTGTTCGAGGCGCCGACAAACGAGGCGCGCAGCCTGGCGGTGATCGAAGAGGTGGTGAAGCTCGCGCCCGGCAAGCCGATCCGCTGGCTGATCAGCTCGCACCCGCATTTCGATCACATCGGCGGGCTGCGAACCTACCTGCACATCGGCGCGACAGTGGTGGCGCACCGGAAGGCGATCGACTTCCTCAATCGCGACGTGCTCAATTACCGGCCGCGGACGATCGCCCCAGACATCGTGGCGCTGTGGCCGCCGACGGAGTTGTCGGAGGGGTACAACTTCGAGGCGATCAACGAAAACTATGTGATCACCGACAACAGCCGCATCCTGCGCGTCTACTACGTGCAGCCGCTGGCGCACGTGGCCGGGATGCTGATGGCGTACTTGCCCGCCGAGCGGATCGCCTTCCAGGCGGATCTCTTCGATACCCACGAACCGCCGCCGGCATCGCCGACGCCGGCCATGCGGAGCCTGTTCAATCAAGTGCAGCGCATGAAGCTGGACGTGACGACGCTCGCGCCGGTGCATGGGCAGCCGGTGCCGTGGAGCGCGTTCGCGAAAGCAATGGGCAGGTAGAGGCTTACACCTCCGCTCGTTCGAAGTGGAGTTGCGCGACCACCATCAGCATGAGGCCGACGGCCAGCCAGCCGAGCAGGGAGCCGAACCGCACGCCTGCGTCGACTCGGTCGCGGCTCTCGATTAAGTCCAATAAAACGGGAGTCGTGATGCCGTGCCAAAACCTCAGCCACGCGTACAGGCCGACATGGGCCGTAAGGGCGGCTAGACTCAGGCCGGTCCCGTTCCGGCTGTTCCGCGCCAGCGTCGTCATCAGATACGTCAGGCTGTAGGTGAAAAGGGCCATCGTACACATCCCGAGTAGGACGCGGAAGAACAAGCCGGGGCGAGCCGCCGGCAGATCGGGCGCCGTGAGCCAGGTGATCGCGTGGGCCAGCAGCACCAGCGTCAGAATCTGCGCGGCGCCGACGCACCAACTGGTCCAGAGGAAGGCGCGGCGGGAGCGCGGGCGCGTCAGCAGGAAATCCGCGGTGCCGCGTTCGAACTCGACGCCCACGCCCAGCGCCCCCAGGATGAACCCGGCAATCAGGATCAGCTTCCCCAGCTGCGCTCCGAGCGCGTCGGACATCATGTGCCAGAGTAGCCGCGACGATTCCGGCTTGGCGGCGATCCAGCCAAGGGGATCGAACTGCACGTACAGGCAGAAGATCCCGACCGCGAGCAGGCCGGCTACGAAGCCACGGAAGGCGCTGCGAGTGTCGCGCCAGCATTTCCAGAGGTACATGGATCCTCCTTGCGAACGAGTTCGAGAAACACGTCGCGCAGTGACAGGGGCGTCACCTCGGGCACCGACGCGCCGAGGGATCTGAGCCGCGCGGCGAAGCCGTCGGCGTCTCGCGCCACGAGGTACCGCGAAAACGATCCGCTGCGCGTCGCCGACAGGACTGGCGCCGCCCGCTCCATCGGCAGGTCGCGTCCCTCCGCGATCACCAGGCGGTAGTGCTCGCGAATGTCGTCCAGCCGCGCCTCCATCAGCATCCGCCCGGCGTCGACGATGCCCACCCAGTCGCAGATCCGCTCGACCTCGGCGAGGTCGTGGGACGAGAAGAACACGGTGGACGTCCCGGCGCCGGCGCCCTCGGCGACGAGTTGCAGCAGCGTGTCCTGATTGACGGGGTCGAGCCCCGCCGTCGGCTCGTCGAGCACCAGCAGCTCGGCGGCCTGGCCCACAGCGAGCAGCAGCCAGACTTTCGCGCGGTTACCCTTCGATAACGTCTTGAAGCGCTGCCGCATCGGCAATTCGAGCCGTCGTGCGCAGGCCTCAGCGGCCGGCTCCGACCAGCGCGGGTAGAAGCTGCGCGTGAATCGCACCATCTCTTCTGCGGTGAGCTCGTCGTAGAGCACCTTGTTCTCGCCTACGAACGCCACACGACGGAGGATGTCGAGGGTCTGGGTCGCGCAGTCGAGTCCGAGGACGCTCGCGCTCCCGGAGTCGGGCCTCGCCAGGCCCATCAGCATCTTGATCGTCGTGCTCTTGCCGGCGCCGTTGCGGCCCAGGAATCCGTACACTGCGCCGGCCGGCACGCGCATCTCGAGGCCGTTTACCGCTTCCTGTTGGCCGTAGCGCTTCACCAGTCCGCGGGTGGCAATGGCGTGGTCGGTCATGACTTCCCTCCGAATGCTTTCAACTCCTCGTCCACGAGCTGCACGATCTCGTCGCGCGACAACCGCAGCTGCCTTCCCTCGACGGCGACCTGGCGGGCCAGGGGCCTGAACCGGCGGACGCGCTCGGCCTTGAGCAGCCCCGGCGGGCCGTCGGCGACGAACGTGCCGCCGCCGGGCACGGCGGCGATCACGCCTTCGCGCTCCAGTTCCAGATAGGCGCGCGCGACCGTGTTGGGGTTGATGCGAAGGTCCGAGGCCAGCTTCCGCACCGACGGCATCGCGTCGCCGGCGCGCAGGGCGCCGGCGGCCACGGCCTGCTTCACCTGGGCCTGAATCTGCAGGTAGATCGGCAGCCCCGTGGACGGGTTGACGTGCAGGAACACACTGTATTAATACATTGATACGGTCGGCCCGTCAATCGGGCTCGCGCATCCACGCCGGGATGTCGCGCTGCCCGTGCAACACACGCCAGACATCGATGTGATCTCCGCGCTCGATGTAGAACACCAGATGCGGGTAGCGCGCCAGCGGCCAGAACTGCAGTCCGGGAAGGTTCAACTCGTGGGCGTAGCGGGAAGAGCCGGTGGCAGGGTGGCGTCCGATGTGGACGTAGGCCTGCTCCAATGCATCGATGAAACCCAGCGCAGCCTGCTGCGCGCCCTCGCTCAAGTAGTGCGCGATGGCCTCATCAACATCTCGGTTGGCCGGCTTACGCGGCAAAACTGGCTTGACGCGCCTGGGTTTCACCGCCGGGCGCGTCGCCGGACGCGCTTGCGCAGGCCGGCGAAATAGCCGGTGCCAGCGGGTCCAGCCGCAGCAGAGGCGGCCCCCTCCAGCAGCAGGCCTCGCAGATGTAGCCGATCCGAATCCCTGCGGATCAGTTCGCGCACGTACTCGCTGCTGGTGCCGTAGCCGCGCCGGGTGACCTGCTCGTCGACGAAGTCCTTGAGGGACTCGGGCAGGGAGACATTCATGGTGCTCACGATCCCACCGTAGGCGATTTGGCAAAATTTGGCAAGGCTTGCCGCAACCCTTCTGCCTTTCCTGACTTCTACCACCCCGCACCTTGCGCTTCAACTCGTCGAACCAGTTCAGCACGACATGGACGCGCTCAGCCGCGCCGACGCTCGCCCGCGCGGCGCATGTCGAGGGGTTCCACGTGGTTGGCGTGTGCGCGTCAGCCCTGGTTGATCACGGCGGCAATGGCCTCCGGATACAGGGTGTGCTCGACCTGGAGGATCCGTGCGGCCAGGGTGTCGGCGGTATCGCCCGGCAGGACCGGCACCTCCCGCTGGAGGACAACGGGGCCGGCGTCGAGGTCCTTGTTCACAAAATGAACAGTGGCGCCGCTCACGGTGGCGCCGTCGTCCAGCGCCTGTTGCTGCGGGTGGAGGCCCGGGTACTTGGGCAGCAGCGAGGGGTGGATGTTGAGGATGCGGTTCGGATAGGCGTCGACGAACGCCGGGCTGAGCACGCGCATGAAGCCGGCCAGGCAGACGAGGGCGACGCCGCGCTTCTGCAGCTCCGCCACCAGCGCGCGATCGTAGTCTTCGCGCGCCGCGTGGGCGCGATGGCTGATCACGAGGGTCTCGATGCCGGCCGCGCGCGCGTGCTCGAGCCCGGGCGCGTCGGCCCGGTTCGAGATGACCACCGCGATCCGCGCGTCGAGACGGCCGTCGCCGATGGCGTCGATGATGGCTTTGAGGTTCGACCCGCGGCCCGAGATGAGGACGCCGAGTAAAGGGGTCGGGGATCTTTTCTGGCTGGCATCCACTTTGCGAATAGTAACTCGCAAATCCGGAGAAGAAGATGCCCAGGCGCCTTCGTCACAATCTACAAGGAACAGTGTTCCATGTGATCAACCGCGCGGTGCGCCGCGCCACGATCTTCGAGGGACCCACTGACTACGCGGCGTTTCTCAAGGTGGTTCGTGAAGGACTGTCCCGCTCCAGCGTCCAAATAATTGCGTACTGCGTGATGCCCAATCACTGGCACTTCGTCGTTATCTGCGATCGTATCGAAGATCTTTCGCGATTGATGCACTGGATCACTGGCACACACGCCCAGCGGTGGCACGCCGCACACGGGACCAGGGGAACCGGCTCTCTGTATCAGGGCCGGTTCATCGCGCTGCCAGTGCAAACGGATGGCTACCTCGTTCGCGTCTGTCGATACGTCGAGCGCAATCCGCTCCGAGCGCAACTCGCCGACAAAGCTGAGCAGTGGCCGTGGTCGAGCCTGGCCGGGCCACGCGAATTCTGCGACACGATTTCGCTTGCCCCATGGCCAATTCTGCGACCCCCTAATTGGATTGAGATTGTCAATAGACCTGAAACGGTAGCGGAGCTCGCCGCCATGAGGCAAATGGTGCGGCGCAACCACCCAATCGGCGAACCCGCGTGGCAGCGGGCCGTGGCACCGTTCTGTGGACTATCGCTGCGGCCGATCGGCCGGCAGGCAGGCAAAGCGGAAGCCTGAGACCCCTTGAACCTCGGCACCCTTCTTGAAACAAAAGATCCCCGACCCCTTTAACCCTCGGCGATCTTCGCGGCCGATCGGAGCGAGACGGCAACGAACGTCAGGGTCCCATTCGTGCATCCACCCGTCGGCAGGGTCGGCGCACCGATCACGAAGAGGTTCTCGTGATCGTGCGTGCGGCCGAAGCTGTCGACGACGCTCGTTGACGGATCCGTCCCCATGCGGCACCCGCCCGCAGGGTGATCCCAGTAGGTCGACACCGACGGCTTCCCGGTGAGCCGGCCGTTGCTGGCCCGCGCCATCCGCTCGAACACGGCGGTGCAATGCGCCAGCGTCGCCGCTTCGCGCGCCTCGGCGGCCGCGTCGAGCCGGCGATCGATCCTCGGCATCGGATCGCCGTAGCGGTTCTTCGACGTTTGATCCAGCGTCAACCGGCTGTCGATCGACGGGTGCGAATCATAGTAAGTGCGCAACCGTACGGAGCTGCCTTTCATCGCGCGGCCGCGCCAGTCGGCGAGCAGCTCGTCGCCCAGCAGCACTCGGCCCTCCGGGCTGCGCAGCCGCGGCTCCTTGCCGGCCGCGCTTTCCCAGACGCGCGTGTCGTGCCGGACAAAGCCCTTGTCCGCGCCGCACCGGAAGTACTCACGCGAAATCAGGCTGTGCGTCATGTTCTGGCCGGGGAACGTCTCCTCGTCGATCGCCGCCTGCGCGGAGATGAACTTGTGGCCGTTCATGTAGCGCCCGACCAGGCCCGAACCATTCGCCAGCCCGTTGGGGAACCGCGCGCTGGCCGACAACAGCAGCAGGTGCGGGCTCCAGCACTGCCCCGACGCCAGCACGAAGGTCTTCGCCCGATACTCGGTGACCTCGTCGGGACGATCCTGATGCCAGCCGTGCGCGGCCGCGATGGTGTTGCGCCCCTCGTCGAGCACGAGCTTGCGCACCAGCATGCGATCGTGCAGCGTCACCTTCTTCGCCGCGATCAGCTGCTGGTAGGTGAAGTCCGGCGAGTAGCGCGCGCCGGTCGGACACACGTCGCCGCACGTGTCGTACAGGCCGCACGCGCCGCGGCCGCCGAACGGCGCCGTCAGGTTGCGCGACATCGGCAGTGGCGAGAACTTGAGGCCGCTCTGTTCCGCCCAGCGCCTGAGGATCTGCAGGTTGTACGACAGCGGCATCGCGCGCTGCGGGTAGGCCGCCGATCGGCGGTCTTCAGGATACGGGCTGGGATCGCCGGCCACGTTCAACCGGCGCTCGGCGTCGACGTAGTGCCGTTCGAGCTCGTCCCACTCGATCGGCCAGTCGTCCGCCAGGCCGTAGAGCGACTTCAGCCGCAGATCCTCCTGCGAGAAGCGGTTGCATGCGCCGCCCCAATGCAGCGCCTGCCCTCCCACCGCCATCGTCATCGAGATCATCCCCCGGGCCTGTTGATCCTCGATGAAGTCGCCGTGCCAGGGGTGCTCGCCGTAGGCGAGGGCCCGCTTGTGGTAGTCGAGGCGGTTCTCGCGATCGAAGATCGCGCGTCCCGCTTCGACCGCGGTGATGCGCAGGCCGGGCCTGAGCTCGGCCAGCCGTTCGATCAGCATCGCGGCGGTGATGCCGCCGCCGATCACGCAGACGTCCGATTCGTGGACGGCCATAAGCAGCCTTCAGCCTTCAGCCTTCGGCCTTCAGCGGTGCGGGCCGAACAGTGGTTATCCTGATTGCGCGGTAGCTATGGCGGCCTATGCGCGCGTTGTAGCAAAGGTCGTTGGCGGCGGAGCTGCGGAAGTAATGCGCCATCAGGTCCGCGACCACGTGGCGGCCGTCGGGCCGGCCTGGCAGGTTCTGGATGCGGGCCGCCTTGAACGCCTCGTCCAGGATGGCGCGCCGGGTGTCGAGAGGCAGGACGCCGAACCGTCCGCCACGCTCGCGCGCGACCTGCTGCAGCGCCGCGATCTGCGTGGCATAAGCGGGCGCGGGCGAGGGTCCGGTCCGCACCAGCCGCGGGTTGCCGTAGCCGTGCGACAGCGGCACGCCTTCCTTGTAATCGCGAATCCAGAGAAGGAAGTTGTCGACCGCGGCGTCCTGCCCCTTCGGGCCGAGGGCCGACGGCAGGACGGTGGCGGCAACGTCGCGGAGGACGAGCACCTGGCCGGCGGTGAGCTCGTCCGCCTTCGCCAGGGCTACGGCGGACAAGTCGGCGCGGAGGGTAACCCGCAGCAGCGGGAGCGACGCGGCCGCGCTCCCGAGCCATTGCAGCAGCGTTCTGCGCTTCATGCGCAGATCCTACACGTACTGGACGTCCTGATCACCCTTGACGATCTCGCCGATGGTCACGCTGTTGGCCTCGCCGGCGTTCAGCAGATCCTTCCTGACCGCATCGACATCCTTCGCGGCTACCACGAGGATCAGGCCGATCCCCATGTTCAGGGCGCGGCGCAGGTCGTACTCCGGCACCCGGCCGGACTCGCCCAGCCACCGGAAGATCGCGGGCACGCGCCACGACGTGCGGACCACGCGCGCGGCGGTGCCGGCCGGCAGCACGCGAGGCAGGTTGTCGGTGATGCCGCCGCCGGTGATGTGCGCCATCCCCTTGATCAACCCGCGGCCGAGCAGCGGCCGAACGACCGGTAGGTACGAGCGGTGCGTCCGAAGCAGCGCCTGCCCCACCGTTTCGCCCAGGTCGGGCACGTGGCTGTCGACGGCCAGCTTCATTTCGTCGAACACAATCTTGCGCGCGAGGGAGTAGCCGTTGGTGTGGAGCCCGGATGAGGGCAGGCCCATCAACACGTCGCCGGGCGCAATCGTCCGCCCGTCAATCAGGCTCGCGCGATCGACGGCGCCGACGATGAAGCCCGCCACGTCGTACTCGCCGTCGTGGTAGAAGCCGGGCATCTCCGCGGTTTCGCCGCCAAGCAGCGCGCAGCCGTTGTCCCTGCAGCCGCGCGCGATGCCCTCGACAATGTGCTCCGCGACGTCGGGCTGCAGACGGCCGGTCGCCAGGTAATCGAGGAAGAACAGCGGGACTGCGCCCTGCACGAGGATGTCGTTGACGCAGTGGTTCACCAGGTCGGCGCCGATCGTCCGGTGTTCGCCGGCCATGAAGGCGACCTTGAGCTTCGTGCCGACGCCGTCGGCGCTCGACACGAGCACCGGCTCCTTCCAGGCGGCGGTGTCAAGCTTGAAGAGGCCGCCGAACGATCCGATCTCCGAGAGCACGCCGGGTGTGAACGTCGACTTCGCCAACGTCTTGATGCGCCGGACGGTTTCGTTGCCCGCATCGATATCGACGCCGGAGGATTTGTAGTCCATCGATCAGCCTTCAGCCTTCAGCCATCGGCCTTCGGCCATCAGCAGGTTCCAATGCACTGAAGGCTGACGGCTGAAGACCGACGGCGTCAAAAATCAAGTTTTGTAATCAGTTGTTCGCACAGCTTCCGTGTCGGCGATCCGTCTGGCGCGGCCCAGTACGTGCGGCGGACCTCGACGAAGAAGCGCTCTTCCTCGAGGTCTTCCTCGAGCATGTCGAAGGCCTCGGCCAGGATGCCGAGCGCGCCGTCGCGGTCGGCGCGCCCTTCGAGCGTCTGGAGCATCAGCGGCGTGTTGCGCAGCGCGACCAGGCCGAGGGCGAGCGTCACGGGCGCGCGCACGGGATCCTGCGAGGGAATGCCGACGCGGAAGAGGATGTCGAGCGCTTCGGCGTCGCCCTTGCGGGCAATCGCGCCCAGTCCGGCGGCCGCGCCGCGCAGCAGATCCTGATAGCCGGGATAGGTCTCGGCGTAGCCCAGGGTCTTCTCCAGGTAACCGATGTGCACGGTGCAGCTGCTGCCGATCAGGCAGATGGCGGCGGCGATCGACGGCTGCGTCTCCTTCGGCGCGGTACGCTGCATCTCGGCCAGCACGCCGAGCGCGGCCTTGTCGCCGATCTTCCCGAGCGCCGTGGCCGCATCGTCCTGCAGCGGCCCGTCGATCTTCGCAATCTCCATCAGCTTCGGCACCGCGGCCGCGATCCGGTAGTCGCCGAGCGCCTCGATCACCGTGCTGCGGAAGAAGTCGAGGCCGCGTCCGGCATCGCGGACCAGCGCTTCGGTGACCCCGGGGGCCCTGGCGACGGCAGCGAGCGCGCGCACCAGCGCGGGCCGCACGAACTCACCCTGCTCCTTGTCGAGCGCCGCGAGCATCTTCGGCGCCAGCGGCATCTCCGGATGCTGTTCGAAGTAGGCGTACGCCACCTCGCGCAGCCGATCGTTCGGCGAGGCCAGCAGCTCTTCCATCATGTCCGGCAGGCGGGGGTCGTTGAAGCCGGTCAGCAGCACGAGCGATCGAAACCGGATGAAGCCGTCGGCGTGTTCCTGGACGGCCTGCATCAGCGCCGGCACGGCCTGCGCGGCCGGCGCGCGGCGGAGCGTGCGCCCGGCCGTCATGCGCGTCGGGTAGTCGAGATCGCCGAGCTTGCCGATGGCCGCCCGGATCTGTTCCGGCGTCACGGGCGTCGGACCGCGCTCCTGCGCGGCGACATCCTGGCACCCCATGAAGGGGTGCCCCACCCAGAACGCGAGAATCCAGGCGGCGAACGGCAGCGGGAGTTTAGCCAACCGTTTCGGGCTCTTCCTGGGGCAGCGGCTCGGCATCGACCTTCAACGTGAGCTGGAGGTATCCGCTGTGATCGCGAGGGAAGGCCACCGGATACTGGCCCGTGTAGCACGACGTGCAGTAGGCCGCGCCCTTGCCGTTGACCGACGAGAGCAGGCCGCCCAGGCTCAAGTAGCCCAGCGTATCGGCTGCAATGTACTTGCGGATCTCCTCGAGCGAGTGGGTGGCGGCGATCAGTTCCTGCCGCCGCGGCGTGTCGACGCCGTAGAAGCAGGGCGAGATGGTCGGCGGGCAGCTGATGCGCAGGTGCACTTCCGCGGCGCCCGCGGCGCGCACCATCTTGACGATCTTCCGGCTCGTCGTCCCGCGGACGATCGAGTCGTCGATCAGCACCACGCGCCTGCCGGTGAGGATGCTCTTCACCGGGTTCAGTTTCACCTTCACCCCGAAGTGCCGGATCGACTGGGCCGGCTCGATGAACGTGCGGCCGACGTAGTGATTGCGGATCAACCCGAACCGCAGCGGGATCTTCGCCTCTTCCGAGTAGCCGATCGCCGCGCACACGCCCGAGTCGGGGATCGGCACGATCACGTCGGCCGGCACGCCGGTCTCGCGCGCCAGCTCGCGCCCGAGGTTGGTGCGCACTTCGTTGACGCTCTCGCCGAAGACCTCGCTGTCGGGCCGCGCGAAGTAGACGTGCTCGAAGATGCAGTGCGACAGACGCGAGGCGGGGAACGGCTTGATCGATCGCAGCCCGTCGGGGCCGACGATGACCACCTCGCCGGGCTCCACGTCGCGGACGTAGGTGGCGCCGATCAGATCCAGCGCGCAGGTTTCGGAGCAGACGACCCAGGACTCGCCGAGCCGGCCGAGCGCCAGCGGCCGGAAGCCGTGCGGATCGCGGACCGCGATCAGCTGGTCCCTGGTGATCATCGCCAACGAAAACGCGCCGGTCAGCTGCGTGATCGACTCGACCACCGCGTCTTCGACCGACCCCGCACGCGAGCGAGCGTACAGGTGCAGGACCACTTCGGTGTCGCTGTTGGTCTGGAAGATCGACCCGGCGCGGACCAGCCGCTCCCGGATCTCATCGGCATTGACGATGTTGCCGTTGTGGCAGATGCCGACCTGGCCGTGCACGCAATCGATGAGGATCGGCTGCGCGTTCAACAGCTTGCTGTCACCCGCCGTCGAGTAGCGCGTGTGACCGATGGCGATGTGACCGACGAGCGGCGCGAGCGTGGTCTCGTTGAAGATGTCGTTGACGTAGCCCATCTGCCGCACGGCGCGCACCTTCGTGCCGTCGGCGGAGGCGATGCCGGCGCTTTCCTGTCCGCGATGCTGCAGCGAGTAGAGGCCCAGGTAGGCCATCTTCGACGCTTCGGCATGCCCGTAAATGCCGAAGACGCCACATTCGTCGCGGAACTTATCGAACATTCATTTCTCCGGCGCCCCTAAACTAAAGGGGCGCCCTACCGGACATCTTCCGCTCGATCGCCGTTGCCCACGCCTGTTCGGCGTCGGTCACCGAACTGTTGACCGCCGCGCCGCCGTTCACCGTCAGGCGGATCCGATCGCCGCCGGTCTTACCAATGACCGCCGCCGGCACGCCTGCCGACTTCGCCGCCGCCATCACCGCCGCCACCCTGTCTTCCGGCGTCGAGACGACGATGCGCGAGGCGGATTCGCCGAAGAGGGTCGCGTTGGCGTCGCCCACCAGCGCGAGATCCGCCGTGACGCCGATGCCGCCGCTGTCGAAGGTGCACTCGGCGAGCGCGATGGCGAGCCCGCCTTCCGAACAATCGTGCGCCGACTCGACCGTGCCTTCGCGGACGAGCGCGACGATCAGCTTCTGCAGCGCCGCTTCCCGCTTCAGGTCCAGCGCCGGAGGCGGCCCGCACACCTTGCCGTGCATCGCCGCCAGGTATTCGCTGCCGCCAAGCTCCCCTAGATTATCGCCCAGCAGGACGACCGCCGCGGCGTCCCGTTTGAAGGTCCGCGTTGCCGTCTTCGACGCATCGTCCAGCAGCCCGACCACGCCGAGCACGGGGGTCGGGAAGATCGCGCGGCCCTCGGTTTCGTTGTAGAGGCTCACGTTGCCGCCGGTGATGGGAATGCCCAGCGCGCGGCACGCGTCGCCGATGCCGCGGACGGCCTCGCCGAGCTGCCACATGATCTCGGGGCGCTCGGGATTGCCGAAGTTGAGGTTGTTCGTGCCGCCGATCGGTTCGCCGCCGGCGCAGGCGACGTTGCGCGCCGCCTCGGCGACCGCCAGCATGGCGCCGCGATGCGGATCGAGATAGCAGAACCGGCCGTTGCCATCGACCGACAGGGCCAAGCCACGCGTGGTGCCTTTCACGCGGACGACCGCCGCCGACATGCCCGGCTGCGCGATCGTGTTGGTGCCCACGCTATGGTCGTACTGCCGGTAGGCCCAGCGCTTGCTCGCAATCGTCGGCGCCGCGACCAGGCGATCGAAGGCCGCCTGCGCCGGCGGCGCCGGCCCCAGCTCGGCGAGCGACAGCTGCCGCACGTCCTTCTGCCACGACGGCTCGTGCATGGGACGCCGGTAGACCGGCGCCTCATCGGTCAACGCGCGATTGGGCACCTCGGCCACCAGCACGCCGCGCTCGTGAATCTTCAGGCGGCTGCCGTCGATCACCTCGCCCACCTGCACGGCGTGCAGGTCCCACTTCTCGAACACCTGCTCGACTTCGCGCTCGCGGCCCTTCTGCACGACCAGCAGCATGCGCTCCTGCGATTCCGACAGCATGATCTCGTAGGGCGTCATGCCGGTTTCCCGCTGTGGCACGTGCATCACGTCGATCGTCATGCCGCAGCCGCCGCGCGACCCCATCTCGGAGGTCGCGCACGACAGCCCCGCCGCGCCCATGTCCTGGATGCCGAGCACCGCGCCGGTCTTCATCACCTCGAGGCAGGCCTCCATCAGCAGCTTTTCCATGAACGGATCGCCGACCTGCACGGCGGGCCGCTTCTCCGCGGATTTGTCGTCGAACTCCGCCGAGGCCATGGTGGCGCCGTGGATGCCGTCGCGGCCGGTCCTGGCGCCGACGTAGAACACAGGATTGCCCGCGCCCCTGGCCGCGCCCTTGACGATGCCGTCGATGCGGGAGATGCCGAGGCAGAGCACGTTGACGAGCGGATTGCCGGCGTACATCTCGTCGAAGACGATCTCGCCGCCGACGGTGGGAATGCCGATGCTGTTGCCGTAGCCGCCGACGCCGGCGACCACGCCCTCGAAGATCCGGCGCGCCAGCGCGGTGTCGAGCGACCCGAACCGCAGCGCGTTGAGCAGCGCGATCGGCCGCGCGCCCATCGTGAAGATGTCGCGGATGATGCCGCCGACACCGGTCGCCGCGCCCTGGTACGGCTCGATGAACGACGGATGGTTGTGCGATTCGATCTTGAACACCGCGCACAGCCCGTCGCCGATGTCGACGGCGCCGGCGTTTTCGCCGGGCCCCTGCACCACGCGCGGCCCGGTGGTGGGCAGCGTCTTCAGGTGCACGCGCGAGCTCTTGTAGCTGCAGTGCTCCGACCACATCACCGAGAACATGCCGAGCTCGAGCAGGTTGGGCTCGCGGCCCATCAACTGCAGGATGCGCTCGTACTCGTCCGGCTTGAGGCCGTGCCGTTCGAGCACCTGTGAATCGATCACCGTCATGACGATTGACCCGCGCGGAAGAACCAGAGGGCGACGAGGAAGTCGGCGGCGGCGGCCACACCCACGACCAGCGCCGCGACGGCCCGCGACTCCTCCGGCAGCGGCACGATGCCGGCAAAGATCAGGCCGGCCAGCAGCGCCAGCGACAGGGCGCTGATGATCATGACCAGCATGACGATCGGCCTGGCGGACGGTGTGTTGTCAGGCATGGCGAAGCATCCCCTCCGCCGCCCATTTGACCGCCGACGCCAGGACGAGGCGCCCGTCGGCGCTGCCCAGTTGCGCCTCCGAGGCGCGCTCGGGGTGCGGCATCAGCCCGACCACGTTGCGCTCGCGGTTGCAGATGCCGGCGATGCTGTTGAGCGATCCGTTGGGGTTGTACGCATCCGACACCTCGCCGGAGGGGCTCGAGTAGCGGAACACGACCTGGCGGCGAGCTTCGATCTCGGCCAGCACCTCCGGCGGGGCGTAGTAGTTGCCCTCCCCGTGCGCGATCGGCAGGCGCAGCACCTGCTTCGACGCGCAGGCGGCGGTGAACGGGGTGTCGGTCTGCTCGACGCGGACGGGCACCAGCTGCGACACGAACTTGACGCGATCGTTGCGCACCATCGCGCCCGGGAGCAGGCCCGCCTCGAGCAGCACCTGGAAGCCGTTGCAGATGCCGAGCACGGGCCCGCCGCGATCCGCGAACGCCTTCACGGCGCCCATGATCGGCGAGAAGCGCGCGATGGCGCCGGTGCGCAGGTAATCGCCATGGGCGAATCCTCCGGGGAGGATCACGACGTCGGCGCCCTGCAGGTCGGTGTCTTTGTGCCACACCAGCGCGGCGTCTTCGCCGACCACACGCGAGGCGGCGTAGAAGGCGTCGTAGTCCGAATTCGATCCGGGGAACACGACCACAGAGAATTTCATCGTGTCGGCTCCCGGCGCCCGGCGCCCGGCGCCCGGGTCATTCGAGGACCTCGACGCGGTAGCTTTCGATCACCGGATTGGCCAGCAGTTTGTCGGCCATCTCGGTCACCCGCGTCTCCGCCTTCGCGCGTTGCGCTTCGGCGGACAAGTTCGCCGTGGCCGGGTCGGCGCCGTCGAGCTCGACCTCGAAGAACTTGCCCTGGCGCACGTCCTTCACGTCGCCGTAGCCCAGCGTGACCAGCGCGTCGGCGACGACGCGGCCCTGGGGGTCGAACACCGATGGTTTCAACGTCACATACACACGCGCGCGCATTGCACTCCTCCAGGCGGGTCTCAAGACCCGCCTCTACGAAAACACCCGGTCGAACACCGCGTCAACGTTCCTGAGCTGTTGCTTCAGATCGAACGCCTTCTCGATTTCCGCGGCCGGCAGCACCGCGCCGATGTCGGCGTCGGCCAGCAGCAGCGGCTTGAAGTCCAGCTTCTCGTGGAACGAGCGCATGGCGTTGCGCTGCACCCACTCGTAGGCCTGCTCGCGCGACACGCCCCGGCGCGCCAGTTCCAGCAGCACCTGCCCGGAGAACACGACGCCGCGCGAGCGGTTCAGGTTCTCCAGCATCCGGTCGGGATACACGACCATGCCCGCGACAATGCGGGTGAAGCGCCGCAGCATGTGATCGAGGGCGATGAAGCTGTCGGGCAGGATCACGCGCTCGACCGACGAGTGCGAGATGTCGCGCTCGTGCCAGAGCGCCACGTTCTCCATCGCCGCCATGGCGTTGCCCCGCAACAGGCGCGCCAGGCCGACGATCTGCTCGCAGCCGATCGGGTTGCGCTTGTGCGGCATCGCCGACGAGCCCTTCTGGCCCTTGCCGAACGGCTCTTCGACTTCGCCAATCTCGGTCTTCTGCAGGCCGCGGATCTCGAGCGCGAACTTTTCGAGCGAGGCGGCGGTGACCGCGAGCGTGCTCACCAGCTCGGCGTGACGGTCCCGTTGAATCACCTGCGACGACACCGCGTCGGGCTCGAGGCCGAGCCGGCGGCAGACCGCCTCTTCGATCGCAGGGTCCAGGTGCGCGAAGGTGCCGACCGCGCCCGACACCATGCCGACGCGCACGCCTTCGCGCGCCCGCCGCACCCGCGCGATGCCGCGCTCCAGGTCGGCGTACCACAGCGCCAGTTTCAGGCCGAACGTCATCACCTCGGCGTGCACGCCGTGCGTGCGGCCGATCATGGGCGTGTGCTTGTGCTCGAACGCACGCGTCCGGATCGCCTCGCCGAGCACCGACAGGTTCTTGAGGATCAGGTCGCAGGCTTCGACCATCTGCACGGCCTGCGCGGTGTCGATGACGTCGGACGAGGTCAGGCCGAAGTGAAGCCAGCGCGCGGAGGGTCCCACCTTCTCGGCCACCGCGGTGGTGAAGGCGATGACGTCGTGCTGCGTGGTCTTTTCGATCTCGTCGATGCGCGCGATGTCGAAGGCGCCCTTCGCCCGCAGCTCCCGGGCGGCCTCCACCGGCACGATGCCGGCCTCGGCCATCGCCTCGGCGGCGGCCACTTCAACCTCGAGCCACGTCTCGTAGCGGCGTTGCTCGCTCCAGATGCGGCCCATCTCGGGGTTGGTGTAACGAGGGATCATTAAAGGGCTAGTTGGTCGCTGGTAACTTTCAAGCCGTTGACGTTGCCAAGCACCGTCACCGCCAGGGATCCGTTGGTGAAGAACCGATCGGCCAGCCGCAACACATCCTCTGCGGTCACGCGCTCGATCGCCGCCAGCATTTCGTCGAGGCCGGCGGTGCGATCGCGGTACATCTCCTGCCGCGCGAGGTGAGACATCCGGCTCGACGTGCTCTCGAGCCCGAGCATGAGCGAGCCCTTCAGGTGGTCCTTGGCGCGGCGCAGCTCGACTTCGTCGAGCCCGCCCGCCTTCATCTGCCGGATCTCGGCGACCACCACCTCGATCAGCTCGGCGACCACGTCGTTGGCGCAGCCGGCGTAGATGCTGAGCGCCCCGGCGTCCTGGTAGGCCGAGAGGCCCGAGAAGACCGCATACGCCAGGCCGCGCTTTTCACGCACGTTCTGGAACAGGCGCGAGCTCATCGAGCCGCCGAGCGTCGTGTTCAACGCGTAGCCGGCATAGCGCTCCGGATGGTGCTGCGGCAGCGCCGGCGTGCCGAACACCACGTGGCTCTGCTCGAGTTCCTTGCGGCGCACCTGGATGGTCGAAGCGGTCACCGGCGGCAGGTCGTCGGAATCGGGGCCGGTGTGAGGCAGCCCTTCAAGGGCGCGCTCGAGCAGCGCCTGGACGTTGTCGTGATCGAGGTTGCCGACCGCGACCACGACGAAGTTCGACGCGACGTAGGTGTTGGCGAAGTATCGCGTCAGCGTGGCCCGATCGAGAGACATCACGCTCGCCGGCGTGCCGAGAATCGGCCGGCCGAGCGGATGGCCCGCCCAGAACCCTTCCGCAAAAATCTCGTGGACCAGATCGTCGGGTGTGTCCTCGACCATCTTGATCTCTTCGAGGATGACCTTCTTCTCTTTCTCGATGTCCTCGGCGGAAAACAGCGGGTTCGTGATCAGGTCGGCGAGGATGTCCACGGCCAGGGGCAGGTGCTCGTCGAGGACCTTGAGGTAGTAGCCCGCGTACTCCTTCGAGGTGAAGGCGTCGATCTGGCCGCCGATCGAATCCACCTGCTGGGCGATTTCCTCGGCGGATCTCGTCGGCGTGCCCTTGAAGAGCATGTGCTCGACGAAATGCGCAATGCCGGTGTGCTCGACGGGCTCGTGCCGCGATCCGCGTGTCAGCCACACGCCGACGGCGACCGATCGCACGTGCGGCATTCGCTCGGTGGCAAGACGGACACCGTTGGCAAGGACGGCGCGGCGGATGTTGGACTCGGGCACGTGGAGACCTGCTGCGGTTAAGTGGTTGCAGCAGAAAGAATTCCCCTGGAATCATATCACACGGGCCTGCCCCCGCCGTAGCCTTGGCGCCGGTGCCTGCCGCGCCGAAGCCTTGGGCGAAGGCGGGTGAGCTGGTTGGGGGGCCATTTGCACATTCCGGATCAGAGGAGATTCCGAGATGTCCACCACGACCCACGTCCGCCTCAACCGCAGCATCCTCGCGGCTTCCGAGAAGCGCCTGCTCATCTGGATCGCCGGGCGATTGCCGCGGTGGGTCCACTCCGATCACCTGACCGCGCTCGGGCTGGCGTCGATGGCCGGCGCGGGACTGTCGTTCTGGTTCGCGCAGGCGGATCCCGTTGCCGGCGCGTGGCTTGTGGCCCTGTGCCTGCTGCTGAACTGGTTCGGCGACAGCCTCGACGGCACGCTCGCCCGCGTCCGCAATCAACAGCGGCCGCGATATGGCTATTACGTCGACCACGTCATCGACCTCGCCGGCGCGGCGCTGCTCTTTGCCGGGCTGGCGGCCTCGGGGTTGATGAGCCCCCTGGTCGCCACGCTCGTGGTGGCGGCGTTCTTCCTCGTGTCGGCCGAGACGTACCTAGCCACCCATGCGCGCGGGACGTTCACGATGTCTTTTCTGGGCGTCGGCCCGACCGAATTGCGCATCCTGCTCGCCGCCGGCGCGATCGCCGCCATCGAGGCCCCGGCGGTCAATTTTTTTGGCGCCGCAGACGTTCGTTTGTTCGATCTTGGCGGTATCTTTGGAGCGATCGGGATGGCCGCGACCTTCATCATCACGAGCAGCGCCAACGTCCGCGCGCTCTACCTCGAAGAGGCGAAGCGATCATGACGGGTAGGCACAGCTTGTCGGGAGGGCACTGCTTGTCGGGACGGCCCTCCTTGTCGGGATTGGCTCCGCGTTCCCTCCGCTTTGTGGCAACGGGCCTCGTCGGGTTCGTCGCCCAAATCGCGGGCCTGGCGGTGCTGACTCGCATCGGCGTTCACTATCTCGTCGCCACGGCGATCGCGGTCGAGATTGCGATCCTCTGCAACTTCGTGATCCACGAGCGGTGGACGTGGCGGGATCGGCCTGCCGCCACCACCGGGGATCGCTGGGCCCGCCTGCTGCGGTTCAACTGGCTGACGGCCGCGACGTCGATCGCCGGCAGCGTGGTGCTGACCGCGGTGTTCGTCGAGGCGGCGGGCCTGTCGCCGGTGGTGGCCAACATCGCGAGCGTGATCGCGCTGGGGCTCGTCAACCTTGCGGCCGCCGACACGCTGGTGTTTCGCGCGGCGGCCGTCGTGGCGCTCGCGTCGGTCGCCGCGCCCGCCGGTGCCGACTCGATGGAAGCGGTCCTGCAGCCGAAGACCGCGAAGGACTTCGCGCGGTACGCGGCGGCCGTGGAAGCGCGCTTCGCGCGTGATCTCCAGAACAACGCGCCGTTTCTCGACATCGAGCGCCAGCCGCCCCCGCAGTTCGCCCGGACGCTGGCGGCGCTGCGCCGGGGCGAGGTCATCGTGACGCGCGGCGTGGTCCGAGACGACTCGTCCAACGAGATTGAAATCGACGGCGGGATGATCAATCACTGGCGGGGCACGGTGTTCGTGCCGAGGGTGAAACTCGACGAGCTGCTCAAGGTGCTGCAGGAGCCGCAATCCGACAAGCACAAGCAGGAGGACGTCCTCTCGTCCCGCGTCGTCTCGCGCTCGCCGGACGGCGATTCGCAGAAGGTCTTTCTCAGGCTGCGGCGGACGAAGTTCGTCACCGCCGTGTACGACTCGGAGTACGACGTCGAGTACCGCCGCCTCGCGCCGGACCGCGCGCTGAGCAACAGCATTTCGACGCGGATCGTCGAGATCGAGAACGCCGGGACGCCAAGGGAACGGGCCCTGCCCGAGGGGAAGGATCGCGGCTACATGTGGCGGCTCAACTCGTACTGGCGCTACAAGCAGGTGGACGGCGGCGTGCTGGTGGAGATCGAGTCGCTGACGCTCAGCCGCAGCCTGCCGCCCATCATCGGCGGGCTGATCCGGCCCATCGTCAACAGCACGGCCCGCGAGTCGATGACGCGGACGCTCGCGTCGGTCCGCGCGCGTTTTATCAGCTGACGGCCTTCTGCCTTCTGCCTTCTGCCTTCAGGCGGGTTGTACACTGTCCGGTGAGATGGTTGACCTTGCCGGACTGGAGCTGAAGGAGCTCGAGGACTTCGTCGAGTCGCTCGGCCATCGCCGGTTTCACGCCAAGCAACTCTACCGCTGGATCTGGAAGCGCGGCGTCACCGACTTCGCCCAGATGACGAACCTCGGCCGGGACCTCCGCGCGGCCCTCGGCACGGCCGCGACCGTCTCGACTCCCGAAGTCGTCCGGCGGGATGTCTCCGAGGACGGCACGCAGAAGTTCGTGCTCCGCATGGCCGACGGCCGCCAGATCGAGTCCGTCTTCATTCCCGACACTCCGGCGCAGACCTTCTGCGTGTCGACACAGGTCGGGTGCGCGATGGGGTGCGCCTTCTGCCTGACCGGCAGGATGGGCCTGGTGCGCAACCTGAGCGCGGCCGAAATCACGGCGCAAGTCCGCCTGCTGGCCCGCACGCTCGACCTGCTCGACAAGTCGTTCAACATCGTCCTGATGGGCATGGGCGAACCGCTGCACAACTACGATGCGACGATGAAGGCGTTGCGGATGTTGAACGAGCCTGTGGGGCTGGCGCTGCATCCGAAACGCATCACGCTGTCGACCGTCGGCCTGGTGCCGATGATGGACAAGCTGGCGCAGGAGCCGCTGATGCCCAACCTGGCCGTGTCGCTGCACGCGGCCACCGAGGAGACGCGCGGCGCGATCGTGCCGTTGAACAGGAAGTACTCGATGCAGGATGTGATCGACGCCTGCAAGCGGTTCCCGCTCGCGAAGCGCCGCCGCATCATGTTCGAGTACGTGATGCTGGCCGGCGTGAACGATTCGAACGAGGATGCCCGGAAGCTGGTGAAGGTGCTGGCGGGGGTCAAGGCCAAGGTCAACCTGCTGCCGCTCAATGCCGCCGCCGGCATTCCCTTCGAGCGGCCGGACGATGCGCGGGTGAATGAGTTCGCGAAGATCCTCGTCGACCGCGGCTTGATGGTCTCGGTGCGCAAGAGCCGCGGCCGCGACATCCGCGCCGCGTGCGGGCAGCTGATCGTCGAAGGGCAGGGCCGCCAATCGGCCGCACAAAGACTGGCGGCCGAACTATGAAGGTGCCTAGGGTGCCTGGGGTGCCTATGGTGCCTATCGGGTTGGTGCTCTTGCTTGCCGGCTGTGTGGGCGAGCCGCAGTCGTGGTCCGCGCTCCGACGCCGGCTCCCGGGCCTCGACCCGGCCGCGCGCGATGCGGCCGTCGCACGGTTCGTCGCGACCAGGGGCGGCACCCCAGTCGTCGAGAACCAGACGCGGCTCGTGTTCCTCGCGAAGGACGCCAACGGCGCCACCCCGCGCGTGGTCGGCGACTTCAACGCGTGGGCCTCGACGCCGCAGGGCTACGACGCGACCATCGGCAGGATGACGCGCATCGAGGGCACGAGCTGGTCCTACCTCGAGGGCACGGCCTACACCAACGCGCGCGTCGAGTACGTGTTCCTGTTCGATAAGGATGCGGCTGCCGATCCGCTGAATCCGCGCACGGTGCAGGCGTATGCCGGCCCGCGCTCGGAAGTGCGGATGCCGTTCTGGACGGCGCAGTCGGAAGTGGACGACGAACAGGCGGCGCCGGCGGGCGGGGTGATCGCCGAGACCATCACCTCGCGCTATCTCGGCGGCTCACGGCGCGTGTGGTTCTACCTGCCGCCCGGCTATGCCGCCGCACCGGCCGAAACGCTGTTCCCCGTGATCTACGTGCTCGACGGCAGCAACTACGTCGAGAAGATGGACGTGCCCCGCGTGCTCGATCGGCTGATCGCGCGCCGGGCCATTCCCCCGGTGATCGCCGTCTTCGCGGAGCCGGGGGACCGCCAGGAGGAATACTCGCGAAACCCTCGCTGGCGCGCGTTTGTGGCCACGGAGCTCGTGCCGCTGGTCGACAAGCGCTTCCGCACGTTCCCCACGCCCGATCACCGCGCGATTGTCGGCAGCTCGCTTGCCGCCTACGGCGCCGTCGACCTGGCGATTGAGTACCCTTCGGTGTTCGGCCTGTGCGCCGCCATCGCGCCGCCGGCGCAAACGGCGACGGTGATCGCCAACCAGGCCAAGGCGAGAAGGGCCGCGGTTTCGATCAGGTTCTTCGTGCTCGGCGGCGTCTACGACACGTCGATCGACGGCGCCCGCAGGCTGCGGACGGCGCTGGACGACGTCAATGCGCCGGTGTCGTATCTGGAAGTCCCGGAAGGGCATAACACCAATACGTTCAGAGCGCACCTGGACGATGCGCTTCGTGCGCTCTTGCCGGCACATTGACGATTGACCGATTGCTGATTTAGTGACTGTTGCCGATTGTTGATTGGGTGATTTCCAGATTCGAACTCGTGATTTCCGAATGTGAGATCGCCCGCTGGTTCCGCCGGCCAATCAACAATTCGACGATGCCCCAATCGAATCACCCAATCAGCCAATCACCCAATCACGAAACAGTCGCTAAATCGCCAATCAGTCAATCGACAATGCCTTTGCCCCGATATCGCGACGGTACTGCATACCCTCGAAGCGAATCTTGCCGGCAGCCTCGTAGGCGCGCGCGATCGCAATCTCGAAGGAGGGAGCGGTCGCGACGACGGTGAGGACGCGGCCGCCGGCGGTCACCAGATCGGCGCCACGCGCCTTCACGCCGGCGTGAAACACCAGCACGTCCGGACAATCGCGCGCGACATCAGCCAGGCCGGTGATCACGTCGCCGGAGCGAGGGTCGCCGGGGTAGCCATGAGCGGCGAGAACGACACCTACTGATGCGCGACGCGATCCGGGCTCCGGAGCCCGGAGCCCGGAGCCCGAGAGGCGAGCCTCTGAAGCCGCGAGCAAGAGTGGAGCGAGCGGCTCGACAAGCAACGGCAACACGACTTGCGCCTCGGGATCGCCGAAGCGGACGTTGAACTCGATCACCTTGGGCCCATCCGCGGTGAGCATCAAGCCGCAGTACAGGAACCCGCGGAACGGCGTGCCCTCGCCCGCCATGCCGCGCAGCACCGGCTGAACGATGTCGCGCTCGATCTGCTCCTGCAGCGCCGCCGTCATCAACGGGCTCGGCGAGAACGCGCCCATGCCGCCCGTGTTCGGTCCCTCGTCGTTGTCGAAGATGCGCTTGTGATCCTGGGCGGAGAGCAGCGGAACGTAATTCTCGCCGTCGGCAATCACGAAGAACGACACCTCGGGACCCTGCAGCAGCTCTTCGAGCACCACGCGCGCGCCCGCATCGCCGAAGCTGCGGTCGACCATGGCCGATCGCACGGCGGATTCGGCCGTCGCCCGATCCGGCGCCACCACCACGCCCTTCCCCGCCGCCAGGCCATCGGCCTTCACCACCAGCGCGTCGCCGAACTCCCCCGACCGGATGGCGGCGATCGCCTCGTCCGCGCTCCCACACACCCGATAGCGCGCGGTGGGGACGGCGTGACGCTGCATGAAGTCTTTGGCGAACGCCTTGCTGGTCTCGAGCTGCGCGGCCGCCTTCGTGGGGCCGAAGACGCGCAAGCCCTCGGCCTGCAGGCGATCGGCCAGCCCGCGGCCCAGGGGCGCTTCCGGACCCACTACCGTGAGGTCGATGCGGTCGCGCCTGACGAACCGAACGACAGCGTCGGTGTCTAAGGGGTCGAGCGGGGCCACACCGGACTGCATTCCGGCGTTGCCGGGAGCGCAGACCAGGTAATCCACGGCCGGTTCCTGACCGAGCTTCCAGGCCAGGGCGTGCTCGCGCGCGCCGGAGCCAAGAACGAGGATGCGCATGCCTGGTATTAGGGTAATTGACGAAGGGGCTGACGTATCGACTTAAGTGATAGAAAACACAGTGTTTAACTCTATCTCCGGCCGTGCGCTGGGTTGTGATAGCCTAACATACTTGTCCTGTCGATCTTTGGTCGGCACAAGGGACGAATCCAGGTCGAAAGGGGGTGACTACAGATGGCCGAGGTGAAATTGCAGGAAGGTGAGTCGATCGAAAGCGCGTTGCGACGTTTCAAGCGCAAGGTGCAGCAGGAAGACATCATCAAGGACATCAAGAAGCACTCTTTCTACCTGAAGCCGGGAGACAAGCGCCGCGCCAAGCAGGCGCTCGCCCGGAAACGCAACCGTAAGAAGATGCGTCGGGAGACGGAGTAGTGGTAACATTCGGCACCTTTTGGGGCGCTTAAACGCCAGTGTTGTAAGGGTTTTCTCGACGTAGGGGACTTACGCGAATGGAAATCGTCGAACGCACCGTAAGTGATGTGACCGTGCTCGATCTCAAGGGCAAGATGACCTTGGGTGAAGGCGACGAGTTGCTGAAGGACAAGATCAACAGTCTGCTGGCCGCCGGCAAGAAGAAGCTGTTGCTCAATCTCGAAGGCGTGCCCTACATCGACAGCGCGGGTCTGGGCGAAGTGGTCCGGACCTACACGACGGTGAGCCGCCAGGGCGGCAGCCTCAAGCTGCTCAACCTGACCAAGCGCATCGAGGATCTGCTGTCGATCACGAAGCTGCTGACGGTATTCGATACCTTCGATTCGGAGGCGGAAGCCGTCAAGAGCTACAAGTAACTGTGGAGACTCGGTCCACGGTCGCGAACCTGTTCGTCTCGGTGCGACCGGATCAATGGACCAAGAACCTCATTGTCTTTGCGGCGCTGATTTTTGCCGTTAAATTGCTCGACCCGGCCGCCTTGGCGCTTGCTTCGGCGGCCTTTTTGATTTTTTGCGCGCTCTCCGGGGCCGTCTACCTGATCAACGACGTCTCGGACCGTGAAGCCGATCGGCAGCACCCGCTGAAACGGATGCGCCCGATCGCTTCCGGAGCGCTCGCGCCCGGCACGGCCCTCGCGTGGGCGGCGGGCTTGAGCGTGCTGGCGCTGGCCGCAGCCTACGCGCTGCAGCCGATGTTGGCAGTGGCCGCCGCGGCGTACCTGGCGCTGTTTGTCTCGTACACCCGCTGGCTGAAGCACCTCGTGATCCTCGACGTGATGGCGATCGCGATGGGCTTCGTGCTGCGGGCCGTGGCGGGTGGTTTGGTAATAGGCGTGCCGGTCAGCGACTGGTTGCTGGTCTGCACCGTCCTGCTGGCGTTGTTCCTGGGCCTGGCCAAGCGGCGGCATGAGATCACCATGCTGGCCGACGGGGCCACGGAGCATCGTCCAATCTTGGAGGAGTACGATTCGTACTTGCTCGATCAGATGATCGCGATCGTGGCGGCGGCAACCCTCGTCGTCTACATCATCTACTGCGCGAGCCCCGACACGGCCGAGCGGTTCGGCACCCCGTTGCTGGTGCTGACCACGCCGTTCCCGATCTACGGCATCTTCCGGTACCTGTACCTCGTGCATCGCAAGCACGGCGGCGGCAGCCCATCGGACTTGCTGTTGCGGGACCGGCCGCTGCTCAGTTGCGTGGCGCTGTGGGGCATCGCAGTAATCCTGATCATCTACCGGCCGTACGTGTCGTAAGAGGAATTGGCCCGATCTAAGGTCGCACTCGTCACGACGTCGCCCGCGACGGTCCTGAAGGACACGCACGCGGTCATGAACCTGGCCGGCTATCAGGACGTCCTCGCCAAGGACGCCGACACCGCGCTCAAGGTCAACATCTCCTGGCATTTCTTCTTCCCGGGCTGCTCCACCACGCCGTGGCAGCTCGACGGCGTGATCCGCGCGATGAAGCAGGACGGCTTCAACCCCGACCTGATCCACGCCTGCCACAACCGCACCGTCGTCATCGACGCGCACCTCGGCGAGGCCGAGAACAAGCAGCTGCCGGTCGTCAAGGCGCACGGCATCCGCAATGTCCATCTCTACGAGGGCGACGAGCCCTGGATCAACGTCCGTGACGCCGTCGGCAGCGAGCTCGCCGACAAGTTCCTCTGCCTCAACGAGGTCTACCCCGACGGCTTCATGATCCCGAAGCGCTTCATCGGGGAAAACATCATCCACCTGCCGACGGTGAAGACCCACGTCTTCACGACGACGACGGGGGCGATGAAGAACGCGTTTGGCGGGCTGCTCAACGAGCGCCGCCACTGGACGCACCCGGTGATCCACGAAACGCTGGTGGACCTGCTGATGATCCAGAAGAAGATCCACCGCGGCGTCTTCGCCGTGATGGACGGCACCTTCGCCGGCGACGGCCCGGGCCCGCGCTGCATGGTGCCGCACGTCAAGAACGTGATGCTGGCCGGCGCCGACCAGGTCGCCATCGACGCGGTGGCGGCCAAGCTGATGGGCTTCGACCCGCTGTCGATCAAGTACATCCGGCTGGCGCACGACCTCGGCCTCGGCTGCGGCGACGCGCGCGACATCGAGATTGTCGGTGATGTCGAGGCCGCCAAGCAGGACTGGAAGTTCGTCGGTCCGTTCAAGGAGATGACCTTCGCCTCGCGCATGCAGCACCGGATCTACTGGGGCCCGCTGCGCAAACCCGTTGAATGGTCGCTCAAGACCGTGCTCGCGCCCTGGGCGTACATCGCGAGCGTGATCTACCACGACAGTTTCTGGTATCCGGTGCTGGGCAAGCGCCATATGGCCCAGGCCCTGTCGAGTCCGTGGGGGCGGCTGTTCGAGAACTGGGAGCAGCTGACGCCCGACGCCGATGGTTTCCCGCAGGTCGGCGAGTCGCCCGCCACAATCACGCGTGCGGGCATGCACGCGTTCAAACAGTCAATCGGCATCCTCGGAACCTGCATTGCGGAAGCGCCCGAGTTTGCCAGCCGCAAGCGGCGCGAAAAGCCGCGGCCGGCCGCGTAGAGGTCCATATCGATGAGCGAGTTCACCATTCGTTCCGAGTCGGTCGACGTCGAGCAGATCATGAAGCAGATCCGCCAGCGTATTCTCGAGAAGCGCGGCGCCGACTACACCGAAGAGCAGATCCGCGAGCTGGCGTCGGTCCGGCTCGAGAAGTTCCTCGAGCCGAAGAACCTCCGGTCGGACCTGCTCGAGCAGTTCCGCAAGAGCCGGCCGGCGGTGCAGACCGAACCGCCGGCGATCACGCCGCCCTACACGGCGGACGAGGCCGACATCTTCGCCACGCACCGCGGCTTCCTGCGCCTGATGCGCAAGATCTTCAACCCGCTGCTGAAGCTGATGTTCAACCCCAACCCGCTGCTGCACGTGATTCACAAGCAGGCGGAGTTCAACGTCACGCTCCTCAAGCGGGAGGCCCGGCGCAAGATCGAGTTCGACAAGTCACGCGCCGAGTGGAACGCGCTGTACTACGAGGTGCTCCACAACCTCGTGCTCGAAACCACGCGCATGGGCATCGAGGCGCAGAACCTGCGCATGCGGGTCGAGTCGCTGTCGAGCCGCCTCGACTTCAGCGAGCGCCGCGTCCGCGCCCTCGAAGGCGTCGTGCAGTACCGGCCCGAGGCCGTGCGCGGCCCCGATCGCCGCGACGACGAGGACGAGGCGCCGGCCGTCAGCACGCCGGGTGACTCGGGCGAGGGCTACGTGCCGACCGGCAATCAGCCGGCGCAGGGCGGCGGCCAGTCACAAGGGCAGGGTCAACCCGGCGATGGCAGCCGTAAGCGGCGCCGCCGGCGGCGGGGCCGACGCGGGGGAACGGGTGTGCCAGGTGCCTCAGGTGCCTCGGGTGCCTTCGGTGCGCCGGGTCCATCAGGTGCATCAGGTGCGCCGGGTGCGCCAGATGCGCCAGATGCGCCAGGGGGCTTTGACGGGACCGATGAATCGGATGCATTCGACGAGTCCGATGGCTTTGACGAGCCCGAAGCATTGGCGGTACCCGAAGCATCCGCCTCCGCTCGCGAAGACTCTGGCGAGCTGCGGCGAGACCCCGCCGACCTGTCCGCCGAAGCTTCAGCGGAGGCGGAAGCGGCCTCCGGCCGCGAAGTCGGGCCTGACGCACCCGATGCACCTGCTGCACCTGATGCACCTGATGCACCCGCCGACGGATCCTCTGACGACGACGGACAGCAGTGAAGGTCGCCGTCGTCGTCCAGCGGTACGGCGCCGACATCAACGGCGGCGCCGAGCAGCACGCTCGTTACGTGGCCGAGCACCTGGCGAAGCACGTCCAAGTGGAGGTCCTGACGACGTGCGCGCATCGCGATTACATCACCTGGAAGAACGAGCTGCCCCCGGGCCAGGAGATGGTCAACGGAATTGCCGTGCACCGCTTCCCCGTGGCCGTGGAGCGCGACCCGATCGAGTTCGCGAAGTGGTCGGATCGGGTGTTCGCCCAGCCGCACTCGCTGCGGGATGAGCTCGCCTGGCTCGAAGCGGAAGGCCCCACGAGCCCGGCGCTCGTCGCGCACATCAAGACGCACGAAGCCGACTACGACTTCTTCATCTTCTTCAGCTTTCGCTACCACCATTCGTTCCACGGCTGCCGCGCGGTGCCCGCGAAAGCGATCCTCGTGCCGACGGCCGAACGCGACGGCGCGCTGGGCCTCGGGCTGTACCCGCCCGTGTTCCGCGGGATCCGCGCGTTCATGTACAACTCGCACGAGGAGCGGGCCCTCATCCAGGGCGTGTCGGCCAACCAGCCGGTGCCGGGCGTGGTCGTGGGCATCGGGTCGGAGATCCCCGAGCGGACCAACGCCGGGCGGTTCCGCCAGAAGTTCGACATGCGCGATCGCTTCGCGATCTACGTCGGGCGCATCGACGAGAACAAGGGATGCGCCGAGCTGTTCGAGTTCTTCGAGCACTACAGCGCGTCGCTCGTGGACGGGATGCACCTGGTGCTCGTCGGCACCGCGCACCTGCCGATCCCGAAGCACCCGCGCATCCACCACGTCGGCTTCCTCGAGGACCAGGACAAGTACGACGCGATCGCCGCCTCCGAGCTGCTGATCATGCCGTCCTACCTCGAGAGCCTCTCGATGGTGGCGCTCGAGGCGTGGGCGCTCGGCAAACCGGTGCTCGCCAACGCGAAATGCGACGTGCTGCAGGGCCAGTGCCTGCGCAGCAACGCCGGCCTCTTCTACGCGAACTTCCAGGAGTTCGCGGAGACGCTGCGCGCGATCGACTCGACGCCGAGCCTGCAGGCCGCGCTCGGCCGCAACGGCCGGACCTTCTTCGAGCGCCACTACGGCTGGCCGGTGATCGAGAAGAAGTACGTCGACATGCTGCAGCAGTTGTCGCGCGAGACGCCGGCCCGCACGATGGAGCCGCTGGCCGGCTGGTTCACGCGAAGGCGGCGCTCACAGCCGCCGGCCAACGGCGTGGTCGCCCAGTTGCCCGCGGGGCCGTATCGCGAAGGCCACAACAAGGCAGAAGGCACAAGGCACAAGGCAGAAGGTAAAGTGAGGAGGCCGGAGGGCTTCTCCCAAACCGCCGAAGGCAAATGGAGAAAGGCAGGCACTCCGCCGGCCCC